>ERZ1026929.108-NODE-108-length-47960-cov-9.027951_pt1 | contig 47960 bp, 31 predicted proteins | sample MGYA00519463_ERZ1026929 | MGnify/ENA primary metagenome ERZ1026929 (study PRJEB26926, sample SAMN06164829) | human gut metagenome | biome: ENVO:00009003; feature: ENVO:2100002; material: ENVO:00002003 | host: Homo sapiens | place: USA | collected 2012 ... | reverse complement strand
ACGAGATGTCTTAGGGTCTCGTGGGCTCGGAGATGTGTATAAGAGACAGTCAATATACTTTATATTTGAGGAAGTAGTCTGACTCCGTAAAAGACCATAGTTGGAGGGATTCGGTTAGCCGGATCCCTCTTTTTTGCGAGGCTCCCGGGCGCAAGGCCGGGAGCCTCGCTGTGTTTTGCTCTCGTCCGGGACGGGCAGGACGGGCGGAACGGATGGGGACGGACGGCATGAAAGGATACGGCCCGCAGTTTCCAAATCGGAACTGCGGGCCGTATCCTTTGGAAAGCCGTTGCCGGACGTCGGCCGACGCAGGCTTTTCCTTATTGGGCTTTTGTCGCTTCGCCCGGCAGCGGAGTCGCCTCGAGACGGCGGTTGGCGTCGCGGATCAGTTCGGCGGTCGTGTCGTCGTCGTAGACACAGTAGAAGCCCTGCGGCTCGTGGGCCGGGTCGCAGCAGAAATCGTCGCCGCGCTGCCAGTTGTGGTGTGCCGGACGCGCCTCGCCGGCCCATCCCCAGAAGTTGCAGCCGGCCAGCAGTCCGCCTTCGGCTTTCGAGCCGATGACCCGGTCGAGCAGGTCGGTATAGTATGCGTCGCGCAGGCGGGTCGGGGTGCCGCGGTCGAAGCGGACGCTGTCGCGCGGGAACCCGAACTCCTCGACGACCACCGGTTTGTTGAGCCGCTCGGCGATGTCGAGGTGGCACTCCAGGTACTCGCGAGTCAGCTGCCGGGCGTTGTCGAACTCCTCGTCGAGGTGCCCGGCCGTGGCCCACTGCCAGTTGTAGGGCCAGATGTGGAGATTGACGTAGGAGATCTCGGGGAAGGCGTGGATGCGCTCGGTCAGCAGCGTGTCCACTTCGCAGCCGAACAACCCCTCCGAGCCGGTCGAGATCATGTGGTTGGGGTCGAGCGAGCGGATCAGACGGGCCGTGGAGCCGATCCAGCGGGCGAACTCCTCCTTGTTCTCATCGCTGAATGCGCGGGGTTCGTTGCAGATCTGCCACGAGAAGATGGCGGGATCCTCGCTGTACTTCCGGTTCGTGTAGCGGTTCGTGCGGCCGACGATGAAGCGCACGTGGTCGGCGAACATCTCCCGGGCCCGCTCGTTGGGGATGAAGCCGGCGACATATTCGCGGAAGGGGTTCCAGCCGTCGATCCCCGGGATCGGGGCCTTCCCCTCGCCGGCCCACATGAGGTATTGCGAGTAGCCTCCGGACCACTCCCACGAGTTGGTGAGGTAGAGCACGACCTTCATGTCGCGGCGTGCCGCCTCGCGCATGAAGTAGTCCAGCCCGTCGAGCAGCGCGTCGTCGTACTCGCCCGGTGCGGTCTGCAGGATGGGTTCGATTTTGCAGGGTACGCCCTCCTCGCCGTCGGCGCCCACCAGCACGCGGAGGTTCGTCACGCCGCGGTCTCGCAGTGCGTCGAGCTCGCGGGCCAGACGCCCGCGGTCGCCGTCGGGACCCTGCGATCCGAGAATGGGACCGTACCAGAAGTTGGTGCCGATGAAGTAATAGGGCTTGTCGTTGAGCAGGAACTGTCCGTTTTCGACCCGGACGAAGGAGTCGGCCGCCGTGTCGGCCGTGCCGCAGCCCGAAAGGGCTATTCCCGCCAGCAGCATGAGGGGTAGCAGTTTCGTTTTCATCGTTGTCGTGAAGTTTTTTTTGTTGAGGTTTCGGCTGCGGGTCACTTGCCGTCGGCTGCCACGCGCAGCTCGATCGAGGCTCCCGACCATTGGTTGATCCGGCGCTTTTCGCTTCGTATGCGCCGACCGTCGCAACTGATGCGCAGCTCGACGTCGAAGGGCCGCGTGGTGTCGATGTCGTTGTCCGCGGGCAGCGTGTGGGGGATGATGTAGACATAGAGCATGAGGTGGTCGCAGGGGTCGGTCGCCAGTGTGATGTGCCGCCGTCCGGCCTGCGTGGCGGGCGGCTCCCTGAGGTTGGCCCCGACGGGGGCGATCTCCGAAGAGGCCGAGGCGAACCCCGTACGGTTGTCCGCGGCGTCGAAGCAGCCGCACATCAGCGCGACGTTGTAGCGCCACCAGCCTTCGTAGCGGCTGGTGACCTCGATAGTGAATCCTCCTCCTTTGTCTGCCATATTTTACAAATATATGAAAACTCGTGCGCAATGCCAAATTTCCGGGGGCGTGAATCGGGGGATGACGCTAAAACTCGCGGTTTTCTTTGCAGTTGTCCTATTTTTTAGTAACTTTGCGCACTAAATGCGCACAAATGGAGGAAGTCCAGGGATATTCCATCGCCTACCGAGGCCTTAAAAACGGGACCCACGAGTTCCGCTTCGAGGCCGGAAAACCGCTGTTCGAGGCCTTCGGGAGTTCGGAGATCAAGGACGGGCAGTGCGCCGTCGAGGTCACGCTCGAACGTGGAGAGACGATGCTTTCGGCCGATGTCCGCATTACGGGCCATGTGGTGGTCGCCTGCGACCGCTGCCTGGAGGATTGCCGCATTCCGATCGACTTCGAGGGTCGGTTGCTGGTGAAGTTCTCCGACGAGCCGCGCGAGTACGACGGCGAGGTGCTGTGGTTGCTGCCGGGCGAGGACGAGGTGGATCTTTCGCAGTACATCTACGAGAGCATCGTGCTGTCGCTGCCCTACCAGCGCGTGCATCCCGAGGGGGAGTGCGATCCCGAGATGCTCAAACGTTTTCGGATCGTCTCCGACGAGGAGTTCTCGGCCATCGAGAACCGGGCCGAGGAGCATGGCGTTTCCGAAGGGGCGTGGGCCAAGCTGGCTGCGCTGCGCGAGCGGATGGAGGCCGACGAAGCGGAGGAAAACAGGAAAGGCACAAAGTAAAGTAAAAGGAACAGAAATACGTTAAACTCATAATACAAGTAGTAAAATGGCACATCCTAAACACAAAATCTCGTCGACGCGACGCGATAAGCGCAGAACCCACTACAAGGCTGTCGTTCCGACGGTTGTAACCTGCTCGAACTGCGGCGCTTCGGTGCTCTACCACCGGGTATGTCCCGAGTGCGGGTTCTACCGCGGCAAGCTCGCCATCGAGAAGAAGGCCGACGAATAGGTCGGTAGCGAAAGAGGATTCCCCCGTTAAGGGGTTGCCTCTTTTTTAGTATAAGCGCGGCCTTCGGCCCGCAATCCCTGCCGAACGGCTCTTCGGAACCGTTCGTGCACGCTGCGGGACGGAGCCGGGATAAAAACCAAATCGCACGAGTATGTTAAAGATTGGTATAGATGCCATGGGGGGCGATTTCGCTCCCGAAGCAGCCGTCAAGGGGGCTGTCATGGCGCTCGACGCGATCGGGTCGGACAGCCGTATCGTGCTGTTCGGCGACGAAGAGAAAATCAAGGCGGTGCTGGCTGTCGAGAAGTGCCCGGCCGAGCGGTTCGACATCGTGGCGACCACCGAGGTGATCGAGATGGGCGACCATCCGGCCAAGGCTTTCCAGAGCAAGGCCGATTCGAGCATCACGGTCGGGTTCGGCCATCTGGCCAAGGGCGCAATCGACGGATTCGCCAGTGCCGGATCGACCGGCGCCATGATGGTCGGTTCGATGTATGCCGTCAAGCCCATCGAGGGGGTGATCCGTCCGACGATCTCGTCGATCGTTCCGACGGCTTCGGGGCGTCCGGCCCTGCTGCTCGACGTGGGGCTGAACGTGGACTGCAAGCCCGAGGTGCTGGCACAGTACGGTCTGATCGGTTCGATCTATGCCGAGTCGGTACTGGGTATCGAGCGTCCCCGAGTCGCCGTGCTCAACATCGGCGAAGAGGAGACCAAGGGCAACGCCCAGACGAAGGCGGCCTATGAGTTGCTCAAGGCCGAGCCGCGCATCTGTTTTGTCGGCAACGTCGAGGGATCGCATATCTTTTCGGGCAAGGTGGCCGACGTGATCGTCTGCGACGGTTTCGTGGGCAACACCGTGCTGAAGATGGCCGAGGGACTCTACCGCATCAACAAGGCACTCGGAGGCGGCAACGTCTTCTGGGACTCCATGAACTACGAAAACGTGGGCGGCACGCCGGTTCTGGGCGTCAATGCGCCCGTCATCATCGGCCACGGATGCTCCTCTCCCAAGGCGATCCGCAGCATGATCCTCTCGACCGAGCAGGTTATCAAGGCCGGGCTGACGGCGAAGCTGCAACGGGTATTTCAGAATCAGTAACATAAAACCAGGTAAAAGAGAAGTTAATGGGTAAGATAACAGCAGCGATCACGGGAGTGGGCGAGTACCTTCCGGATTATATCCTGACCAACGAAGAATTGAGCCGGATGGTAGACACGACCGACGAGTGGATCATGTCGCACATCGGCGTCAAGACGCGCCATATCCTCAAGGGCGAGGGTGTCGGAACCTCCTACATGGGAGCACGTGCGGTGATTAACCTCCTGGACAAGACGGGGGTGGACCCGATGGATATCGACGTGGTGATCTGCGCCACGGTGACTCCCGACATGTTCTTCCCCTCGACGGGCAACCTGATCGCCGACCAGGCCGGTTGCAAGAATGCATTCGCATACGACGTTTCGGCTGCTTGCAGCGGTTTTCTCTTCGCCCTGACCACGGGCGCCAAGTTTATCGAGGCCGGTACGAGCAAGAAGGTGATTGTCGTCGGCGCCGACAAGATGTCGTCGATCATCGATTATACGGACCGCTCGACCTGCCCGATCTTCGGTGACGGTGCCGCCGCCGTGCTGCTCGAGCCGAATACCGAGGGCTACGGCGTGATCGACTCGCTGCTCCGTTCGGACGGTTCGGGCGAGTTGCAGCTCTACATGAAGGCCGGCGGCTCGCGCTATCCGGCATCGGCCGAGACCGTGGCCAACAACTGGCACACGATCACGTGGGACGGACACGCCGTTTTCAAGGCAGCCGTCTCGAAGATGGCCGACGTGTCGGTCGAGATGATGGAGCGCCACAACCTTTCGTCGGACGATATCCGTTATCTGGTTCCGCACCAGGCCAATCTGCGCATCATCGACGCCACGGCACGCCGTATGGGCATTACCTCGGAGAAGTGTATGATCAACATCGACCGCAACGGCAATACGACGGCCGCGACAATTCCGACCTGCCTCTACGATTACGAATCGCAGCTCCGCAAGGGCGACAACCTCATCCTGTCGGCATTCGGCGGCGGGTACACGTGGGGAGCCATTTATGTGAAGTGGGCATACGACGGACACAAGGAGTAGTAATCCTCCTGAATCCGTGTACGGAACGGGGCGGAGATCCGACGAGGGTCCCCGCCTCTTCATTTCCCTTCCCGCCGTTTCCTTGTCGTGCCGCCTCACAGGCCGCGCCGCCCTTCCGGCCCGTGTGTTCCTCGAATCTTGCCGGTTGCTTCGTTTTCTGCTCCCGGCATGCGGCGGTTCGGGGAAAATCGTTATCTTTGTTCGACCAACTGCCGCAGACATGGACAATCGACTGAACCGTATCCTTCATAACAAACCCGTCAAACTGTTCTACTTCGTGCGGAACCTTGCCCGGTACGCCGTGCCGCACCGTCTGCTGCAGAAGCGGCTCGAAGGCGTTTTGGCCGAGGTTGCATCGCGCAACGATCGCGACTACATCCTGCAGCGCGTCGATTACTACAACCGCCTGCCGACCGCCAGCAATTACCCCCCCCCTTCTTCCACGGGCATGCATCCGCTCGGAGAGCATCGCCTCGGCCGGGGTGTCCGCACGGCCTATTTCTTCGATTCCTACGAATTTACGCGCTGGTTCGACGATGGCCTGCTGTGGAACATGATCCCCGGCGACGTGACCGAGGTGCCTCCGGTTCCGTCGGTCGTCAAGAGCCGACCGATTGCGGGCGACAATGCCAACTCGGTGTTGCTCAACCTCGACAAGTTCCGCCACTTCGTCTTCCTGCGCGACGACATTCCGTTTCGGGCGAAGGAGGACCGGGCGATCTTCCGGAGCGCGATCAACTGCCACCACCCGAACCACGTATTGCGCAAACGCTTCATGGAACGCTATTTCGGCTCGGTATGCTGCGATGCGGGCATCTCGAACCGCCATCCGTCGCTGCCGCCCGAGTGGACGAAGCCACATATCTCGATGTACGACCACCTGCGCTACCGCTATATCCTGGCCATCGAGGGCAACGATGTGGCCACGAACCTCAAGTGGGTGATGTCCACCAATTCGCTGGCCGTCATGCCGCGGCCGACCTACGAGACGTGGTTCATGGAGGGTACGCTCATCCCTGGCTACCACTATGTGGAGATCCGGCCCGACTACGCCGACCTCGAGGAACGCATGCACCACTACAGCACCCATCCCGAGGAGGCCGAGGCGATCGTGGCCCACGCCCACGCCTATATCGACCAGTTCCGCGACCGTCGTCGCGAGCGGCTGATCTCCCTCCTGGTGCTCAAGGCCTATTTCGAACGGACGGGGCAACTGCGCTGATCTGCCCCGATTTCGGTTTCCTTTCGGAATCGGAGCGTACCTTTGCCTGAAAACTGAACGTATGAAACTGCTGATTGTCGAAGACGAACCCTCCCTGCGGGAGATCATGGTGCAGACGCTGCGCCGCGAACAGTATGTGGTCGAGCAGGCCGCCGACTACGCATCGGGGCTGGACAAGATCGCCGCCTATGATTACGACTGCATCCTGCTGGATATCATGCTGCCCGACGGCAACGGCCTCAAACTGCTCGAAGCCCTCCGGCAGCGGCAGCAGCGTGCCGGCGTGATCATCATCTCGGCGCGCGACTCGCTCGACGACAAGATCGGCGGACTCGAGCTCGGGGCCGACGACTACCTGCCCAAACCGTTCCACCTGGCCGAGCTGAGCGCCCGGATCCGGAGCGTCCTGCGGCGCCACCAGCGCGACGGGCAGGCGAGCCTCGAGGCGGGGAACGTGCGCCTGTGGCCCGACAGCCGTCGGGTCGAGGTCGCCGGGCATCCCGTGGAGCTGTTGCGCAAGGAGTACGACATCCTGCACTACTTCATGACCCGCCCGAACCACACGGTCGATAAGGCGGCTCTGGCCGAAGGGGTCTGGGGCGACCACATCGACCAGGCCGACAACTTCGACTTCGTCTATGCGCAGATGAAGAACCTGCGCCGCAAACTCCAGACTGCGGGGGCCGACATCGAGATCAAGTCGGTCTACGGCTTCGGTTACAAACTGGTCCGCCCATGAGACTCGTCTACCGCATCGTCCTGCACCTGGCGTGGGTGCTTTCGCTGCTGCTGGCGGTGTGGGCCGTGCTGTTCTATTTTGCCCTGACGGCCCGGATCGACCGCGAGGTGGACGATGCGCTGGAGGTGCGCGCCGAGGTGATCATCCGCCAGGTGCTCTTCGGGCACGCCCCCGCATCCGAGGGCGGCGGTACGAGCGGGTACAAGCTCTTCGAGGTGCCGGCCGGCTATGCCGCTTCGCGCCCGCAGACGGCCTTCTCGGACGAGCAGGTCTACATTCCCGAACGGGACAACAGGGAACCGGCCCGTGTGCTGCGGATGATGTTCCGCGACCGTGCGGGGCAGTGGCGCGAACTGACGGTGACGTCGCCGACGGTCGAGAAGACCGAACTGGTCGGGGCCGTATTGTGGTGGATCGTCGGACTGTATGTGCTGCTGCTCGGGTTGATCCTGATCGTGACGGCCGTCGTCCTGCACCGCACGATGAAGCCGCTCTACGCCCTGTTGCGGTGGCTCGACGCCTATACGGTCGGTGCGGTCAATCCGCTGCTCGAAGCCGACACGAAGGTCGTGGAGTTCCGTCGGCTGAACGACGCTGCCCGGCGGTATGCCGCCCGGGCCGAATCGCTGTTCGACCGGCAGAAGCAGTTCATCGGCAACGCCTCGCACGAGATGCAGACCCCGCTGGCCGTGTGCGGCAACCGACTTGAGATGCTCGTCGATAGCGGATCGCTCACGGAGGAGCAGCTGGGCGAAATCGCCAAGGTCCAGCGGACGCTGGGGTATCTGGTGCGGCTCAACCGGTCGCTGCTGCTGCTTTCGAAGATCGAGAACGGGCAGTTCCCCGAGTCCGAGCCGGTCGATGTGAATGCCCTGGTGCGCAGTACGGCCGAGGACCTCGGGGAGATCTATGCCTGCCGCGGGATCCGCTTTACGCTGCTCGACGAGGGGCAGCTGACCGTGCGGATGAACCCGTCGCTCGCGGCGAGCGTCGTGGGCAACCTGCTCAAGAACGCCTTTGTGCACGGCGATGCGGGCGGTGAGATCGTCGTCCGTGTGGACGCCGGCAGCCTGAGCGTCGCCAACAGCGGGGCGGGCGGGGCGCTCGACGGCGAGCATGTCTTCGACCGCTTCTACCAGGGGACGAAGAGGGAAGGTTCGACGGGGCTCGGACTGGCGATTGTCGATGCCGTGTGCCGCCTCTACGGCATGCGGATCGGGTACGGCTATGCGGACGGGCGTCACTGTTTCACGCTCCGGGTTGCGGATTGACGCGGCGTTTCAGAAACGTTTCAGTTTCGCAGATTAGCTTTGTGACGGAAAACAACGAGAAGAAGAGAGTAACATATGAAATCAAAAGCAAAACGAATCGTGGGTTGGATGGGAGCGGCCCTGCTGACACTCGGCCTTGCGACCTCGTGCATGGAGCGTGACCGGCTGATTACAGCCGATAAACTGCCCGCTGCAGCACAGGCGTTCCTGGCCGAAAGCTTCCCCGGAGTGGATGTTTCGTTCGCCAAGGCAGAGACCGAGTGGTTCTCGACCGAGTACAAGGTGGTGATGGTCGATGGCATGGTGGTGGTGTTCGACGGAAAGGGGCACTGGACCGACATCGACTGCAAGTACGGGGCCGAGGTGCCGGCGCGGCTCATCCCACCGCAGATTGCCGCCTATGTCGCCAAACACTTCCCTGAAGCCCGGGTGCTGAAGCTCGAACGCGACCGCCGCGATTATGAGGTCGAACTCGACAACGGCTTCGAGATGAAGTTCGACCTCGACTTCCGGCTCATCGACCTCGACGACTGATCCGGAGCGGCGGCCCCGTATCGCCGGGCCTGCGGGCCTGCCTCTGCGGGAGGTCGTGCCCGGCGATTTTTCGTCGCAATTGTCGCTGGAGCGGCTCAAAGTCCCGAAAATGTCCTATATTTGTCGTAGGAGAACGGATCGAATCCTTAAATTACGATAAACTATGTTGAGTCAGCAATTGCACGATGCGCTCAATGCGCAGATCAACGCCGAGATGTGGTCGGCGTATCTCTATCTTTCGATGTCGGTGGACGCCGAGGCCAAGGGGCTGAAGGGCGTTGCCAACTGGTTTTATGTCCAGTTCCGCGAGGAGCAGGACCATGCCCGCATCCTGATGAACTACATCCTTTCGCGGGATGCGGAGGTGCACCTGCAGCCGATCGCCGAGGTCCGCACGTCGTGGGCTTCGCCGCTGGAGATGTTCCGCGATACGCTCGAGCACGAGCAGAAGGTGACGGCGATGATCAACAATCTGGCCGCCATCGCCGCCGGGGACAAGGACTATGCTTCGTCGAACATGCTCGTTTGGTTCATCGACGAGCAGGTCGAGGAGGAGGAGACGGCGCGCGAGATGATCGGCGCCTGCGAGGCCGTCGAGGGCAACAAGTTCGGGCTCTACATGCTCGACAAGGAGCTGGCCGCCCGGACCTATACGCAGGCCGCTCCGCTCGCTTCGTCGAAGTAGCCGGCCTTCCGGCAGATATGCGGCGTCCGGATTTCCCGCAGGGGAGATCCGGACGCTGTTGTTTCCGCAAGTGGGGAGTTGTGCTCAGAAGAGCGATGCGGCCCCTTCGAACGAGAGCAGGATGACGACATAGCGCAGCGCCTTGCCCGCAAGCATCGAGAAGCCCGTGAGCCACACGTTGCTGCGCATCAGTCCGAGGACGATGGCAAGCGCCTCGCCGATGGTCGGCAGGAAGGCGAAGAATCCCATCAGGGCGCCGCGCCCGGCGAGGAATTTCCGGGCCCGGGCCAGTTGGCGGGGTGTGATGCCGATGCGGGTGATCCACTCGGTGCGGCCGAGCGAGCCGATCCAGTAGCAGGTCATGCCGCCCAGCGTGTTTCCGAGCGATGCCGCGACCAGGCAGCCGACGGGGTCGAGCCCCATGCCCGCGAGGATAACCATCACCGCTTCGGAGCTGAAGGGCAGGATGCTCCCGGCGATGAAGGCCGAAAGAAAGAGCCCCACGTATCCCCACTCCACGAAAAATTGCGCTATTGCTTCCATGCGGTTATCCGATTTTGTGCAAGAATAGTCTGCCTGCGGGACAAAGATAGCTTTTTTGCCGCAAAGCGCTTGCGCGGGACCGGGCGAATGCGTTACATTTGTCAAACAAATCTCCTGAACTCATGCGAAGAACCTTTCTGCTCATTGCCTTGCTGGCAACGGCTGTCGGGTGTGCCCCGCAGCAAAAACAACTCACCGATTATGTCAATCCGCTGCTCGGAACAGCCACGCTGTGGGACAGTGTCGATCTGGGCTTCCGGCCCACGAAGCGCACCTGGGGCGCCGAGGTCTTTCCCGGGGCGTCGCTGCCCAACGCCCTGGTGCAGGCGAGTCCCGTCACCAAGTTCCACAGCGGCTCGGGCTACCAGTACGAGGATACGGTGATCTACGGGTTCACCCACTCGAACAAGGGTCACTGGAACCTGTGCCACATCCCGCTGCTGCCCGTAACCGGAACCCCGACTCCGGAGGATTACTGCTCGCCCTACAGCCACGACCGTGAGACGGCCGCCCCGGGCTACTACGAGGTCTTCCTCGACCGTTACGGCGTCGATGCCGAACTGACGACGACGCTGCGCTGCGCCCTGCACCGCTACACCTTCCCCGAGGGGGTCGAGCCTTCGGTGCTGGCCGACCTGCAGCGCTCGAACGAGCGGGTCCGCGGTTGGGAGATCCGCAAGGTGGGTGACAACACCTTTGCCGGATGGCAGCGGACCGGCGAGACGATGTACTTCTATGCCGTGGCCAACCGCCCCGTGACGGGAGTCGAGCCGGTTCGGGAAGGCGACCGCGAGATCCGCATCGTGCGCTTCGGCGAGGGAGAGGGACCCCTCGAACTGCGCATCGGCTTCTCGTTCGTGAGCGAGGCGAACGCCCGCGGGAACCTCGAGGCCGAACTGCTCGGCCGCTCCTTTGCCGAGGTGCGTCAGGCGGCTGCGGATACGTGGAACGACCTGTTGGGCCGCATCCGTGTCGAGGGCGGCACGGAACGCGAGAAGGGACTATTCTACTCGTCGCTCTACCGTGCGTTCCTCTGGCCGGCGCTGCGCAGCGACGTGAACGGCGAATATACCGACGAACGGGGCGAAGTCGTCCGCGATGCGAATTTCCGTTACTATACAAGTCCCTCCTACTGGGATGACTACCGCAACAAACTGATCCTTCTGGGGCTGCTTGCCCCCGACGTGGCGGCCGATGTCATCAGCTCCGATACCGACCGCGGCGAGAAGCGCGGAGGCTTCATGCCGACCTTCTTCCACGGCGACCATGCCTCGGCATTCGTGGCCGGCAGCTACCTGCGCGGCATCCGGGACTTCGACGTGAAGCGTGCCTACAACCTCGTGTTGCGCAATGCCACGGTGCAGGGCCCGAGCCGTCCGTGGCTCGACGAATACATCGCCCGCGGCTACATCCCCGAGATGGACTACGACCATCCGGTGACCAACACGGTCTGCCGGGCGGCCGTCACGAAGACACTCGAATACGCCTACGACGACTACGCCGTGGCGCTGCTGGCCGAGGCGCTGGGCGACAGGGAGAACCACGACCTGCTGATGGCCCGCACGAAGAACTACCGCAACTGCTTCGACCCCTCGACGGGACTCATGCGCGGCCGCCTGGAGGACGGGTCGTGGATCACCCCCTTCGAGGAGCGTTATCCCTACTACGAATACATGTACCGCGAGGCGAACGCCTGGCAGCAGTCCTTCTTCGCCCCGCACGACACCGAGGGGCTCATCTCTCTCTACCCGAGCCGCGAGGCCTTCGGCGAGCAGCTCGACCGCCTCTTCTCGATCCCGTGGGAGGGGTACGAGGTCGATAACCTCTCGTGCTTCATCGGGCAGTACTGCCACGGCAACCAGCCCGACCACGGCTTTGCCTACCTCTACTACTTCATCGGCCGCCAGGAGCGTTCGCAGGAGCTCATCGACTACATCCTCGACCGTTTCTACGGCATGGGCCCCGAAGGACTGGCCCTCTGCGGCATGGACGATGCCGGGGAGATGTCGTCGTGGTACGTGCTGAATGCCATCGGCCTCTACACCTACTCGCCGGCCGATCCGGAGTACATCGTCACCGTGCCGCTGTTCGACCGTACGGAGGTGGCACTCGGCGACGGACACCGTTGGACGATCCGCCGTGAGGGCGAGGGGCGCCGGATCGAATCGGTCACCTGCGGCGGAAAGCCTGTCGAGGGGTGGTTCGTTGCCCACGATGCGCTGGGCGAGGGCGAGCTGGTGATCCGCACGGCTCCGGATGCGGAGTGATCCCTGTCCGGATGGAGACGCAAGGGCGGCTGCCGGGCTATCCGTCCCGGCGCATCGAGAGCGAGATGCGGCCCCGGAGTGTGTCGATGCCCGTAACGCGCACCTCGACCTGCTGCCCGAGACGGACTACCTCGGCCGGCGAGGCGACGTAGCGGTCGGCCAGCTGCGAGACGTGCACCAGCCCGTCCTGCTTGATGCCGATGTCCACAAAGGCGCCGAAGGCGGTGATGTTGGTGACGATGCCCGGCAGGGTCATCCCTTCGCGCAGGTCGTCGATCGTCCGCACGTCGGGAGCGAAGGCGAAGGTGTGCAGCTCCTCGCGGGGGTCGAGCCCCCGTTTGTCGAGCGCCTCGAGGATGTCGGTCACGGTGGGGAGCCCGGCCTGCGCGGTGACGTAGCGTTCGGGGCGGATCGTGCGCCGTAGTTCGCGGTCGGCGAGCAGGCGCTCGACGCTTACGCCGGCATCGGCGGCCATGCGTTCGACGATCGGGTAGGATTCGGGGTGCACGGCGCTGTTGTCCAGCGGGTTCCGGCCTCCGACGATGCGCAGGAATCCGGCCGCCTGCTCGAAGGCCTTGGCCCCGAGGCGCGGCACCTTCTTCAGCTCGCTCCGTGTGCGGAAGTCTCCGTTCGTTGCCCGGTAGGCGACGATGTTCTCGGCCAGGGCGGGCCCGAGGCCCGAGATGTAGGTGAGGATGTGCTTCGAGGCGGTGTTGATATTGACTCCCACGCGGTTCACGCAGCTTTCGACCACATCTCCGAGCCGGGCCCGGAGTTTCGCCTGGTCCACGCTGTGCTGGTACTGGCCGACGCCGATCGACTTGGGGTCGATCTTCACCAGCTCCGACAGCGGGTCGATCAGCCTCCGGCCGATGCTCACGGCGCCGCGGACGGTTACGTCTTCGTCGGGGAACTCCTCGCGGGCCGCGGCCGATGCGGAGTAGACCGAGGCGCCGTCTTCGCTGACCGTGTACAACTCCACACCCTGAAGCTGCAGTCCGCGGACGAACTGTTCGGTTTCGCGGCCGGCCGTTCCGTCGCCGATGGCCATCGCCTCCGTGCGGTAGCGAGCCGCCAGACGGCGGAGCGTCTCGGCTGCCTCGGCCGTGCGCGACTGGGGCGGGTGGGGGTAGATGACCGTATGGTGGAGCAGGTTCCCCTGTGCGTCGAGTGCCACGACCTTGCATCCGGTGCGGAACCCGGGGTCGAGGGCGATGACGCGCTTCTGCCCGAGCGGTGAGGCGAGCAGCAGCTGGCGGAGGTTCTCGGCGAAGATGCGGATGGCCTCGTCGTCGGCGCGCTCCTTGGCGGCCGCGAGAGTTTCGCTCTCGATCGAGGGGCGGATCAGCCGGCGGAAGGCGTCGGCCGCGGCTGCTTCGAGCCACGTGCGGGTCGTTGATCCGGGGCGGATGAACCGGCGGCGGATCCGTTCGATGATCCGCTCCGCATCGACCTCCACCGAGACTTTCAGGATGCCCTCCTCCTCGCCCCGCAGCATGGCCAGCAGGCGGTGTGACGAAACCGATCGGACGGGCGTCGCGGCATCGAAGTAGTCGGCGTATTTCGCGCCCTGCTGCTCCTTGCCTTTCGCCACGCGCGCATGCACGATCCCCTCGCGCGAGAAGTTGCGGCGCACCTCGCTGCGGATTCGGTCGTCCTCGGCCATCCGTTCGGCGACGATGTCCGAGGCTCCGGCCAGCGCGTCGTCGGTAGTCGGCACCTCGGCCGTGACGAACCGCTGCGCCTGTCGCCGGATGTCGGGCGTGTGTTGCGCCATGAGCAGGTTGGCCAGCGGCTCCAGACCCCGCTCGCGGGCGGCTGCGGCGCGGGTCCGCCGGCGGGGCTTGTAGGGCAGGTAGAGGTCCTCGACCTCGGCGGCGTCCCAGCTCGCCTCGATCCGTGCACGGAGTTCGCCGGTCAGCCGTCCCTGCTCTTCGATCGTGGAGAGGATCGTCCGTTTGCGGGCCTCGAGTTCGGTGAGCCGTTCCAGCAGGTCGCGGACGGAGCCGACGGCCACCTCGTCGAGCGAGCCGGTGACCTCCTTGCGGTAGCGGCTGATGAAGGGGATTGTGGCCCCCTCGCGCAGCAGGCGGACGGTCCCTTCGACCTGCGGCAGGGGAATCTGGAGTTGTTGTGAGATGATCTGTTCGAGCATGGTGTGTCGGTTCGGAACCTTTTCCCGGTGCTGCCGGCAGGTCCGAGGCTGCAAATATACCAATTAATTCAACCGCCTGAAAGACGGCGGTACGAGGGAGTGCCGTCTTTCGGCCGGAGAGGCCGGAAAGGACTTGCCGTCAGACGGCAAACAGGCGGCAAAATGTTTTGCCGCCTGTTTGCTGCCTGGAATCTTGAGGCTCGAGGCCGGAAGATGTCCTATTTGAGGCCCTTCAGGCACTCGGAGACGTTCTTTTCGATCCGCTGCAGGATGGCCTGCGTGTCCGTCGCCCCTTCGGCCTTGACGAACTTCTCGCCGGTGATCTGCTCGTAGAGCTCGACGTAGCGGTCGGTGATGCCGCCGACGATCTCGGGGGTCATCTCGGGAACCTGCTGTCCGGCCTGTCCCTGGAAACCGTTGGCCATGAGCCACTCCCGCACGAACTCCTTCGAAAGCTGCTTCTGCCGCTCGCCCCTGGCCAGCCGCTCCTCGTAGCCTTCGGCATAGAAATAGCGCGACGAATCGGGGGTGTGGATCTCGTCCATGAGGTAGATGACGCCGTCCTTCTTGCCGAACTCGTATTTCGTGTCCACGAGGATCAGACCCATCCGGGCGGCGATTTCGCAGCCCCGCCGGTAGATCGCCCGTGTATATTTCTCGAGCTGCTCGTACTCCTCGCGGCTTACGAGCCCCGATGCGATGATCTCCTCCTTCGAGATATCCTCATCGTGGCCCTCGGCGGCCTTCGAGGTCGGGGTGATGATCGGCTCGGGGAACCGCTGGTTCTCGACCATCCCTTCGGGCATCTCCACGCCGCAGATGGTCCGCCTGCCGGCCTTGTACTCCCGCCAGGCGTGGCCCGAGAGGTATCCGCGGATGACCATCTCCACCTTGAAGGGCTCGCACTTGCGGCCCACGGTGACCATCGGGTCGGGAACGGCGATCTTCCAGTTGGGAAGGATGTCTGCGGTGGCATCGAGGAACTTGGCGGCGATCTGGTTGAGTACCTGTCCCTTGTAGGGAATGCCCTCGGGCAGGACGACGTCGAAGGCCGAGATCCGGTCGGTCACGACCATGACGAGGTATCGGTCGTCGATGTCGTATACGTCGCGGACTTTGCCCACATATTTGCTTTTCTGACCTTCGAAGGTGAAATCGGTGCGTGTGATAGCGTTCATTGTGTTTGCAGGTTTATCGCCTGCAAAGATACTGTTTTTGTGCGAATATGGAACCCTCTGCGGCAAAAACGGAGCGCCCTGCGGCCAAATAACCGCCGATGGCGGGGAATGCGGCCCTCGGAGGAAGCGCGGCAGCAGGTCGGCGCCGGAATGCAAGGTGCAAAATCCGGCGAAAAGAGGGGGAGATTGCCAATTTCTTGTTATTTTTGTCGGTCCTGTCGCGCATGGGGCAACTCCGGACGGATGCAATCCTGCGCGCAGGCCGGATCGACCGAACCAAACTTCAGAGAAATGCACCTTCTTCCGAAACTTCGCCTGCTCCTGGGAGCCCTCGTTTTTTTTCAGGCCGCGGAGGCTGCACCCCGCACCGACGGGACGAATGAACCGTCGGGCAGCCTGCTCGAATATGTCGATACCCGGATCGGTACCGACGTATGGCGGAAACAGTCCACGCTGAGCAATGCCGAACGTCCCCACGGATTCGTCTATCCGGGCGTGGGACTGCCGTTTGCAATGACCCAGTGGTCGCCCCAGACCGCCGAGAACGACATCGCCTATGCCTGGCAGCACGACAGGCTGCAGGGGTTCCGTGCCACGCACTATCCCAACGGCGCGGCCATGTCGGAGTACGGAGCCTTTACGATCATGCCGTCGGTGGGGGTGTTGAAGGTCGATGCCGCCGAGCGCGCCTCGAGCTATTCGCACGACAGCGAGACGGCCAAACCCCATTACTATGCCGTGAACCTCGACGACTACGGCATCCGGGCCGAGCTGACCGCCGCCTCGAAGTCCGGCTTTTTCCGTTTCACCTATCCCGAGTCGGAGCAGTCGCACATCCTGATCGACAACCCGCGGAGCGACAAGGGCAGTTATTTCCGGGTCATTCCCGAGCGCAACGAGATCGAGGGTTTCACCACGGTGGCGGGGCGCGTGGGCAACCAGGGTTACGTGGGGCGGGAGTTCGCCTGCTATTTCGTGGCGCGGTTCAGCAAACCGTTTGCGAGCTGGTCGATCGTCCCCTCCTGGGACGAGACCCCCATGGAGCAGCTTTTCAGCCGGGGGCTCGAAGGCGAGTACTTCGACAACATGACCCTTTCGGGTACTCCTCGGGCGACGAGAACGGATGAAAAGATCGATTTCGAATGGGAGGGGGCTCCGATCTCGGGGATCGGTCCGGACAACTTCTCGGTCCGGTACCGGGGTGTGCTCCGGGCGAGAACGTCGGGAACGCACCGCTTTTACCTGACGAGCGACGACGGTGCCCGCATGTTCATCGACGGGAAGCTGGTCATCGATGCGTGGTACGACCACGGGCCCACGACCGAGATCTGTTCGTGCGAAATGGAGGCGGGCCGCGAGTACGAGGTGGTTGTGGAGTATTACGAGCATACGAACTCCGCCACGTTGAGGCTGGGGTGTATCGAGCCGAAAGACTGCGATGCGGAGCGTCTTGTGCAGATGGCCCGCAAGGGCTCCTCGGCCGCTGCCGTCTGCGTGTCGTTCCCGACCGAGAGCGGGGAGGAGGTCGAGGTGAAGATCGGTACGTCGTTCATCAACTTCGAGCAGGCCCGCCGCAACCTTTGCAGCGAGATCGGAGACAAGAGTTTCGAACAGCTTCTCTCCGATACGGGAGAGGCATGGGAGGAGGCGCTCGGAAAGATCCGGATCGAGACCTCCGAGACGAACCGGGAGATATTCTACACGGCCTTGCAGCGTTGCATGCTGCTGCCGAGAGACATCACCGAGCAGGGTTACCACTACAGTGCGTTCAACGGGAAGATCATGCCGGGAGTCATGTATACCGATTTCTCGCTGTGGGACACCTTTCGCTCGCTGCACCCGCTGCTCGTCCTCCTGGAGCCGGACCGCGTCAATGCGATGATCGAGGCCCTGCTCAACTCCTATGACGAGGGCGGCTGGATCCCCAAATGGCCCAGCCCGGGTTATTCGAACATCATGCACGGCACCCACGGCGATGCGGTGATCGCGGATGCCTACGTCAAGGGCCTCCGCAACTACGACGAACGGAAGGCGCTCGAGGCCATGATGAAGAATGCCACCACGAAGGGAACGGGACATTACGTCGCCCGGGTGGGGATTCTCGATTTCATCCGGCTCGGGTACGTCCCGACGGACAAATACGGCGAGTCGGCCATCCGGACCCTCGAGTTCTCCTACGACGACTTCTGCATCGCGCAGATGGCCCGGGCCATGGGCGACGGGGAACTCTACGGGCGGATGATGGCCCGTGCGATGAACTACATCAATATCCTCGATCCCGAGACCCGGATGGTCCGCGGACGCAACAGCGACGGACAATGGCGCGATGCTAAGGATCCCTCGATCAGCGGGTGGGCGCAGGGCTCCGACCGCGACCGGGAGACCTATTTCCGGAACATCACCCTCTTCGTCCCGCACGACGTGCAGGGCCTGGCCAACTTCATGGGCGGCAACAAGGCGCTGGAGGAGTATCTGGACTATTTCTTCGACAACGATTTCTATTATGTGGGCGACGAGTACTCCATGCATTCGCCCTACCTCTACAACTTCATCGGCAAGGCGTGGAAGACGCAGCGGACCATCCGCCGGCTGCTCGACTACAACTTCACGAACGACTCCTGGGGCCTGCCCGGGAACGACGACTGCGGGCAGATGTCCTCGTGGTATGTGATGGGGGCGATGGGTTTCTACCCCGTCTGCCCGGGAATTCCGGCCTATCAGATCGGCAGCCCCGTCGTGGACCGTCTGGAACTTTCGCTCGCCAACGGAAAGACGTTCACCCTCATAGCCGAGAACAATAGCCCGGAGAACGTCTATATCCAGTCGGCCGAGCTGAACGGGAAACCCTATACGAAATGTTGGATCAGCCACGACGACATCATGGACGGGGGCACCCTGGTGCTCAGGATGGGCAGCCGTCCCAACCGGAAGTGGGGCGCTTCGACGAAGGATATCCTTCCTTCGGTCAGCGCCCCGGCCGGCGAATAGCCCCGTTCTTCTTCAGCCCCTCGGGAAGCCGCCGTTGATTGTTTCGACGGCCGCTTCCCGCGTTTCGTCCCTTCCTGCCCTGACGCCGTCGATCGTCGGCTCCACTTCGAGGTCAAGCCGGACTCCCTGCCTCTGCACGCACCAGCCGCCGGGATAATGCCAGTCCAGGCCGGAAAAGCAGCTGCGGATTCCGCCGGACAGGACGAACTCCGAAACATTGCCGTTCGCACCGGCCGATTGCGTTCCGATTACGGTAACATCCGGATTGGCCTGCATGCATTGGACGCAATATTCCGCATGGCTTTGCGCGGTGGCAGCAATAATTACGACAACCGGTTTGCCATACTTTTCCGGCCGGTTCCCCGATACCTCGGGGCAGAAAAGGAGAAACACCCCGGAAACTGCACGTTCGGGCGCACGACCTTGTGGAAACGCGGATGGTTGTCCGGTATGTTCCGGCTGTAGATAAACTCCATGAATTTTCGATGCGGAAAAGCATCGTAACTGCCTGATTCTATCAGTCGCGATCTTGGCTAATGCCGCAAAGGCGCGTTGTAAATAAAGTACGGGTTCGGTGTCCGATTCTGGGAGGCTCTTTCCCCGTTCCGGACCGGGGATGTATCCGGGAAGAACGGGATCTTTTTTATGCCTTGTTTTGGCGCCTCTTCAGAACCTCCTCTCTGGATTCGAAGTGCTGTTTGCCCGACAAGGCTCGCTCTTCGGCTTTGCGTTGTCGGATGCGTCCGATCCAATCCGGTGCAATTTCAATCGAGCCGATCCACACAACCTGCATGGAACAGTACAGCAGCATTTGCATGGGAAATGAAAACTGCGTTTCGGCAGGAAACAGCCAGTTGTACGTTGCCAAAGGGACGAATGCATTGACGATTAACATCAAGGCTTCCGTTTCTCGTTGCCGGCGTGTATATCCGATGCGTTTCCATGCGGTCAGAATGAGAAGTGCATTGACCCCGAGCAATGTCCAGACGATTGGCCACGGTCTGATAACCGCCGCCGCCGGTTGCGAGTTTATGATGAACCAAGCCGGAATAACAGGGACCAGTCCGTTTATCAGCAACGTGAAAACCTTGAATGCCATGGTGATGCCTATTTGCTCTTGAACTCAAATTTAGGAAAATATTTCGAATTTCACTATTGTTTACGAGAATTGTTATTTGAGCATAATTCATTGTGTCGGCGAAATTGTGGACGGGAACAATATCGACCATTGCCCGCTGTGCGGCGTTGCACTCAACGAGGAGGGTGCATGCCCGAAGTACGGGGATCGCAAGAAGAAGTAGCCGTCACACTTTGTGGATAGGGTTGTCGGGTCCCGATTTTCGGGTCCCGACTTTTTTATTCTGCTGGCAACTTCCAAATGGATAATAATATAGATTGCTGTTCAATGTTATATATACGCCCCGACAATAAAGTAAAGTTGGACTCAGTTATGGCATTCTGGATTGAGAACATAATTTTTCCTTCCTTTATGACTATCCGCTTGTTGCCGATAGATCCTTGGCTGTAAGCGGCTTGCCCAGCTTCGAGAGGCCCCCTGGCTCCTGCCTTGTGCAACCACTTCGGGGGCGCGGTATTCAGTGATTCGAGCAGCAGCGCCAGCAACTTGTTGTGGGGTGTCTGCAGCGATTCCGGGAGTTGGCAGGCGAGCCGCAGCTCGACCTCGGAGGGTGACGTTGTGGTGGAAGAGACCGATGCCGTCGGTGTGTTTGGGCAGCAGGTCGAGCTGCCGTAACATGCTTTCCCGGAATAAATCCTGCGAGATTTGTTTGGATATGTATTGCTAATTTTATAAATTACATTTTCTTTTAGAGATGCAGGGTGTGGAGACGTCGCTGGTTTTGCCCCGTAAGTCTTTTTGGTGATATATTTTGGTTCAACAGGATTCAATCGTATGTGCAGATCGAATCCGCAGACTGAAAAGAGAGTCAATTATGAGAAATTTAATACTGCTTGTTGCTTGCTGTTTGTCTGTGTTGTCATTATATGCGCAGACTCCGTCCGTAGATGTATTGCGGACTTATGCGGATGAAAAGGGAATGCCTCCCAAAGAATACATATTCAAGCTGTTTGAAAAATCGGATATAGTAGTACTGGGCGAGCGTGACCATCGTGATACGGTACAATACGACCTTATTCAAGACATCCTGGCCGATCCCCGTTTTGCTGAGCGTGTGGGATACGTCTATACCGAAGTCGGTTCATGCAACATGAACGATGATGTAAACCGCCTGCTGCAAGGTGATTATCCTACGGAGGCAGTCTTTATGGACAGCCTGTATGCCTATTATAGAAAGTCAGAGACCTTCTATCCAATTTGGGAGAAATACAACCGCGTTAAATTCCTGAAAGGTATATATGAAATAAACCGTACTTCTCCGAAGAAAATCAGGCTCGGACTGACCGACCGCGAGTTCTCATGGGACGAGATTCATACTGTTGAAGACTACAAGAATTTCTGGGAATCTCGCACCGTGAATTATCGCGACAGTTTAATGGCAGCCCACATCTCGGAAATGTACGCGCGTCAGACTCCATTGAACGGTAAGCGCAAGGCTTTGGTTATAACCAATCAGCCACATGCCATCAACGATTCGATGATTCTCAAAAAGGGCAATACGGTTTATGGAGCGCAGGGCTGGTGGATGAAGAAAATCTTTGGAGAAGAGAGAGTCCGAATAGTTATACTGAATTGGTTTGATTACAATTTGTTTGACGGAAGTAATTTCCCGATGACCGGAGACGGACATTGGGATGCAGCCTTTGAACTGTTGGAATGCCGCCCGTTCGCCATTGATTTGAAAAACACACCTTACGGAGAAACTGCTTACAACGGTTTCGTCGGAGGTACTACGACCAATGCAAAGAACAAATGTTGGCAAGATGTGGCAGATGGGCTTATCTACTATGCACCTCTCTACGACCATATAGCTGCATGGGGTATTGAAGGACTTGTAACCAAGGAGTTTGAACCTGAAATCAAGCGCCGTCTGACAATATTCTTCCAGGCGACACAACCCGGAGCAGAGATACCCATGGAGGCTGCAATTGAGGAATACAATGTTTTCCACGCTTATCCGGCTGCCATTAAAAGCAAGGATGAGGTAAAACAGTTGATTCAGCAGGTGCTGGAGACGGATCGATAGTGCATCTTCCAAAAACAAGGAGCTCCACCGGAGCTCCTTGTTTGTTTTTGAGCCGATAGTGCTCTTATTTGTCGATGCACTATCAAATTCCTATTGACTATCAATAGTTTACGTCTTAAAAGATAGGACTCTCAAAAATTTACTTGTTTTTTTGCGAAAAATCGAAGATTTAACGATTTTTTTCATCGGTGCCCTCCAAACAGAGGGGGAAAAGGCAAAAACGGCCCATTGGGGCCCCGACTGACCTCGTCTGCAAAGATAGAGCATGTCGGGGTTTATTTCGCCTAAGCAAATGTCTTCCTTTGTTTTTATTTTTATATATTTATTACTTTTCTATGATTCTAAATCTAGAATTGAAAGGGCTTTTGAAATGCCACTTAAAAGAGCTGATGGGGTTTTACCCCATATGTTAATTTGTCCATCTTTCGGAATCACTCCGAAGCTGAGCCCATCTTTTTCCAATAGCTCGTTACAAAATCTGACAAACTCTTTTTGTCGTTCTACTTGAGAACTTGACAAGCGAACAACATTTTGATTTACAGATCGTCCACCGTAAAATAAATTATCTAAAAGGATAAGTAAATCTGGCTCACATCCTTTTAGAAATGAAAAGGTTTTAGATGGTTTTTGTATTGCAGTAAGTAAATCATTAAATTTAAGAGTTCTTATAGACTCATTAGCTGCTTCTTCATTTAGTATAGAGATAAAATTATTAACTTCGGGACGGTATCGGTTAAAAATATTAAGGTATTGTTCTAGCTCATCGTACGTTGCGGCTTCCGACATTTGATTGGACAAATCATGATTGAGTTGTCTTAAAGAATCGCATAATTCATCCATCCGTTCTCCAAAATTGATAAAATCAAAATGATGTTCTTGATCCTTATTCGCAGTCAAGTCTTTTTGAATAGGATAACGCATAACCATTGAATCAGGATCAAAATCATTAATTGCATGAATGTAATGATCTATCGCTTTAAGGTCTACGGAACTCCCTACATGCTTTTTCCCTCTATTTAGCGATGGCCGTAATTGAGCCCATAGATTCTGCAAATTGTGACCCAAGTTTAGATAACTACTTCTGGCTTCATTTGTCTGTTCTCCGTAATTGAAGAATAATAGTTTTAAATATGTTTCTACAGAATGTCTGTAATTAAAGAATAATGGATATATAAGAGTATCTATTACGGCAAAATCATAACATTTATCTTTCATATGTTCAAGTAGAATTTTTGCGCCTTCCCAATATCCATCTGATATAGTGGAAAAAGAGAATGCTCCACTTCCCTCCCATCCGAAGTGTGAGAATGGCTTTCTTTCATGGATCTCTTTGTCGTTGAGTTCTCGCATGATTACATCTGTCTCTTTCATTGTTTAGTAGAATAAGTTGTTTAATAATTGGTTGTGTAAAATAGATCAGTTTTTGTAATCGGCACAATGTTTTTTTTGTGACGTATATGTGAATAAATGTAGTGATAATATTGTTTGTTATAATGCCAATTTTCAGGGCAGTATGTGAGTTTATATGTTTTTTGTTCTTAATACGGTTTATTAGGAATATATTTATCATATTTTACAGCCAAAAGAGAAAAACAGTTGAACCCATTTTTCATGGCGCAGCCATCTCTTTTCTTCCCTTAATTTGACTTTACTTTAATGAACGTATATATGAATACGGGGATAAAGTAAAGTTGCAGCACCACGTCGAACCATACTATCAAAAGAAAGCCATATTCGGCCGGATCTCCTCAATCATCTTTTGCGGCACCTCACACTCCCGGGCGATCTCCGGCCATCCGGATGCCGCCTGGCAAACTTCGTCGATGATCCTTGCGGCATTCTTGATGTTGTTCTTGGCTGCACATTCGAGCAGGTCGTCTTTGGTGATGCCGCAGAATTTGCCGTTTATCGACATCTGGTGGACCGAGGTCCACTGGCCGTCGGGATTGTAGGCGTAGCCCATGTCGTAGGCCGGAGAAAGGCGCCATCTCCCGCCTCTGTCCATCAGGAACGAGATGTTCTTCGTGTGGTCGTCCTGGTTGCGCACCACGACATTGAACACCATTCTGCGGAACATCTCCTGCGCCTCCTTGTAGGTGAGCCGCAGACCGCGCATCACAGCGAACGCCTGTTCGTAGGAGTATGCCCTGAGGAGCCGGTAATCGAAGTGCGCGATGCCGCAGAGTGTCTGCATGTGTACCTTTGCCCCGTTCATCCGGTCGAACCGCTTTGTCAGGAAATGGGCCCTCCCGTTCTCTTCGATCAGCGAGCATTCCGCCATGTCGATGCCGCATTCCTTCACAAGACGTGAGAAGGAGTATTCCAGACGCCCGAAGTTCTCCGTCTCCCTGAATCCAGCCGTGGCGGATACGCCGTCCAGCTTGATGATGTAGTAGTCGAACCCGTCGGGAGCCTCGACCTGTCCCGAACGGATCTCTCCGGTGGCTTTGTTGTAGGCAATGATTGCCTTGGCCCGTTGCCCGCCGGCGGAGGTGCCGAGACGTAGAATCTCCGCGATGGCCGCCTTCTTGTCGGAACTGATGTTCACATTGAAGTTTGATTTGTCGGCAAGGGCTTCTCTGGCTACATCCACCAGCGAATCGACCTCTATCCGGATATCCGTATCTACGGCATCGATAGCTGGCTCGAATTCAAGGGCACCCATGCAGCGTTTGCCCAGAAAGCAAAGCGTCTCGATCGCATTGCCGCTGGTCCGGCCCGTCAGGGCCAGCCATTTCTCAAAAAGGGCCCGGCCGTATGTGTCCGGCAGGGAGTCCGCCAGCATTCCGGGCAGGCCTTTGAAGGTCGTTTTGTCGAGCTCCCCGAAACTGTACACACGTCCTTCCCTTACGGGCATCATCAGCGGCGAAGGCTCTATTCCCTGTCGCGCAAAGTCCGGATCATACTCGAACTGTGCGATTTCATATCTTTGGTCCCAACGTACCGAGCCTATGGGCTGGCCGTATAGATTGACACGAGCTACATCTACCATTCCGATTCCTCCTTATTCTCTTTTGTGTAACCTTTGGATGCCCGCTTGCGCTTGGGTTTGTTTGCCTTGCTGGCCAACTCGTAGTATTCGTTCGGACTCAACTGCTCCTCTTCGACGAGCGGGACGAAGACGTCGAGCTTGCCCAGGGTGCGCAGGACGCGGATCAGCGACTCGAAGTTTTTTACCTCCCCGTCCTCCATGCGCTTTATGGTGGAGATGGAAACACCGCTCTTGTCTGCCAGTTCGGCCTGCGACATATTCTGCTTCAGGCGCACTGCTTTTATTTTGGCTGCAATTCTGTTGCAAAGCTCGGTATCTGTCAGTATGTATATATTGTTCAACATATCAAATATGATACTTATTGCAACAAATATAAGAATAAAAGTTCATAAATGAAACTTTATTAGGAGTAATTTAGGCGGAGACCAATTTATATGCCGTGAAATTTGTTGTTTTGTACATTTGGCTCGGAAAAATATTTTGCAGTCAAAAAAGAAAATGGCTGGAGCCATTATAGCATGGCGCAGCCATCTCTTTCCTTCCCTCATTTTGACTTTGCTTTGATGAACGTGTGTGGGAATACTGGGATAAAATAAAGTTGCAGGGCTTTAATTGGGTTGGTATATTGTCAATTGTTGCTGTCAATTATAACCAGTTTAAGTCAAAGTAGTAAGTTTTATGATGCGACGTGTTTTTCTTATGTGTAATTATGTACTTAATCATTAAAATAAAAACAATATCTTTGTTTAGCAAGAACAAGAATACTCCTGTACTAACTAATATTGATTTCAAGTAAGATATGGGAAACGATTCCAATCCTAAAGAATGGTCCGATGAGCGAATTATCGAATATCTGTGCTCATATTGGGAGTGCGATGATTTTGTGTTTGACTGTACTATTGACGATAAACCATATAAAACAAGCCGCCCAGAGAACTATAAGGGGGCAATTAGGAACATATCATATAATCGCAAGCTCATCTGTTATCCTAATGGCAAGTATCCGATATTCTTCAATATCTCAGCCATTGCAAAGTTCCAGTTCCAGAAGGGACAGTTCAAAATGCGATTTGAACTGGACAGCAGGGAGCGCAGGGAGCGTTTTGGCAATATGTTTATGCTGCGGCCTGTATATGGCTCGCTATATCAGCTGAATGCAGAAAAGTTGAGGGTGTTTAGCCAGAAAAGGGCTGAACGGGGAAAGACGGAACATTCTTCTGCCGAAAAAGAGTTGTTTGAGTATTGGGGTGTTGCGGATTGCAACTTTATCGGCTACTATCATTATGACATGGAGAATGAACTTTCTATTGTGGATGATATCCGCAAGCCTAATTTTGCGAAAATTCCATATTATCCTAATGATGTTCAAAAGAATCCGATTTCTCTACACTATAAAGGCGAAATTAAGGGTATTACTCCGGGAAACTACTATCTTTTCAATTGGAGATTGTCTGGAAATAATCCAGACAATCCATATGAGATATACATCGATTTCCATTTTCAGCCTCAGCCAATCAGGCCTCAATGGTTTATTGACCAGTTATTTGCCGATAGATATGACGATAAGTCAAAGAATTTTGAATCATCAGCCAACTTTCTTGACACATTGAGCAAGCAGCTTAGTGCTAAGGAATCTACATTCATATATGAGTTGCTGCAAAATGCCAATGACTACCCGGTTAATGGTGTTCCGGTTGATGTGGAGTTCCATATCACTGACAAATATCTCGTGTTCATGCATTCTGGAGATTATTTCAACGTAAGGAACATATCCGGCATTTGTGGCATCAACGAAAAAGAAAAGACTGCTAATATCAAGACTATTGGTTATAAGGGTATAGGATTCAAAACTGTGTTTCTGAACAATCATTATGTTTACATTAAGACAGGTGATTATTCGTTCCGTTTCGACAAGGAAGCAAGTAAAATTAAGCGGCTTGAGGCTCCTTGGCCAATCCTGCCGGTTTGGACTCCAGAAGATGAAGTGGAGTCGGAAATCGCATCCATTTTTGATGCTGCCAACAAGAAGTATCGTGTAAAGATTGCTCTCAGACCAGATAATCCTGCAATTCTTCACACAGGAAGAAAGAACTACGAGGCGTTGTTCAGAGAAGTTTTCGACGATTCGAATCTTATTCTGTTCATTCCGAATATCCGTTCCGTCAAGGTGTATATCAATGGCATTCTTGAAAGGGATTGCGTGATAGATGAAGCTAAGTGGCTTGTGTCCGACTACGAGGAAAATATCAATGAGGATTTTCAGGCACTTGTAAATAAAGACATCGATACCGGAAAGAGTCGTATCCCGGAGAAATACAAGGATTTCGAGCGGACAAAGGTTTCCTTTGCCTGCCGCAAAGATGGGCGCAAGCTATTGCCGATAGAGAACGCCAACCTGTATTGCTATCTTCCGACCAGTGCAACATGGGGATTCCCGTTCCTCATGAATACGGATATGATTCCGAAGGGCGACCGTGACGACATTGAGAGGGAGGTTTACCTGAAAGATGAGGATGAGACCAACTTCAATCTTGAACTTGCTCGTATTGCTGGCGAGAAATTCTTCTCATGGATCAAGGATCTGATGGAAAGCGGAGAGTACGACTATGATTCCATTTTTGCTCTTGTGCCTGATTTTGATAAGTGTAAAAAGGCACAAGGATACAAGTATGATGACTTCATAGAGATGTTTCAGAGCGGGTTTGAGAGTAAGATGGATAAAGAAGGCATCATTCCTGTTGTAGAGAACAAATCAATCGTTTTAAAGCCAGTGGAAGATGTTATTTATGATACCACTGGATTGTCTTGTTCTGGTGTTTTGACAGATGAGGAAATTTTGACATTGTCTGAGTGGTCGGATTTCTTCCCTCACCCTTTGCTTCGGGATTACGATAATTATTCGCTTCGCCCAGGTATTCAATCATTCCTATTAAGATATCATAGCGAAGTCCAGGAATACGATATTGATGTTCTGCATGGAGCCTGTGAGGGCGAAGGATTCCAGAAGTGGCTGCATGACCAGATCCATAACGAGAAGTTTATCGCATTCCTTTTAAAGAAGGGTATTGTCGATTCGTTCAACGACAGAGCAATATTCCTTTCTGAAAATTCCAACCTCTTAGCTCCGGACAGACTGTATTATTCTGTTGATGAGTATTATGACGACATTAAGGCTCTAGACGGTTATTTAGACCGATTGTCTTTGAAAACGAGAGCTGCGTTTGAGAACGATAAGAAATGGGACGCGTTCAAGCCTTGTTTTGTGGAGTTTGACGCAGACAAATTCGTTGATAATGTCCTTCTTGATGACGGGTGTTTTGATGACGTGCATGAACTGCTCTCGACAGAATCGGCATCGCTTCCTTTTATGCGTTTCTTGGCCTCTCACGTCGGATATTCAGCCAACTACAAGAAGTTCCCGTTCGTTGACCAAGACGGCTCCATAGAGGATGATTTTACCGAAAAGCCGTTTGTGTTCCTTCCTTCGTCTGATGCCGTGTCTGTGCGTGAGAAGGATTGGGTGGATGAAGAATGGATTGCTGTCGTGTCCGACAAATATGACCAATGCGTTATTGACTATTTCAGCCAGAACTTTGAGCTGAAGACATTCTCGGACAAGATTATCGTCGAGGACATCATATGCTCAAACGATTATGATGATTCAATTAATTCATTGATTAAAGATTTTGCCACAAGCAAATCTTTTGTCGAGTACCTCTACGCTCATAAGGAATATGTCGAGGATGGTCGTCTTAGTTCTTATCTTGTATCTGTGATAGACAAGAACGGTGAAGAGCTGTTCTTGAGGGAAGATGAGGCGTTTATATACATAAGGAACAAGACATACAATGAGTACGAGGTCCTTGACTGGGTGGAGCCTGATTATATGTTTGCTGTCAACGAAGCATATTACGAGGACACTGGTGAAGTTGCCGGGATGAAAACATTCTTTAACGAGAAGTACGGAATTCCCACGATGACGAGTAAATTGTTCCTTGACGATGTTATCGACAGGCAATCAGATGGCATTTCAGAGTCCATCCAAGATGTTGACCAGAATGTACTGTTCTGGCGCTGGGTAAAGATGTTTGCAAAAGAGGTTGCAACAATCCCTGCATTCCTGCAGTTTCCGCTGTTGGTCAAGACTCTGGATGACGATAAATATGATTGTGCATCAGTAAAAGACTGTGGAATATATTTGTCAAACGAGTACCAGCCTTCTTCCAGCATCGAATCAATTGTAAAAAAATATGCTCCGGAAGCACAGTTTGTTGCATCTGACTATCTTGAAAATAAAGCATCTGGAACTGTTACAAGTTGGGTTGAGTTCTTCAAGAATCTTGGAGTGAAGACAACGATTGTTGATCTTGTGTTTGGGCAGATTATCCCTAATATTGGAGAAATCGAAGAAGATGGACTGCCGGACCTTCTTGGCGATTACTATCAGGATATTCAGGATAGGCGGGATGAGGTCAAGAACCAGCTTAAATCCATCAAAGTTAAGACGCGAGACGGTTATTTCACAGAAATCCACAAATGTATACTGGTGGATGTTGGTCGTGAAAAGGAGCCTTTCAAAGACATACAATTCGACAAAGAGGTTTCTCCGGAGGCAATAAAGAGTAGGAACGGTAGGAAGCTCTTGCTTGACATAGCTGAAGAGGCTGGCAGTACAATCATAAATGACATTTCTTCTTGGCAAGAACGAAAGTTCAATGAGTACGTTGGACGAGAAGACTGTTATTCATTTGATGTTCATCTTAGAATTATGAAGGAGATTTCCGAAATTGATGTTGAGACAATAAAGAAATTCGGGAATCTAGGCCACTTGCGGCTTTTGGATCGAGATGACAAGTATCGGGAGCCTAAGATACTTACGCTTGGTACAAAATATAATCCTTCTTGTCATTTTGAAAGAAATGGAGTCAGAGATGGTATTTTATTCGTCTCTGATATATATGTTTCCATTAATGATGAGGATAAGTTCTCGTCGTTTTTGAAAACTGTTCTAAGATGTCACCATAGGTTTGAGGAGAAGGACCTGATATATCTTAAGAACTATCGGTTCTGCGTGTATTTCTGGGCAGAATATGTTCCTAAGCATGTGGATTTCGTAGAGGGCTTGATTGAAGAGAATAAGTTTGACGATATTGAATGCGTTCCGACGCTTGCTCGTAATGTGTATGTTCCTGCCGATGTGTATTCAAGAGGCATCAAGGAGTATGTAGTCAACAAGATTCCGGATTGGGAGGATAAGCTGCCTACATCAGATATCCCCGAGAACGAGGACAAGGAGAAGGATTTGTTCAGCAAGCTTGAATTTAGCGAACAACTCTCTTTCCGTGATGGCTTGAGTGCCTTGCAGACCATCAAGAGCAAGGAGAAGAGGGAGAGGATTCTTCGTTGGATGGAGGAGGACTATGACAGTTCGTGCGCTTCCGAGGTGATGGAATATAGGGCCAAAGAGGATGCGATATGGAAGAACGGTAAGGGCGAGGACAAGCACATCACGGAATTGTACGGGCTTGCTCCTGAATCTAAAACTTTGCGTGACTTCTTCCGTGATAACGAGCATGTTATAAACTCTGAATATATATCTTCATGGAGCAGCAGCGATTATCGCTCCATTTGCAACATGATGCAGATTCCCATCATCGAAGAGAAGGATATGTCATTTGACCCGGATGGCAAACCTGTCTCCAACTTGACAAGGTATTTCGAGGAGCGCATGCTTGTGGTTGCTGCCATCAAAGACCCCGAAGGGTGGCAGAAATCCTTTGAAAAGTACAAGGAGAAGATTGGCGGCTATGAGTTCTGGTGCTGCTCCGCCATATCTTGGAAATATTCCAAGAATGAGGATATCTGTCAGAACAACAAGAAGTTCTTCTCAAAGGACGGCAAATACTATTTCGTTAAGGACTGGGGCAGCCGTCAGGTCTTTGCGGACTTCATCAGAACCTTATATGAGGACCTCGGGTGCGATTTAAACCAGGATCAGTTCCTGACTATAATGGACCCCGAAGTCAGCGTTGACGAATCCCTTGAGCCGTATTTCAGCCTTCGTACAGATGAGTTCATCACTGAACTTGCTAAATACGATTCCGACTACGCAGAGTATACGGGCCCGAAGGTCACTGAAGAAGAGGAGGAAGACGACGATACAATGGCTGCCTATGCTCCTACACGCACCTATAAGACTGTAGAGCAGGAGTATGGCACTCAAGAACTGCATGAAGGTCATGCTGAATACGGCAAGTTGGACGACGAGACAGAGGAAATAACAGAAGATGAGGAAATCCACGATATTGAGGATGAAGAAGAGCCCGTTGTTGATGATCCTAACGAGCAAAACGAAGAAGAACCTAATAAGCCTGTAGGTGAGTGTCAAACCGAGCCTGCAACTCAAGAGAGGAAACCTGCTCAGGCAAATATGCCTCATGAAAAGTCTTCAGCTCCGGCAACAGCCGGTAAGCCTAAGGCTGCAGCGGAGCCTGCTGCCGAGTCTGCTGATGATTATGAGGACTCTGAACCGGAAAACATTGACGTTGTCGATGAACCGGAGGAAGAATATGAATACAGTTTCGATCCAGACGAGGGAGAGACTATGGGTTCTGTCGAGAAGGATAGGTCGTATCAGCCTCTCGGCGAGAAGCCGCGCAAACCACAAAAGGTAAGGCGTTCAGCGAAGCCGTTCACCAAAGAGGAGGTCAATAGACTCCGCTCCAATGGCACACCGCTTGAGCTTGAGTCCTTGCCTGCTACAAAGGAAGAGCTTGATGTGCTTGCCCAGTGCGGCATAAGCCCGGAGCAGATTGCAGATACAAATTACCTTGCGCAACTCCGTCTCTATAGGAATCTCCAGAAGGAGCTCAATGAGGAGCCGGAAGAGTCGTTGGCAGATTTTGTCCGTAACGCTGATGATGTATCGGAACATAAGATGAAGAGTGGAAAGTTTGTTCACGCTTGCAGTGCGGCTCGTGGCGTGATGTACGTTTCACCGTCGGTATGGAACAAAATGCTTGATGGCAAGTGGGTGATTTGCGTTTATCTTGACGGTAAAGGCAAAAATTTCCATTACATCAACACCGCTGATGAGTTCTTGAAACTTGTTCAGAAAGACGATGTCGTTATCAAGATAACCGGTAACGAGAAAGTCAATGTGGTGAACGACCTCTATAGCGGCCTGTTGAAAGACGTGAAGGGAACTGCATACACGCTGGTGAGAGTTGCTGCAAGGACAAATATGGATGCTGTTTTTGCACATTATGTGGGCGCTATGGCAGAGACTAATGACGGAAATGAAAATCCCGATGAATACTAATGGTTTATGGACAATAGGATAAGCAATTATAAATTATTCTTTACTGACCAAATCAAGGAGTCTGTGGATGAACAGCAGAAGATGAATCGTTCGACAATGAGCCAGTTGTTTAAGACCGACGCGTTGTCTCTGGGCTATGTGGAGCGTGTGCAGACTGAACTGGGTGCTGTTATTATCAAGTTCCCCAGAACTATGGCTCCTCGTCTGAAGGTTCAACGTTCCATTACGGTAATAAAGAAGAACGCCAAGCGTGCTTTGGGAGAGAAAGTGACTGAATGGACCTGCAAATGGGGCGACTTTTGTGACAATCCGGATTATCATTCCGCAGGCTCAGATATTACCCCGTTGTATTATGTTTCCGGCAAGGATGATGGCTATGATTATGTCGCTTGTATCGGTTTGAGCAGCTCTCTGTATGATTTGTTCCTGAAGACCACGAAAGAGGGGAAATCCTTACCGGTAATAATATACAATCCGTTCCCGCCGGTTGAGTACTACAAGAATATGATGCATTATATGGAGATACATCCCGAAGACGCCAATCTGTTTCTTGAGCCAAAAATGTCATATAAAGACTGGCGACCTGAGGAGTTGGCTTTCGATAAGGAGAATCCAAACGGAATAGTTGATACGATAAACGGAACGCTTGATCGAGAAGGTATCTGTATACTCCAAGGTCTTCCGGGTACAGGTAAGAGTTACACGATTGCGACCATTGTGGCTTCGTATCTCAAGGCTGACAAGTCTGTATGTGTGACCACAATGGCAAACAAGGGGTTGGTGGAACTTATAAAGCAGGAACCACTTGCAGAATTTGTTGCTGCAGGCCTTGTCAGCAAGACAAACCTCTCTGTGGATGAAAGGACACAGATCAAGGGCGTAAAGAATGCGTCTAACAACCTTACCGTTGCTGGCGGAGAGTTGATGTGTGCGACAAACTATGTCCTGTCTGGTGTATTCAGTGAGAGGAAGATATCGGTTAACGGTATCCCTTCTTATGACTTGATTGTTATTGAGGAAGCTTCTCAAGCGTTTTTGACAACGATTTCAGCATTCATCTCTCTTGGCAAGCGTTGCTTGATTGTCGGAGACCCGATGCAGCTGCCTCCTATAGCCAAGACTGACAATCCTCTGTATAACTCTTGGAATGTCCACACACAGCTGGACGGTTTGACAACATTTGCCCTGGGTTCCAATGTAAAGTCTTACAGGATTGTCACGACATTCCGTCTGACTGCAAAAGCGGCTGCGCTGACGAGTATTTTCTACGATGAAAGATTCGTTTCAGTTAAGAACGATTATTTGGATTACTCCTTGGCAAAGTGCAGTCTTTTCCCGAACGAAGGCGGAGTGCTATTCTACCCGACAGGAGACGTGCGTAATGGTATATATTCAGAGGCTGCAGACAAAATCATCCGCAAGGTGGTATGCACACTCGAGGAGTTCTATCCGAACCGCAGCCTTGCCATCATCACGCCATTCAGAGCATCCGTAACCGAGCTTCAAAAGCGGTTTTCAACCTCTGATTCGACGATAGACATTACTATAGAGACAATCGATAGAATCCAGGGTATGACAGTTGATTATGCTATTCTGTATCTGCCTGGACGCAATCCGGCGTTTGCTCTTGAGGACAAACACTTCAATGTTGGCACCAGCCGTTCCTTGAGTACAACGCTTATTGTGTCAGATCTGCCGCTCGATGAGTTGAGCAATTTCCACTCGGCGTCTCCGATGGTGCTCAAATTTCTTTCAAGATGCGACAGGGTAGATTCTCAGGAAAAGGTTATTGCCGTTCCTGAGGTGAAACTGCCGGAAATCGTAGCGCTTAGACCAGTTGAACCTAAGGTTGAGGCAGAGCCCGCATCTGTTGTAGAGACTCCAAAAGAAGGAGAAAAACCAGCTATCGGATTGAAGATAGTCGGCAAGATTGATTTGACGAAATTTGAGCGACCTAAAAAAGAGATTGCTTCAGGCAAGAAAAATTACTACATCATAGATACGAATGTCTTTGTCAATTGTCCGGATATCATAAACAGGATTTCAAGCGAGTATCCTGTCATTCTCTCCGCTAAAGTCGCCGATGAGCTGGACAAGATGAAGATAAAGTTGGACGAGCAGGGAAAGCAGAATGCAGAGAAAGCCCTGCGCAATCTGAATAACATTTCCGGAAGAGAAGTTATCTATGAGTTTGCTGATACATCGCTGCTTCCAGACGATTTCGATCGGAGGTCGCCGGATAATATGATTCTTTCCGTGGCTCTCAAGTACAAGGAGGAGAATCCTATCATGCTCACCTCCGATAATGGCCTACAACTCAAGTCGAAGATATTCAAAATTAGCACTATCTCGTTGAAGAACTTTTTGAGACGCTAATTTGTTGATATTACAAAAGCTGCGAATATTGCGGATTTAGGGGGCGCCCTGAATAGGTTGTATTGACCCTAAGGTTCCTTCTATTGTTGCCATTGTCGCTTCTGCGGACTGCTTATCAGTTCCAAAGTGGTATCCGAGAGATAATTGGGCCGTCTGGATGGGCTTAGGCTGTTACTGTCTAAAAATACAGCATATCAATATCGTTATATGTTGCACCCCTAAGTGCTGCTATCGAAGAATAAACAAACGATTCATTCGGAAAGTTGGAATCGCTTTATTAAGCGATATGGTCTCCCATACTATCAGAAGAAAACCATATTTGGCCGGATTTCTTCAATCATCTTTTGCGGCACTTCACATTCCCGAACGATTTCGGGCCACATGGATGCCGCCTGGCGAACCTCGTCGATAATCCGTGCGGCATTCTTGATGTTGTTCTTGGCCGTGCATTCGAGCCGGTCGTCTTTGGTTATTGACATCAATCTTAAATCCATCAATAGTGGATACATCATTTAGCTTGACGGATTCGTGGTAATTGTTAGCTTGGCTATCTCTATGCGGGTTCGTATGGAGGTAAGCCAAGCTATTTACTTTTTAGAATCGATTGAAAAAAGGAGGGACAGTATTTAATAAGGAGATTTTTCAAAAGATATAAATAGAGAACTGAAAACATTCCATTATCTTTGTAAATTAAGAATTAGGCGAAATATTTTTATTGCTTGTGGAAGGGTAATAAATGGCAAAAGATAAAACTATAAATACACGTAATGATCGCTATTTTGGTCTGGTGGATGCTGATTTACTTGATAATGGGACTCGGCATCCTAATCTAGTCTTGATGAAAATAGCTGGCTATTTGCGTGATCATGGCTATCGGTATAAGTTAATACACGATGAAAAGGAGGATTTGTCTCTCTTTACATATATCTATGAATCTAAGGTTTTTTCTTTTACGAGGGAGCCTGTGTTTATTCAGGAGTATTTTAGTAAAAAGAGAGGTCGGAAAACGCTTTTTCAGGGAGGTACAGGATATTATGTAGGAGAACTGGATTCAGAAGAATTCGATCGCAAACGGCATGAAGATATGGTTAGTTTGGAGCACGATCGGCGCCTGCCGGGCTTCAATATGGCTCATCAAATGCCTGATTACACAATCTATGAGGAGTATGTGCAGAAAATGATTGCTGAAGGGAAGCAAGCTAATCATTATAAAGACTATCTTCATTATTCAATAGGATTTTTGACTCGTGGCTGTGTGCGGCATTGTCCGTTCTGTGTCAATAAGAACGAGTCTAAAATCTATCCATATTCAAATTTAAGAGACTTCCTCGATGAATCTCGGCCATATATTTATTTGTGGGATGATAATTTTTTGGCCGCTCCTCGTACCGTTTGGCGGCCGTTGTTAGAACAATTGCTTGCGACAAAACGGCCTTTCCAATTTCGTCAAGGACTTGATCTCCGTTTAATGACAGAGGAAAAAGCGCAGCTTCTTTCAAAAGCGAATTATCATGGTGATATGTTATTTGCTTTTGATCAATGGAAAGATCGCGAGGTTATTCAAGAGAAACTGAAGTTATGGAAATACTATTATCATAAAAAACCGACCAAGCTCTATCTTTTTTGTGGTTATGAATTGACGAAAGATTCAGATGACAAATTGTACGAGGATGTATATTATCTTTTTCAGCGGATCAAGATATTGATGCAATATGGTTGTTTGGGCTATGTAATGCGACATCAGGATTATAAAAATCATCCGTTGTCGAATATCTATGTTCAGATCGCCCGTTGGTGTAACCAGCCTCAGTTTTATAAGAAAATGTCCTTTAAGGAGTTTATTGATAGGAATCAGTACTACGTCAAGACCAAAAATCATATATGCCGTGCTTTACAAACTTATAATACCTTTCTAGATTACTTTGCTGATAAAAGAGCAGAAATTGAAAATCTGTTTGAAACGGTAAAATATACCAACCTAATTAATCCGAGCCTTTGGGCTAGAGAAGAATCTGAACAGAATGGACAATGAACTAATAAGTGTACTCAGACAACTTAGACAGGATTCTAAAGAATCAGTAAATAGCGGCAAGAATCTTTCTGATTTTTCTCGCTATATGCATGTGGAGAGATCGGTTGAATTTCTCCTCAAAACATGCATGGTAGATATTAGTGCTCTTGGCGGAGGTATTGTGCTATTGGTTGGGAGTGCGGGTGATGGTAAATCTCATATGTTAAGTTCGCTTAAGTCGGAAATTGATAATATGGGATTTATGTCCTATAATGATGCTACTGAAAGCAATTCTCCTCGGTTGTCTGCAATTGAGATTTTGAAAAAGGCTCTTCTGCAGTTCAACGATGACAACTTGATGAATACGACGCAAAAGTTATTGTTGGCTATTAATCTGGGAAAACTATCCGCCTTTGTAGATGATTGTGAGGTACAGAATGATTTCTCCCAATTGGTCAAGGTTACTCAACATCTTGTGAATGGGAATCGATTCTTAAGGAGTCGGACAGGTGATGGTTGTTCTAGAATTAAGATTGTTGATCTGTCTACACAAAATTTGTTCGAGTTTTATCCCGATCGAATAAATGATGTGTATCCGGTTGATTCGTCTTTCATGAAAGAGGTTTTGGATAGAATAACAACTCAGAATGAATCCAATCCCTTTTATGTAGCGTTCAAAAATAGTTCTAGTCAGAAGGATACAAAGCTCAATCCTGTTCTGGAGAATTATAAGTTGCTATCTATTCATGAGGTAAAGAATTCAATTGTCAAATTAGTGATCGAAGCTATTATTCGTTTACGATTAATTGTGACACCTCGTGATTTTCTTGATTTTGTTTATTCGATTATTGTGCCTGATTGGATTGATCGGTATGTCGAAAAGACAGACTTTTATAGGTCATTGTTGCCTTCTTTGTTGTTTCAAGCTAATGGCCATAAGATTCAGCAGGCTCTAAGTTTTTTGGATCCGTTAAAAAGCAGTACCCAAGAACATGATATTGAACTGGCGAAACTATTTGCATCAGACGGAATCCCTGTAGACTATTTTGCAGGTCTGCCAATTTGTTTAGAGTCTCGATTATTAAGCACAATAAATAGCCGGTATTCCAACCATCGGGCTAATATAGGAAGCTCGGTACAGCTTGTATTTCGGTTAAAGCATATATTACAATACCACTCTGATTCGACAGCGTATCGAAAATATCTTAATTGGTTATGCTGTATATTCTCGGAAAACACCAAATGGAAGCAGATTTTAGATCGAATTGAACGAATTATGCCTCGACATTATGGATCGTATGTTGATAACCGATTGTATGTTCCTCTGCAGAATCTTCAGGGCTCAAAATATGCTCTATTTTCTACAGCGTTACTTCGCAGAGGAAAGCCTGAATACATCTATGATATCTATCCGATCCCAGTCATTTTAGCATGTGTGTGGCTTTGAATTGGACGATAGGAGAGGAATCTGTTAAACTGATTTTGGATTACAAACTATTTGAATATTTGGAATGTCTAAATGCCGGCAAATTGTCGGTTAATTATGAAGGGGAACAAAATCTTGCATTTAGTGCTTTTATTCATGATGTGGTTAAAAACAGTGAGTGCAAACGTAGTATTATTGCATTGAGAGTAGGGGATGGCCCTCAGCAAAGACTGGAATTGAATCTGGAAGATGATGGAGAAATAAGTCTGTTATGAACTACGAAGCCTATTATGATAAATTCACCCTGGCAGGAAAGTATCATGATGCATTTCAGGGGTGTATTCGCATTGTGCCATTTATCACCAATGCGAGTCAAAGTATATATGATAAATCGTGTGGTGTTATTGGTGTAACTGGTGAGTTTTTTCGACTTTGGCAAGGCGGTGAAGATGTTGTAAGAGAGGTGAGTCAGGATGTTGTAGAGCCGGTAAAAACGTATTTGAAAGACAAGATGGGCGAGGATGCTATCTCAAGGATTGAGCCTATTGTTTCGGATATCATGAGCCTTGATGATAGTTTCAATGTGATTGATACCTCTTTCTTCAAATATGTTCCGGTGGCAACTTGCTCTGAACAAGGGAAACGTCCGAATCAAAGGCTTCAGAGAGGCCAGCGTCGAGTTGCAGAATATATATATTCAATGGTTGATGCTCAGAAGCTACCTACGGAACGTAGAGAGTCCGATAATTTATTTTGTCAGATTATTCATGAGGCTTTAGAGAATAAAGCTATACCATTGTCTAGTGCAAAAGATGATGATAGCATAGGATATTATATTCTGCCAAAAGTCAGAGATCAGTTTAATCAAGATTTCAAATGGCTATTGGGCCATCGGAATAATATTACTGTTAGGTATATTCCTTTGTTGTTGCATTTCTATGCCTGTTTTTCTTTGATGCAGATTATTCCGCGATTAGATTTCAAAAATAAAGATCTATGGGATCCTGATAAGCCATTAGTCTATTATTATATGCTGGCATCTGAACATGCTACAGCAAAATCAGAAGCCGTATTGCAGGGATGGTCCAGGTTCATGAAAGAGGATGATTTGAATCTGATATTTGGTCGGATTCAGTGCCTAGATATTTTGAACCTTCTTTTGAATGGCCCTGTCGGGCTATATCCTGAACTCCTGTCGCGACTTCAGCAACAGGATGATTTTGAGGCAGAGAAAGCTGCATTGGAGGAGCTGCTGGGGCATTATCAAACTCAGAAACGAGAAGCTCTTGAAAGTCGTCAAAATGCGAAAAACTCGTTGGCAAAAGAACTAGTAGATCCTCATGTCGATAGTTATGAAGATTTTGTTCAAAAGCTATATGATCTATGTACTAATAATCATCCTGCTGAATATAAAACACGGTTTAGACGTAGTTTGCTTGATCTGATGCGTGTGAAACTATTAGAGAACCGCCGTGGTTATTGGGTCTTGACTCTTGACGATGAAATGTTATTGTTTATGATTGCTCTTGTTACCAAAGAACAACGTACCAAGATCGATGAAATGTATCGCCTGTTTACCGATTATGGGATTTGTTTTAATATGGCAACTCGGAATTTGATCGAGAAATATTTGTTGAAGTTAAATTTATTGGATCGCAAAAGCGATTCGGGGGAGGCTCAATATGTCACAGTCGTTTTATAAATATTTGGTTGAATCTATTTTGCGACCGTTTTTTGAGGGCAGTCAAATATTGAGTCGTAATAAGTATTATTTGATCCTTGAGAATAAGGATCAGCGTCAAGCATTGCTTGATGCCATGCGGAATTCATCATATGCTGTACCGTGTCGTTTGGATCGAGTTTCAAGTAATAGCCTTTTGGATGAATTTGCAACGCCCTATGATACGATTTGTTTGCAATTCCCCGGAGCGACTTCAATAATCGTGGGAGATAGCGATTCTGCCAATGAAGATTATTTGACTACCTTACGAAATGCTGTATGCGAAGACGGCAATCCTTTATCGAATAATGGATTGTTGTTGATTTTGTCCAATAATCGGATGGAGTCTTTAACGACAGCTTGTGCAGATTTACAATCTCGAGAACTCCCATTTTCTCCTTCTGCAATTAATAAGAGTATTTTACAAAAAGTCTCAGAAACATTCGACAATAATGAGTATGAGAAGGTTTATATTGAATCTTATTTAACTCGTATCACTGGAAGTATAGCTGAAGGTATAGGATCATTAGCTGATTATGAAGATGTCATGAACGTCTTGGCAAAGAATAGTTTGGCGGATCACTTCAATGACCTCGGTTTTTTCCGTGATAAAAAGATTTATAATCATTCTTTTAAACTTGATCATAAAGCACTTCAACAACGTATCGAAGATAATGCAATCAAATATTTACAGATTCGTAATACAATGTCCGATGATGCAGATGTGGTTGAAGAACAGTTGAGTCGCTTTTTGGATGATATCCTTGCAGAAGATATAGCTCGAGGGAAGAAAGACTGGCAAGAGTTAGATTATGAGGATATTAAACGAAGTGTGGAGCGTAGAAATGCCACTGAAAAACTACTTGTTGATAAGATAGAGTTTGGTGTTTCTACAGATACCCCATTTGATATTTTATATTGCGAACAACGAAAAGGAACTGATTCTAAGACTACACGAAGTATTATTGTGTGTGACCCAGAGAATCACGATGAGTTATTTTGTCATCTAGCTTTCAATAAGGAGATTCAGTCGGAGTGTCTGACTATTAATGTGGTAGGTGCAAAAAAAACTGGAAGGCATTTGTATGTGCCATTGAGTGATGACGTAGTCCGAATAACGGCAGGCCGAGATAGCAATAAACATGTATTCAATATTATTCGAATAGCAGCATCAAAACAGACATTTGAACGGATTCAAGGTATTTTTTCAGTTACTGCAAAAGGTAATATTGAGGTTCATGTCCCAGATGATGACGACGTGGTAGTAATCGGATACGGAGAAAACTTGGTCAAAGGGGAAGAAGCCGCTCTTTCATGGGGAGAAACCGATCGGCTAGAGATAAAAGTTGAGGAGTCTGAAGAAGGAAAGAAGCAAGAGGTTAAGATTGCTTTTAAAAATAAGCCTGTTACAGTTACATTAAAGCTAAATCAAGATCGTGTTGTTCCTTGGAGTGCCACAAAGATCTTCGAAACTATTTGGCGGGATCATGTAACATTTCAAGGTGTTCCTTCCAGTGCTTTCGAAAATACCATTGAATTCCGTCGAGTTCGTTCAGAGAATGATGACTGTAGTGTCGTTAGCATATTTAGTCTGTGGTTACGTCGAGAATGGCAGATGATTACTCGTAAAACGCCATTGCTTAGATTGCAAACTGATGATAATCATGAATATGAGAACGATGAACCTATAGAATATCCAACATCTGTAAAAGATGCTCTTAATGCGATTTTTGATTACTTTGAAAGTAATCGTACTGTTCCCTCTTTAGCCTATATTGATGATACATTAAGACGACTGTATGAGGTATATGTTAAGAGTGTTATAGAAATTATAGAGGCTCAACCTGGTAACAAGACATTGCCCGAAGTCGTTGAAAATCTGAAACGATTGGGCGTTTTAGAACTGTCGGATGGGAAAATAGCGCTAACACCTTTTCATCCGTTGATGGTGGCCTACATGCTGGAGTTTGCAGATCAGTTTGATAATATCGATTATCAGCCTGATACATTAAAATTAATCACTCCTTACTATTTGGTCCCATTCATGTATTATTTACAAAGGCAATATAGGCCTTATGTAGATAGTGAGACGGAGGTGCTGAAAACCTGGCAACTATACGAGCCTGTATCAAGTAGCCCTCAGCAACATTCATGTAGGATCGTTACCAAGATGGTCGTTTCTAAGTTAGACCAATTCTTGAAGCATTTTGATTATTTATTCCCTGATAAAGAGTGTCCGATCAAAATCAGTGTAATAGGTATTCGTGATGACGAAGCGGTCATTAAGGGTATAATTGAGTTTTTGTGCGTCCAAGCCGAAGGGGATAATGATGTACAACGAATCGAGATTCATGAGTATGTTGATGATCTATTGCATGAGAGTTTCTATGAACGTTTAAATCGTTTAGGAACATTTGAGTTGATTGCGAAAGAGCTCAATCGGCTTAATCTAACCTATAAAAAGAATGAAGCCTATACTGAATACGATATTATCAGGTTACTATTTACGCGAGTAGTATTCTATAAGCATGCATTGAGTAGTTGCAATAATCAGATTCAGTATTGTCATATTACGTTCTATCAAATCAACACTGGAGATAATTTTATTGTAGTACCGACAGACGAACTTCGATTTGAATTGCCCATGCACGGTTTGATCTCAATGCCATCAACTGTTTGTCGGGACAAGGAGTACAAGATCGGATTTGGAACCCGAGATATGATTGTAAAGGATAACTCTTTATATCATGTTGTAAAAGGATATAACGCGCTGTATGCAGATAATGGTGGTATGTATATGCGCGATGCTTGTTTGGCAAAACGGTACAGTTTCTCTCAGTCCGAGTTACTTTCGTCAATTTATGAAAATTCGAATTGGGTAACATTCTTAAATCCTGAAGTAGATATCGATTTCTTTTACAAGCAAGATGTTTATATTATCCATTATACAGATCAAGAAACAATCAATGCGCGTTATGACAGTATAACTGTAACCAAGCATGTTGAGCAGTATAATCAGATGCTTCGTCAAGCTTACAATACGGCTATGAGTTATGATAATGCTGATGTGTCAATCTTTATCAAACGGATGAAAGAATATTTTAACTGTTTGAATGGAGATTGGTTGCTAAGTATTATTAATAAAACAGAAGCTCAGATCAATGAAAAGTTGAGTATTGTAGCTACCTGCATTGGAATGCTGCGTTTCATGTCTCGAGTTGAGGGTGTTGTGTGGATTCCGATTTCATTGGATGCCATTCTACGAGTTACAGGAAATGTGGGACTACCGAAAGATTCTATATTCAGTAAAAAAACTTTGGGCATAAAAGGTGTGATGTCCGATGACCTATTGATGTTTGGCCTGGATGTTCGCGATCAGGGTAATTTAAAAGTCTATTTTTATCCAATAGAGGTTAAATTATCAGATAATTCGTCATTAGCGTCTAAAGGATTGGATCAGGTTTGTAAGACTTATCAGATCCTGCGAGAAAAGCTATGTGATGTATCTAGTTTTACTAAAAATATTTATCGTACACTTTTTATTTCGCAATTTCTGTCAAATGCAGATAAATTACATGCAAACGACCTGATAGATGAATCTGATTATGAGACGATTCAGAGAAATCGCTTCAAACTGCTAAATTTGTTGTGTGAAATAGAGTCTCATTTGCCTAATGATGATATGGGGCATGGTGCATTGGTATCCTATTATGGGACGACATCGCGTACATTAAAACTTGTGAAGTCAGAATCAAATATAAATATTTGTGAGATTTTCATGCCAAAGGATGATTGCTACAAATGTGTAACTAGAATCTCAGAAGGTTTGGATGCATTCTTGTCAGAACATAGTATAAATGTAGCGCACACCATGACAGAGATCTCTGAACAGCCTCTTCCCAATCATGAAGAGCCGCAGGCCATTGCAGGTCCAATAGTAAAAGAAGAAGGGGGCGGAGCTGAGGATGTGGTGCCGTCCACCATAACTATAGATCCGCATTCAGAACAATTGGAGTCCCCAAGGTCTTCCCTCTCGGAGGATACTTCTATCTCGCTAGTTTCCAAACCAATGAAAAAAGGTGTTATGCTCCGGATCGGAACTAGGAAAGGGGAAAATGCAAGTGATATCTATTTTGAGCCGACGAATACCAATAAAATAACTCATCCCAACATGGGTATTATTGGTACGATGGGGACAGGCAAAACTCAATTTGCTAAATCTTTGATTGCTCAGTTGTCAAGAGAATGGGAGAATAATGTAGGGCAGAGACCCATTGGTGTGCTAGTTTTTGACTATAAGGGAGATTATAATGATCCAGCATTTGTTGCACAGGTTCATGGTGAATGTTACAAAAGTAGATATCCGTTTAATCCATTGAAATTACTTAGAACAAGTGAAACAGATGGCCTGAATTTACCTTCAATTACAGCAGATCGTATTGCAGACTCGTTACAAAAGGCTTTTAATCTCGGAATAGTACAGCGTAATAATATTAAGCAGATTATTGTTGGAGTGTATAGTGATTTTGGAATTACACGAGATCCGGCGACATGGGAAAGTCCAGCACCAACCATGCGAGATGTTATTGATCGGTACTTGGAAGAACATGATGCCAATGACTCGGTTTTTGCAATTTTCAGTACACTAAATGATTATTCTTTGTTTGCTGAAAATAATGATGATTGTGTCTCTTTGTTTGAGTGGCTGGACGGAGTTAAAGTAATTGATTTGACTTTGTATGAAGATAACACAAAAAAGTTGATTGGATCTTTAATCTTGGATATCTTTTATGCCGAGATGAAGCAGTTAGGAGAAAGTGCGACAGATGAAGGATTCCGTCAACTCCGTGCAATGATTATGGTGGATGAAGCTCATCAGTTCTTAAAAGCTCGATTTAACTCATTGCGGAAGATTATCAGCGAGGGACGTATGTTTGGTGTTGGAATGATTTTGTCGACCCAAAACATTGGTGATTTTAAAACGGCTGAAGAAGATTTTACTCAATATATCATGAGTTGGGTTTTACATCATGTCCCTAATATTACCAAAAGTGAGCTTGAACGAGTCTTTGGGTCGAACAATGCACAACTTCAAAATTACATGAGATATATAAATCAAGCTGGAAAATTCGAAAGCTTGGTTAAGTTGGGAGGAACAGTAACAGCTATAAAAGATTTACCGTATTATAAACTTCTTGATATTGACGCTCGTTTCAAAGAAATAGCTATCAATGATAAACAAAATTAATACCCCCCCCCAATGTCGGTATTTGATTTCAAACAATGGGAGAGAATAATTATTCTCTCCCATTGTTATTGCCGGCTCCTTTAATGTCGCTGACAGAGGAAAGATCCCATTACTCTTGAAATACCGCCTGAGAGTCTGCGATAAAAATGTGTTTGGAGTAGAAACAATGTATAAGAATTCTTATCAAATATCCTCACAAATATGTTTGGAGCCTATTATATATTATTTTGTTGTAGCATCACGAAGTTGCTTTATTATATCCACAGTCATTTTGGATAAAGGCCGGTCAGACCAATGCTCCTGATCTAAATAGTTGCCCCATAGGATTCTTTCAATTACCATGTCTGTTATTCCCATGTGTCGGAATGTAGTCGTTAATTGATCAAAATATCCTTTTTGATTAGCGATAGATTTCAGAACTATTTCGTGAGCATAATCTTTGTGCTTTTTGTACAGTTCATCCAATGCAAAAGCCCGAATATTTGTTTTGCATCTATCGTCTGATTCTATTTTTACATCCCATTTTACGTCATTCAATATACAATTTAGGAGAGAATCTATTTGTATTTTTCCGTTATCTCCAAAATCTTCGATGTATGGATTGATTTGTATAGACTCTTCTCCTTTAGCTTTGTTACATGTTGGGCAACAGGGAATAAGGTTATAAAATGATAGCGCTAGATGTGGATATTTTGTTTTGCTGTAGAAGTGATCAAATTGGGCGCTGACTTTATGGCCATCTCCCGCACTAAATATGTATTGCCGATTACAATATGGACAAACACTTAGGTTTAACGAATCGAGAACTTTTTGTAAGTACTCTTTGCGTATTTTTACATATTGCCCGGTCATGTAAGTCGTAAATTTAATCCAGTCATATGATTTATGCTCTATTTCGGGAAAGCGCTTATGGAACATATCAATTTCATTATGAAGATTTATGGCCGGGCAAGACACAATATCTTTGAAATTGCGCTCATTGAATACATAAGCTATATACTGATTGCTTATGTTAAAGCGTCTATTAATAGACATAACAACGTCGGTATAATCGCGACAGATTTGTTTTATGTCGGTATGGTGTATTTTAATCATTATTCGGTACTCTCAAGTTTATCCAATTCTTCTTTTAACAGCATTTTGCGTTTTTCGTTAGGTAACGCATTTCGTTTAGAATCGTATAGTTGTAATAATATATTACGAATTATAGGTTCGCCAATTCTATAAATATCATTTAAAGTATAGGAATCGATATCTCCAAACTCTATCCGCCTGTGTATAGATTCAATTTTTTGTTTTGCAAATTCCCCAATTGGAACGCCGTTAAGGAAAAATACACTGTTATAGAGAGTATGTATGTTGGCAGCAAATGTCTCTTTGAAGTTTAGTTCATTACACACTTGGCTTGTACCGTCTGATCTTTTGTCGATGAATATAACATTCGTTTTGGGAATATCCGACAGTAATATTGGCGAGTGAGTAGTCAATATTATTTGGAATTTTATTTCTGGGAAAAATGCATATAATAAGCTTAGGACTAAACGTATAAACTTCTGTTGCCATTCGGGGTGTAATTGTAGATCGGGTTCATCGAGTAATATGATTATAGTCTTTCCATTGAACCGATTGCCTTGGGTGATTTTATTGATGGCAGCATGATGAATTTCACCTTGGACGCTAAAAATGACTCCCATCAAACGAGCGATTAACGTATATATAGCTCTTTCTCCTGATGAAATCCCCAGATTTATGACTACCTGAGCATTTGAGACATTATTATATGCCATTGTTCCAAATGAGGCGTATGGTCCCGGAGATATAAAATTGTAATAGCTGTATAACGCATTTAGAACTTCTTGAGTGATGGCTCCAATTCGAATATTAAACTTCAATTCATGAAACCCTTTTCTCAGACCTGTTAATTGTGGCTCATGATATTGTATATCACCATTGTCATATAATTGATCAAGAACATTGAAGATATTTGTTCTGTAATCTTCTCCTCTATTGAGATATGATACAATATCGTCAAAACTTGTTTGGTCGTTCCACGATTCTGGTATCTGATGCCTTGATAGAAATATTTGAGTTAGAATAAACCATCTCAACCTGGCTTTAAATCCTTTACCAGGCAGACTTTGAGTCAATGCTTGGTATGTAGGGTGCTGTGGCTTCAGGTCGGAAAAATATAGTAACTTTAGCTCAAAATAATCCGGTAATCTTATTATATCGAAAATAGTTTGTTGCTGTTCATGTGAGTATATAAAAAATAACAGTAACCTGAACATGTCATTTGTTTGCATAATATCAACATCTGACATGCGTGCATAGTCTGGAGATTCCGTTAATTGGTTTATGGGTTGGCGAAGAATATACGAGTTAGATATGTCCGAAAACTCATGATAATGAGAGTGGCGATTGGACAAACTTCTGTCAATGGATGATGAATAGTATGTGACAAATGTATCGTCGATGTGTTCTTCAAATTCAGAATTCAAAGGACTTCCCCAACGATTAAATCGTTCGACATCGAATGTGAATGTTATGTCTGTTTGTATTGCTGGAACATTAGTATATAGTTTGTTTTTATAGCGGAAAATTCCCCAGCCTCCACCTCCTCCGCATAAGGATTTGATAATACAATCTAGAAGATTTGTTTTTCCCGTTCCGTTCTTCCCTACGATGGCTGTAATGTTTAATATATTATTGCCAAACCAGTGGGTAGGTAAACCTTCACGATGTTCCATTGAGAAAGTCTTGGAACGTTCATCATATGAAAAAAAATATTCGGAAGAAAAGTTATAACTGCAACTTTTAATATTTCTTTTGTCATTCAGTATGTATAAGAATAGTAACTCCATTATATGAATTGGTTTTATAAATAGCCATAATCTTATTTAATAGGGAAACGATACCTGTCTCTTATACACATCTGACGCTG
>ERZ1026929.100-NODE-100-length-49653-cov-12.291645_pt1 | contig 49653 bp, 39 predicted proteins | sample MGYA00519463_ERZ1026929 | MGnify/ENA primary metagenome ERZ1026929 (study PRJEB26926, sample SAMN06164829) | human gut metagenome | biome: ENVO:00009003; feature: ENVO:2100002; material: ENVO:00002003 | host: Homo sapiens | place: USA | collected 2012 ... | reverse complement strand
TGTCTTAGGGTCTCGTGGGCTCGGAGATGTGTATAAGAGACAGATTCTGGATTATGGGAGCATTTTTTGTCTACATACTGAAATCATCGCTCTGTCTGGCTGTATTTTACCTGTTCTACCGGTTACTGTTAAGCAAGGAAACGTTTCACCGCTGCAACCGGATAGCCTTACTGAGTATCATACTGCTTTCGTACATACTACCTCTGGCAACAATCACAACCAGTCAGCATACTATGGTCAGTACAGCTGTAACAACTGTAGAAGACTTGCTGATAATGTATGAGCAGAATGTGGTTCCCAATCAAGGATTGCAGCCAGAATTCGGTTTCCCCTGGCAAGAAACATTAATAATCAGTTATGTGGCAGGAGCTATATTTTTCATTCTTTGCCACCTCTGGTCGTTAGGGCGCATGCTCTATTTCATCCGTCACAATCAGCGCAAGCAACTCCCCGATGGAACGCTTCTGATAATTCACTCATGCAACTTTGCCCCTTTTAGCTGGATGAAATATATTGTTATTTCACAAGCCGACCTTAAAGAGAACGGACATGACATTCTGCTACACGAACAGGCACATATCCGTAATCATCACTCGTGGGATCTGCTGCTGGTTGAGGTTTGTAGCTGGCTACAATGGTTCAACCCCGCTATATGGCTACTCAAACAAGAACTGCAAAATATTCACGAATATGAAGCCGACGAAGAAGTCCTTCGTCAAGGAATCGATGCCAGACAATATCAAATGCTATTAATAAAAAAAGCCGTTGGCGCAAGGCTCTACTCTATTGCCAACAGCTTTAATCACAGTTCACTTAAAAAACGTATTACTATGATGATTCGAAAAAAATCCAATCCGTGGGCACGAGTCAAGTACTTGTATGTACTTCCACTGGCAACTGTTGCAGTTACCGTTTTTGCCCGTCCCGAAGTATCTCAACCATTAGAAGAGATTTCAAATGTCAAAGTTAGTGATTTATCGGATGCTATGAAAACGTATACCGACAAAAATCAACAAAACAATCAGTCTGCTCCGGATAAAAAAATACGTCTGAGCATGAAAGTCGTAGACGAAACCGGACAGCCAGTACCACAAGCTACAGTAGTCATCACCAATACATCCAATGGTACACTTACAGACGATGACGGACATTTTTCACTGGAGGTAGGCGAAGATCAGAGTTTATGGATTTCGTATGTGGGCATGGAGTCGAAAAACATATCGGTAAAAGACTGTATCAAGCAGACGGATAAAACAATTCGACTAACAAGTGCTACCAATGAATTAGATCTGACAGTTTCTCCTTCTGCACCTAAACCTACTGTACAAAATGGAGAAACATTTACTGTAGTAGAACAAATGCCGGAATATCCTGGGGGAATGAAAGCATTGATGAGCTATCTCGCAGAAAACATACAATATCCGGCAGAATGTCAGAAAGCAGGCATTCAGGGAAGGGTTATTGTCCAGTTTGTAGTAAAGGCAGACGGCTCACTCGACAACTTCGAAATAAAGCGTTCTGTAAATTCGTTATTAGATGCAGAAGCTCTAAGAGTTATAAAAACTACCCCCAAATGGAAACCCGGAACCCAACATGGAAAGCCTGTTGACGTAAAATTTACTATTCCGGTTACTTTCTCACTTCCTGACAAACAGAAAGAACATACACCAACAGGAAACATATCTGACAGCTCGCTTACATTAAAGAAAACACTCTTTATCATTGATGGTAAAGAAGTTGAGCCCAAAGTTCTGAATGAAATAAATCCCGACCAGATCAGCTCCATAAATGTTATTAAGGATGGAACGGGCGTAACCATATTCGGGCCCAAAGCCCGTGATGGGGTAATACTGATAACGACAAAAAGATCTTCTACAACTTCTCAAGGAGAGTCGCTGGTTACAGGCCGTGTTACAGACGCTGCCGGAAACCCAGTTTCGGGAGCATGTATTACCATAAAAGGTACTACAACACAAACTACATCCGACAACGAAGGCAGGTTCACACTTACCGTTCCCAGGAAAGATGCCACACTGGAGGTCAGTTCCAGCAATATGAAAACCACTACAGTAGGTGTCCAGCCATTGCTAAAAGTCGCATTAGAAAAAGAATAGCAGCAAGTAGGCTTGCCTCTATTCAGGAGAGTAAAACTATAAGCAAAACAGTCTTCGTAAAGACTACTAAAAAGCATCAGCAACACCCGCGATTTTTTCGTACAAAAAATAAAAAAACTTCTCGATGTTTTCTCTTAAACATCGAGAAGTTTTTAGAAGTTTATGCTGATGATTTGACTAATATGCTACAAAGAGATTATAAACTGTAAAAACAGCTACTCCGAAAGAGATATAATACATTTATAATCAAAAGTATAGCAATAAAAAATCTCCTTATTCCATCTTGAACACTTAATGTAAAGATTGGAATAAAGAGATTATTCTTTATGATACTGTCAGACAGCAAGTCCTGTTATCAAAACATCCGGCTTACCCGTTCTATGCCTGCTGCCAGTGCATCAATTTCTTCCTTCGTATTATACAAACCCAACGAAGCACGTACCGTTCCTTCAATTCCCATACGGTGCATTAACGGCTCGGCACAATGATGTCCTGTACGTACAGCTATACCCAGACGATCGAGCAATGTTCCCATATCAAAATGATGAATATTGCCCACCAGGAAAGAAATAACGCCTCCCTTATGTTCAGCCTCTCCGAAAATACGCATTCCCGGAATTTCCTTCAGTCTGTTCATGGCATATACTGTCAGTTCATGTTCATAGGCTGCAATCTTATCCATTCCAATTGCCGAAACATAATCGAGTGCTTTTGCCAGTGCTGTACTTCCAATATAGTCGGGAGTTCCAGCCTCGAACTTAAACGGCAGTTCGTTGAACGTGGTATGCTCGAAACTGACATTCTTTATCATTTCTCCTCCTCCCTGATAAGGCGGAAGTTTGTCGAGCCATGTTTCCTTGCCATAAAGCACACCGATACCCGTAGGGCCATACACCTTATGTCCGCTGAACACATAGAAATCGGCATCCAGATCCTGTACATCTATCGGCATATGAGGAATACTCTGTGCTCCGTCTATCAGAACAGGAACCCCGTGAGCATGTGCAGTGGCAATCATTTCCTTCACAGGATTGATTGTTCCAAGCACATTCGAAACATGTGCTACTGAAACCAGACGAGTACGTGTAGAGAAGAGCTTTTCATATTCATCAAGCAACAGTTCCCCACGGTCGTTCATCGGAATCACTTTCAAGACAATTCCTTTACGCGCTGCCTGCAACTGCCATGAAACAATGTTGCTGTGATGCTCCATTACAGAAACAATCACTTCATCGCCTTCCTTCATCTGGCTGTCAGCAAAGGTAGATGCTACCAGATTGATGCTTTCGGTAGTACCACGTGTAAAGACTATTTCCGAAATGCTGCGCGCATTAATAAACTTACGTACTGTTTCACGCGAAGCTTCGTGCAAGTTGGTAGCCTGCTGCGAAAGGAAATGTACTCCACGGTGTACATTCGCATTGACCGAATAGTATTCGTCTGTTATCGACTCTACTACCTGACGGGGCTTCTGGGTAGTCGCTCCGTTATCAAGATAAATCAACGGCTTATTGTACACACTCCGTGAAAGTATCGGAAAGTCCTCTCTTATTTTTTGTACATCGTAAAACATGTCACACTAATTTTATTTACAAATAGCACATCCCTGACATTTATTCAATTCGCCACGGAAACGTTTCTCAACAAGTAAGTGCAGACGGTCTTTCAACGCATCCATACGGATATTGTCGATCACTTCATTCACAAAGGCAAACATCAGCAGCAAACGTGCTTCTTTCAGGCTGATACCACGCTGACGCATATAGAACAATGCATTTTCATCGAGTTGACCGACTGTTGCTCCATGCGAACACTTTACGTCATCGGCATATATCTCCAGCTGCGGCTGAGTATACATGCGGGCTTCACGTGTTGCACAAATATTACGGTTGGTCTGCTGTGAAGAAGTGTGCTGAGCTCCTTCACGTACCAATACTTTTCCGGCAAAAGCTCCTACAGCCTGATCGTCGAGTACATATTTGAACAACTCATTGCTGGTACAATCGGATACCTGATGATCAATGAAGGTATTGTTATCCACTTGCTCGTTCTTGTCTGCAATAGCCATACCACACAAATTGACCTCTGCTCCACGTCCTGCCAGTGTCACTTCAGTTGTATTGCGTGTCGTACCGTTATGAAGCGTCATACCATTCAGCAATACGTTGCTGTTTGCCTCCTGATGTACGTACAGGTTGTTGAAACGTACTGTACTGTTATGTGTTTCTTCCAGCTCATAAAGGTCGAATACTGCGTTTTCACCGATAAAAGCTTCTACAACCTGCGTAGAGAGGAAATTCACCTCATCCATAGCATGGTCGCAAATCAGCAACTTGGCCTGTGCTCCTTCTTCGAGGATAATCAGAATACGACGGTTCACCATCGTATTGACATCGGCACGCAGGATATTAACCAACTGGACCGGTCTTTCCATTACCACATTCTTCGGAACATACATCAGTACACCGTCTTGTGCAAACATCGTATTGAACGCTACCACACCATCTTTCGACGTATCAGCCAACTTTCCGTAATATTTTTTCACCAGTTCCGGATGTTGTTCTGCCACATCCTTCAGACTGCCGAATATAACTCCTTCAGGTAATTGTGCAGAGGGATGTACGTGTTTGTCAAATGCATCGTTTACCACAAAATAGAGGGAAGTGCTCATATTCGGGACATCGCACTTGAACACTTCGTACGGATTGACCGGAAACTCCAGACGATTCAGGTTCAGTCCGTAGTCGGGAGCAAAATACTTGCTCACCTCCGTGTATTTATACTTTTCCTGCTTGCGTGTAGGGAATCCCAGACGTTCGAAGTCGGCAAAGGCTTTTGCACGAGGAGCATTCAGCACCTCTGCACTATGCCGGCAAATCATCGCCTCACACTGCGAGAAAAGATCAATATATTGTTGTTCTGCTTTCATGCTTATTCTCCTAATTCTTTCTTTATCCAGTCGTAACCTTTTTCTTCAAGCTCAAGTGCCAGTTCCGGACCCGCAGTCTTTACGATGCGTCCTTTGTAAAGCACGTGTACGATATCGGGCTTGATATAATCTAACAGACGTTGATAGTGTGTAATCACAATACAACTTGTTTCAGGAGTTTTCAGTTTATTCACTCCTTCGGCTACAATACGGAGAGCGTCAATATCCAGTCCAGAATCTGTTTCATCGAGGATACTCAATTTCGGTTCCAGCATAGCCATCTGAAAGATTTCGTTACGTTTCTTTTCACCACCCGAGAATCCCTCGTTTACAGAGCGGTTGGCAAGCTTGCTGTCCAGCTCCACAATTTCACGTTTCTGACGCATCAGTTTCAGGAACTCACTTGCAGTCAGCGCCGGAAGCCCTTTATATTTGCGTTGTTCGTTCACAGCCGCACGCATAAAGTTAACCATGCTTACACCAGGAATTTCTACCGGATACTGAAATGAAAGAAACAGTCCTTCATGACTACGGTCTTCTGCACTCATTGCCAGTAAATCCTTTCCATCGAAAGTTACCGATCCTTTTGTTACTTCATAAGCCGGATGTCCTACCAGCACATTACTTAATGTACTCTTACCAGAACCATTCGGTCCCATGATAGCGTGTACCTCGCCAGACTTTACAGTCAGATTGATTCCTTTTAATATCTCTTTGCCATTAATCGTGGCATGCAAATCTTTTATTTCTAACATAGCTTTCTTTTTTATTTATCCTACACTGCCTTCCAATGAGATAGAAAGCAATTTCTGTGCCTCTACGGCAAATTCCATAGGAAGTTTGTTCAATACTTCTTTCGCGTAACCGTTTACAATCAGACCTACTGCATCTTCGGTAGGAATACCACGCTGGTTACAGTAGAACAACTGATCTTCCGAAATCTTCGATGTAGTAGCTTCATGCTCTACTATCGCTGTTTCATTGTGTATATCCATATATGGGAACGTATGAGCTCCGCAATGGCTTCCTAAAAGCAACGAGTCGCACTGGCTATAGTTACGGGCATTGTCTGCACGTTCTGACACACGTACCAGACCACGATATGAATTCTGACTCTTTCCGGCACTGATACCTTTGCTCACAATCGTTGAACGAGTATTCTTTCCCAGATGAATCATCTTAGTTCCGGTATCGGCTTGCTGGTAATTATTGGTTACTGCAACCGAATAGAATTCAGCTGTAGAATTATCTCCACTCAATATACAGCTCGGATATTTCCATGTAATGGCAGAACCGGTCTCTACCTGTGTCCACGATAATTTACTGTCTACACCTTTGCAATTACCTCGTTTTGTTACGAAGTTGTATACACCTCCCTTACCTTCTGCATCACCCGGATACCAGTTCTGCACAGTAGAATATTTTACTTCAGCACGGTCGAGTACAACGATTTCTACGATAGCAGCGTGTAATTGGTTTTCATCACGCATCGGCGCTGTACATCCTTCCAGATAAGACACATAGCTATCATCATCTGCAACTATCAGTGTACGTTCAAACTGTCCGGTATTTGCAGCATTAATACGGAAATAAGTAGAAAGCTCCATAGGGCAACGTACGCCCTTTGGTATGTAAACAAATGAGCCATCACTAAACACTGCCGAATTAAGAGCAGCAAAGAAATTATCTCGATAACCAACTACCGAACCCAGGTATTTCTTTACCAAATCGGGATGCTCACGTACAGCTTCGCTCATCGAACAGAAAATGATTCCTTTTTCCATCAGTGTTTCCTTGAAGGTTGTCTTGACAGAAACAGAATCCATCACGGCATCTACAGCCATTCCACTCAATGCCATCTGCTCTTCCAGAGGAATACCCAGTTTATTAAAAGTCTTCACCAGCTCAGGATCTACTTCATCCATGCTCTTAGGTCCTTCCTTCTTTTTAGTCGGATCTGCATAATATGAGATAGCCTGATAATCTATTTCAGGAATATTGAGATGAGCCCATGTCGGCATTTCCATTGTCAGCCAGTAACGATAAGCTTTCAGACGGAACTCCAATAACCATTCCGGTTCACCCTTCTTGGCCGAAATCAATCGCACCACATCTTCATTCAATCCCTTTTCAATGATGTCTGTATGTACTTCCGTAGTAAAACCATATTTATACTTTTCCTGCGTCAGTTGTTTTACAAACTCATTCTTTTGGGATTCTTCCTTTTTATTGAGTTCTTCTTGCATATATTTTATTATATCAGTCTATTAGTTGTTTAGTAACATTCTTCACAGTAGGGAAAAAGACTCCCGAAAAGCCTTCTATCGGATAATATAACAAAGAAGTACGTTTTACGGTTGACTTTATTAAGTTATCTTTAGAATCGACAAACTCTATAAAATGTACGAATAAGCTGACAAGCAATATGTACTTCAATGCTCCCAGTGCGGCGCCTAAAATACGGTTGACAAAACCTAAATGTACAATTTCAATCACTCGTGTCAAAGCTGAAGCAAGCAACAGAAAGACAAGCGGAACCAGCATCCATATCAGAATAAAGGCTACGACTTGGGCAAAGGTGAGTGATGTACCCAATTCTTCGGCAAGCTTTTCGCCTACAGAAGCAAATAATGCACGGGCCACAAGCAATCCAACTACCAAGCCTACAATAGAGGCTAATTGCCTTATAAATCCCTTTGTAAATCCAAGTATAGCTCCTATGCTTATTATTGCCACAATAATCCAATCGAGGACTGTCATACTCTATATCGTAATAAAAAAGGAAATGTCATGCTGAACGCAGGGAAGAATCTGCACACATCCGATAGCGTTTACAGATCCTTCGCTATGCTCAGGATGACATCACCTCATTAAATTTACTATAATGTAATTATAAAGTTTGCTTTACTTCCACTTCTTCATAAGTTTCAATAACGTCACCTACCTTCAAGTCATTGCAGTTAGTCAGGCTAATACCACATTCAAAGTTAGTACCAACCTCTTTCACATCATCTTTAAAGCGTTTCAACGCATTGATGCTACCCGTAAAGATTACAATACCATCACGTATCAAACGAGCCTTGTCAGTACGTTTCACCTTACCAGTCTTAACCATCGCACCGGCAACCATACCGACTTTACTGATATTGAATACTTCACGAACTTCGATTGTTGCAGTAACCTGCTCTTTCAATGTAGGAGCAAGCATACCTTCCATAGCAGACTTCACTTCTTCGATAGCATCGTAAATAATAGAATACTTACGGATATCTACTCCTTCCTGTTCAGCCAGTTTAGCAGCATTGCTAGAAGGACGAACCTGGAATCCTACGATAATTGCATCTGATGCAGCAGCCAGTGATACATCTGATTCTGAAATCTGTCCAACACCTTTATGGATAACATTAACCTGAATCTGTTCGGTAGACAATTTAATCAATGAGTCACTCAACGCCTCAACAGAACCGTCCACGTCACCTTTCACAATTACATTCAGTTCATGGAAGTCACCCAATGCCAAACGACGTCCAACTTCATCCAATGTAAGCATCTTCTGAGTACGCAAGCCTTGCTCACGTGCCAACTGCTCACGTTTATTTGCAATTTCACGTGCTTCCTGATCTGTATCAAACACATGGAATGTATCACCTGCAGCTGGGGCTCCATTTAATCCCAAAATCAATACCGGTTCAGAAGGGCCTGCCTCTTTCAAGCGTTGATTACGTTCATTAAACATAGCCTTCACCTTACCATACGAAGTTCCAGCCAGCACAATATCTCCTACATGCAGTGTTCCATTAGAAATCAACACTGTTGCTACATATCCACGTCCCTTATCCAAAGAAGATTCAATAATTGAACCAGTAGCCTTACGGTTCGGATTTGCTTTCAAATCCAACATTTCAGCTTCCAGCAATACTTTCTCCAACAATTCAGGAACGCCTGTACCTTTCTTTGCAGAAATATCTTGTGACTGATACTTACCTCCCCATTCTTCTACCAGGAAGTTCATAGCAGCAAGTTCTTCCTTAATCTTATCAGGATTTGCATTCGGTTTATCTACCTTGTTGATTGCAAATACAATAGGTACACCGGCAGCCATTGCATGGTTAATAGCTTCCTTAGTCTGAGGCATTACGTTGTCATCGGCAGCAACAATGATAATAACGACATCGGTAACTTTAGCACCACGTGCACGCATGGCAGTAAATGCTTCATGTCCCGGAGTATCCAGGAAAGTGATGCGACGTCCGTCTTCCAGTTTTACATTATATGCACCGATATGCTGTGTAATACCTCCAGCTTCACCAGCAATTACATTTGCCTTACGGATATAGTCCAGTAATGAAGTCTTACCATGGTCAACATGTCCCATGACTGTTACAATCGGAGCACGAGGCTGCAAATCTTCTTCAGCATCAGCTTCCTCTTCAATAGCCTGGGCAACTTCAGCACTTACATATTCAGTCTTATAGCCAAACTCTTCGGCTACCAAATTGATAGTTTCAGCATCCAGACGTTGATTGATAGATACCATGATACCCACACTCATACAAGTAGAGATAACCTGAGTTACTGAAATATCCATCATGTTTGCCAGCTCATTTGCAGTAACAAACTCTGTCAGTTTCAAGATCTTGCTTTCTTCCTGTTCAAGTTCCTCCTGCTCAAGCTGACGGTTCTGTATACTTTCACGTTTTTCCTTACGATATTTAGCAGCTTTATTCTTACCCTTATTAGTAAGACGAGCCAATGTTTCCTTTACCTGCTTAGCTACATCTTCATCGCTTACTTCAGGTTTTACTACCGGTTTCTTGAAGCGGTCTTTATTATGTTTGCCTCCACCCTGAGCCGCAGCATTAGAGTTAGCCTTTCCGCCTTTATCGCCGCGAGGTGAAACAATATTACCCGCTGCATTAATATCTACACGTTCTTTGTTGATACGATTACGTTTCTTCTTTCCCGAAGCGTCACTTTGACCACCTTTATCAGTTTTCTCGTCAGTCTTTCTTATTTCCTTGATGATAGCATCTTTCATCTGCTTACGCTGTTCCTGACGCAGTTTGTCTTTTTCCTCTCGTTCCTTACGTTTTTCTTCTTTTGTCTTCTTCTTCGGACGAGTAGACTGGTTCAATGCAGCCAGGTCAATCTGACCTACGACATTAATCTTCGACTTAAATTCCGTTGGACGGATTTTAAACACCTCATCTTCCTTGTCCTGCAGAACGGTTTGTACTTCGGGTACTTCTTTCTTTTCTTCCATTAAATCTGGTTTCAAATCTTCCGCCTTCTCCTGTTCCGGCTGTTTCTGTTGTTCATTAATCTGAGGTTGTGGTTGTACTGTTTCTGCTACAGGAGTTTCTTCCACATGTTGCGGTTCATTCTTTTCCACCGGTACAGATTCCTCTACCACTTCCTTTATTTCTTCCTTAGCAGGCTCCACCACAGCCGGCTTCACCTTCTTCTTATTAAGACTGTCCAAATCAATTTTGCCCACAGGCTTAAATTTCGGACGTGCATCTTCAGGCACCACTGTTTCTATCACCTCCGGCTTTGCTTCAGCCTGCAGGTCATCAATAGAAACAGAAGCTTTATTACGTTCTTTATTCTGCCGTTCTTGAAAAATCTTTTCAGACTCTATTTTCAAATCTTTGTCTTTGCTAAACTCTTTCACAAGTGCAGCATATTGTTCATCAGTAATTTTAGTATTCGGATTTGCTTCGATAGTATATCCTTTCTTTTGTAAAAAGTCCACCACCGTAGCAATACCTACATTCAAATCTCTTGTTACTTTGTTCAGTCTTATCGTCATAAATTCTTTTAGTTTTTAATAGAGTTCAGGAAAAAGTTTTTCAGTCACGGATAATCAATATGATTGACTATATTTATTCCTCGAACTCTGCCCTCAAAATTCTTAACACATCGTCTACTGTGTTCTCCTCCAAATCTGCCTTTTCAATCAGCATCTCACGTGGAGCGTTCAGTACACCTTTTGCCGTATCTATACCAATACCCTTGATGGCATTGATAACCCATTCATCAATTTCGTCTTTAAACTCATCCAGATAGATATCTTCATCTGTTGCGTTTTCATCCAGTTCACGATATACATCAATGGTGTATTCGGTCAACATACTTGCCAGCTTGATATTCATACCACCTTTACCGATAGCAAGAGATACTTCTTCCGGCTTCAGATATACTTCAGCTTTCTTCTCTTCTTCATGCATGATAATAGAAGAAACCTTAGCAGGACTCAACGCACGCTGTACGAACAGCTGTATATTCGAAGTATAATTGATAACATCAATATTTTCATTGCGTAACTCACGAACAATACCGTGAATACGAGAACCTTTTACTCCGACACATGCTCCAACCGGATCAATACGTTCATCGTAAGATTCTACAGCAATCTTTGCACGTTCACCAGGTATACGGGCAATTTTCTTGATAGTAATCAATCCGTCATTGATTTCCGGAACTTCCTGTTCAAACAGACGTTGCAAGAACATAGGCGAAGTACGGCTCAAAATAATCTTCGGATTATTATTCTTATTGTCTACCCGTGCAACTACTGCACGTACAGTTTCTCCCTTACGATAGAAATCGCTCGGAATCTGCTCAGTTTTCGGAAGCAGCAATTCATTACCTTCATCATCGAGTAACAAAATTTCCTTTTTCCAGATCTGATAAACTTCTGCAGCAATGATAGTACCGACTTTGTCAATATACTTATTGTACAAGCTGTCTTTTTCCAGTTCCAAAATCTTAGAAGCCAATGTCTGGCGAAGGTTCAAAATCGCACGGCGACCAAACTTTTCGAATATCACCTCATCTGTAACCTCCTCTCCCACTTCGTAAGATGCATCAATTTTACGCGCTTCAGTAAGCGAAATCTGCAAATTCGGGTTCGTCAATTCATCATCAGCCACCACTTCACGATTACGCCATATTTCAAAGTCGCCTTTGTCGGGATTTACAATTACATCGTAATTTTCATCGGTTCCGAACATCTTTGCAATCACACTACGAAATGACTCTTCCAGTACGCTCACCATAGTGGTGCGATCGATATTCTTCAAATCTTTAAATTCCGAAAACGTGTCAATTAAACTGACAGTTGCTTCTTTCTTCGCCATAATTTTATTTAAAGCTTATTAAGTATTTGGTGTATTTTATTTCGTCATAAACAAAGGTTACATTCTGTTCTACCAGCTTCGGACGTTTTGCACCTTCCGGCTTTACTTTCACTTGTACCGTGATCGTAAAGTTCTCTTCATTGGCATCCGTCAATACGCCGGTCCATTTTTTTCCATCCTTACCCAGCACTTCTACTTCTTTTCCGATATGGATTATATATTGCTGAAGCACCTTAAAAGGTTGTCCGATACCAGCCGACCCGACCTCAAGTTCATAATCTTCTTCCTCTCGGTTCAGCTTCGATTCGATATAACGGCTCAAGTCCACACAATCATCGATCCACACACCTTCCGCATGGTCGATTTCAACTACAATTTTGTCATCCGGAGTTACAGTGACATCCACCAGAAAATAATCTTTACCCTCCAGCCATTCTTCAACTATCCGGGTTACAACATTTTTATCTATCATGTATTAACTATATAAGAACAAAAAAAGGAGCTTAACCGCCCCTCCACCTTTTCATCCATCTCGGTTGCAAAGATACAAATAATATAATGTACTGCAAAATATTAGAATAAATATTTCATTTTTAGCAAGATTTATCTTTTTAAGATATCTTTGTACACAAAATCAAACATAAATCTGCATTATGAACAATAAAAGCATCAACAGCAATAAACAGTTTATGATAGGAAACGGCATATTAGCCTTCGGAGTATTTTTCATTGTATGCCTGTTTCTTTATTTGAGTTTTCGTACTCCTCAAACAGCAGATCAGAGCAAAACATCTGCTGATTTATATACCATACAAGTAGAAAACAGTTTTGCCGGAGATAGTATTTCGGTTTATATAAACGACAGCCTTCTGCTCAACTGTACAATGGGATCGACAGCACTTACACTTCAGGTAAATCGCTTTGCCGAAGAAAATGCACTGATGATTGTCGATAACAAAAGCGACGAAATAACCCCGTTCAGTCTAAACCCGAAAGGGAGCATAGTCAACGTTGCGAAAAAAGACGGAAAAATATCAATACAAGAATCGGAAAGAGAATAAAAGACATCTACGTCATTCAAACTCCAAGACAAAAGTAGTATTCCAACCGTTCGTCCCTGGTCGCAGCAGGCTGATACTACCTCCCGACAACTTCATAATCTGTCGTGAAAGAGAAAGACCTATACCGCTTCCTTCACTACGGGTTGTAAAGAAAGGCACAAAAATCTGCTCTGCTTCTACCTCCGGTATAGCAGGGCCATCGTTACTGACATATACAAAGACATGCTCGTCAGCCGAGCTGTATGCACGCACGTGTATTCTTCCCTTCTCACTGCCAATCGCTTGTACCGCATTTTTAATCAGGTTGATGAGCACCTGACGTATCAGATTAGGATCAGCATAAAGCATCAGTTCGGCAGATTCCACTTGCAAGGAAAGAATAATATTATCAGGAACAAGAGTTAACCCTTCAATTTGCCTGAGCAGATCCAACAAATAAAATGGTTCGGGTGAGGGTTTCTGTAAAGACGAGAACTTCCGGTAACTGTCAACAAATGAAATCAGCCCGACTGAAGTTTCATGAATAGCCCGAATACCATCGTACAAAGGTGTTCCTACCACATCCTTACGTTTCAAAAATGTTTCACTCAGCGAGGAAATTGGAGCAATGGAATTCATGATTTCATGTGTCAACACCCGAGTCAGCTTAATCCACGAATCAAGCTCTTTTTCATCCAGCTCATTACGGATATCGTTCAAAGCAAGAATACGCACTTTCCGTTCTCCCAGTTACATAACAGAAGCCCGCACCAATAGCTGTACCTCGCCTTTCGAAGTAGACAACTGTATATTACACCGCTCTCCAGCTCCCAATGAACGAAACACATGAGAAACTTCCGCTCCGTATCGTTCCAGCTGCTGCAAGGTACTCAAAACAGGAAGCCCCAAGAGGCGTGCTGCTGCCGGATTTGTCTGCACAACTTTCATACTTTCGTCCAACACAATAATTCCCGACGTAACACTGGAAAGAATCTGTTCATAAAACCGTTCTCGCTGCTCCATCAGTTGTTTCTGTTCGCTCATCAGTCCTCCGAAACGGTTAAGCGTATCTTGTAACACGCGTTCTCCTCCCGAAAAGCCATAAACCGGTAAACGAAACGAATAGTCACGATTTCGGATAGCCTCCAGCATCAGCCAACTCTTTTCACGCAGCTGCTGCTGCATTTTCCGGAAAATAAAAATGGAAGCGACACATAGAAGAAGTCCTGCAACCAGCAATCCACCCTTCCCGTAGACAATCCCCAAAGTTACCAGTACAACTCCGCCAACAAGCAACAGCGTACGAACGGTAATCGAATAAATCCACCTATAACCCATAACGTTTCATTTTATTATAGAGTGTCTGACGGGTAATTCCCAACATAGCAGCTGCCTGCGAAAGATTCCCTTCACACTGATCGATAGCACGCTTCACCATGCTACGTTCCATTTCGTCAAGCGTATGAAAAGGCACTTCCGCTTCAGCATTTCCGGCAACAGGTTCAGGTCCAGAGGCTGTAGAAGCAAGTTGCAACATATCCCCTCGCAACTCATCGCTATCGGACAAGATAACGGCTTTCTCTACCGTATGTTGCAGTTCACGAATGTTACCATACCAAGGATGTTCCAGCAAACGGCGCGCAGCTTCAGGACTGAAAGCTTGTACTTGTCTGCCATATTGCCTTGCATACTGTTCAAGAAAACGTTTCGCTAACGGAAGAATATCTTCCTTACGTTCACGCAAAGCAGGTATATGCAAATGAATGGTATTAATACGATAGAGCAGATCTTCACGGAACTCACCGTTTCTTACCATATCTTCCAAATTACGGTTGGTAGCACATATCAAACGAATATTAGTAGGCTGCTGCGTATTGCTTCCAACCTTTACGAAACACCGCTTCTGAATAGCCGTAAGTAGTTTCGCCTGCAGATGATAGGGCAGGTTAGCTATTTCATCCAAAAAAAGCGTTCCACCGTCAGCAGCTTCAAAGCGTCCTATGCGATCGGTATGTGCATCGGTAAATGAACCTTTCACATGACCAAACAATTCACTCTCAAATAAAGATTCCGTAATGGCGCCCATATCGACAGCTATCATCGGTCCTTCCTTACGATTGGAAAGACGATGTATCTCACGGGCCAGCATATCTTTTCCTGTTCCGTTTTCTCCTGTTATCAGAATATTGGCATCAGTCGTACTAACCTTCTCTACTAACATGCGCAACGGACGGATAGCCTGTGAATTTCCCCAGTACATTCCGTCATCGGAAGCGACTGGTGCGACAGCTGCCTTTTTCTTACCCTTACGGGCTTCAACTATCCGGGAGTATGCTTCCTGAAGTGTCTGTACCAGCCGTGCATTTTCCCAAGGCTTTACTACAAAATCAGCAGCCCCCTCCTTTATTCCCGTAACTGCCAGGTTTATATCAGCATAAGCCGTAAAGAGTACCACTTCTGTCTGCGGACGAAGACGTTTTATCTCACGAAGCCAGTAAAGTCCTTCGTTTCCACTATTGATACCCGAAGAAAAATTCATATCAAGCAATACGATATCGACTGCCTCCCGATTCAGCAATGTAGGTATTGTAACCGGAGAATCTATTGTTATCACACGCTCAAAATATTCTCCCAGCAGATATTGCAACGAAGTCAATATATTACGGTTGTCATCAACCACCAACAGAATTCCTTGTTTAGCCATATTCTTTTTATTTGCAGTATTGCAAAGATACGTAAAGATAACATAAAGAAACAGGTAACAGGTGACAAAAAATTAGACAGTGAGTGTCTAATTTTTTGACACATCGCTTAATACACGCATTACCATACACACTGATTTTCAACAGATTACCACTTTGGCACGATATTTGATTTTAATCAGACAGATAAAAACGAAAACACATGAAAAGAAATAATAAGACCAAACAGTCATTGCTTCTGCTCGTAAGTCTGTGCAGCCTCAACATAACAGCCCAGAAGGTCTGGAATATCGACCAGTGTATGGCTTATGCAGTGGAACATAACCACATCGTAAAGCAGCGCCATCTGGAAGCAGACAATTACCGTATGGACCGTATGAAGGCTATCGGACAATTTCTGCCAGGAGTATCAGGCAATGTCAGCGCACAATATAATTTCGGACGTTCAGTCGATCCGGAAACTAATACATATATATCAAAATCAACCTTCAATAATGGTTATAGTATGGAAGCCTCCATTCCTATCTTCCGGGGAGGAAGCCTGATCAACCAAGTACGAAAAAGCAAAGCAAATTTACTGCTTGGCAAAGCAGCTCTGCAAGAAGCACGGGATAATACAGCTCTGGAAACATTTCAGGCCTACATTGATGCATTGTATTATTATGGTACTACCCGACTGGCAAAACAAAAACTTGCGGAAAGTGATTCATTATTATACAAAACTCGCCGACAGGAAACTCTAGGGTTAAAAGGAATGGCCGATGTTGCACAAATGGAGGCACAGCAAGCAAGTGATGCTTACAACTTAACACATCAGCAAAACTTATATGAAACAGCTATGCTGACCTTAAAACAAAAAATGAATTTTCCCATTGAGGAGGCTTTGCTGCTCGACACCTGTCTGCTGGAGCAATCTACACTAGAGCAAGAACAACTGACCATAGAACATGCCGACAATGTATTCCGTCTTGCGTTAAACTGCAATCCGGTTTTGAAACAGGCCGAAATGCAGAAACAGTCGGCAAATATGGACCGTAAAATTTCATGGAGTTCATTTGTTCCATCCATCAGTCTTTATGGAGGAATTTCAAGTTCTTATTATAAAGAATTACATCAAACAGGATACCCTCCGTTCCATACACAGTTTGAGAATAACTTCGGCTCATATTTTGGAATCAGCATGAGTATACCTATCTTCAACCGTCTGTCTGGCATCGCCAACATGCGACAGGCACGAAACAACTACCGGATAGCAACCGAACAGTATGAGGCGCAGAAAGAAGAGCTTCAGAAACTGGTACAGCAAGCCGTACAAGACCGTGAAGGCTACCTGATAGAAAGTATCCAGATGGAGAAGAAAGTAGCTTCCGACTCACTTGCCTACCACGTGACGCGACGCAAGTACGAAGAAGGGCTTATGACCTCACTCGATGTACAGAACAATGCTGCCACATTGTTGGAAAGCCAGACCGGACTGTTGCAGAGCAAACTTACCTACCTGATGAAATGCAGACTGGTAGATTATTATAAGGGACAAGATATTATCAGAAACAACGAATAAAAATATTACACACCATGGATATACAACTGGAAAAGAAAAAAGGCATTCAGAAGAAACACATTCCTTACATAGCCGGAGGAGCTGTCGTGATTTTATTATTAATCTGGATTATTTTCGGGAATCATGCATCAACACTGAGAGTAGATGCCGCTTCACTGAATATAGCCGATGTAACCTTCGGTAAGTTCAATGACTATATCCGTCTGAACGGACAAGTTCAGCCAATCTCCGTCGTCCAATTAAGTCCGGAAGAAGGAGGAATCGTACAGGAAAAGGTTGTAGAAGAAGGCGCCCATGTAAAAAAAGGAGATGTCATTCTCCGTCTCAGCAACTCAAACCTGGACTTACAGATTCTGAATGCAGAATCGGAACTTGCCGAAAAACAGAACTTACTGCGTAATACACAAGTAACCATGCAGCAAGATAAGCTGAACAATGAAACCGAAAAAGTACAGCTGGACATTGATACACGCCGAAAACAACGTACCTATCTCCAGTATGAACGTTTATATAAAGAACGTCTTATCAGTCGGGAAGAATATCTTCAGGCAAAAGAAGACTATGAAGTAGCACAGAAAAAGCACGGATTGATTACCGAACGTCTGGTACAAGATTCTATCTACCGTAACATACAGATGGACCAGATGGAGGACAATTTACAGAACATGAGAAAGAATGTACTGCTGATTCGTGAAAGAAAAGATAAACTGGAAGTCCGCGCTACAATCGATGGAGAACTTGGACTGCTGGATGCAGAGTTGGGACAGAATATCACTGCCGGACAAATGGTCGGGCAGATAAACGACCTTTCGGACTTCAAGATAGAAGCTATGATAGACGAACATTATATCGACCGTGTGACCAACGGACTGCCGGCTACGTTCGAACGTCAGGAAACCACATTCAACCTGAAAGTTCGCAAAGTATATCCCGAAGTACGTGAAGGACGATTCCGTACCGATTTTGTATTCGAGGGAAAACGCCCTGACAATATCCGGAGCGGACAAACTTACTACATCGATTTACAATTGGGGGAACCAACCGAAAGCGTACTTATTCCAAAAGGAACTTTTTTCCAAGTAACTGGAGGTAACTGGATTTTTGTAGTCGATAAAGAAGGGAAGAAAGCTTATCGCCGTCAGATACGTATCGGACGACAAAACCCACAATATTACGAAGTACTGGAGGGACTGGAAAAAGGAGAGCGTGTCATTGTATCCGGATACGAAAGTTATAAAGACAATGAAGTGCTTATTTTAAAATAATAAATACCTAAGATGAAAACACTTATCCGTAACTTTTCGCATACGTTCAGACGCTTCTTTACCACAAGCATACTGAACTTGGTAGGACTGAGTATCGCTTTTACAGCCTGCTTTGTCATTCTGACTCAGGTTGATTACGACTATAATTACAACAAATGCTTTCCAGCCCACGAGCGTATCTACCGGGTAGAAGTGAATCGAGGTGGAGAATACGACTGGCAATTCTGGCTGGCCCGTCCATTGTGTGAACTAATAGGGACTGCATCTCCTCATATACAAGCTATTTCGGTTACCTCTTTATTAAGCTATACTAATGATTTTGAAATAGATGAGCACATCTATTCAGAGCCTTGGCTTACCGGATTTGGTGACTATTTAGAGGTCTTCCAACCTACCATGATATGCGGTACGACAGCTTCGCTTAACGAACCCGGCCAAGTCCTGATTCCTGCATCTATGGCTCGTCGTTTTTTTGGTACTACAGAAGTCCTTGGAAAAAGCATTTACGTAGACCGCAAATCACTCAACCAACCGTTAGTGATAGGGGGTGTTTATCAGGATATGCCGGAGAATTCCCAACTAGGAAACTGTATCTTCTCCTCCTATTCTCCGGAGTTAAATAAAGATTCTTGGATAAACTGGAGTTATACCCTATACATTCGACTGGACAATCCTGCTTCATTGACCGATGTACAACAATCAATCATCGAAAATTGTAAGCAGAAGATGCCGAAAGACTGGATTAGCGGAACTGAAGATTGGGAGAATTTCATTCATTTTACGCCGCTGGACGAAGTACACTATTCAACAATAGGTGACAAGGCTGCTACCAGCAAGGCCGCAGTATATCTGTTGCTGTGTGTATCAATACTAATTTTACTGACAGCAGCAGTCAACTACATGAATTTCTCACTGGCTGAAACTCCCATGCGATTGCGTTCCATCAATACTCAAAAGGTGTTAGGAGCTTCCACTTTCTCTTTACGGGGGTATTTATTGTTGGAATCTGTATTAGTTTGTATGTGTGGATTCCTGCTTTCATTACTCTGGCTCTATCTGTTGCAAGATACATTCCTGAATACCTTGGTGTCATCCGATCTTTCTTTAATGAAACATCCTGTTCTACTGCTTACATTAAGCGGAATCGCCGTTTGCATGGGTTTACTTGCCGGAGCTTACCCTTCTTATTACGTCACTTCTTTCCAACCGGCATTAGTATTGAAAGGCTCATTCGGTCTTTCTCCCAAAGGTAAGCTACTGCGTACATTATTAGTTTGCTTCCAGTTCTTTGTTTCTTTCATGCTGATTATTTCTGTAGGCATTATGTATCTACAAAGTCATTATATACAGAACAGTGATTATGGTTACGACAAGAGTGTAGTTCTGGTGGGTGAGATTCCTAACGAACTGCTCAATCGAAGGGAGGCGATCGTCAGTGAGTTGTCCGGAATATCGGGCATAGAAGGTATCTCTATTTCCCAGTTCGTACTGAACTCGTCCGATGACTACATGTCGTGGGGCAGAGGAAATAGGGAGCGTTTTATCAATACGGTCTGTTTCCCGGTAGATTATCGCTACTTATCCGTGCTTGGGATCAAGATTACTGAAGGCCGTGACTTCAAGCCGAGCGACGGGGATGTGTATATCTTCAACGAAGCAGCTCGAAAAAAATATCCCTGGATGAAAGTAGGTGAACTAGCAGCCCCCGAAGATTATCCGGTAGTGGGATTCTGTGAGAACATTCGCTTCAGCAGCTTCCGAAACAATGATGAAGAAATACCAATGGCTTTCTTTATTTACGGAAAGGATTATGCAGACTGGGATGCCAACAGCATCTTGAACATCCGGGTAGCTCCGGGAGTAGACAAGGTAGACATGCTCCACCGCTTAGCAAAGACAACTGAAAAGCTTGCACCGGACCATGACTTCAAGTTCCGTTTCATGGATCAAGTGATTGACCAGAATTACCATCTAGAATTGCGCTTCACCAGCCAGATTCTGCTATTCTCCCTGATTGCCATCGTGCTCAGCATGATTGGTGTGTTCGGGCTTACCTTATTTGAGAGTGAATACCGCCGCAAGGAAATCGGTATCCGGAAAATCATGGGAAGTTCCACCAGCGAAATCCTCTATATGTTTACCAAACGTTATCTCGTCATGCTGGTCGTCTGCTTCGCATTGGCAGCTCCCTTCGGCTGGTGGATTGGACATGACTGGCTGGAAAGTTTTTCCGACAAAACTCCTATCCGTGCTTGGATATTCGTCATCTCCTTCCTGCTGGTCAGTCTCATTACGATACTGACAGTAACCTTCGAGTGCTGGACGAATGCCAATGAAAATCCGGCAAACAGCATCAAAACCGAATAATATTATTTCTCATGAAAACACTTATCCGTAACTTTTCGCATACGTTCAGGCGTTTCTTTACCGCAAGCATACTGAATATTTTAGGGCTAAGCATAGCCTTCACATCCTTCTTTGTTATTATGACGCAGGTAGACTATGACTATAATTTCAATAAAGGATATAAGGACTATGAAAAGATTTTCCGGGTAGAAGTTAAACCCACACCTGCCTCCGACTGGCAATTGTGGATGCCTCGTCCGTTATGTGAACGGATACAGACCTGTTCACCACACATAAAGTCAATATCCATAACCAATGCATTTATGTCGCAAGTCGACTATGAGATAAACGGAAATATATTCAACGAAACGACTTGTTGCGGCTTTGGAAATTTTCTGGAAACTTTCCAGCCAGAAATGATAAGTGGTTCTGCCGATGTACTGAATCAGCCTAAAACTGTTCTCATCTCCGAATCGACAGCAAAACGTTTATTCGGAACAGCAGATGCGGTTGGACAAAGTATTTTCAAAGACAAACAGTCCAACAACAATGAATGGACTATCGGAGGGGTGTACAAAGATTTTCCAGAAAACGCACAGATAAGAAACTGGATCATGATGCCCAACGATCCCAAAGAAAATAAAGACAGGTGGAACAACTGGAATTACATTTGTTACATACGTTTGGATCATCCGGATTCAGCCCCCGAAATAGAAAAGCTTATCGAGGTAATTTTCAGAAAGCATAATCCCGAATATGCATCAGAAGAGAATGACAGCCTTCTGTCCTCTGCAATTCATTTATCACCATTGACGGATGTTCATTTTTCTACCATAGCAAACAAAAGTGCAAGCAGTCGTACTACGGTTTACCTGTTGATATGTATTTCTTTTCTGATTGTGGTAATAGCGACTATCAATTTCATGAATTTCTCGCTGGCGGAAACTCCGATGCGTATCAAAAGCATCAATACTCAGAAGGTATTGGGAGCAACAACCCGTTCACTTCGCTTCAGTCTGATAGCAGAATCCGTACTCATCAGCACCATTGCCTTTATGCTTTCTCTGATAGAGGTACTACTATTGAAAGATTCCGGTCTGAAGGACCTGGTAAGCGCCGGACTACAGCCTTTGGAACATCCTATACTGCTCACCATTACTTTCTGCCTGAGCCTGCTCATGGGATTCTTAGCTGGCATATATCCCTCCTATCATGTTACATCGTTTGCACCAGCACTGGCACTAAAAGGCTCTTTTGGTCTTTCTCCTAAAGGACGTACTTTACGTACAGCCTTGGTATGTATCCAGTTCTTCGTTGCCTACATGCTGATTATCGGAGTAGGAATCATGTATCTGCAAAGCCAGTATATCCGAACTTCCGACTATGGATATGATAAAGATGTCATCATCACAGGAAACATGACAACGGAGACTCAAGCACAGAATGATGCCGTGGTAAACGACCTCTCCCGTATTCCTGGAGTAAAAGGAGTAGCTTTTTCAATGTTCATTCTAAGCTCTGCCGACAACTATATGAACTGGGCTATGGATGATAACAATACAGTCGTGCGATTTGACGTAATGCCTGTAGATTACCATTTTCTGGATGTAATGGGAATCCACATTACAGAAGGCCGAAACTTCAAACCTGGTGATGGAGATGTTTACATTTTCAACGAAGCAACCCGTAAAAAATACCCCTGGCTGAAAGTCGGTCAGACTGCTCCAGACGATCATTTAATTGTAGGGTTCTGCGAGAACATCAAATACAGCAGTTTCCGTAACGATGACAATACACAGCCTATGGCCTTTTTTATTTATGGAAAAAACTTTGAGAGAATAGGACATCAATGGCAGCAAACCATCAATATCCGCGTATCGGCAGGTGTAGATAAAGTTGAGGTTATCCGCTCACTCCAGAAAACAATGGAAAAGTTTACCCCCGGACACGACTTCAATTTTCGGTTCATGGATGAAGTGCTCGATGCCAACTACCGGAACGAATTGCGTTTTACCAAGCAGATCTTGCTCTTCTCACTCATTGCCATTGCCATCAGCCTGACAGGAGTGTTCGGACTCACCATGTTCGAAAGCGAGTATCGAAAAAAGGAAATCGGAATCAGAAAAATCATGGGAAGCTCGACCACACAGATTCTGTACATGTTCAACCGAAGATATATACTTATACTCGCCGGGTGCTTCATCGTAGCAGCACCGTTCGGATGGTGGATCGGGCAGCACTGGCTGCAAGGATTTGCAGAAAAAACACCCGTCACTCCGTGGATATTCATTTTGTCATTCCTGCTGGTTACACTCATTACCATGATCACCATTACTGTACAAAGCTGGAAAAATGCCAATGAGAATCCGGCAAACAGCATCAAAACCGAATAAAAACAGATTAATAATATGAAAGGACTAAAAACTTACCTCACTTTTCTACACCGTAACAAGTTATTTACGGTTGTCAATGTTGCAGGACTAAGTATCTCACTGATGTTTGTTCTGCTGATAGCCGATATGGTAACCCGCCAACTATCGGTAGACAAGAACTTGAAAGATACCGACCGTATCAGTGTATTTGCAAGCGAAAATACAGCTGCCGGACATTATCTGCTAGGAGAAAAACTGCAAAGCCGTTACCCTGAAATAGAGGAGTGGTGCGCTTATACCGGAAATTTCGGAATACAGACCAGCATCAACGAAAACCCTACCCAAATTCGTACACTCGTCGCCCGAAAGAACTTTTTTCAGTTCTTCGGCTATAAACTGGCAGAAGGAAATCCGGCACAAGTACTGGTAGATGACCATAGCATCGTTCTCAGCCGTTCATGCGCCAACCGTCTGTTCGGTAACGAGGCTGCTTTAGGAAAAGTACTGGAACTGAATACACCGGATTCAAAAGGAAGCGGCAACCAAAAGTTCACTGTAACCGGTATTATGGAAGACATCGAAAACTCTTTGATCAAAGAGTCTACAGAAGCCATTATCCCTTACGAAAACATCAACGAGCTGAACCCGACAATCAGCCTGACAGATGGCGAGATGGGCAATGCCACCAGCGCACTTGTATTCTTCCGTACCGTAAAAGGAAGCGATCTGAACACAAAGGCCAAAGACGCTCTCTCTTATCTGAAAGATTGCTGGTGGATCTATAACCGGGGTATATTCAAGAAAGTACAGTTCGTACCATACAATCAGTTTTACTTCCACACAGAAACACCTTCCGGATCAACAGAAATCAACCAGTACAGCTTCCGTATGGTCGTACTTTTCCTTGTTACCGGTATCATCATTTTATTCATGGCAATATTCAACTACGTCAACATGAGTATTGCACAAACTACCTATCGCGCCAAGGAAATGGCAACCCGCAAGTTGCTCGGTTCTTCCCGCTCCGACATATTCTGGCGTATGATAGGCGAATCGTCCATTATGACCGTTATCGCTTTCATACTCGGATTTCTGCTTGCAAAAGCCGCCGAGCCTATTGCCATGGATCTGCTGGGTGTAAAGCTCGACCTGACAGGCGATTTGTCTTTCATGACCTGTCTGTCCTACCTGCTGCTTATCGTCGTGCTGTCATTCATCTCCGGCTTTGTACCTGCTACCATCTTGTCTAATTATAATCCACTGGACGTTGTAAAAGGACATTTCCGCCGGAAAACCAAAGCTGTATATTTACGCGTGCTGAACATCGTACAAGATGGACTGACTATTGCCATGTTGAGTTGTGCCTTCTACCTGAGCGTACAGATTCACCGCATATTGAACGAACCACTGGGATATAGCTACGGAAATATTCTCTGCCTTACGCCGGCGGCAGATCAGGAAACTTTACTTACTTTCCGTAATGAGGTACAAAAACTACCTTTTGTGAAACGGATAAGTTTCGCCCAAGGAACTCCTATAGACGGAGGGAATAATAATACAATGGTTGTTACGGTTAAAGGAGCTCCTAAGAACATGAGTTTTCAGACATTTAAAGTAGACTCAGCCTTTATCGACATGTATCAGATACAGATTTACGAAGACCGCAAAATGCCATTCGACAAGAATAACTGGTTTATTAGCGAATCGGCATCCAAAGCCCTCGGAGGTGCTACCGACTATGTAAATGATGAGCGAGGCCGTAGTTTCTCCATTGCCGGATTATTCAGAGATTTTCATATACGCTCAGTCATGAGTGAACAACATCCTTTACGGCTCCAGATACTCCCAGCCGACAAAATTTATCCGTGGAGTATTTTGGTAAAAGTACAAGACGGCGATCTGGCAACTTACAGCAAACAAATCACTGATTTGTACAGTACACTGACAGAAAATGCACCATTCAGTTCGAGCTGGTATAAAGACCAGATTATCAATCAGTACAGTGATATCATCAGCATGAATAAACTGATTAGTATTTTCACGTGTGCCGCACTGATTATTTCACTACTGGGACTGACTGCCATGAGTATCTATTTCATTGCCCAGCGTAAACGTGATATTGCCATTCGTAAAACCTTCGGTTCCAGCAGCCGTAATGAAATGTTGCAACTGATGAAATTTTCATTCTCATCTTTGCTCATCAGCCTGATAATAGCCATACCACTTATGGCTTTCGGCATACACACCATCGACAAGATTGTATCATACGATAGTGACTTCCCCTGGTGGGTGCCACCAACAGCATTTGCCGTCATCACCCTCATCTCACTGGGATCAGTATACCTTATCAGCCGGAAAGCTGTACGAGAAAATCCGGTAAACAGTATCAAAACAGAATAACAATAAATCAGTTCAGAGCATTTCTTTCTCGAAAATGCCCTGAGCTGATTCACTCTTATTTTATTTCTATAGCCCCAATAAAACTGCTTATATATTCACACGAATATGATTTGCAGATATATCGCAAAGTTGCTTCACAAACTTCTGCTTATCTTTCGGAGATAGTACAACACAATTCTTACCATACGTTATCTCGATTCTGTCTAAGGATGCCGCTGGAGCTGATAGAAACGTATGGGTATTGACAATCTCTGTTATCTCGTCAATATTAATGCGCTCGCTATAAAAAAAGGAATAATCAACACGCAAAGTCTTTCCTTCTATCGTGTATTTTATACTGAAGAGAAGTGCCAATGTAAGCACAAGCATAAACAAAACAACACTGAATTTCACTGCTGAAAACTCGTTCCAAACTATAAATGTCAACGGTATGCCCCAAGCTGCCAGAATCAATATCAGCAACCAGATATCTATTTTTGATCTATATACTTGTTTCATAGTTTATCGGTTATCATTTAACGTGAATATAAGAGCATGTAGAACCTACCGGAAAAGAAAGACACGGCAATTAGGATATAAAATTTATAGTGCTAAATTACCACTTTTTCCTCAGAGTCTAAAGTTACAGAGATTTATTGTACAGCCGATGATTTCTGTAAGGAATTTACGTTACGACCGGGAAATATATGATTGCAAACAAGAATCCAGACACCGCTTCTTCTGCAACTTTGTTGTCAACTTCTCATCACCTATCGCAACATACGGTTTCGCAGACGCAAGTAAACACCTTATCATCAACAGATTAAAATAGAGAAATCATAATTACCGGCATCCCATAAAAGCCTTGCAGACACACAAAAAACAAGCTCCTGAATATCCTCTATTTTTTTGTACAAAAAATAAAAAAACATCGAGATGTTTTCCTGAACATATCAGCATGTTTTTCCTAAAAGATGCTGATATTTTATTTCACCTATGTCCGCTTCCAGTAAATACGTTGCAACTTCCTCTTCGGCATCAGGAAAAAATTCGTTTGCTTTTGGTTATTCCGTGAAAAAGACTAACTTTGTTATTTAATAAATCTCTAAAAACATCACACAATGAAAGAGTTTTTGAAATACACCTTCGCCACCGTCTGCGGTCTGATTCTGACGGGAGTAGTCTTCACAATATTAGGTATTATCAGTCTTGCCGGAATGGTTGCTTCAACTTCCGGAACAGAAACTATAGTGAAAGACCGTTCGGTATTCGTACTCGAACTGAAAGGTAGTGTAATGGAACGCTACCAGGAAAATCCAATCATGCAATTTTTAGGGGAAGACTATGCGACTTACGGGCTGGATGACATTCTGACCTCTATCCGCAAAGCTAAAGAAAATGACAAAATAAAAGGTATCTATATCGATGCTGGTGCTTTCGCCTGTCAGACAGCTTCCATGCAGGCTATACGACGTGCATTGGTTGATTTCAAAGAAAGTGGAAAATTTATCGTCGCTTATGCCGGAGCATATTCACAAGGTACTTACTATATTGCAAGTGTTGCCGATAAGGTAATAGCCAATCCTTCGGGAAGTATAGGCTGGCACGGACTATCTGCACAGACCATGTTCCTGAAAGGTCTGCTCGACAAAGTCGGAGTGGAAATGCAGGTATTTCGTGTAGGAACATACAAATCGGCAGTAGAACCATATATCGCTACTGAAATGAGTCCGGCAAACCGTGAACAGACACAAGCATTCATCGGCTCTATCTGGCAGCAGATTCTGAATGAGGTTTCCGAATCAAGAAAGATTTCTGTTGACTCTCTGAATGCTCTTGCCAGCCGTAATATGGATCTCCAGCCGGCAGAACTTTATCTCAGCACCGGTCTGGCAGATACACTGATGTACAAAGATGAAGTACTGGCCTACTTGAAACAGCTGACCGACTGTAAGGAAGATGAAAAACTGAATACACTTTCGCTTGAGGATATGGTAAACGTAAAACGAAACGTACCGAAAGATAAAAGTGGAAACGTCATTGCCGTATATTATGCTTATGGTGAAATAGACGGTGATGAATCTGCTGACGGAGAAGGTATCAACTCCGAAAAAGTCATAAAGGATTTGCGTAAGTTACGCGAAGATGAAAGCGTGAAGGCAGTTGTACTGCGTGTTAACTCTCCGGGAGGAAGTGCCTACGGTTCAGAACAGATCTGGCGTGAAGTTTCACTGCTGAAACAGGAAAAACCCGTTATCGTTTCTATGGGTGACTATGCCGCTTCGGGCGGTTACTATATATCCTGCGCTGCCGACTGGATTGTAGCCGAACCGACAACCCTGACAGGGTCCATCGGAATCTTCGGCCTAGTTCCGAATGCAGAAGGACTCCTGAAAGATAAGCTGGGGCTGAATTTCGATGTTGTAAAAACAAACGAACTGGCAGACTTGGGAGATTTGACTCGTCCGTTCAATGAAGAAGAAAAGGCTCTGATGCAAGGTATGGTCAATAAAGGATATGAACTCTTTACCAAACGTTGTGCCGACGGCAGAAAAATGAATATCGAAGATATCAAAAAGATAGCTGAAGGACGTGTGTGGACCGGAGAAATGGCCAAAGACCTGAAACTGGTAGATGAGCTGGGTGGACTGGATGAAGCTGTTGAGGTTGCAGCCTCACATGCTAAAATAGAACGTTATACACTGGTAAGCTATCCGGAAAAAGAAGATTTCCTGACTTCACTGCTTAATACCCGGCCAAGCCGTTATATCAGCAGCCGTATGCAGGAAAATTTCGGTGAATATTACAACGGACTCCGTTTTGTAAAAAATCTCAAGGATGCCGATCGCCTGCAGGCGCGCATGCCGTTTGATGTGGTTATCAAATAAAGCATCGGCTGCCTGATGAAACTTGAAAGAAAAATAAAGATTTACCACGGACTGTTGCCATTAGCATGCCTCTACCGTCTGGGAGTAAGTATACGCAACTGGATGTTTGACAGAGGCATACTTCATTCACAGTCATTTCCGCTACCCGTTATCTGCGTAGGTAATATCAGCGTGGGAGGAACCGGAAAGACTCCACACACAGAATACCTCATCCGGTTGTTACAGAATGAATTTCAGGTAGCTGTACTCAGCCGTGGATATAAACGTAAATCGAAAGGTTTCGTTCTGGCTACTCCCGAAACAGATGCCGACCAGATTGGCGATGAGCCTTATCAGATGGCACACAAGTTTCCGGATATCTATGTGGCTGTAGACCGGGACCGCTGTCACGGCATTAATCAGCTAACAGATGGACATACAGCTCCCGGCATAAAGGTTATTGTTCTGGACGATGCTTTCCAGCATCGCTACGTGAAGGCAGGACTGACCATTCTGCTTATAGATTATAACCGTCCGATACATCTCGACCGGATGTTACCAGCCGGACGACTGCGGGAGCCGGAAAGTAGAAAAAAGCGTGCCGACATCATCATCGTAAGTAAGTGTCCGGCACAAATGAGCGAAGCAGAGCAACAGGCGTTGCGATATGATATAGCACCCCTCCCCTGTCAGCAACTTTATTTTACAACGCTGGCATACGGAAAACTACAGCCTCTCTTCTCGGAAGAACCGGAAAAGAAACTTGAAGAAATCCGAAACGATGACCATATCCTGCTGGTTACAGGTATAGCCTCACCGGCAGCCATCATCAGTAAACTGTCGGCTTATACGCAGTTTGTTACTCCGTCGACTTTTCCTGACCATCACGATTTTGATGCAACGGACATGAAACGGATAGAAGAAGCGTTCAGAAAACTACCTGAGGGTAAACGTTTCATCATCACAACCGAAAAGGATGCGGCACGACTCATCGCTCATCCGCTACTGAGTGAAACGATGAAACCTTATATATATGTATTGCCGGTGGAGGTAGAATTTCTGAATAAAGAAGAACATTTATTTAACCAAAATATTATCGAGTATGTTAGAAAAAATTCAAGAAACAGCAGCTTTTCTAAAAGCTAGAATGCACACTCATCCCGAGACAGCCATCATTTTAGGTACAGGTCTGGGCAGTTTGGTACACGAAATTACCGATAAATATGAAATAAACTATTCCGAAATCCCCAACTTTCCGGTATCGACCGTAGAAGGCCATAGCGGTAAGCTGATTTTCGGTAAACTGGGCAACAAGGATATTATGGCCATGCAAGGTCGCTTCCACTTTTACGAAGGTTATTCAATGAAAGAAGTTACTTTCCCTGTACGTGTCATGCGCGAATTGGGTATCAAGACTTTGTTCGTTTCGAATGCAGCAGGAGGAACAAACCCGAATTTTGAAATCGGTGACCTGATGATTATCACTGACCATATCAACTTCTTCCCTGAACATCCGTTGCGTGGCAAGAACATCGAATACGGCCCCCGCTTCCCGGATATGAGTGAGGCTTACTCAAAAGAACTGATCGCAAAAGCTCTCGAAATTGCCGAAGAAAAAGGAATTAAGGTACAGCAGGGAGTATATATCGGAACACAGGGACCAACTTTCGAAACTCCGTCGGAATATAAGATGTTCCACATTCTGGGAGCCGATGCAGTAGGTATGTCTACTGTACCTGAAGTTATCGTAGCCAACCATTGCGGTATTAAGGTGTTCGGCGTTTCAGTTATCACTGACTTGGGAGTGGAAGGCAAAATTGTCGAAGTATCACACGAAGAGGTACAGAAGGCTGCCGATGAAGCACAGCCGCGCATGACTACCATCATGAGAGAACTTATTAACAGAGCGTAAAAAAACTATGCACGAAGGAAATAGAACTGAAATATCAACTCTCGGTGAGTTCGGGCTGATAAAGCATCTCACCACAGATATCAAACTACAGAATGAAGAAAGCAAGTATGGAATAGGTGACGATGCTGCCGTACTTGACTTTGCAGGAAAGCAGGTGCTGGTTACAACCGACTTACTGATGGAAGGTGTTCATTTTGATCTGGTCTATACTCCCCTGAAGCATTTGGGATATAAATCAGCAATGGTAAACTTCTCGGATATCTATGCAATGAACGGTACACCTAAGCAGATTACCGTATCTCTGGCTGTATCGAAGCGTTTTTGCATAGAAGATCTGGAGGATTTTTACGATGGACTGAAACTGGCTTGCCAGCTACATCACGTAGATATCGTAGGCGGTGATACTACTTCTTCTGTAACAGGTCTTGCAATCTCCATTACCTGTATCGGTGAAGCTGACAAAGATAAGGTAGTTTATCGTAATGGAGCCAAAGATACAGATTTGATTTGCGTAAGCGGAGATTTGGGAGCAGCTTATATGGGACTTCAGCTGATGGAACGTGAGAAAGCAGTTTTTCAGGGAGAAAAAGACGTCCAACCTGACTTTGCCGGCAAAGAATATCTGTTGGAACGCTTCTTAAAGCCAGAAGCACGCCGCGACATCATCGAACGACTGGCTGAAGCAGGCATCCGTCCAACAGCAATGATGGATATATCCGACGGTCTCTCTTCTGAACTGATGCATATCTGTTCGCAAAGTCAGACAGGCTGCCGTGTGTACGAAGACCGTATTCCTATCGACTATCAGACCGCAGTCATGGCAGAAGAATTTAATATGAATCTGACAACTTGCGCCCTGAATGGAGGTGAGGACTATGAACTGCTGTTCACTGTACCTCTGACCGATCACGAAAAAGTCTCACAAATAGAAGGAGTAAAAGTTATCGGACATATCACAAAATCGGAGTTAGGTTGTGCCTTGGTTACTCGCGACGGTAACGAACTTGAATTAAAGGCTCAAGGATGGAATCCACTTAAAGGTGAATAATAACAGCCCACATACAGTTAAAATCCCACTATTACTCATAAAATAGTGGGATTTTTCATGAAAATCCGCCCTATTTTAAATTTTTCTCATATTTTTTTCGAGAATAGTTTGCAGTTTCAAAAACTTTGCTTACCTTTGCAACTGCAAACGAGAAAGATTGGTGCCATAGCTCAGTTGGTAGAGCAAAGGACTGAAAATCCTTGTGTCCCCGGTTCGATTCCTGGTGGCACCACTTTTACAAAACGAAAAATCATGAAAACCGCTGAAATACAGTTATTTCAGCGGTTTTTTCTTTATGTACTATCCGCAAAAATATGCAATCTGGTGCAATAAAAAATTGCTGATTCGGTGGCTTTTTTTGAGTCCCATGAAAAAACCACCGATATGTACCATACTTCACTTATTCTCAACGATTTGCGTGAATCATTTTCAGGGATGAAAATCTACATTTGCATACCCTACTGAATGACGGATGAAATACAACGTCTGCTAAAGGCTTTCTTATCCGATGATAATGATTGTACCTACAGGCGGATAATAGTAAGAGGAACAAAAAAACGGTGGTTTTTTAGAGCCGGCAATAATAAAAGCCACCGAATTTAACATTTCTCTCCAGCCATCCGCTCCATTCAGGATTGACGAAATAACCGAATGTGCAACTTCAAAAAGAAAATGATCATGAAACAAGGAACAATGAACATTCTATTTTTCGTTCTGAAAACAAAACTGCTGAAAAATGGCGAGGCTCCAATCCTAATGAGGATTACCATAAACGGGCAATATGAAGAAATAAGAATACAGAGAAGCGTTCCATTAAAGAACTGGAATCCGGCCAAGGGATGCAGCAAAGGAAAAGACAGGGCTTCCATCGAATTGAACAACTATATTTCCGCCCTCACTACACGCGCATACGAAAAGCACAAGGAACTGACCTTTGAATCGGCACTGATAACTCCAAAGACGATATTAAAGCGTGTGTTCGGAAAGGATGAGACTGTCCGGACGTTGCTTGGAACAGTCAAAGAAGAAATTTCCTCAATGGAAAAGGTTGTTGATATAGACTATTCTCCCGTCACCATCAACCGTTATAAGAATGTGCTCAGAAAACTTGAAACGTTTTTGCCGCGCTTTTATGAGAAGGATGATATTACATTCCATGAACTTTCCCCTGATTTCATCAAGGCTTTTGATGTTTTCCTGAAGACAGAAGCCGGACTGTGCCGCAACACAATAGTCCGCTACATGAAATGCCTGAAGAAAATCACCAATATGGCAATAGCCAAAGAATGGATGCGGAAAGACCCGTTTTACGGATATAAAATGGAACAGGACGAGACTGATCCGGTATTCCTGACAAATAACGAGCTTCAGGCTATAATGAACAGGAATTTCGATATTCCGAGGCTGGAGCTTGTCAAGGACATCTTTTTGTTTGCGTGCTTCACCGGTCTGGCGTTCGCTGATGTATCCACATTAAGACCGGAACATCTGGAGCAGGACAATAACGGTGACTGGTGGATAAGAAAAGGACGTGTAAAACTGGAGAGAAGAAGAAAGTCAAGTTCCATAGCAAATGTTCCGCTTCTTCCTGTTCCACTGGCAATCCTGAAGAAATACGAATCACACCCGATATGTCTTAAACAAGGGACTTGCCTTCCTGTTGTCTGCAATCAGAAGGCAAACAGCTACCTGAAGGAGATTGCGGACTTCTGCGGCATCAAAAAGAATCTGACCACACATGCAGCCCGACATACGTTTGCTACTACCGTCACGTTGGCCAACAACGTTCCATTACAGGAGGTGTCTGCCATGCTCGGACATGCATCCACAAGAATGACACAACATTATGCAAGAGTCATGGACAGGAACCTGAAGGACAACATGAATATAGTAAGGAGCAAGATGGGGTTATAGAGATTAACCTATCTTATACCTCGCATAACCGTCTGTAATAATATACAGAGACCAGGCGCTTTCAAGATGAAGTCATCCTCATTTCTTGCAGCAAAGATAGTTGTTTTTCCGAATGATCGCGCAAGGCGGCCCCTGAAGGGGCTTGGTTGCCTGTGAAAAAATCTTCCTCTTGCTGGCGCAAGAGCGTATTTTTTCACGGCAAGCCTTGCAGCAATCATCGGAAAACGAACTGTGGAACGCACAAGAAATAAGAATGCCTACCCACGGGCAGGCCATATATAACTCAATAAATGGAAGATTATGGAAGCGAACAATGTGGAAAAAAGGTTCAATGACTGGTTTACGGTGTCTTATGACAGGTTAAGAAATCTCGTTGGCAGATACGGGGCACTGGATGAGGACAATTTTCATGACACTTATCTGTTTGTAAGAAAGCAGGTGCTGAATCCGGAAAGGGAAATAACGGATTATGAAGCATACTTTATCGGATGTTACAGGAAAGCGTTCATGGCCAAGTTCAGGCTGGAAAGCAAATATGCCCATCCGGATGAATATTTCTTTCTTCGATGTGGGGAAGATGCGGATTTCATTTCTCCGGATGACCTGAACAGCTGTGAAAAACTGGTGAAGGACATTCTTAACTTTATCAGAAGAAAGTTCTCATATCAGGAATACAGGATGTTTACGTTGCGTTTTTATGAATCAGACTTTTCATTCAAGGCGTTGGGTGAATGTATGGGTATATCGGCAAGTGCCATTTCAGGAAAAGTAAACACGATCATGGATACAGTACGGTCAAACCGGGGATTCTCATGGAGAAGCCAGATGCTGGCAGTAGAAGGATTCATATCCTAATCCGTTAGTTTATTGTATCACCATTAAAACAGAAACTTATGGCACTGATAGTATATAACAAGGAGAACTCACGTCCGCAGCAGGTGGTTTATCAGGGGAAGCGGACAATCAACATGGACAGCAAGGGAACGGTTTACCTGTCAAAGACAATGTCTATTGAACTGGGGATTCTCGGTGGAGGACGGGTTAATTTCGCACACGATGAGGATACGGGAGAATGGTATATCTGCCATACGACAGACAAGGACGGGTTCACTGTATGGAAAGATAAAAGGTGTGCCAGATTCTCTGCCGGATTCATCGTCAGAAGAATCATGCTTCAGGCAAAAGTGGAAAGGAAGACCGTACAGTTTATGATTGCCAAGGCTCCCATAGAGGTGGGAGGTACAGTATATTACAAGATTCTGCTTTCCAATCCGATTTTCAAATAGCAAGAAGAAGATGGCTCAGAAAGATCCATTATCAGATAATGGTGATGGATTTTTCCGGGCTATGTTGTTTGGATTTTTACATCATACTATTTGGAGCATTAGGATATTGTCTTGTCAGGGCATTATATTGGCATAATACTATGTCCTGACAATATTATAATATGGGGGTACTATGTTATTGCAATATTATGTTGTTAGGGTATTATGTTGTTATGTTACTATGTTATTGCAATGTTATGTTATTAGGGTATTATGTTGTTGTGTTACTATGTTATTGTAATGTGATGTTATTAGGGCATCATGTTGTTGTGTTATTATGTTATCAGGGCATTACACTATTGCAATATCACAACAGAGCTTATTTTATATACACACTGATTATCAATATATTACAATCCTCATTAAGCAGCGTATACAACTTTACTATAACAATCTACATACTATTATATGATACAGATTGATATGTAATATCTGTAAATCAGGATGCCATAGTTCAATACAGCATAAAACTTTCAATATTGAATATTTAAATTTCGGCAAATAACTAAATATCAGGCACTCCATTCACACGATATTCAACTCTGCATACAGGTTTGTCACAAACAAACTGATATTTACATTTTTCATCAGGCAAATACGACTCTATTTTATAGCTATAAATGGGCATAGAGCCACAATCCACTTTAAGTGGATTCTCTGTTCAAACGAACAGAGCAAGTTGTGTTTTTGTACGACAGAAAGTGTTCTGCCATACAAAAACAAGCTTACAGGTTCTCAAGTTCCTCCAAAGTCGGAAGTCTCAAAATGTTGTCTTTTACATAAACCATCAATATAATATTACAAGAATATCATTTAACTCCTTGCTTTAAAGCACACTTTGCTTTAACTGGATCTCTAATTAGCCAATCAAGTGTAATGAATGCTCCAACAGGTTTCATCTTCATTGAATTTACTAAATATTTGTATGAATACCCCTCAATTGTGATGTCCGGCTCATTGTTATCTATTATCCACTGTTTGAATGCTGAAGAAACTTGCTCACTAAAATTTTTAATCTTTAGAATAGTCTTCTCACGCATAAACTCAGGATAACCTTCTTTTATAAGAATATCCAAAATTTGTTTATCTTCTATCATAGGATTGGTTGATCTACGAGTTCATTATTAAGAAATTGCTCTTTATTTTTAACTCCTTGCTCTTCTTCCACTTGTGCAAGCATTTGTCCTTCATTATTCTCTGGGACCATATTGTCTGCAAAATCAAAAGCATCTGCTTCAACGGGTTGCTCACGGTACGCCTCATAATCCAACCATGGAGATATATAGTTCTCAAAATTTTGTCGCCATATATCGATTGTATTGTTATCAACAGAAACTGAATCGGGATTCTGCACGGAGCGATGTTGAAATGCATGCCTTGATTCATGAAGAATAGTATTAAACAAACCAGAACAATCTGGATTTTCAAGGCTGTTAATATTGAGTTCGATAGAGTTTGTCGATGGGTCATAACCACCTTGCATAGAATATGGCATAGGTACGAAACCAAACTCAGTATCAATTCCCATTGTTTTGCTTACTTCATTATAAAAGGATGTTGCTATTCGCATTCTATCTTCAAGTCCAGAATCTGCGTATTCTTCAAACATGCCCATTTCTTTAAATTGCTCAACTATGGAAATGCAGCCATGTCTCATTTCACCCTCATTAATATAAGGCTGATCTTGCCGTTCCTCCAATAAAGGAGATATGATGTTATGTATTTCTGATGTAAAAAAGTCAAAAGTGCCCATTTGCTAATACATTTCGTCTTTCTTCAACTTGAAAATAGCCTCTATTAAGAAAATATTCCTTTCTATTGGCAACAAGGTCAACGTCTTTGTAGGCAAGTTGACGCATAATACTTGCTCTGCTTTCTGAATTCATCAATACATTTGACTCGTTAACACCAAACTTATTGACATTTACTTCAAATACAGAGCCTTTAGTAATGATGTTTCCTTGATTAAGGAACATATTAGTTTTAGCAGTCAGTAAAAATGTAGCCATATTAATTTCTATTTAATTCGTTATACCTATTTCGCCAATACGCTTCACGCTCTTTTCTAAACACAGGACGTTCTATTTCTGAGGTTTTTGTCTTATCATGCAAAATACCATCATTAGTTTTATGCTCAGTGTCTGTCAACTCAGCGAGAGGACTGTCTGGCTTTTGACCGATATGGTGTAAATTTATTCTTTCTCCGTCAGGGCCATATGGAGCTTTACCTTCTTTTATCAAATCCATATTGGTTTTACCACTCCATCGATCTGCAACTTCATCACCATACAAAGAACGCATTCGATCAATTTTGTCTTGTGGAATTTTTGCATTCCAATCAATATCAGTACGTTCTAAATTTCCATTAACGTCTTTCAATCCTGCGTCCTTATAAACATCAGCTTCTTCTGGAGTTTTGATTGCATCTATGATTTCATCGGACCATCCGGTTTCATCTTGCAAAAGAACCTTTTCCTCCAAAGACAAGCCTGTTTTTTCAGAAGACTCATTACCCTCAATTGGGTTATTAAGTTCGCCCAAAGAAGTAATTTCTTGCCCTTGCAGTCCTTGTATATGTTCTTTTGAATCTAATCCTTCAGTTTCGATAGGAGAGTTCAATTCCGCATCTGATATTTCAGATAAAGAATTTGCTTGTTCTAACAATGTAGAACTGCTTACTTCTTGTGTAAATGCTTCTAATCCTAACATAGTGTTTTTAATTAGCCTCCCTCTTTTTTTCTGAGGGAGGAAATATTTTACATTAGTTTTTTCTTTGTTTTTTGTAGCCAAGCATTGTATATCTTTAGTCGATTTTCATCGCCAATAGAATAATCACGCATCAAACTCTGACATAAAGACAACTCCAATTCTGAAGGGATTGATTCAACCTTTCCATTGATAATCTTTTTTAACCCATCTGTAAGTTCATCGAAATCTCTGACTTGTTTTGTAAGCTTGAGAATTTCTTGTTTGGTTCCAAATATTCCAGAGATAATCCAAGAGAATTTCTCGTATTCTTTATTCTTCCAAATGCTGGCAGTACCAGTTTCCTCAAATTCTTGTATCGCTGCAAATATGTTAAGTTTTACATACGTTGGAAGATTAGTTGAAGAGATACCATTTTTAATCTTTGAAATAGACCCTTTAACATCAAGTTGTGGCTGTTCAACCTTTTCTTTCATCATGAATCTGAGTATTTCCCTAATGACAGGTTGTTCATTAGTTGGTTCCTCCACATCTTCCATGAAAACATACTTAAGTCTTTCACCTTTATACATGTTTATGTGACAAAGAACAGGGTCTTCCCAATCATTTTGGTAAACAACAGCAACACCTGTAGGCAGTTTGGCTATTTCATCAACTTGGTTATCCTTCATTGCAGCAGACTTTCCAGCTATCTTTCGATCGGAGTCTTCCGGTAACCTCATGATAATCTTGGTGTTCGTATTCCGTATTGCAGAAATATCAACTGCACCAGGAGATTGATCAACAATAATAAACCCTTCGCCATAAGTTCTCATTTCTGCAATAGCATTTGAAATCATCTCAACAGATTTTCCTGCAACATTACTACCTTCCATATTTTGTTCTTGAGAACAGCGTTTGAGAATGTTATGAGCTTCTTCCAGAATTGTAACATGACGCAGTTCACTGTTAGCTTCGATTCCGCTGTTGGCTCTGTATTCGTTAAGGCGCATAATTAGAACTCCCATGATAAGAGCTTTAGTTTCCTGTGAACCAATTCTGCTAAGATCAACGATTACATTTTCATCAAACAAAATATCATCACCAATTTCTTTTCCTGAGAAAATTTCACCATTAATACCATTGGCTAATGATTTAACGCGAGTAACTAAAGACCCTTTGTAGTTGCTTTTAACCTCTTCAGAATATGATGATGCTTCAATTACCGTTTCTAACTCCCAAATTAAATCCGAGAATGTTGGAAAAATTTCTTCAGAATATTTGTTCTTAGACTTTATTAAATCCCAACCGCAATCTTCATATGAATTGAGTACTGCTTCCTTAAGTACAGCAGGCATAGCTGCATACATTGGCCAGCAGACATTAAATATTTCTATTAACCTATCTGCATGTTCAAGAACATGAACCCCCTTGGTAAACCTGAATGGATTAATTCTTAACAAATTTGATATGAGAGGGTTTGTTCCAAAAATATGCTCAGTACCAAACACATTTTTATATTCTCCCTTGGCTGGTTCAATAATCAAGAACTTAGTGTTTGCTTTTCTAACGCTATCAATTAATTTGTAAACAGTTTCACTTTTTCCACATCCAGTAGAACCTGTAACAAATACATGCTGTGTAAGACTTTTAACATCGAGATGAACCTTATTATTGGGCATATCAATACCTTGATCAAAGATACAACCAAGTTCAAATGATTTACGATTCTCATAGTTACTCAACCTTACGACCTCTTTGCCCAATGTTATATGTTCTACCACAGGAAAACCAGGTACACTTTTTCGAGGAAGCCCCATCATAATTGCTACCTCTTTACTACTAAGCATTGTAGTAGGTGTGAGCACCATAGATTGTTCTGATATAGAATTATGATAGACAAACTGTGGGTGTGTAAGTCCACACACATATTTGCTCAACGATAAATATGCCGGATTGTCATTATACCATGTATTTATTGCAGAGAACTCTACGCCTGATTGTTCACCCTGTATTATCGAACGGAAAATTGTTGCTCCAGTTTCAGCTATTGCACGATCTGTTTCATAAGACAAGAAGTATGCATTTGCAGCCCAAAGTCCGCTACTTTCACACACAGATATACGCTCTAATTGCTTGTCAATCTTTTTAAGGATTTCCTGGATGTGCTTATCTTTTACATTAACAGTCAATGAGCGGGATGTTCCCTGCGTATTGGTTTCACTGGAAGTCTTGCTAGTGCTCTTTGCTTTAGTTTCTGATGTAGTATCGCTTTGACTATTTCCCCTTGTGAAACTATCTGAAGATGTGTCACTTTGATTGGTAGAATGTGTATCAGATTCACTTTTCGTTTTTGACTTGCTTGTGCCTGCATTAGCAGAAAGAATAAACGAAATACCTCCAGATCTATTTCTGCCTTTTGTATCTGATATACCACTTGTATGACTATCAGAACTTCCAGTTGTATGTGAAGTGGTATGTGTATGACTGGATGACGTGCCCTCCGTATGGCTAAGCCCATGAGTGATGGATTCGCCAATCGTATTAGAAATTGATGTTGACAAGGATTCGTTACTTGTTAAGTTCAGTTGCTGTGACTCGTATATAGACAAAGCACTGCTGATGGTTTCATATTGAAAACGTATATCCGTAACTTTGTCTTGGCTTATACTTGATGCCAAAATAACAGCAGTATATTCTTTGCCTTGCATCGCAATAGCAAACTTTTCAATTCCTTGAATGAATGTGGCGTTTGTGTATTCGCCTTTGCTATTTTTCTGTGCAGGAATACCTGAGCACATACTTATGGTAGTTGCCTCAGTCATTTTATGAATCAAGTGTTCCTGTTCTGAGCGATCTACACCTGGTCTTTTGATTGACAAATCAGAAATTTGAGCACCAGGAAATTGCCCTATCATAGCGTTCTTAAAAGTTTCCGCTACAGAACTTGCCGTTCTTTCAGAATCTTCACATTTTACACCAAGATAGAAATCCGTATGATCCTTATGCCCATCAACTATCATAAACACAGAGCCCTTTGTGTAGGTCATTGCGCTTACAATGCTTATGAACTTATCTGTAGCATATTCATCTTTTTCATACACCATCTTATTTACTTTAAAGATGATTGTATCATTTAATGATATATCGCTATCCAAAGATACTATCTCCAAGTTTGACAATCTTGTAAGATAGTTTTTTAATACCACATCATCAACAAGTGACAACGCCTGACTTGCGTTAATCTCATATCCTTTAATGTCGGTAGAAGATTCTGTACGAGCTATCTCTTTGTATGGCATACGTACAGGCTTTTGTTCATCTACGGGTTGTATTTGCTGCTGTGGAGCAGGAATTGCCTCCTCCACTAATTGATTTTCACTTTTTGGGGTTAAGCTTTTTCCCTTAAATTCTTCACCCCTATTCTTCCACAAACTCATTTTTTTCTATCGTTATAGAGTAAATAACCGCCAACTGCCATACCGATGATACCTAAAGATGATACCGCATATGCTACAGCTGCCTTTTCAATGAATAATCCTGCTACTGTAAGTGCCGCACCACCAATTGTGATACCTGCGTGAATCTTCTTCTTTGAATCGTATGGATAAATATATTCTTCTTGATTCGTAGAAGCATTTGATTGACGTTGAGCCAACTTCAAGTCTTCAGCATCAAGCTTTGCAGCTTTATCTTTTAACACTTCCTTTGCTAAATTACAATAGAAATCAAGACGTTCGCGAGAGAAATTAAAGTCAAGGTCATTCTTGACTTTAAATAGCAAATCTTCAGACCAGGCAGCCATGTTTTCTTCAAAAGAGCCGCCATCATGAACATCATACAAATTTAAGAACACAGTTTCAGCATAAGAACGCATTTCCATGAAGCTCTTTCCTCTTGGATCAAGCAACATTTCGTTTGCAAGAAATAGGCGAGTACTTACCAAGTCTCCTGCATCTACTACTTTTTTGAACTTTGATTTCATATATTTTTCCTTTTAGTCCATTTCTTCAAGTCCTTCTTTATAAGGGGTTATGATATTCTCCTTTATAGTGCGCTTAAAGAATGGTTTGATTCTTTCTTTAAATGATTTCTTAGCATTTAGTGGTTCTTCAAGAACCGAATTTTCGCTATCGATAGCCTTTTGTTTTTCTTCATCTGACAATACTCGTTTTTCTTTATTCATTAATTGTGCTTTTTCTCTTAATACAATTTTAGCCACTTTTTCAAAGAAATCAAGTCTTTCTTTTGAAAAATTGTAATCTAAATCATTTCGCAAATTAAACAAAAGTTCTTCACTCCAAATAGAAGAAATTTCAGAGAAGTCAGATCCATCATGAACATCATACAAGTCCATAATGTTCATTTCTGCGTATGCGCGCATTTTATTAAAACTTTTCCCTCTGGGATCTAGCAATAATTCGTTGGCTAAATATAAGCGAATGGTGATTAAATCACCATCGCTTATAGCTTCCATGAACTTTGGCTTCATAAGTTTAGAATTCAATTATATTCTTAACTTGTTGCTGTATGTCCATCAACCACTTAAGATTTTTCTCCTTCAGTGCGATCTCTTCTGCTTTTGCCTTAGAATCGGCCTCAGTCATAGACAAAATGTTTAACTTGTCGTTAAGCAGTTTATCAATCTTAACCAACTCTGCCTTAAGGTGCTCTTTGAGTCTTACGGTTTCACCATTAACATATTCAATTGCACTTTGCGCAGTTTTCTGAAGATTTCCCTGGAATGGGACAATGTAGTCAGAAGCGACCTCATTCATATCTACATAGTCAACATACTTGGCAATTCGTTTGTCTCTGTATGCAGTTTCATAAGTATGATCATCGACTAATCCAAAGGTCAAGAAACTGGCAGTTTTTCTAATGAATCCCCCCTCAACTCTCTTCTGATATTTTTCCTTTACATAATAACTCTCATCTGCAGTCTCAGTATTATCCTCAATAATTTGAGATAGATTCGACAAAGAAGCAGAAACAAGGTTTAGAGGGTTAAAAGATAGAGCTCCAGCATTAACGCCCATATTCAAATCTGCAAGGTGCTTTTTGTACTGTTCTACAACCTTGTTGATGGTTTCCTTATATGATTTCTCAAGAATCATGTCAATTTGAACCTTAATCTGAACAGAAATAGCCTTGACCTGTCTCTCAAGTTCTATGCATTTCTGTTTTGCAACAACTTTTTCAACTTTGCTATGGCCCTTCATCATACGACTGAGTTCATCTTTAACACCATCAAGGTAGCTTCTTACTTCAGCCTGAACCTTTGAAGTCAAATCAATCTTATCAATGTCTTTTGACAAAGTTTGAGCATCCTTAGCAGACTGAATATTTGCCTTAATTTTCTCAATCTGTTTCTCAAGTTCTGCTTTTTTGTTCTTATCCTTGGCGATTGCATCTTGAAGATTTGCTACAGCTGCTAATTCCTCCAACTTATCCCTAAACGACTGTACCAAATCGCATATTTTTGTAGTACGAGCATACTTATTCACATATTGGCTAATAGCTAATTCTATTGAAGGAATACCGGTATGAATCTCAATAAGTTCATCGCCCTTGTGAGTTGCTTGCCAGTTCTCAATACGTTGGCGATCTGTTTGAGTAAGATGAGTATAATCATAGTAGTTTTCAAAACACATCTCTTCATATTTAGCGGATCTCTTTCTAAACCCGTCAAGTTCTGCAGCATCTTCATCCTCATCTTCGTCCTCGTCTTTCGTTCTAATTTGCAGTGCAGGTAATGATGCAACTGGGAACAGATTTGGATTATAAATGCCACGATCCTCAAGACCTTTCTTTGCAGCATCCAAAGCTTTTGCAATACAACCTTCACCGTCATATTTTGCACTTGGGCGGAAACTATCCATCTTATTTAAAGCAAAAAGGAATCTGTCTCGGCTTTGCTTGCCACCTTCCTTCATATTTTGACAAATATAATCAAGGAAGATCTTTTCGTCGTTAATACCAAGTTGTTGGCCATTCATTACATATAAGACTAATGATTTATCGGAATTCGCAATCATCTTATAAGTCATCTCTTCATGTCTCTTGTCGCGAGAATTGTTTGGTCCCGGAGTATCTACTAAGACAAGTTTCATGCCAGTAGATTTCACAAATGGTATGTGTCCAAATATCGTAACTTCAGAAACCTTTTCGTCATCATTTAGCTTCTTCATATCAGCCAATGTGACGTTGTCTATTTTCGCAACTGTATTACCAGATTTATCATACGCTACAGCAGAAAAGTTTTTCTGATCAGTATCTACAATTTTCACAATAGTGGCTGTAGTAGCCTCATTTGCAGCAGGCATTAATTGCTGTCCTAACAAAGCGTTAATTAAGGTTGATTTGCCAGAACTCATTGTCGCTACAACGTTGATTTCAAACTGAGAATTCTTTGCTTTTTCAAAAGCATCCGCAATAGCCTTGTCTTTAAGTTCAGGAATTGGACCTTTTTTGATATCCCCAAAAATTTTGTCAATAGTTGCTTCTGCGTCAGCAATGTCTGCTGTTTTGTCTAATGTACATTTAGCATTAATTTTGTTACCATAAGTTTCTACAGCAGAAATAATATCTTGATAGTCCTCTTGAGTGCCCTTAAAAGTAATCTCAAAATTTGTATCACGATACTCATCCATCAGTATCTGTGGAAGTTTCTCTACCCATTCCTGAAGTCGAGTTTTATCAACATTCAAGGAACTATTAGCTTTAGGGGTTTGACCATCAACCTTAATTTGGGTAGTCACCAAATATGGGTTGTATGTAATTTCTACCTTCTTCATTGAATTGTATTTATTATTGTTTGATAATTCCTTTTTCTAAATAAATAAAGCCTGTTCTTTCTATGTCAGAGGAGGACTCAAGACCAACGTATTTTGGCAAATTATAGAAGTCTTTAGAGAAGCGCTTCTTAATTAAGTCCAACTCATCAAGTTCATCTTCGTCTAAGTTGTTTGAATGTCTTAGCATAAATGCATAAATTGCAGACACAGGATATACTTGAGGATTTTTAAATCCAATTGCTTTAACCTCTTTCATATAGTCTTGTATCATTTCGTCAATATTATCAACAGAACGATTGAAAGCATCTAACTGGTTGAGCACAAACAAAACTGGCTTCTTACAGTTTCTATATATATGCTCTAGAATTTTTCTTTCATCAGTAGTTCCATTATACTTTCCATTTGATATAAAAACAACAATATCATAAGCACCATGACTTATTGCTGTCGTTGTTATTTTCCAATGGTCTGTATCTGTTGAATTATTTACACCTGGAGTATCAATCAAACATATATTTGCTTTACCAAGAGTTGATTTGAAATGCATTCCCACTTTACAAGCATCATCACTCGTGTGCGAATCGATATGTGGATCATACTCCAAATGATTTGATTGGAAGTAAGCAAAGCCATCATCAATAGGTTTATTGTATATTTCGCATAATCTGCTTGTGCAAGCTGTGGTTCTAACATTATTAAATCGATAACCTAACAGAGCATTAATCAACGTAGATTTTCCAGCTGAAACATTTGCAACAACTAATACTCGCTTTTGTTTTTGCTGTTTGAATGAAATATTTAGTAACCTATGTTTTTGTAAGCATTCAGAAACTTTTAATGCATTTTTATCGCAGCTACCATTAAAATAATCTATTGTCGTTTTTAAGGATTCTTTGGTAAAGATGTTTTTTCCGATGAGAGTTAAATATTCGCCAAGCTTTGGTAATAAACCCTTATCAAATGATTCTGTCAAATAAAAACAATCAAAAAAGAATTCATGCTTGCATCGAAAGAAACGGAATCCAATTCTATTAATGGATAACGCTTTTTTAACACAATCATCTGTTTGTTGTGAAAACAAGCATGAAGCATCTTGACCAATTATTGAATAAGCCCACTGCGTGAACAGTGTCTTCATTGTTGCATTACCATTAGAAATCGTATAAAGAACAGCAGCTAAGCCAATCAAATACTTTTGCTTTATTGATACTGGTAAATCTTTGACAGGGTGATTGTCTATACGACAAATATGGGATAGTAGGTTATTGTTATTGTGTTCCACTTTTTAGCAAATGATTTCTTATTGATTTAAGTTAGTAAAATAAATCGGCGTAGGATTGCGTCCATCACTTGGTGACAGGCATCGCCAAACGCCTTAGAACAGTGAACGGAACACTTCTCCTACGCCTATATGGTATTATTTTATGTGTACCACATATCGAAGGAGCGTTGTGCTACCTTCATCCGTTCTTGACTGTATTTGGCGATTTTGTCTCCAGGATAAAGCAGAAACGCTTCTTTGACTCATTAAATACGCATTTGCGCACTAAATACTCGTCCAAATTAGCAATAATTTCTGAGACACAATCAAGTTCCGTCCACTTTTTGTTGATTTCTTATGATTTTCTTGTCATTTTAGTCCATCTCGCTGCGTAACTATGTTGTTTTTAATGTTACAAAATTTTACATACTTCGTGAGTAATAACCTTCCATATCAGTCGGTACTGAGTATACAAAACAAATGCCAGAAAAAGACTCCATTGACGAATGTGCAAGCTATCACATTTCGGGCTTTGATGCAGAACTAAGGACACCGTCATGTTTCATTCTATATCAAGTGTCATGAGGCATATTCCGCATTCGCTGCACCTAAAGGTTATTTTTCCTCTAACCATAGTTGTTATCTCCTTTCTTTAATTGTTTGAATTTTATTTTATCCAATCATAAATTATGATGATAGCCACCAGTAAAATGAATTCTAGTATTGCTGCCAACAAGAGCATATATATCCAGAAGATAGGCTCAAACTATCAGATAACTCCAGTCGATGCCACATTTCTTGTTTTCTATCATAATCAATCTGTCATAATAATTTCTACAATATATTCTTTCCCATTTATTGTCACAAATGCTTTTTGTAACGCATTAATTGGGAATGTTTCTTTGAGGGGTTTCCGGCTCATAATAACAAACGATACACTAAATTCGGTGGCAAGCAGTTTGAGAGTTCCTTTCAGCTTGGAAGCTGCCGCTCGATCGATTATGCCTGTTTGTATCATCCCTTTTAATGACATGAAATCATCAATAATTACTATTCTGTAGCGTTTCCGTTCGTTTTCCGTGCTGGAAACGACCTGCTTAATATTATCCACAAGCTCTGCTACACTTAGCTGCCTATCATTGATATAGAGCGGAGCCTTCTCAATTGCTTTGACAGAGTCAGTGAATCGTTTGAAGTCCTTAGATAGTTGCATATTACTCTGTGCAAAATCTTCCACTTTGCTCAGTTGTACCATGAGTCTTTTGATGACAGCAACACCACCTTCGCATTGACTATACATTATAGTCTTTGTCCGGTTGAATACAGCAATCTCGTTTATAATGGCAGCTTCAACATCCTCAGGTAGGTCTTGTGGTGTATGAATGAACAGAACCCGATCCTCAATGAATAATGAATGTAAAGGATTTGTCATCCAACACGGCAGGACAAATGGTCTACGTATGTTCTGCGACTTTTGCCATTGTGGTATATAACTTAAATGCATAATTTGTTTTGATTTCTATTGCAAAATTACTACCTTCATGTGCACTAACAAATCACCATTTCTGAATAGTTTAGAAATGTGACTAACGTGTAAAATGATACACGATGCAGAGGTGTGCATCATTCAATTTGGCACTTACAGCTATGGATGAATATATTACAATAAATAGCCTTCTTCACATATGATATGTAGCATAATAAATTCTATGACAGACAAAGAAAAACTAAATAGTATACTTCGCCTTAGGCTGTTCTATTCAACTGAGAAGGAACTATCCGATCTCGTTGGCTATAACCTGAAGGGTAATCATTTCAGTAGATTCAAAGATTTTCAATGCGATGCCTATTTCAGTAAATTTGCTGAAGAATGTCAGGAGTATACCCAGGGAAAGGTTAATTTGGCATGGCTCCTCTATCAGTATGAAGCAACATCGAAGTTCTTCAAGAAGTATATCGAAAAGACAAGGCATGAAGCAAACAAGCGTTTCATTCCTTACCTTTTAAACTATATTTATAATAGTAAGACCTTAGATGATGGTGTGCAACATTCGAAGGACATCATCTTGTGCGAGCGATATGATACCTACAATACAGAAGGAGATATGAATGTAGGTATTCTGATACTTATGACCTACGGACTGATACCGACATTTAAAAACAAGACTAATCAGGATATCTCTGACATTATTGGAGATTTTCAGAAAGCCTACGATATACTATCGGAGATAGCGAAAGCAAATCAAACTGGGGCAAGTACTATATACAAAGAAATGCTGTGCCTCAAAGAAATGCGCAAACTCATAAAGGAAGAACGAGCTGGAGATAAGTTCATCAACCGACTTCTGCTCATCCATATCACAAATGATGTTGTGAATAGAGTCTTTGCATTAAAGAAACCAGCCAAGCTCAGGCAGTATAGTAAGGAGATAGTACCTATGGATTTTGAACTGACCAGGCTATGGCGTTGTGAGGATGAACCAGACAACATCGTATGGGAGTTCGTACCACTCAACATAGATGCTTACTACTTGTATCGCAACGAGATAGACTATCAAGCTAAGAAGATAAAATACACAAAATACCAGCTTATATTCAAGAATATTGGCTACAAAGACTTTTGCTATACAGTCATAATGAGACCAGCTTTCAACTGGCATAATATACTCAAACGGGAGCAGTCGGATGACTCTATTTCTTTTGACTATACTGACATAGAGTATGAAGATGATAAGCGCATTGTCAAAAAGTTGACCTTCACCCAAGAATCACCTCTCAGTGAAAAACCAATGGACTTGAAACCTGTTAATAAGAAGGATGTACTGGGCTATTATACTACCTATCTTGACCATGAAGGTGTGGCGCATGACTTTGAGGATGAAGACTGCCAATCTCAATATGAGGTCAGGATGGATACGATGGAGGTTGCTGTCTCTGAGACAGCCATACTATTCAAGGGTGACGATTGCATTTATAAGTTGAACAAGTTTGACGAGGAAGGAAACGAAACCATTGAAGGCATTAGCTCTCTATCACATACCGATAACTTCATCTATGCAGAGTTGGACGATGAAGGTACCGAGCATCAGTTCCTTTGTCTTGACTCAATCAACCAAAACATTGATATAGAAACCCTTCTAAACCAACCATATTTCCGAAAGATAACCAATATAAACGATATTTTCTAAAATAGTTAACGGCAACAAGATAAATAAACTTGCTGCCGTTATTCATCTTCATAATATTAAAATCAGGAGATTATTTTGCCGATAAGTACATGTTATGCTCCGATTTAATCTTCTTGACAATATTTTAAACAATGGTCGAATCAACATCCATAAGTCCATCACACCAGAATTCCGGAAAATCTACTATGGATCTGCCATTGTTCAGTACTGCATTTCTGATGGCTTTCTTTACGTTCGGGGAAAGATGGCTCTATATGGAAATACAGGTAATGGAGTACAGCCTTTATAAGAGTTTCCTCGTCTATGAAGAAACGGATGGTCACATTCATGTGAACCTAATTTTTCGGCTCAAATTTTTTCCTCTTGGTCTGAAGTTTTGACAACCTGAAGTAGAAGAATGACGGCACTTCCTTGCCTTATGAAACAAGTCTTTTCATTTCATCCTGGATTTCATTGATACCGTCACGGATGTCAGTAAGGTCAGTACAGTTTGAACGATTGTATAAGGTGAAAGTTTTGTTTTCATATCAATGTGTTTATAGGGCTAAACATTGTTTTAAAAAAATGATATGAATGAAAATTTAACAAGACACTAGTTAAAATAATCAGCTATCCCTTTCATCGAAGATAAATCCTAATCCTAGTTTGCCAGCTGCATTTAGTCCTTTTTTCAGGAGAATTTTCTTTATGGCTATCGCCTTGAAAATTCACCTGAAAAAGAATGCGGCGGCAAACGGATTAGAATTAAAGAAAAGATTACAGGGATTAACTGCGACCGACGTGACGCATAGCCGTAAATCAAAGGC
>ERZ1026929.91-NODE-91-length-51340-cov-6.309759_pt1 | contig 51340 bp, 36 predicted proteins | sample MGYA00519463_ERZ1026929 | MGnify/ENA primary metagenome ERZ1026929 (study PRJEB26926, sample SAMN06164829) | human gut metagenome | biome: ENVO:00009003; feature: ENVO:2100002; material: ENVO:00002003 | host: Homo sapiens | place: USA | collected 2012 ... | reverse complement strand
CGGCCGGGGCCGCTGCCTGCGCGAGGGCTGCGACGTGGCGGTGTTGAGCATCGGCACGGTGGGAAATGCCGCGGCGCGGGCCGTCGGCCGGGCCTCCGGAGAGGGCGTGCAGGCGGCGCATTACGACCTGCGCTTTGTCAAGCCGCTCGACGAGACGCTGCTCGACGAGGTGGGCCGCAGGTTCCGCCACGTGGTCACCGTCGAGGACGGGGCCCTGCGCGGCGGGGTCGGCGAGGCGGTCGCCGCCTTCTTCAACGAACGCGGATACGATGTCCGCGTCGAGTCGCTGGGTATCGGCGACCAGTGGGTCGAGCACGGCACGCCGGCCCAGTTGCATGCGCTTTGCGGCTACGACGAGGAGTCGATCCTCCGGGCGCTGCTCGAAGCCGGGCGGTCGTCCTGTGCCTGCGGGGCGTGACCCCGCCGGGAACTACTGCAGGACGAAGGTCCAGTCGTCGCCGCGGCCGAGCGCCGCATCATACCGGAATCCCTCCCATTCGAATCCCCGCAATGTCTCGGGGTCGGAGATCCGTTCGCGGATCAGGCTGCGCGTCATCTCGCCGCGGCACATCTTCGTATATACCACGATCGTCCTGAGCCGTCCGCCTTCGCGGACGCGGAATTCGGGCGTGATGACCCGTACCTCGCGCCGCACGCGCCGCCAGTCGAAGAGGCGCTTCATCTCGGCGCTGGCCAGGTTCACCAGAATGCCGTCGTCGGTCCGTACGCGGTCGATCAGCAGGTCGGTCAGCCGCTCGGGCCACCGGGCGAAGACCGTGCGGTCGTCCGGGCCGGGCAGTACGGCGTCGCCCTCGAGCCGGTAGCTGCGGATGGCGTCGAGCGGGCGCAGCAGTCCGTAGAGGAACGAGGTGATGTTCAGGTGCTGCTGGGCGTAGGCGAAGTCGTCGGGCGAGAAGCCGGCCGGGTCGATGTGCTTGAAGACTATGCCCGTGTAGGCGGCGATGGCCGGCAGCAGGGGCGTGTCGTGGAAGTGGAGGTAGCGCCGGCGGTTCTCCGCGGCGATCGTGCGATTGACCCGCAGCAGGCGGGCCAGCTCGTCGGTGGTGAGAGCGGCCAGTTGGAGGGCCGCCTGTTCGGCCTCCGCACGGAACGGGGCCTCGGTTGCCGCGGGCAGGGCGATGTCGCTCGCCGCAGCCATGGTCTTGGCGCAGGAGATGAGGATTTGCATGCGTGGGATCGTTCGACGGGGTTCGGAGCCCGGCCGTTGCGGCCGGGCCTTGTTGTTTTCGGGAACCGGGACCCCTTTCGGCGGGGTGTGGCCCCGGATTTGCGGGACTTATGCCACCGGACAGGGGATTCCGAGCGCCTCGACGCGGGCGGCGATCGCCTGCAGCTCTTCGCGCGGCACCTTCTCGAGCGTCGGGCAGGGCGTGTCGCGGTCGAGCGAGTAGACCATCACCTTCTGCGGGCGGATCTCCTCGACGAGCCGCAGCCAGGCCGACACCTCCTCCTCCGTGGTGTTGTCTACCGGCTCCCCGTTGCAGACTCCGCGCAGGAACATCGTCTGCAGGATCATGCGCCCCTCGAAACGCTTCATCTCCCGGACGATGTCGCGGACGGCATAGGCGGGGTTCTGCGGGTTGTCGATCCGCCGCACCGTGGCGTCGAAGGCCGAGTCGAGTTTCAGGATGTTGTTGTCCACGCGCAACAGGGCCCGGCGGACCTCCTCGCGGTGGATCTGCGTGGCGTTCGAGAGTACGGAGACCTGTGCTGCCGGGCAGTGGGCGTCACGCAGGGAGAGCGTGTCGTCGATGATCGCCTCGAAATCGGGATGGAGCGTCGGTTCGCCGTTCCCGGCGAAGGTGATGACATCGGGCGGCGTCCCCTCGGCGGCCATGCGGGAGAGCGCCCCGGCAAGGTGCGTGCGCACCTCCTCGCGGGCATTGAAACGTCGGCCGCCCGGATGCTCGGCGTTCCAGCCGCATTCGCAGTAGATGCAGTCGAACGAGCAGAGCTTCGACTCGGTGGGCAACAGATTGACCCCGAGCGAGAGACCCAGGCGGCGGGAGTGGACCGGGCCGTAGATGATGTCGTGATAGAGCGCTGTCATACGGCAAAAATAGGGATTTTTTTCATACCTTTACAAAAATCGTTCTCCGATGAAGCGAAAAACAGGTTTGTTGCCGCGGGTGGTTGCGGCCATTGCCGCGGGCATTCTCGGCGGTCTGTTCCTGCCTGACTGGACGGTGCGGATCGCGCTGACGTTCAATGCCCTGTTCGGGGAGTTCCTGGCCTTTGTCATCCCGCTGCTGATTCTGGGGCTCGTGGCACCCGGCATCGCCGACCTGGGACGCGGTGCCGGACGGCTTCTGGCGCTGACCGCCGCCCTGGCCTACGGATTCACGCTCGTCTCGGGTTTTGGAACCTATTTTGCCGGATGCGCACTCTTTCCCGTGCTGCTCGAGGGCGCTTCGTCCTCCCTCCCCGAGAGCGGGGTGCCACTCTCGCCCTACTTCACGGTCGCCATGCCGCCGCTCATGGATGTCATGTCGGCCCTGATCCTCGCCTTCATGCTGGGGCTCGGCATCGCCCGTGTCCAGGGAAGGCGGCTGAAGGCTGCGGCCGACGAGTTCAAGCGGATCATCGAGGCGGTGATCGGCGGGATCATCCTCCCGCTGTTGCCGTTCTATATCTTCGGCATCTTCCTCCATATGGCCCGCGCGGGGCAGGTGGCCGCCGTGCTCGGGGTCTTTGTCAAACTGATCGTCGTCATCTTCTGCCTGACGGTGGTGCTGCTGCTCTTCCAGTTCGCCGTGGCGGGCCTTGTGGCGCGGCGCAATCCGCTCCGCCTGCTGCGTGTGATGCTCCCGGCCTATGTCACGGCGCTCGGAACGCAGTCGTCGGCCGCGACGATCCCCGTGACGCTCGAACGGACGCTGCGTCTCGGCGTGCGTCCCGAGCTGGCGTCGTTCGTCGTCCCGCTCTGCGCCACGATCCACCTCTCGGGGTCGATGCTCAAGATCGTGGCGTGTGCCCTGGCCGTCGCTATGCTGGCCGGGCTCGACCTCCCGGTTTCGGCCTTCGCAGGCTTCATTCTGCTGCTCGGGGTGACGATGGTGGCGGCTCCCGGGGTGCCGGGCGGGGCCATCATGGCGGCCCTGGGACTGCTGGAGTCGATGCTCGGGTTCGACGAGGCGCTGTGCGGCCTGATGATTGCCACCTACATCGCGATGGACAGCTTCGGCACGGCCGCGAACGTCACGGGTGACGGGGCCGTGGCCGTGATTGTCGATGCCGTGGACCGGCGGATGAAAAGGCGCTCCCCGAAGGGAGAACCCGGCGCCATGCCGGAGCCGTAATCGGCAAAGGGCCGGAACCTTTCGAGGTTCCGGCCCTTCGTTTTTCGGGTGTTCCGCTTACCCGAGTTCCGGTGCCCTGCCCTGCAGCAACTCCTCCGGGAGGCGGGGCATGGCCCCGTGCTGCGAGCAGACATAGGCCGAGACGGCAACCGCCCGGGCATGGGCCTCGGGAATCGGGCAGCCCCGCAGCAGCGAGGCGCAGAACCCCGCCGTGAACGAGTCGCCGGCCCCGACCGTGTCGGCCACCTCGACCTGCGGCGTATGGAGGAACGAGATGCCCCGGTCGTGGAAGACGTAGCTCCCCCGGGTGCCGCAGGTCAGGATGACCTCCTGCAGGGCGTATTGCCGCTTCAGGGTCAGTCCGGCCTCCGTCATGTCCGTCGGCAGTCCGAACATCCGTGACAGGATGACGATCTCCTCATCGTTTATTTTCAGGATGTTGCATCTTTCGAGCGACTCTTCGACCACCTCCCGGCCGTAGAACTGCTGCCGCAGGTTGATGTCGAAAACCCGCAGCGACGTTTCGGGCATGGCATCGAGGAACCGCTGGATGGTCCGCCTCGAGTCGGGGTTGCGCTGTGCCAGCGATCCGAAACAGATGCAACGCGTCCTTGCGGCCAGCTGCTGCAGTCCGGCGGTAAAGGGAATGTGGTCCCAGGCGACTTCGGTCCGGATGTCGTAGCACGGGATGCCCTGTGCATCGAGCGTGACCTCCACGGTTCCCGTGGGGTATTCGACCCGGGCCAGGTCGTGGTGCAGCCCCCGGGCATCGAACTCCGCGACGATCCCGTCGCCCAACGGGTCGCGTCCGACGGCACTCACCGCCGTGGCCTCGAACCCGAACTGGGACATGTGGTAGGCGAAATTGGCGGGGGCTCCGCCGATTTTGCGGCCTTCGGGCAGCATGTCCCACAATGCCTCTCCGATGCCGACAACCTGATTGTTTTTCATTTCGTATCTGTTTGAAGTTTACGGGATAACCACAGCAGGTAGAGTGCGCCGCATCCGATGACGGCTACCGAGCCGTTCTGGCTTCCGAGGGCGTCGGAAAGGGCGCCCATCAGCAGCGGAAAGACCGTGCCGCCGATCAGTCCCATGATCATCAGCCCCGAGACCTCGTTCTGCTTGTCGGGCAGGCGGAGCATCGCCCGCGAGAAGATGATCGGGAAGATGTTCGAGTTGCCGAAGCCGAGGAGCGCCACGCAGACGTAGATCGCGCCCTTGCCGTCGAGGCAGAAAAGCCCGGCCGCGGCCAGCAGCATCAGGCCGACGCTGAACAGGAAGAACCTCATTGCCGGGATGCGGGTCAGGATGAGCGATCCCGAGAGGCACCCGAGGGTGCGGAACAGGAAGTAGAGACTCGTGGCGTAGCCTGCATCCGTCAGTTCCATGCCGAGGCGTTCGATGAGCAGTTTCGGTGCGGTCACGTTCGTTCCGACGTCGATGCCGACGTGGCAGAGGATGCCCAGAAAGGCCAGCAGGATGAAGGGTTTCCGGAGCAGGGCGAAACAGGCGCCGAACGTCGAACTGCGGCGGTTCTCGGAGGCCTCCGGGAATCGGGTCAGCGACATGTAGACCAGGGCGATGACGGCGATGGCGGCGAAGACGGGGAAGAGTATGCGCCACGATGCGCCGTGCAGGACGCCCCAGGCCGCGATGAGCGGAGCCACGAACGATGCGATGGCCTTGACGAACTGCCCGAAGGTGAGCGTGCTGGCCAGTCGGTCTCCGGTGACGACGGACGACACCAGCGGGTTGAGCGATACCTGCATGAGCGCATTGCCGATGCCGAGCAGCGAGAAGGAGACCATCATCGTCGCGAACGAGTAGTCGATGACCGGTGCGAGCAGGGCGAGGGCCGTGACGGCGACGCTCAGCCGTACGGTCCGGGCCCGGCCGATGCGGTTCATCAGCATGCCCGTCGGTACGGAGCATACGAGGAACCAGAAGAAGACCATCGAGGGGCACAGGTTGGCCAGCGTGTCGGAGAGGGCGAAATCGTCCTTGATGTAATTGGTCGCAATGCCTACCGAATCGACGAACCCCATCGTGAAGAAGGTGAGCATCGTCGGGACGAGCAGGCGGAGCGTGCGGGTGTTTCGGGTCATGGTCGGGTGGTGTTATTTCGTTTCCGGCACGATGAGCGGATAGGCGGCGAAGTCGGTGATGCGGCAGCGTCCGTTCTCGGCGAAGAACTCGATCCGGTCATAGGGGACCGAGGGGAAGATGTAGTCGGTGACAACGAAGCGGCCGTTGCGCTCGAAACATTCGACCGACGAGCGGTCGAGCAGCAGGCGGAGCGAAAGCGAGCCGTCGGCAGCGGCCGGGGCGTAGGTCTCCCGTTCGAATCCTGCCTTTTGCGGCGCTCCGTCGCGGGCGATCGTCACGATCGAACGGGGCATGGGATCCCGGCTGTAATCGACCTGCCCGCTCCGGGAGAAGTCGAGGACGAACTCTCCGGAGTTCCTGTCGTAACGGACGACAAGCGCCTCGCCCTTGCCGTTCGTGAGCCGGAACCCGGCCGCTGCGGCCTCGATGTCGCGGAAGGTCATGACCAGTTCGCAGAGCCCCTCACCGGGAAGCGGGAACTCTTTCCGGCCGGCGACCTCGAACTTCGGCTTTTTCAGCGCGTCGCGGCCGCGCAGCGCTTCCATTTCGGGGGCCGGTTCGGCGGCCAGGTAGACGGTTCCTTCGTGGGTGTAGAGGCTCAGGTCGCGCGGCACGGACTGGATACTGCGTACCTGAACGGGTTGTTTCGGGTCCTGATAGGGCCATCCGGCGAGCCAGGCCAGCAGTACGCGGCGGTTGTCCGGGGCGTTGTCCCATGTGACGGCGGCGTAGTGGTTGCGTCCCTTGTCGAGCCAGCGGGTCAGGTCGGGAGGAGTCTCGCAGCGGAATTCCCGGCCGTCGAACGAGCCGATGAAGTACTGCGTGCCTCCTGCCCGCAGCGTGTTCGAGTAGTTGTTCGAAAGCAGCACCCAGCGGGTGTTGTCCGGATCTCCGTCCACGGGCAGCTCGAACAGGTCGGGACACTCCCAGATCCCGTCGTGGCCGCCGTATCCGGCGCCGAAGTCGCTCTCGTGCTTCCACTGCTTGAGGTCCGGCGATGAGTAGATCTCCATGTGGTTGCCGACGGCGAGAATCATGTTCCAGTGTTTGCCCGGGGCGTACCAGAAGACCTTCGGGTCGCGGCAGTCGCCCAGTTGCGAGGCGACGACCGGGTTGCCTTCGTATTTGGTGAAACTCTTCCCGCCGTCGGTCGAGTAGGCCATCGACTGCTGCTGGTAGCGTCCCGCCGAGGTGTAGAATGCCAGGACGGCTCCTTTGCCGAATCCGGCCGTGTTGTCGTGATCGACCACGGCCGAGCCGGAGAAGATGGTCCCCAGCTCGTCGGGGCACAATGCGTCGCCGTGGTGCTCCCACGTCACCAGGTCGCGGCTCGTGGCCGACCCCCAGTGCATGTTCCCCCACATGGCACCGTAGGGGTTGTGCTGGTAGAAGAGGTGCCAGACGCCGTCCAGATAGAACATGCCGTTGGGGTCGTTCATCCATCCGTAGGCCGGGGCGAAGTGGTAGGCCGGCCGGTAGCGTTCGTCGGGCAGGTCGTATCGGTCGGCGGTGTACATGCGGCTCCAGGCGAGCGCGTTGCGGTGGTGATTCAGCACCCGGATCCGGTCGGCGTCCGGATAGTTCGAGGCCCGCAGGGGCATGTAGTAGTCCACCTCGAACTGTGCGAGGCGGATGTGCAGCCGCTGGAGGACCTTGTCTGCCGCGAGGATCTCGACCGGGACCTCGGGCGCTGCCTCCTCGATCGGAAGCATCAGCCAGGCGGCCGGGTTTTCGACGGGAATCTCCGTAGTCCGTTTGTCGGGATGTTCGATACGGAGCGGGTCGCCCGCGGCGGCCGTCCCCGTGAAGAGGACGGCGGCGAGGGCCGCGGCGATGAAGTGTTGGGTGGATTTCATGATCGGTTCTTGTTTTTGGGTGATGTTCTTTGGTTTCGGTTCGGTTAATTGTAGTGCGGGTTCTGCGTGTAGAGTCCCGGTACATAGTTCATCTGCGGGAACGGAATGGGAATGTACTCGTGCGTGCCCTTCTCGAAGTGGGCCGTCTGGTAGTAACTCACATATCCGCCGCCGTCGTAGTAGGTGTCGTCGCCGGCCTCGTCGCGGAAGTCACCCGGTTCGGGATTCTCCCAGTATTCGGTCCGGTAGAACTCGTTCAGCACGTCGGCCGCCGTACCCCAGCGGACCAGGTCGAAGAATCGCTGGTGCTCCATTGCCAGCTCCAGACGACGCTCGAAGCGCACGGCCTGCCGGGCGTATTCCTGCGTCCAGCCGCTCTCGGGATAGGTCGAAATTTCGCAAAAATCTTCCGCATAATCAATACGTGCCATCGAATTTTTTGCCCGGGTGCGGATTTCGTTGATCAGCGTGCGGGCCTCCTCGAGGTTCTCGTTCAGCTCGATGAGTGCTTCGGCGCGGATGAGCATGATGTCGGCATAGCGCAGTACGATCTCGTTCATGCCGAATGCCTGCCAGGGTTCGTCGTAGGTGACGTAGGGCGATCCTACGGGGCAGCACTGCTTCATGGAGCTGTACCAGCCGTAGCAGCCCGGCGTGCGCGAGTTGGCGTAGGTGAAGATGATCTCCTTGTCGTACTTGTACGGGAAGCCGCGCATGGCCACCGTGTGGAAGAGACGGGGATCGACCTTCTGGGTCTGTACGCTCGGGTCGGGGTTCGGGATCCAGCGGCTGTCGTTGAAGTCGTCGAACATCGGGAGTCCGTTGCGGGTCTTGAAGGCATTGACCAGATTCTGCGAGGGCTTCAGGAAGTCGTGCCCGCCCGGGAAGAGCACGGCCGGACAATTGAGGATGTTGCTCCAGTTCGCACGTCCGTAGATCGTTCCGTCGGCCGTCTTGGTCGAGTGCTGCACGGCAAAGATCGATTCGCAGCCGTTGGGGTTCTCCGGCAGGAAGTTGTCCGAGAAGTCGGGTTCCAGACGGTACTCCGTGGCGCTCTTCACGTAGTCGGTGTAGGTGATCACGCGGCGCAGCGCCTGCTGGTCTGCCGTCCCGGTGAACTGATGGTTCTCGTCCTGCGGGAAGGCCCGGTAGAGCCATACTTTGGCCAGGTAGGCTGCTGCTGCGGTTTTGCTGACCCGGGCCTTGTCCGCAGGATACATGTCGAGGGTGTTGTAGGCCGCCTCGAAATCCTCGGTGATCCGGTTCCAGAACTCCTCTTCGGTCAGGTCGCGGTTGCCCACCTGCTCCTGGGTCTGCTCGGCATGGGCCACCTCGTCGATGTAGGGCACGTAGCGGAAGACGGTCTTCAGCTTGAAGTAGAAGTGCGCCCGCAGGAAACGCATCTCGGCCAGACGGGCCGCTTTCTGCGGATAGGTCGCCTCATCGGCGTTCTGCACCGCGATGATGGCCTGGTTCACGCGGGAGATCACGCAGTAGAGACGGTACCACATGCCGTCGATGTTGCCCGTCGTGGAGAGCAGCGAGGTGCAGACCTCCATGTCGTGGTATCCCTGGTTGTCGGATTCGTTCATGCCGCCCTTGTAGGCGTCGTCCGAGCGGACGTCGCCGTAGGGCCAGAGGTTGAGCGGGCAGTCCCAGTAGTCGTCGCCCAGCGCCGAGTAGGCGGCGATGCACATCTCCTCGGGGTGCGACATGGCGTAGTCGCCGTCGATGACGCCCGACAGTTTTACGTCCAGGAAGTCTTCGCACGAGCTGTTTGCGCAGAGCACCGTGCATGCGATGGCCAAACTTGTTATGAATCGTTTCATTTCAGTGCGTTTTAGGTTAGAATGTCAGTTGGATGCCGCCCGTTACGGAGGTGGGGATCGGATAGCTCCATCCCGGAATCTCGGGGTCTACGCCCGTGAAGTCCCGGCTCTTGATCGTCAGCAGGTTCTGCCCGCTTATGTAGATCCGGACCTTGTCCAGCATGATCTTCGAGGTCAGCTCGTGGGGCAGCGTGTAGCCGATCTGCAGGTTGCGCAGCTTGAGGTAGCTGCCGTTCTCGATGAAGTAGGTCGAGAAGCGGCCCTCGTCGCCGTTGTTGATCGTCGAGACGGCGGGAATTGTCGATCCCGGATTCTGCGGCGTCCAGGCGTCGAGCAGACGGGCTCCCTTGTTGCCGCCCACGTCGTTCACGCCCCAGAAGTCGGTCTGGTATTTGGCTACGTTCTCCACATCGACTCCGGCCACGCCCTGCCAGAACATCGAGAAGTCGAAGCCTTTGCAGGCTATCGAGAGGTTGATGCCGTACGAGAAGTCGGGTACGGGATCGTAGATCCACGTGCGGTCCCAGGCGTCGATCTCGCCGTCGGGCACCCCGTCCGGCCCCGAGAAGTCCCGGAAACGGATGCCTCCGAGCCTTTTGCCCGGCTGGTTCGAGGCGTCGAGCTGCTCCTGCGAGGTGAACAGCCCGTCGGCCACGTAGCCCACGCGGGCTCCGTAGGGGTGTCCGATGAGCAGTTCCGTGTTGGTGTGCTCGTAAGATCCTGTGGCGGTCGAGGGGATGTAGGTGACCTCGCTGCGGAAGAAGTCGAGGTTGGCCGACAGGTCGAGGTAGAACCCGCTCCGGGCCGTGTAGCGGTATCCGAGCAGGAACTCCATGCCTTTGGTCTTCATCGCCGGGCCGTTGAGCCACGTGTAGCCGCCCTCACCTACCGAACCCAGGTAGCCGGGCTGGATGAGCATGTCGTCGATCTTCTTGATGTAGCCGTCGATCGTTCCGTAGAGCGAACCGTCGAGCAGCGTGAAGTCCAGGCCGATGTCGGTCTGCGTCGTGGTCTCCCACTTCAGGTCGAGGCCGCCGGTCTGCGAGAGGCGGAACCCCGAGGGGTAGATGCCCGAACCGACTCCGTAGATGTCGTAGGCGGTCGAGGTCAGGCGGTCCGAACCGTAGTCGGCGATGTAGGTCGAGTAGCGGGCCGAGTTGCTGATGCCCTGGTTGCCGGTCTGTCCCCACGATGCGCGGATCTTCAGGTCGTCGATCCACTTCACATCCTGCATGAACTCCTCGCCCGAGATGCGCCAGCCGAGGGTTGCGGCGGGGAATACGGCCCATTTGTTGTTCTCGGCGAAACGCGACGAGCCGTCGCGGCGGATCGTGAACGATGCCAGGTAGCGGCCGTCGTAGTTGTAGTCGATCTTGCCGAAGAGCGACACCAGCGAGTAGCCTTCGCTGTTTCCCGAGAACTTCATCGTTCCGGTGCCGGCGTCGGGCCACATGTAGTCGGGGTCCTCGAGCGCGAAGTCCTGGCGGTTGCCGCTGAAGTAGATCCGGCGCTGGTGGTAGAGCTCCATGCCGGCCAGGATCGAGAAGTTGTGCCGGTCGGCGAGCGTGAAGTCGTAGTTTATGGTGTTCGACCAGTTCCACTTCGTGTCGTTCGCCTGGTCGAGTGTCACGGAGGTGGGATTGCCCTCCTTCTTTTCGAACTTGTAGTAGTGGTTCAGCGTCCGCTTGTAGTAGGTGTCGAAGTCGATGCCGAAGTTCGACCGGATGAGCAGCCCCTTGACCGGCTTGATGTCGATATAGGCGTTTCCGAATATGCGCCAGATGAGTGCCCGGTTCTCCTTGCCGTCGGTCAGTTCCCGGAGCGGGTTGTCGCGGTCGGGCATGCCGCCGATGCAGCCGCCCCAGCTGCCGTCCTCGCCGTGGACGGGAAGAATGGGCTGCATCTTCAGTGCGCGCTCGGTGAGGCTGCCCGGTGCATCGACCTGCGTGGTATAGCTTGTGGTAAAGTTTTCTCCGATAACGACGATGTCCTTGAAGAGGTTGAACGATGAATTCATGCGTGCCGACACGGAGTTGAAATCCGTGTATTTGAGGATTCCCTCCGTATCCTTGTACCCGACCGAGAAGAGGTAGTTGCCGCGTTCGGTGCCGTTGCTCACCGAGATGTCGTAGCGCTGGGTGAAGCCCGTGCGCGAGATGGCGTCGAACCAGTCGGTGTCGGCCGGGCGGAGGGTTTTGTTGGCGTCCAGATAGCCGTCATGCCAGCCCAGCGAGACGCCGTAGAGTTCCGGGTTGTCGAAATCGCCGTTCCAGTCGAACGTATAGCCGTAGTTGGTGATGTTGGGATCCTTGCGGTCGTTCATGTTGGCCTGGAAGAGCACCTTGCCGTAGCCCTCGGTGTCGAGCATGTCCATCTTGGTCGTGTAGAACGAGGCGGTGAGCGAGGTGTTGAACTCTACCTTGAGCTTGCCCTGCTGGCCGTGCTTGGTCGTGATGATGATCACACCGTTTGCGGCCCGCGAGCCGTAGATCGAGGCCGAAGCCGCGTCCTTGAGTACCTGGATCGATTCGATGTCGTTTGCGTTGAGCGAGTTGAGCGACGACTGCGTGGGAACGCCGTCGATCACGAACAGCGGGTCCTTGGTCGAGTTGATCGATCCGATACCGCGGATGCGGATCGTGCCGATTCCCGAGGGGCTTCCGTCCGCCGTGATGGTCATGCCGGGGATGCGGCCCTGCAGTGCGCGCATCGGATCGGTGTCGGGCAGGGCCTTCATTTCGTCTACATTGACGATGCTGATGGCGCCCGTCAGGTCGGCTTTGCGCTGGGTACTGTAACCGGTTACGACCACCTCGTCGAGCGACTGCGTGTCCTCCTGCAGGAGCACCTGCATCTCGGGTCGGGTTTTCAGCTTTTGCGGGACGTATCCCAGAAAGGTGACTTCGATCTCTGCGCCGGGGGCCGTTTCGATGGCGAAGCGGCCGTCTACTCCCGTACTCGTGCCGTTGGAGGTTCCGCTTTCGACGATGGCGGCCCCGATGACGGGCTGCTTGTCGGACGCCGAGAGGACGATGCCCCTGACGACCTGCCTTTGGGCGATCGCTTCCGGGAGGACCAGAAACAGCAATGCCGCCAGACAGCATAGGAATGAGGTTCGTTTCATGGTGGTTGGTAGGTTTAAAAGGTTGTGTGGTTGGTGCGGTGACTGCCCCGCGGGGCTCGGTCAATACAAATTTAGAGGGACGGTCCGCCCTTCTGCGTAACGCATGTTTCATTTGATGATACTCCGGTTACCGGGTAACATGTGTTGTCGGTCGTGCAACCGGAACAAAGGCAAAGGCCCTCTCCAGACGGAGAGAGCCTTTGCCAAACGGGACGGATCCGGTCTATTCACCGGTGTATTCGGTGGGTGTTTTGCCGTAGAGGGCCTTGAAACACTTGCTGAAGTAGGAGGGGGAGGTGAATCCGGTGCGGTAGGTGATTTCGCTGACGGTCCATTGCCGCTGTTCCAGCAGGGCGAGCGCCTTGTTCAGCCGGAAGTTCCGGATCAGCTCCGAAGGGGCCGTGCCGAAGAGCTCCTTGGTCTTGCGGTAGAGGTGTACGCGCGAGAGGTTGAGCTCCCGGCTGAGGTCGGTCGTCGAGAAGCCGCTGTCCGCGGCCCGCTCTTCGAGCAGCTCGAGCAGCCTGGATCTGAACTGTTCGTCGAAGCCGACGATCCGGGCCACTTCGGATGCGGGAGATAGTTCCCCTCCTGGATCCGCGAACCGAGGCTGCGGCGCATCCGCTCCCGATCGTCGAGCAGCGTGACGATCTGCATGTGGAGCAGATCGATGTTGAACGGTTTCTGGATGTAGGCGTCGGCTCCCTGCGCCATGCCCTGCAGCTGGTTCCGTTCTCCGCACAATGCCGTCAGCAGGATGACCGGCAGGTGGCTCAGCCGCTGGTCGTTCCGGATCTCGCGCGTCATCTCCAGCCCGTCCATGTCGGGCATCATGATGTCGCTGACGACCAGCGAGACCTTCGGGTCGAGACGCAGCAGACGCAGGGCCTCGGCCCCGTTGGTGGCCGTTTCGATGGGAAAACTCTTGCCCAGCTCCCGTCGGAGGTATTCGCGGATGTCGGCGTTGTCTTCGACGATGAGCAGTTTTTCGCTGCGCCGTTGCTGCAGCTTGGCCGAGACCAGCGAACCGTCGGATCGGCCTTTTGCCTCCCGGAGTGCGGACGATGACTCCTTGATTACGTTCCGGTCGGCCAGGTGTGCCGTCCCCTGCCGCAGGCGGAGCCGCATGCGCGTCCCTCCCTCCGGACGGTTCTCGGCCGAGATCTCTCCGTGGTGCAGCTCCGTGATCTCGCGGCACAGGTGCAGCCCGACGCCGGTTCCGGGGTTTCGGTCGTCCGTGAAGAACCGTTCGAAGATATGCGGCAGCCGTTCGGGCGGGATGCCGCAGCCGCTGTCCTCCACCTCGATGGAGACCCAGTCGCTATCGCATGTGCTGCGGACGGTGATCTCTCCTCCGTCGGGTGTGAAACGGAAGGCATTGGATAACAGATTCATGAATATCAATTCGATCTTGTCCGCATCGACCGTCAGCGGGGCGTTGCCGCTGTGATCCTGCAGGGTGAAGCGGATTTTCCGGGTCTGTGCCAGCGGTTCGAAGCAGCGGCCGACGTCGCGGAGGAAGTCTGCGATGCGGATCTCGGTCAGGATGAGTACTTCGGACTGGTCTTCCATGCGGCTTGCGTCGAGGATGCGATTGACCATTTTCAGCAGACGGTCGGCGTTGCGGATGATGAGTTTGAGGGTTTCGTAGACCGGTGCCGGCAGGATGTTTCCCTGGCGGGTGATCTGTTGCAGCGGGTTGATGATCAGCGAGACCGGGGTGCGGATCTCGTGCGAGATGTTGGTAAAGAAACGCAGCTTGCTGGTCGAGGCGCGCTCCAGCTGTGCGTTCTTCAGGGTCAGCTCCCGCCGTTGGAATTCGATCTGGGCATTCGTTTCGTGCAGCTCCCGGTTCTTTTGCCGGATCTTGCGGTTGGCATAGAGCGCATAGATCAGTATGGGAATCAGCAGCGCCGTGAGGCAGAAGATGGCCAGCGACGAGTTCTGCAGGTAATCGAAGCGGACCGACAGGGCGTTCAGCTCCTCGCGCTGGCGGTTGATGCGGCGCTGGTAGTCCTCCATCTGCTGGGCCTGTGCGATCAGCGTCTGTGCGTTGGAGCGGTCGATGGTGGCCGTGTTGAGGCGGACGTTCTTTTCCACGGGAACACCCTGAAGCAGTTCGACGGCCTTGCGGATGGCTGTCGCGCCTCCCGTCGGATAGAGGAACGAGGCGTCGAGCCGGCCGTCCACGATGGCTTCGAGCCCCACGCCGTAGGTTGCGTCGATTCCCAGGTAGCGGATTCTCCGGCCCGAGATGCTGTCGCGGTGCATGATCGCCTTCCGGGCAGCCAGCGCCATCACGTCGTTATGGGCGAAGATGCAGTCTATTTCGTCGTAGCTTTCAAGCCGTGCGATGCGTTCGGCCGCGATGTTCGGCTGCCACTCTCCGTGGACCGAATCGACGCGGTAACTGTCGCCGAGCGTCGATAGCAGTCCGTTGTGCCGTTCGACGGCCGGGGTGGAGCCGGGGATTCCCCAGATTTCCAGGATACGGGATCCCGGAGGCAGGTGCTGGCGGATGTAGCGTCCGGCCGTCCGGCCGATCTGGTAGTTGTCGGCCCCGATGGCCACGCTGTACTGGTCGGAGTTGATCATCCGGTCGAGGATGATCGTCGGGATGCCGCGCAGGTAGGCATCGACCGTGACGTCGGTGAGCGGTTCGGCCTCGTTCGGCGAGACGATCAGGACATCCACCGGATCGGCCGACCGGGTCAGTTCGGTGACCTGCTGACGCTGCAGTTCATTGTCGTAGTCGGCGTTGCGCACGACGAGCCGGACGTTGGGGTAGTTGGCCGATTCGATCTGCATGTCGAAGAGCATCGCTTCGCGGAAAACGTCCGAGCAGCATTGGGAGAATCCGATGACGATTTCCTTCGGCTCCGCGCTTTTTTCGCGGCAGGCTGGGGTGAGCAGTGTCAGGGCCGCAAGCAGCGGTGCCCGATAGAAGCGGAGGTTCATGGGTCGGTGTTCGGTTGTACAAAAATAGGGAAAAAAGCGGGACGGCCTTGCGGAGTCCGCTTTTCGGGGCGGCCTTTTCCGATCGGGTTATCGGATCGGGACCCGTGCCTCATCCCGGGGAGAGGCGCTTTCGGCCCGGCTCTCCGGATCGCCGTACCACCATACGGTCGTGGCATAATCGACCGTTCCCGGGTGCCAGCTGAGCATCTCGATGTCGAACCGCAGGCGGCGGTGGAACGGGATGGCGTCGAGGTTCCGGGTGCGCATGAAGGTGTTGTATCCGTGCGACGAGGCCTCGTCGGCCCGCGGTGCTCCGCCGAAGGGGGTGTGGAACGGTACGACCGGGGCCCAGGAGCAGTTGTAGTAGTCCTCCGTGCCGGTCCCGAAGTGCGACGGGAACGGATCGTCGTCGATCCATATCTTCTCGTCCCCTTCGCCGTACCAGTCCGGTGCGTTGTTGTAGAGTGTCAGCAGGTCGCCGCGCAGGACGCCGCGGCCGCTGCAGGTGATGAAGTTCCAGTCGAGGTTGTCCGGGGTGTCGTAGTTCGGACTGACCGGGATGTCGCGCTCCTGGCGCCAGGTGGTGTGGAAATAGAGCGTCGAGGGGGTCCGGGCATACCGGTCGGTGGTCGTCTCGACAAGGATGTCGGCCTCACGGTCCGTCGTGTTCTCCAGAGTGAGCGAAGCCGTGTGGCGATAGGGCATGACCCACCGGCTCTCGATGCGCCCCATCCCGTCGCAGTCGAGGTACCAGCTCCTGACCTCCGGGGCTCCGATGCCGGCTCCGGCGAACTCGCCGAGCGGGGCCCATACGGTGTTCATCCCGTCGAAATCCATGCTCAGGGTCAGCCCGCGCATCAGCCGTGCGTAATCGCTTCCCGCTCCCGGGGCGGCAACTTCGAAGCGGAGGGTGTAGATGGCGCGGTCCTCGCCGTCGAGGGAGAGAGTCTGTTTCTCGCCGGGGACCAGCCGCATGCGGACCCGGTGCTGTTCGCCGCCTTCGTATGCCTGCGGGTGGAGCAATTTTGCCGAGAGTTCCTCCAGCCGCGAACGGAGCCGTTCCGTGTCCGACACCTCGAAACTTTTGATGCGGGTGCCCGGTGCATAAGTCCGGTAGTTGATCTGGTAGTAACGGGGGACGAACCGCTCCCAGTCGGGCTCCTCGAACGTGATGCGGCAGTGTGAGGCGTAGGGCAGCGGCAGCATGAAGGTGTTTCCGCCGCGGCCTTCCGGACGTGTCTCGTAGTTGGTGTGGCGCAGCGACAGTGCCTCCCCGACGAAGAAGGGGGCCTGCGAGAGGTCGTAGGCGGGAATGGTGAAGCGCGGGGCGGACTCTCCGTCGAAGTAGAAACGGAGCGTGCCGCGTTTGTCCGAGGTGGTCATCCAGATGCGGGTCACAACACCGGGCCCTTCGGCTTCGAAAAGCACCTTTTCGCGGCGTCCGTTGATCGTTTCGATCCGTTCGTAGCCGCTCCCGTCGTTGTTGGCGAACCATCCGGGCTGGTCGGGCGATACGGAGCGGCGGTCGTAGCTGCTGGTCTGGCGGAGGGAGTATTCGGGAAACTCGGCGGCGGACGTATAGTCCGTCATCTCGGCGAGCAGGGTCTCGAGCGTAACGACTTCCGATTTGTAGGATCTGTGGCCGTGGTTGCAGGCCGTCAGGCAGAACAGGGCGGCACATGCCGCCGACAGGCAAACAAGTCTCATGCTGGTTGGTCTCTTGGGTTTCGGTAACAAAGTTAGCCGGGCCGCTCCTTTCGGCGTGTAACGCTCGTATCGGAACCGATAACGGATGTTACATCGGGCCGGATCAGGAGGGTCCGGACCGGGCTTTAGCCGCGGCCTTCGGGGACAGGAGTTGCTGCGGGGCGAGGTTCGGGACGTGTAAAAAAAGAGAGGACGGAGCGGTCCGTCCTCCCGGCAGATGGGGCGGGAGCATCCGGATGTTCGGCCCGGATGCGGCCTGGGGTCAGTCGTTCCATTTATAGAGCTTCGAATCCGTGTCCATGCGTCCGTTGTCGTCCGTGCCGCCGCTCCGGACGAGTCCCGCCGCGCAGAACTGCAGGATCAGGCCCTCTTTCACGGTCGAACGGGTCAGAATTTCAAGCCGATCTTCACGAAGAACGAGTTTACGCTGAAGCCTTCGCTGCTCTCTCCGTCATATTTGAATTTCATGCCCTGGTGCTGCCATCCGAAACCGAAGTTCAGCCTCCTGTAGTTCAGTCCGATGCCGTATGAGGCATAGAATCCGCCCGAGAGGTCGAGCCCCTCCTCGTCCATGAAGTTTTTGGTTCCCGCGAGTCCGGAACTGAAGCCGAGGTCGATGGCCACATAGGGGGCGAAATGCTCCGTCACGGGATAGTAACCCTTCAGGTCGATGAATACGGGCATCATGCCGATCTCCCACTCTTTGTCGTAGGCGTACTGGAATCCGACGCCCAGACCGGCGAACGCATAAGGGGTGATTCGGACGCCGTGTACGGTCTCGATGAACGGACGGGTGTACTTGGCGTCTCCCGACTCTCCGTCGGCCTTGAGCGTGCCGCCCGTGCCATACCCGATATTCAGTTCGCCTTCGTACCAGATGTCCACGTTGCGTGTGTGGGTCTTGTAGGTCCGTTCCCGGTTCACGCGGGTTACGGTCGTCTTTTGCGCAAACGAAGCGGCGGGTGCGGCCAGCAGGGCCGCAACGATCAGGATGAACAGTTTTTTCATGGTTTTCGAAAATGGTTTGTTTGATTTGACGTTTTTTTCGGTTATTCGGTTCGTGTCACGGTCTCCTCGACGTGGATGTGTGCATCCTCGTTCTTGATCTGGCCCTCCTTGAAGAGTTCCTTGATCCATACGTCGTTGCGGGTGCCCTCGCGGAAGCCCGTATAGACGGCCGGGAATCCGACCATGTCCACGATCATCACGTATTTGCCGTCGCGTTCGACGGGCTCCTCGATTTTGACCGGATTTCCTTCGGCATCGATCGTGCTGACCGTGTGTGTCTTGTGGCGGATGTTGAACTGCGGGACGACGATCAGGTCGGCTCCCGTTTCGCGGCAGAAGTCGTAGGTCGCCTGTGCTTTCAGCAGATCCACGTCAATGGCGGCCACCCGCTTGCCGTCCATGAGTTTGCCGACCAGGTATTCGTTGCCGGCCAGTCCGGCGGGAACATCCTGCCGGGCCGATCCGGTGAAGGTTGCCCGCTCGAATGTTTTGCCGTCGTTGTTCCTGGAGAGCACCTTGACCGAGGCCACCAGCGGCGTGACGAGCATTTCGTGACCGGCCTCGAGGCTGAAGGCTTCGGTGTGCTCGAAGGTTTCCTGCACACCGGCCAGCCTGGTCGTCGTGATGGTTTTCGTCGAACCTCGCTGGGCGAATGCCTCGTGCATGCCTGCGAACGGAATTGCGCCCGCAAGCAATAAAGAAATGAGTAATTTCTTCATAGAGAGAAATTTGGGTACACCCCGACTCCGATGATGTGATTGTGAAAAAAGAAAGTGTGGAGCCGTTCGTTTATCTGATCGAAGGTTCTGGAATACCCGTGTACAAATAAACAATACCCCACACTCGTACAGTATGGAGTTGAGCACAACGCATACCAATACAAGTGATGAGTGTCATTGCCATCCCTGTACACACGAATTTTCCAGATTCTCGATCAAGGATTAAAGCGAAACACTTTCATCAAATATGTCGTTCCCGGAGGAACGTCACAAAGGTATGAAAATGTTTTCTAATTCCAACACTCTTAGGGGTATTGTGCAGGACAAAATTAATCCGAATATTCCAAAAAAACGCTATTTTTCTTTTGCTATCTTCTTGGTATGTTGCCGGTTTTTACGCGGATCCGGAGGGGCGGGCTGTGGAGAGGATTTCCCGGGGCGGCTTCCCCTGAGGCTGTGCGGGCGGGACTCTCTGCGGCGGGCAATGCGGTGTGGAACAGGACGATCCGTCCGTGCGGCTGAAGTCGTTTTTGTCTGGTGGCGGTGAAAATACGCATTTATGCGTATCGGGGCGGAGTAAAAAACGGCTAATTTTGGTCGTTTAAATCGGCTTACTTGCAAATTCGGACCGTCCGGGTCCGGTACTGAGAGGCTAAACACATAAAATTCAAATAAATATGGTTGATATTTTTGACCGGCTCGAGAAGAATGCCGGCGGACCCATCGGTCAGTACATGTCGTATGCGCACGGATATTTCGCATTCCCGAAGCTGGAGGGCGAGATCGGCCCCCACATGAAATTTCGGGGCAAGATGATGCTGAACTGGAGTCTGAACAACTACCTCGGACTGGCCAACCACCCCGAGGTGCGCAAGGCCGACGCCGAGGGTGCCGCCCAGTTTGGCATGGCCGCCCCGATGGGTGCCCGCATGATGAGCGGTCAGACCAAATACCACGAGCAGCTGGAGCGTGAACTGGCCGAGTTTGTCGGCAAGGAGGACGCTTTCCTGCTCAACTTCGGCTACCAGGGCATGCTCTCGATCATCGACTGCCTGCTGACTCCGCGCGACGTGGTGGTCTACGATGCCGAGGCCCACGCCTGCATCATCGACGGCCTGCGTCTGCACAAGGGCAAGCGCTTCGTATACGGCCACAACGACATGGAGTCGCTGCGCCTGCAGCTCAAGCATGCCACCGAGCTGGCCGAGGAGCAGAACGGCGGCGTGCTCGTGATCACCGAGGGCGTCTTCGGCATGAAGGGCGACCTGGGCAAGCTCGACGAGATCGTGGCCCTGAAGAAGGATTTCAAGTTCCGCCTCCTGGTGGACGACGCCCACGGCTTCGGCACGATGGGTGAGGGCGGCCGCGGTACGGCTTCGCATTTCGGTGTCGTGGACGGCGTAGACGTGCTCTTCAACACCTTCGCCAAGTCGATGGCCGGCATCGGCGCCTTCGTCAGCGGTCCCCGCTGGCTGATCAACCTGCTGCGCTACAACATGCGTTCGCAGCTCTACGCCAAGTCGCTGCCCATGCCGATGGTCATCGGCGCACTGAAGCGTCTGGAGCTGATCCGCAACCACCCTGAATACCAGCAGAAACTCTGGGAGATCGTCCGTGCGCTGCAGAGCGGACTGAAGGAGAACGGGTTCAATATCGGCGTGACGAATTCTCCCGTGACCCCCGTCTTCATGAAGGGCGGTATTCCGGAGGCCACGAACCTGATCGTGGACCTGCGCGAGAACCACGGCGTCTTCTGCTCGATCGTGGTTTACCCCGTGATTCCGAAGGGCGAGATCATCCTGCGCGTCATCCCGACGGCCGCCCACACGCTCGAGGATGTGAACTACACGCTCGAGGCCTTCAAGTCGGTGCGCGACAAGCTCGAAAGCGGCTACTATGCATCGCTGCCGATTCCGGTTCGTGCCGACGAAGGATTCAAGGTTCGCTAATAAGCAGATTGCCCGCGTCGGGGCAACCGACCGATAATCAGGAACTCCCGGATATATGTCCGGGAGTTTCCGTTTTCCGCATTGCGGTTTTTGTGAGGAAATGGCGGCAAAAATTTGGAGATTCGGATTTTTTGCCTACCTTTGCACACGCAATCGAGCAATGCGGAAATAGCTCAGTTGGTAGAGCGCAACCTTGCCAAGGTTGAGGTCGCGGGTCCGAGTCCCGTTTTCCGCTCCAGAGGGGGCCAGAAATAAACCCCAACAGAAAGCAAAAAGCCTTGTATATCAGCGATATACGAGGCTTTTTCTTGTATTCCCCCCCCCACTCCTGTTGAAGCAAAAGGCAGCAAGTATTTCACGCCTTAATCGTGACCTGTTTTCGGTCCGAGCAAAACAGGTCACGATTATTTAGTTCAGTTCGGTACCGAAATTTTGTCGGATGACCGTGTGCGCCAACTGGAATTAAAAGCCTAATGTAAATGCGCGGGATTACACCCGCGAAGAGGTGGAGGACTGGGCTTCGTGCGGGGAGAGTGCGGAGCATATGAAAGACCTGTTGGCTTGCAATGACTACGTCCCGGCGCTGAACGAACGGGACGAGATCATCGGCTTCTCGTCGATGAATGCCGAAGGCTACCTGCATTCGCTCTTCGTGCACAAGGATTATCAGCGGGTCGGGGTCGGGAGTTTGCTGCTTTCGGCCGTGGAAAAGAGGGCCCGGGAATACGGAGTCTCGGAAATCTCCTCCGAAGTGAGCCTGACGGCGCGTCCTTTCTTCGAGAAGAGAGGGTACGAGGTGATGAAGGTCCAGAAACGTCGGGCGAACCGGTTGGAACTGACCAATTTCGTGATGCGAAAGCGTCTCAAAGGCTGAAACTTCCTCCTTTCCGTCCGGCCGCAAAAGTCTGACGCCGCCAAATCCGGGGCTGGTTGCTGTCGGGTGGAGAAGGTTGGATATGGACAGCCCGCTGTTGTCTCAGTTCCCCGAAACCGGGATTGGGATTTCGGTTCCCGGGGTTGGGTAAATCATTCGGTAGGGGATTCGCATCTCGGGTTACTTTTGCTCCCCGGAAACAAAACTTCCTCCGATGAATGCCAGATTCTTTCTTTTGCCGCTTCTGCTGCTGACGGCCTCGTGCGCCGATCGGCAGCAGCCCGACGCCCCGATGTGTGTCGAGACGGCCCGTGCTGCGACCGTCGAGGTCTCCTCCTCGCGGGAATATCCCTTTATCGCCAAACCGCTGCGTACGTCGGTCCTTTCGTTCCGCGTCTCGGGGCCCGTTGATCGGTTCGAGGTTTATGCCGGAAGCCGCTATCGCTGTGGCGATCTCATTGCCGGAATCGACCCGCGCGATTTCCGGCTGCGCTACGAGCAGGCCGATGCCGCCTGCAGGCAGGCCCGCGCCGATTACGAGCGTGTCGCGGCCCTCTATGAAAAGGATAACCTGCCGGCCAGCAGCTACGAGGCGTCGCGGGCTGCCTGGGTCGCGGCCGAAACCGCCCGCGATGCGGCGCTGAATGCGCTCAACGATACGCAGCTGCTTGCGCCGTTCGACGGCTGTGTCGGCGAAGTCTTCATCGAACGTTACCAGGATGTCAGGGCTTCGCAGCCGGTGGTGACCCTTACGGACATCTCCTCGCTGCGTATCGAGATCTTCGTGACGCAGGAGATCGCCATGCAGGCCCGGGAACTCGATGAGGTGGCCGTCGAATTCGACCACATCCCGGGCCGGACGTTCCGTGCCGGGGTGGTCGAGTGCGCGCGGAGTACCACACCGAACAATCTCTCCTACCTGCTCACGGCCCTGTTGCCGAATCCCGGCGGGGAGCTTCCCGCCGGTCTTTCGGGTCGGGTCTGTCTCGACCTTCGGGACCAGCCCCGGCAGGTGGTGGCCATTCCCCGGAAGGCTCTCTGCCATACTTCCGGGGCGGGAGATCATGTCTGGGTCGTGGATCCGGCTTCGGGCCGTGTCGCACGGCGGCGGATTACCGCCGGGAAGCTGCTCCCCGACGACCGGATTGCGTTGGGGGCCGGACTGGCCGCCGGCGAGACGGTCGCCGTGAGCGGGCTCCGTTTCCTCGACGAGGGACAGATTGTCGCCGCCGTCGGACCGTCGGACGGGGTGCGGACCGCCGAATCGCCGAGGCCATGAAGGAGCGTATCATCGGTTGTACGCTGGAACTGCTCGGGCAGATCGGATTCCGGCGCTTCACCATGGACATGGTGGCATCCGGGCTGCGGATATCCAAACGCACGCTCTATCTGCATTTCGCCAGCAAGGAGCAGCTGCTCGACGCCTGTCTGGAGCGGTGGCTGCTCCGCAGGAGGCTCCTTGTCCCGACGGGCGGTATCCTGATCGACGACCTTTGTGCGCTCTATGCCGGTATCCGCAAGGTCGATCTGCGGCGGGTCATGCACTGCAGCCGCGAGCTCCGCCAATGCTGCCTGCCGGTTTACCGGCTCTTTCAGGAGCGCCTCTTCGACTATGCCGATGCCTGCGGCATGCGTGCCGAGCAGGATGCCGTGACGGGCTATCTCTGCCGCGGCGTCACGCGGGATACGGTCAGCTCCGTCGTATCGGATTTCCTGATCCGGCTTTTCGGCAGCGTGGAGGAGCATCCGCTGCGGCGGGGCAGCCCGTCCTCGCCCGAGATCCTTATTGTCTACACGCGCGGTCTCTGCACGATCAAGGGGCGTGCCTACCTGGACCGGCGCCTCAAAACCCTGTCCCGGCCATGAATACACTGGTAAAATACTTTCTGAAGAACAAGGCGGTGACCTGGCTGCTGCTCGTGCTGGTGCTCTTCGGCGGCCTGTTCTCCTACACGCACATGGGCAAACTCGAGGATGCCCCCTTCACCATCAAGCAGGCGCTGGTCATGACGCCCTATCCCGGCGCATCGCCCGAAGAGGTGCGCAACGAGGTCACGGACCTGCTGGAGGAGTCGATCCAGTCGCTCGACGAACTCTATTACCTGAAGAGCGAGAACCGCGTCGGCATGTCGAAGATCACGGTCTACGTCAAGAAGGAGGTGCGTGCCGACGAGATGCAGCAGCTGTGGGACAAGCTGCGGCGGAAGGTTGCCGACGTCCAGGGCCGCCTGCCCGACGGGGCGGGCCCGTCGGTGGTGAACGACGACTTCGGCGACGTGCTCGGGGTCTTCTACGGACTGACGGGCGAGGGCCACACCTGGCGCGAGCTGGACGACGAGGCCAAGCGCCTCAAGGACGAACTGCTGACGGTGAAGGATGTCGCGCGCGTGGAGATCTGGGGGTCGCAGCATCCTACGGTCGAGGTCACGGTGCCTCCGGCCCTCCTGACTCGCAGCGGGCTGACCTCCGCGGACATCGCCCGGGCCTTTGCCGAGCAGAACCGCGTGGTCGATGCCGGGGCGCTGGAGACCGGAGAGAGCCGGCTGAGGATCGAATCGACCGGTACGTTCCGTTCGCTGGACGACATCCGGCAGATGACGATCACCTCACCGTCGGGCGAGCACTTCCGGCTGGGGGATATCGCCCGCGTCGAGGAGAGCTATGCCCGCCCGGCCTCGAACCTCATGCGCATCGACGGACGCCCGGCCCTGGGCGTGGCCGTCGCCACGGTTTCGACGGGCAACGTCGTGGAGATGGCCCGGGCGGTGGCCGAACGCATCGACTCCTTTGCCGCGACCCTGCCCGGGGGTTATGCCCTCCATCCGATCTACGACCAGGGCCACGAGTCCGAGGTGGCCAACCGCGGTTTCGTCTGGAACCTCGTGATTTCGGTGCTGACGGTCGTCGCCATCCTGCTCTTCTTCATCGGCCTGCGCAACGGCCTGCTGATCGGCAGCGGACTGATCTTTTCGATCTTCGCCACGCTGATGGTCATGCAGGTCGAGGGGATCGCCCTGCAGCGCATGTCGCTTGCGGCGATCATCATCGCCATGGGCATGCTGGTGGACAATGCCATCGTCGTCTCGGATTCGGCACTCGTCGCCATGCAGCGCGGCATGCGCAAGCGGGTGGCCATCCTCAGGGCCTGCTCCTCGACGGCCCTCCCGCTGCTGGCCGCGACGGTGATCGCCATCCTGACCTTCCTGCCGATCTACTATTCGCCCCACATCACCGGCGAACTGCTCTCGTCGTTGGTCGTCGTGATCGGCGTGTCGCTGATGTTCAGCTGGGTCTTCGCCCTGACGCAGACCCCTTTCTTCATCCAGGAGTTCGTGCCGCGCCCGCGTCCCGGGCAGACCGTTGCAGACCCTTACGGGGGCCGGCTCTACGATGCCTTCCGCTCGTCGCTGCGTGCGGTCATCCGCCGCAAGTATGCCGTTGTCGGGGGACTGCTGCTGCTTCTGGCACTCTCGGCGTGGAGTTTCCGCTTCATCCCGAAGGTCTTCACACCGTCGCTCGACAAACCCTACTTTACGGTGGACCTGTGGATGCCCGAGGGAACGCGCATCGAGCGGACCGACGTCGAGGCGTCGGATATCGCCGGCTGGATCGGCCGCTTCCCGGAGGTGGAGCAGGTTTCGGCCTTCGTCGGGCGCACCCCGCCGCGCTACTACCTTTCGAACGCCTCGTTCGGCCCGCAGCCCAACTTCGCGCAGCTGCTGGTCAGGTGCAGCTCCTCGGCCGAGGCCCGGGCGCTGCAGGAGTTCCTGCAGGACTCGGTGCGCCGCCGCTTTCCCGAACCGCTGGTCAAGGTCAATCGCTTCGAACTCAACACACAGCCCGAGGCGCTGATCGAGGCGCGTTTCCTGGGGCCCGACCCGGCGGTGCTCGACTCGCTGGTGGGCGAGGCCGTGGCCGTCATGCGCCGCAATCCGAAGGTGGCCGACGCCCGCAGCGAGTGGGGCAACATGGCGATGATGATCCGCCCGGACTATGACGCCGTGCGGGCCGGGGCGATGGGCATCACGAAGGCCCGGATGATGGAGTCGGTCCGTGCCTCGGGCGACGGCCTTCCGGTCGGAGTCTACCGCGACGAGGAGGACCGTGTGCCGGTGCTGCTCCGCACGCCGTCCGAAGGTCTGACCGACCTCGGGACGCTCTCCGTCTGGAACGGCGTCCGCTCGGTACCTCTCTCGCAGCTCACGCGCGGCATCGAAACCACGTGGGAGTATCCCCAGATCCGGACCTACAACCGTCAGCTCTCGATGGCGGCGATGTGCGGTGTCGTGCCCGGAGCGACGATGGCCGAGGTCCACGGCGAGATCCGCCGCGAGGTGGAGGCCATCCGCCTGCCCGAAGGCTATACCTTCTTCTGGGACTCGCAGTTCAAGGACCAGAGCGAGGCGATGGAGGCCCTGATGAAATACTTCCCGCTGGCCTTCCTGGTGCTGGTCGTGATCCTCGTGGCGCTGTTCGGCAACTACCGGGAGCCGTTGATTATCCTTTGCGTGCTGCCCCTGTCGCTCATCGGCGTTGCGGTCGGGATGCTGCTCACGGGCTTCGACTTCGGCTTTTTCCCCATTGCCGGATGGCTGGGGCTGCTGGGCATGATCGTCAAGAACGTCATCGTGCTCATCGACGAGATCAACGCCCAGCACCGTTCGGGCGCCTCGCTCCAGCGGGCGATCGTCGAGGCCACGGTGGCCCGCACGCGGCCCGTGCTCATGGCCGCCATCACGACCATCGCCGGCATGATCCCCCTGCTGTTCGACATCGCCTTCGGGGGAATGGCCGCTACGATCATCTTCGGCCTGACCTTCGCTACGGGGCTCACGCTCTTCGTGACCCCGGTGCTCTACGCCCTTTTCTACCACGTAAAAATCCGATGACGATGAAGACTTTCCCGCTTGTGGCGCTCCTTTGCCTGCTTGCCGCCGTGCGCCCGGCTGCCGCCCGGCCGGGCGAAGATTCGCTGTTGGTGCGCTATCGCCGGATGGCGCTCGATTGTGACGACGATTTGAGGGCCGCCGCCAAACGCATCGAAGCCAGTGCCGAACTGGAGCGTGCGGCGCGTGCCGAGCGGATTCCGACCCTCTCGGCCGGGGGTGATTTCCGCTATACGGGCAACCCGCTGAAGTATGCGGCCGAACTGCCCGGGGTAGGGCCGCTGACCCTCGAGGGGCAGAACTGGAAATACGGGGCTTCGGCCACCCTGGTGCAGCCGCTCTACACGGGCGGGCGGATCACCGGAGCGATCCGCATGGCCGAATCCGAGACCCGCATGAGCGAGGCCCGGCGCGAACTGCTCCGCACGGAGGTCTGCTATCGGGTCGATCTGCAGTACTGGACGACCGTGGCCCGCCGCGAACGGATGTCGGTGGCCGAAGATTACCTGCGTGCCGTGGCCGATCTGGAGCGGGTCGTCCGCGAACGGGTCGAGGCCGGCCTGTGTGACCGGCAGGAGCTGCTCACCGTCGAGGTCAAGCTCAACGAAGCCCGCTACCGGCTGCTGCAGGTGCGGAGCGATTTCGAGACGGGGCGCATGGCGCTCAATGCGCTTATCGGCACTCCGCTCGATGCCGAGACCCCGGTCGGGGCGACGCTTCCGGAGGTCGGGCCGGGGGCCTCGGGTCTTTCGGCGGCGGCCCTGCACCCCGAAGTTCGGCTGGCGCAGGAGCGGATCGTTTGGGAGCGGGGCAACCTGCAGTACGGCGATGCCCGGTATAAACCGCAGCTCGGCCTGGGGGCCAATGCGGGTTACTATGCCCCGGGATACGATTTCCGCCCTGACCTTTCGCCCAACTGGACGCTCTATGCGCAGCTCTCCGTGCCGATCTTCCAGGGAGGCAAACGGCGTCGTGAGCGGAGTGCCGCCGAGTACCGCATCGGTATGGCTGCCGATGCCCTGCACCGCGTAGAGACGGACCTCGATCTGGAGACGCGCACGGCGCGCACGGCCCTCGACGAAGCGCAGGAGCGGGTGGCGCTGGCCGCCTCGTCGCTGGAAAAGGCAGTCGAGAACGAACGCCGCGCCACGGAGAAGTACGTGGAGGGGGCGATCTCGATCTCCGAGGTGATCGACGCGCAGCTCTACCGCCAGACGGCGCAGGAGAACCTTGTGTCGGCCAAGGAGGCGGCCCGGCTGCACTTTGCGGGGCTGCTGAAGGCCACGGACGGATACCGTTTCCGATAACTTTTCGTATCTTTAGGCGTCCGAAAACACCGCATGATGCGTATCGATCGAAAGAACCGATGGCTTTCCGCCCTGCTCTTCTCCGGGTTGGGGCTCTTTGCCTGGCTGCTGCTGGCCGGTTACACGAACCAGTCTCCCGGGGCGAGGGCCGTTCTGGGGACGGGCTGGAGTGCCGTCTTCCTGATCGTGCTCTTCAACGTGTCGGGTTTCCTGACGCTTCGCATCTCCGAGTGGCTCCATGCGCAGTACTTGCTTCACGCTCCCCGCAGGTGGAACATAGTGTTGGCGGTCGCGGGGGTGTTGTTCATGTTCTTCCTGGTCGATTACGGTTTTCTGGTTACGGGGAAACTGCTGGCCGGGTCGCGTCATCCCTTCTCCTTCCCGAACGGCGGGGTGCGGATGCTGGTCGTCGTCTGGCTGGTCGAACTGGCCGTACTGGGACTGCTGCTCGCCAACCGGGCCATGGCCCAGACGCTGCGTCTGCGGCAGCGGGCCGCCGAGTTGCAGCGCGAGAACAATACGGCCCGCTACACGGCCCTGCAACAGCAGCTCAACCCACACTTCCTCTTCAACAGCCTCAATACGCTCATTGCCGAAATCGAATACGATCCTGCGCGGGCCGTTTCGTTCACGCGGCGTCTCTCGGAGGTCTACCGTTACGTGCTGCAGGTGCAGGACCGCCCGCTGGTGACGCTCGGCGAGGAGCTTCGTTTCGCCGAAGCCTACCTCTACCTGCACCGGGTGCGGCTGGGCGACTGCCTCGGCTGCCGGGTCGGAATTTCCGACGGAATACGGGATTTCCGCCTGCCGCCGCTGACCCTGCAGCTGCTCATCGAGAACGTCATCAAACACAACGCCATTACGGTGTCGCATCCGCTCGAGATCACGATCTCGGCCTCGGAGGGGTGGCTGGCGGTCTCGAATCCCGTCCGCCCCAAGCGCAGGACGGAGTCCGGAGGCATCGGACTGCAGAACCTCTCGAACCGTTGCCGGATCATGTTGGGCCGTGAGATCGAGGTGAGCCGAACCGACGGATGTTTCACCGTGAAAATTCCCCTGAGCCATGAATAGACTCCGTGTTGCCATCGTCGAGGACGAGATCCCGGCCGCCCGGCTGCTCCGTACGCTCATCGCGCGCCTGCGCCCCGCCTGGGAGATCGAGGTATTGCCCGGCAGCGTCGAGGAGGCCGTGCAGTGGTTCGCTGCGAACCGCCATCCCGACCTGCTGTTCCTCGACATCCAGCTCGCCGACGGCACTTCGTTCGAACTCCTCTCGCAGGCGCGGCCCTCGTCGGCCGTTGTCTTCACCACGGCCTACGACGAATATGCCGTGCGGGCGTTCAGCGTCAGCAGCATCGACTACATCCTCAAGCCTGTCGATGAGGAGCGCCTGGCCGAAGCCATCGTGCGCTACGAGGAGCTCCGCGGGCGGGTGCTGCCGCCCGACGACTACCTCGAGACGCTGCTCGATGCCCTGCAGCGGCGTGAAAAGCGCTTCCGCACCCGGTTCCTGATTGCCGGGGTGGACCGTTTCCTCACGCTGCCGGTCGATGACGTAGCCTATTTCTACTCGGAGAACAAGGTGACGACGGCGGTGACCTATGCCGGGCGGAACCATGTGGTGGACCTTCCGCTGAGCCGTCTCGAGGAGCAGCTCGATCCCGACCGCTTCTTCCGGGCCAACCGCCAGGTGCTGCTCTCGGTGGGGGCGATCGATCGCCTCGAACCCTATTTCAACGGCAAGGTTTCGGTGACGGTGCACCCGCCCCACAAGGAGCGGATCACCGTGAGTGAGGAGCGGGTCCCGCTCTTCAAGGCCTGGTTGAACTATTGATCCGCTCTCCGGCCGGCGGTCACCGCTTTGCGGCGAGGGCTTTGAGCTGCTCGAACAGCTCGCCGAAGCGGAGCTCTGACTGCATCATCGTCCGGGCTTTCTCCATTCCTGCTTCGGTCAGCGAAAAGAACATCTGCCGTTTGTCGTCGCGATTGATGTCGCGGCGGATGTAGCCTTTGTTCTCGACGGCCGTGATGACTTTCGAGACCCGCGAGTTGGACAATCCGATGTATTCGCAGATCGAGCCGGCCGACCTGGCCTCCCCGCTCTTCAGGCAGCAGAGCAGCATGGCCTCGTTGATGGTGATGTCGTGTGCCTCGGCGAATGTCTTTTCGAATTGGTAGAGCGTTTTGTATATCTCCTTGATGATGCAGATCGGTTCCATTTTCCGCGGTTGGGTTCTATCGCTGCAAAGATAGGCGATTCGACGCTCTTTGCCAAAGACTCCCGCGAGAATGGCAGCAGTCGCTGTCCGGCCGCCTTACGCGAGGACATACCCCTCTTCGCTTTTGCGCAGGACTCCCTGGCGGACCAGCTGGGCGATCGTCCGCGACAGGGAGGGGCGTGTGACGCCGAGGATGAAGGCCGTCTCCTGAAGGTTCTGTATGGCCGGGTTTTTCTCCAGATAGCCGATCAGCCGCGACGAGAGGGTCTGCAGGGCAAACTGCTGCACGCGGCTGGTCAGGAAACGGCTGTGGTCCGAGAGGATGGAGAGGAAGTTGCGCAGAACGGCCGTATCGCTTTCGATCAGGGCGAGCAGGCTCTCCCGGCTGACGATCCGCAGCCGGCATTCCGTGTTGGCGATGACCGATACCGGGAAGGTGTTCTCCGTGGCGAAGAGGAATGCCGAAGCCAGCACGTCGGGAGCCGCCAGGGTGTCGAGCGTGAATTCGCGCCCCTCCTCGTTGGTCATCTGCACGCGGACGCTCCCCTCGCACAGCAGCAGCAACGAACGGCAGACGCTGTTCTGCATGGCGATGAATTCGCCTTTGCGGTAGTTGGCGATGCGCGAGGGCGATTTCTCGAGAATCGGATCGACAAGTGTGCGGTCGCAGCCCCGGAACAGGGGCATGTCGTAAAATTCACATTCCATAAGATTTTGATCTGTCGATTGTCGAGCCGGTCCGTAACAAATGTTACGCCAAGATCCGTATCGTGCGTCTATCTTTGCGCCGGATTTTGGACGGGGTGCGTCGGTCGGGCCGATCGGACGCTGCGCAGCCCGACTGCAAATATACGAAATACATGAGACAGATGAGTGGAATAAGGCGAGTTTTATGGTTGTGTGCGGTGCTCCTGACCGCCTGCCGGGCCGACGATCCGGCCGACGGCATTTCCCGCCCGGCGGCCGAGGGTGTGGCCTTCCGCATGAGTTGTGCGGGTTATGAGGACGGAGATGTTCGTTCGGCCCTTCGGCAGGAGACCGGATACGACCGGGTGGAATTTTGTGTGGTGGACGGCTCCGGATCGGCCGTCGGCGGAGTCAAGTGCCTGTACGATCCGGCGGCTTCCGAGGTGCGGATCGAAGGGCTCCGTGAGGGCGACTACCGCCTGCTGGTGCTGGGTGTCCGGGGTGATGCGGAGGCCGACGGCGTGACGATCCGTACGATCCGTCGTGAGGAGGACGAGTGGCTGAGCTTTCCCGCCGACCTGCAGCAGCCGCTCGGGGCCGAGTACTTCCATTCGCGCACCCCCTTCTCGGTGGTGGCGCGCAAGGGCCCATCGGGTACGGAGTTGGAGGCCGTCGTCGAGGAGGAGATCGTACAGCACCGGATCATCGGGCGGACCGACTTTTCATTCGCCTTCAACAATCCCTATGTCGAGACGGCGCTGCAGACCCGGCGTGTCACGCTCCTGGCGCCCCGTTTCCGTACCGGACTGACGGGCAGCGGCCTCTTTGCGGGTACGGGCGGCAGCCCCGACATCGAACTGGACCTGGACGAGGCGACAACCTGGCTCTTTCCGCCGACGGCCGAGGGCGAGCCGCTTCACGGCGAGGTTGAGCTGACAACGCGCAACTACCTCGGACATACCGTCCGGCGTGCCTACGGCTTCACGCTCGGGGAGGTCGCACCCAACCGCATCGGACGGGTGAGGACGACGGCCGTGCATCCCGACGACGAGTCGGCCACGGCATTCGTCACCGAACGGACCTTCGAGCGCTTCGGTCTGGAGCGTATCCTGCAGGACGACGAGCCGAAGGAGGTCTACACCGACGCCGCACAGCGGACCTTCAATACCGCGGCGCCGCTGCAGGTCTCCGTGACCGACGACGGGCGTCTCCACGTCCGCTTCTATTCGCCGCGCGAGGTGACCGGCCTCCTGATTCGGGCCCGCATCCCCTCGGTCGGCGGCGAGTTTTTCGATCTGGCCTACTTCGACCGGGTTCCGCCCTTCGCGGACTTCTACGGCGAACTGCCGATGTCTACGCGCAAAACCTTTTGTCGCACGGAGTCGGGGCGGATCGTCGAGGTCGATCCCGTGCCGGCGTCCGAATGGGCCGATGCGGAGTTCCGCCTGGAGTCCGACGATCCGTTCTGGGCAAAGCTCGAGGCCATCGAGCACGGATGGACCATCGGGTTCGACCTCTACGGGGGCGATCCCGAACGGGCCGACGGCGGGCCGGTCGGCAACTGGATGGGGATCCGCCCGGTCCATTGCCGCGAGGCGGTGGCCCTGTTCCTGAACTTCACCTACATGATCGACATGCCCGAGCATGAGCAGATCCTGCGTGCGAATGCCGACCGCCTCTACGGCAACGGAGGCCCGGAGGACAAGGTCTCCGCAGAGACGGTCCTCCGCCAGATGCGCCAGCCGCGGACGCTGCGGGTCGGGCTGGTCTATCCGGGCAACGGTGTGATCGGTCTCGGCGGAGGCTCCACCTTCGGGGCCTATCAGCAGGCGTGGTTCCAACACTATTTCAACACCTATTCGTGCGAGATCATGTTTCACGAACTGGGGCATGTGATGGGCTACAGCCACAGCAGCTCGTTCACCTACGGGCCCTGGGCGCAGGAGCTGATGAACAACTTCTATGTCGAGCACATCGGCGAGATGCCGATCGACTCGCCGTCGTACCTCGACAGCGCACAGAACCCGAACCGATATTAAGTAAAAGCCAACGATACGATGATGAAAATAGGGAAATACCTGGGCGCGGCCGTTTTCGCCGCGCTCCTGCTCCCGGCATGCAGCGAATCGCCGGAGGATGCCGCACCGATGCCGGGCGCAGGGCCGGTGCTGTCGGTCCGTTTCGAGGCCGAGGGGGCGCAGACTGCCCGGACGACGGAGGCGGACGATGCGGCGATCGGCCGCGTGACGGGCTTCCGTTTTGTGCAGGGTTCCCTGCACGAGATCCTCGAGGGGGAGTCGCCCTCCGAAGGGTTCCATACGTTCTATCCCACAGCCCTCGAGGGTGAACTGCGCTTCGTGGCCAACGCTCCGGAGGGGCTGTTCGATGCCTTGCGCCCGGGCGGTTCGACCCTCGCGGAGTTTCTCGCACTCGGGGCGCCGGTCGGCGCGATGGTCTCCGACCGGGTGTTGATGACCGGACGCATGGAGCTTCCGGCGGAGTCGGGCCGTGCCGCGACGGTCCGCATGACGCGCAGCGTGGCGCGGGTGGACCTTGTCTCGGAGGAGTGCGGCGTCGAGGTGCGCAGTGTGTCGATCCGGCCGATCGCCGACCGCGGTTATCTCTTCGCACAGGAGCGTCCGGCCGTGCCGGCCGATGCCGGGGAGACCGAATTCCGACGGGAATACGGCGAGGGGGAGTTCATGAACAGCCGCCGGACGCTGCTCTACCTCTGTGAACAGCCTGCCGGCGGAATGACGGCCGAGGTGGTCGTCGCCTTCGGCGGGGGACTGCACCGCATGACGGCAGCCTTTCCCGCTGATCTCGTGCGCAACCGGATCTATGTGCTGCGGGTCCACGGTGCCGGAGCCGATGCCTCCGTGACGGTTTCCGCAGGAACGTGGGAGGAGGGGGCCTCGGTCGGTACGACCCCCGCTCCCGGCGGGCTGATCGACCCCGCGGCCTCGACGCTTCCCGAGGGGGTGACGCTGAATGCCGCGCAGGATTCGGTGCGGGTGGATTTCCGGGGCGGAGAGTTCCGCCTTGCGGTCCGTGCCGAGGCGGGTGCCGCGGTCGAGGTCGAGGGCCTTGTGCGCGGTGTGACCGCCTCCGTCGAACCGGCGGCACGGTCGTTCGAGCCGGTGGCGACGGTGGCCGTGTCGGCCGGGCGGCGTTTGCCGGGCGAACCCCGTGCATACCTCTATCTGAATATCGTCCGGGACGGTGTCCGCTCCGGGCGGATCGTGCTCCTCTTCGAACCCAATCCCGTGCAGTTGTCCGGCGAGATCGTGCTCGACGGGGAGGGGAACTGCGACTTCGGCCGCTATGTCGATGGCGAGCTGGGGCGTCTGACGCTCCCCGAGGGCAAGGTAGCCCGGGTGGAGTTCGACGCGGACGAGGACCCGTGGCTCAAACTGGACGGCGAGGAACGGTCGCTGCGGATCCTGGCCGGCTGGAAGCCCAACGATCCGAAGGCCGACGGCCGCGTGCAGGAGGGGCGCATCGTCATTTCGCAGGCCGACGGCTCGGACGCCGAGCGTTATGCCGTGCGGCGGCGCAACTGGGGCCTTCCGGTCGTGGAGATCGGGGGCGTGTGGTGGTGCAAATACAACCTGCGCGGCAACGTGAAGGAGTTCGCCGACCAGATCCCGATCGGCGCCGATCCGGCGGATGCGGATGTGCTGGCCGACTACCTGGCCTCGTGCGACGAGGGGGAGCTGCTGCGTCTGCTGGGCGACCAGTACCAGGCGGGCAATCCGGAGGGGCTTCCGCTGCGGTATGACGGTGCCTCCTTCTACTACGAGGGGATGCAGTCGGCGGCGCAGAACTTCGGGTCGATCGACCCGGCTGGCATGGCTCCCGACGGCTATCGGATTCCGGGTTACGACGACTATGCCTTTTTTGCCGGCAGCCGCAACTACAACCTCGGCGGCGCCGGGACGCGGAGCTACCGCAACATGGCGGGCGACGAGATCACGGTGCGCATCCTCGAACGGGAGGCGACGCTGCTCGGGCAACGCTACGGCACGATGGCTCTCTATGAGTTCCGCTCGGGAGGGGTGTGCTGGGTGCTTTGCGGCCTGGGCCATCAGTGGAATACGACGGCGGGCAGCATCTCGCCGATGATGTTGCTGCTGGCAACGGCCGGCGACGGTGCGAACAGCTGGGTCCTGGAGGGGTATGCGCAGGCGGACCGCCCGGGACAGAACTGGCTGAAGTTCGTGGGGCAGAATTCGACCAAGACCCGGATGATCCGGTGTGTGAAGACGCCGGTGGAGTATATGTACGATTGAGAGAAAAACCGAAGAGAACGATGACGATGAAACGAAAGATATGGATGCTGCTGGCGGCCTTTGCCGCCGCAGGAGTTGTGGCGCCGGGCTGCTCGGAGGGTGGCCCGGAGCCGGATGCGGGCCCCGGTGCGGGTTCCGGGGGCGACGGCTCGGGAAGCGGGCCGCTGTTCGTCGCGGTGCGAACGGCCGACTACGAGTCGGAGGGAGGCCCGGTGGCCGGCGACGATGCGGCCGGGCGCCTGCGGGCCTGTCTGTTCGAGCAGGGGCGGATGACGGCGGTCTATGACGCTGCGGACGATGCGCAGGCGGGTGTCGGGTTCCGGCTCGACCGGACGACCGGGGACCGGCTCTACGTCCTCTCGGGCGATGCCGCGATGCCCGACCTCGAGGCTCTCTGCCAGGCGGGTACGACCGAGCGGGAGTGGCTCGCCCTGACGGCCGGTACGGCGGAGGGACTTCCGCTCCGATTCTTCTCGGGACACGGCGACCTGACCGGCGCTGCGGCGCCCGAAGTGGTGCTGACGCGCGGTACGGCGCGTCTCGACCTGCACATCCGTGTGGTGGGAACGGCCTCAGTCGAGCGGCTTACGCTCGACGGTGCGGCCCTGCACACGCCGCTCTTCAGGGACGAGGCGTTTGCGCCGACCGAGCGGGGCGAAGTGTCGTTCCTGCTCGACACTCCCTGCACGGAGGATACACCCGATGTGGCCCGGATCTATGAACAGAGCGGTGAAGGGGCGATCCTGCGGGCCGAGGCGGTTGTCAATGGCAAACGGTGCGAAATCGAGACGGAGCTCCCCGGGCGGATCCTCCGCAACCGGATTTACGTGGTGACGCTGCTCAAGGGTGTGGCCGACCAGGAGGTCCGGCTGACGGTCGAACCCTGGGAGGAGGGCGGCGAGGTCGGGCTGCACCCCGACTTCGACGGGCGGATCCGCGTGGATGCCGCGGCCTCGGAACTGCCGGCAGGGGTCTCGGTCTCCGAAGCGGGCGACCGGGTGACGCTGCCCTGCGGGCGGACCGAGCTGTTGCTGGCGCTTGACTGCGGCGACGAACTCGAGCTGCTTCCCGTGGCGGGCTATCCGCTGACGGTCGAGCGTGAAGCCGATGCGGCGCAGGGATTGGCCGGTCTCAACCGCTTCAGGATCCGCAAGTCGCTCTACGCCCCGGGGATGGAGGCCGACGAGGTGGTGTTGCAGTTCCGCCGCAAGGGCCTTTCGGAGTCCTATCCCGAGGACCGGATCGTGCTGCATCTTGAGCCCAATCCGGTCCGGCTCGAGGGCGCCATCTCGTTCGATGCCGAAAGCTATGCCTTCGACTTCGGCCGTTATGTGGACAACGAACTGGGCCGCTTCACGCTGCCCGAGGGACGATGTCTTCAGGTGGAGTTCGGCGAGGACGAGGACCCGTGGGTGAAGCTCATGCCGGCCGACGACGACCCGCAGGTGGTGCGCGTGTTGGGCGGCTGGCGCCCGAACGATCCCCGGGCCGACGGCCGCCTGCAGGCGGCGACGCTGGTCGTTACCGACCGGACGGATGCTTCGGTCCGCGAGGAGTACCGCATTTCGCGCCGCAACTACGGACTGCCCGTCACGTGGTTCCACGGGGTGTGGTGGTGCAAGTACAATGCGCGGGGCAATTCGCGGCAGTTCGAGGATCAGATCCTCTCGTCGGCCGATCCGGCCGTCGAAGCGGGGCAGAGCCTCTTCGACTACCTGCGCGACTGCTCGCCCGAGGAGTTCCGCGACCTGTGGGGCTGGGCCTATCAGGGCGACAGCGGCATCGGCATGCAGGTGGTCGATGACGGGGGAAAGCTGGTGATGGAGGGCTTCTCCGCCTCCTCCTCCGTCCATATCAACAAACTTCCGGCCGACGCCCTCTCTCCCGACGGCTACGAACTTCCGACGATGGAGGAGTTCAACCGCATGTTCGATGCGACGGATTATGTCTGGATGATGTGGTCCGGGTCGCATACGCTGCGCACTCCCTGGGAGGGCCATTCGCTGGTGCGGCGCGAGCAGCGGCGGCGCAACGATGTTGCGGTGGGCAGCGTGCAGATGGCCGACGTGTTGTATGCGCGGATGTGGAGCCCGGATTTCCCCGACTGCGAACCGGTCGTGTGGTACGGGCCCGGTGCGCAGTGGAACGCCGACGGAATCCAGCATTCGGGCCATTACAACAACATCCTCTTTGCGGTCTGCTCGCCCGAAGGGGCGGGGTGGTACTTCTCCGGAGCGATGAATGCGCTTTACCTCCAGAAGAACGGGGCGGGGACGAAGGATACGCGGATCCTGCGCTTCAAGAAATCCCCGGTCGAATACATCTACGGGGTGTGAATGCCGGACCCGGATGTCGGAAGACGTCCGGGTCCGCCTCTTTTGTCAGGCGTTGAGCAGCCAGATCGCCAGATTCAGGTAGGTGGCCACGGCCAGCCAGGCGAGGTAGGGGGCGAAGAGCCAGGCTGCCGGGCGGCAGGAGCGGGCGGCCCGGCAGGTGAAAAGGATCACCGCGGCGTCGAGCAGCAGCAGCCCGGCAAGTCCTGCCGGCGGACAGCGCAGCGTGAAGAAGAGAATGCTCCACAGGAAGTTGAGCGCCAGCTGGACGGCCCACGGGAGGATCAGCTCGCGGCGCTGCCGGTCAAGCGCCACACCGAGCGCGATACCCATGCAGAGATAGATGATGCTCCAAGCGATGGGAAAGGCGACTGCGGGGGGCGTCAGCGGAGGCTTGACCAGTGCAGGATACCATTCGGCGATGGCACGCGCCTGGAAAAGGCTGGCCGAGAAGCCGACGGCGAAGCAGAGCAGGACAGGACCCAGGTAGCGGAGCAGACGTTTCATCGCGGTGCGTATTTTTGATCCAAGATAGCAAATTCCGGGCAAAAAGCCTCTTCTGCCGCATCTTTTCGGGCGGGATTTCACTATTTTTGCAGATGTCCGGCCGAATGTCGGACAACATGCCATGAAAAACAACCTGCTTACCGAACAGTTGGCCTACAACGGCGACAGTAGGACCAAGACGCACATCCACCTGATCCGCTATTCGGCGGGGGCGTTCGAGGAGAAGCTGCTCGATGCCTTCACGCCCGAGGCCGTTGCGGTCGGGGCGGACGAGAAGATCTGGCTGCGCATCCACGGACTCAAGGATGCCGCCTGCATCGAGGCGGTCTGCACCCACTTCGGGGCCGATTTCCTGACCATCCAGGACATCCTGAACGCCGACCACCCGAGCAAGGTCGAGGAGCACGACGGGTTCAATTTCATGGTCGGCCGGATTTTCCAGTCGGACAGTGCCGTGCAGGTGCGGCTCATGCAGGGCGGGCATTTCGTGCTGAGTTTTGTCGAGGGCGATTCGGGCTTCTTCGACGATGTGGCCCGGGCGCTGCGCGACAACGTGCTGCGCATCCGCATGCGTACGGCCGACTACCTCTTCCTGGTGCTGATGAACGGCGTGATCTCGAACTACGTTTCGCTGGCCATGTCCATCGGCGACGAACTCGACGACCTCGAGTCGGAGTTGCTGGCCGCCCGCAACGAACGCGACATCGGCATCCAGCTCCAGATGCAGCGCCGCCGCTACATGGAGCTCAAGCGTACGGTCATGCCGCTGCGCGAACAGTTCCAGCGGCTGCTGCGCTCCGATTCGGGGCTTGTCCGCAAGGCGAGCCGCCCCTTCTTCAACGACGTCAGCGACCACCTGCAGAACGCCGTGCAGCTGGTCGAGGGGTGCCGTGAGACCCTTTCGTCGCTCATGGACCTCTACATCTCGAACAACGACCTGCGCATGAACGACATCATGAAGCGGCTGACGATCGTCTCGACGATCTTCATCCCGCTGACCTTCCTCGTCGGGGTGTGGGGCATGAACTTCGAGCGGATGCCCGAACTGCACTGGCGCTACGGCTATGCCGCGGCGTGGGGCGTGATGCTTGTGGTCGGCGTGGCGGCCTACTTCATCTTCCGCGCCAAGCGGTGGCGTTAGCCCTTCGTCCGTTTCGCTCCCGGCCCGGGTCAGAAGGGGTAGCCGATGGCCAGGTGGAAGCCGAGCCCATCCTTGAAACTTGAAAGGTTGTAGTATCCCCTGCGGTCGGGGTTCGGGTAGGGGGTGTGGAGCCCGATGCCCAGGTCGGCGCGGAGGACCAGGTAGCTGATGTCGTAGCGGAGGCCGAATCCGGTCCCCAGAGCAATCTCGTTGAAAAATCCCTTCCACTTGAGTTCGGCCCCGGGGCGTTTCGGGTCTGCCCGGAGCAGCCAGACGTTTCCGGCGTCGAGGAACAGGGCGCCGTTGAGCCTCCCCAGGATGCCGAAGCGCAGCTCGACGTTGGCCTCGAGCTTGAAATCGCCCGTCTGGTCGAGGTATCCGTTGCGGTCGTCGGTCGGGGGACGGTAGCTGCCCGGCCCGATCGAGCGCACGGTGAAGGCCCGGATGCTGTTGGCTCCGCCGATGTAGAACTGTTCGCTGTAGGGCATCACCTCGGAGTTGCCGTAGGCATAGCCCACGCCGATGAGGAGCCGGGTGGCCAGCCACGTGTTGCCCTGCCCGAGCCGGTGGTAGAAGCGCAGGTCGCTCACCTCCTTGAGAAATTGCGAGTAGCGGTTGCCGAAGAGCTCCTGCGGGTGGTGTTCGCCGCACAGGGCGAGAATTCCCGAGAGCAGGTTGCCGGCCGACGTGAGGCTGTTCTGCCAGAAGAGACGGCGGTTGCCCGTCTGTCCGTAGAGCCGGTCGAAGGTGTAGGTGTAGCCGAGCGAGGGGATGAACTGGTCGCGGAAACTCATGGCGATCGTCGGGTTGGCGTCCAGCGTTTGGTCGAAGGATTCCGTCGTGTGGAGCAGCTTGTTGTAGGTCAGCTTCAGCAGCGTCAGCGCGTGGTGGCTGTAGGCCGAGGTGCGGAAGGTGTAGCCGGCCGATCCGCCGAAGGAGATCATCCGGAAGTAGTCGGGGCGGTTCATCAGGTCGAGCCCCAGCTGGAACGAGGTGCGCCCCTCCGTATGCGCGGCCCGTGCATGTCGCCTTGCCGCCCCCGGCCACAGGAGCCGCGGCAGGTCGAGCGTGGCGTTGAGTCCCAGTTCGTAGGAGTTGAGCCGCGAGTCGCGTCCGCCCGACTGCCTGTTTCCCGTCTGCCATTCGTAGGACCCGTTGAGTTTCAGGGCCAGTACCTCGCCGCCGCGGAAGAGGTTGTTGTGGCTCACCTTGAAGGCGATGCCGGGCCCGAGGAAGCTGTTCGACTTGGAGACGACGTCGGTCTCGAGGTCGGCGGCGATCGGCAGGTCGAGGCGGGCGTCGATCTCTATGTCGAGCGAGTCGCCGCCCGCGAGCGAATCGGCCGGCGGCACGTTGAGCGTCACCGAGCGGAACACGCCGAGCTTGTTCAGCTCCGTGAGGGTGCGGTTCTGCGCATCGACCGTGAAGGGTTGCCCGGGTTCGAGCGACAGGGCGCGTGCGAGCAGGCGCGGGCGGATCTTCATCGGGCGCTGCGTGATGACCGTGGCGCGCTGCAGGCGGAGCGTGTCCGTCGGGCCCGGCGAGACGTTTGTCAGCCGTACCGTCACGCTCCCCGTGCGGTAGGGGCGCAGCACCTCGGGCGGGGTGGAGGGCTTCAGCTGCAGGCGGATGTCGGCCCGGCGTCCGCCCACGGTCGTGTCGGCCAGGAATTCGAGGTATTGCGGCCGGAAATAGTAGTAGCCCCGGTTACGGAGGATGCCGGCGATGCGGTTGCGCTCCCCGGTGAGCGAGTCGAGGTTGTACTGTGCACCGGTGCGGAGCGGGGAGGAGGCCCGCAGGCTGTCGATCAGCGGGGCGAGGCTCCCCGTAGCGGGCGGGTATTCGATCGTGCCGTAGCGGTAGGGCGGGGCGATGCGCAGCGTGTAGTCCACTTTGGCCTTGAGCCCCCGCTTGCGGTAGCGGAGCCCGCTCGAGACTTCGGAGCCGAAGTAGCCGTAGTTGGCGAGTGCCTGTTCGGCAACCTGGGTGCGCAGGTCGGGCCGGACCTTCGAGATGAGCACGGGTTCCTTGGCCAGCCGCTTGTAGAACCAGTATTTGAAACCCCGCTCCCTGGGTGTGTAGAGGTAGTTGTAGGCCCACAGCCCGATGGGCAGCGGGGTGCGCACGAAGGGGCTGTAGAGCGGGTTGTTCGGGGCTACCGAGAGGGGCTGCCGGGCTGCCGAGGCGGCGGCATCGGTGAGCGTGACCCCCGAGTCGGGCTCGATGCGGATCTTCCGGACCCCGGTGTAGAGCACCTCGCCCTCGCCGAGCCGCCGGGTCGTGGAGCAGGCCGCGCAGAGGAGAAGTGCGCAGAGCACGAGCGTGCGGCGTATGTCAGTGCGTGTCGGATTCATGGCGGTTGCGTTTTTTCCCGGTGCGGTCGGGCGACCGGAAGAGGTCGAGCAGGCGGGCCATCTTCTTGCGGATGATGAAGCCCACGCCGGTCTCGGTGATCTCGCCTTCGAGGATGCTCTCGTAGCCCGTGTGGCGGAACAGGCGGAGGAACATGTTCCCGCGCCGGGTGAGGACGTACTCCAGCGAGATGTCGTCGATCATGTTCTCCTTGAGGTTCTCGGTCGGGTCGGTGTCGGTGCTGAACTTGCCTCCGATGATCACCCGGAACCGGTTGCCGAAGAGGTTCTTCGAAAGGCGGTACGAATAGTCGGTGCGGGCGCCGTTCGGGTCGGTTTCGTCGTAGGAGTCGATGCCGAAACTCAGGTCCACGCCCTTGAGCGAGTTTTGCGCCCATTGGTTCAGCTCCTTTTGTACGAAGGCGTTGAGCGGGTTCTCCGCATTGGCCTTGGCTGTGGTTCCGGGACCGGTGTAGGTGTTGTAGATCAGCAGGTTCATGGCCTGTTGGGCGCGTTGCTCGTCGGTGAGCGACTGCAGCTGGTTCTGCATCGTGAGGTCCTCGGGCGCCGAGAGCCCGAACGAGACCGCCAGGTCCTCGAGCGAGTTGCGGACCTGCACCGAGATGTCGAAATTCACCGGCCGCGACTCTCCTCCGTCGGTCGATACGCTGGCCCGCACGGTCTCCGTGGCCGTGATGTCGAAGTGCGGGTCGGCGGGGTTGCCCGTCCACTCGACATAGCTGCCCGGGCGGATGGCGAAGACCTTCTGCGCGATGACCGGCGGGTTGTAGCGCACGCTTCCTCCCGTGAGCAGGTAGCGTCCCGAAAGGGCCATGTCGCCCAGCGGGTTCATCGAGAAGGTGAGGTCGCCGCCGCCGCGGAGGTCGATGCGGTTGTCCCCGCCCGGAGAGAGGTCTACGCCGGCCTTCACCTCGTCGTTGATGTCGATCTCCAGCTGCAGGTCCACGCCTCCGATCCGCACGGGTGCGGCCTCGGTTTCGGGAGCGGGCTCCTGCGTCCCGTCCCGGAACGAAACGAACGTCACGACATCCTGCGATTCGTTGCGGATTTCGGTCGGGGAGTCCTGCATCACGTAGGTGAGCTCCGTGCCGCGGAGCAGTGCGAGCCTGCCGCGCACGGTGAGTGCGTCGAGCGGGCCGCGCACCGAGGCGTTCAGGTCGAGGTATCCGGTGCCGTAGACTGCCGTGCGCTGTTTTCGGGCCACGTCGAGGAACTGGAAGTCGGAGGCGCGCAGCTGCAGGTCGGCGGTCGTGCGGGCGAGGTCCGTGAGGTCCACCGTCCCGTCGATCGTGAACGGCCGGCCGTTGGGCGCCAGGAGGGTGAAGCGGTCGAAGGCGACGCGCCGTCCGTCGAGGCGGACCGTGTCGCCGGCCAGGCGGAAGGTGGTGCCGATCATCGGAACGCGGAATTGTGCCTGCGCGAAGGAGATGCCGCCGTCGAAGCGCGGGGCTTCGGGCTCTCCGTACATCCGGATGCGGCCGTGGAGCGTGCCCGCAAGGCGGAGCAGGTCGGCCGGCAGGAGGGGGTCGAGGCGCTGCAGCGGCAGTCCCGGGATCGTGCATTCGGCCTCGAGCGGCTCCCCGCCGCCGTAGCGGGCGCGGGCCGTCAGGAGCGTGTCGGCGTCGAGTGTCAGGAGGGCGTCGGCCTGCCGGATGCTTCCCTGGGCATAGGAGGCGCCGATCCCGACATCGCCGAAGCGGGCCCCGTCGTAGGTCACCCCGGCAGCCGTCACCGAGCCCTGCACCGAGAGGCTGTCGGACGACAGCCCGAGCTCCATGCGGGTTGCGAGCGTGCCGCCTACGGGTGGAGCTTCGGGCAGCAGCTGCAGCGTGCGGGCGATGTCGATCCCCGCGATGTCGAGCCGCACGCCGTCGGTGAATCCCGGGGCCGGCACGGTGTGCAGGGCGAGCCGCTGGTCGCCGCGTGTGAGCTCCAGGTCGGCCGTGATCCGGCGTCCGCGGCCATAGGCGATGCGGTTGTCCGCATTGACGTGCCATGTCCCGAGGTCGGGAAGGATGCGCCCTTCGATCAGGCTGTCGCTCCAGGCGACGGCGAACCCCAGACGGGTCGGCTGTTCGTTGGGGGCCTGCCGGCGCAGGAGGGCCCGGAGCTCCCGCCCTTCGATCCTGCCCGAGAGGGAGGTGTGTGCCAGCGAGTCGCTCCGCGGCGGGGTGTTGGCGATGCGCAGCTCGTAGTCCAGGGCATGTCCGTTGCCGGCGAGCCCGGCCGAGAGCGTGTCGAGGCGGACGCCTCCGGCCGTCAGCCCCTCGATCCGCATCCGGAGTGCAGCGGGGAGCGAGTCGCGGTTGCCGCCCCGGATCTCCAGCGCCTCGAACGATGCGCCTTTCGTGCGGAGGAAGTTGTTCAGTATGTTCTCCCGGCCGGCTGCGGCGAGCAGGCGGAACCTGGGCAGCAGGGGCTGCAGCGACCGCATGTCGATCCCCTCGGTGCGGAGACTGCGGCGCAGCGTGTCGGCGCTGCGGGCGAGGGCTGCGGTCAGCGAGTCGAGCGGCGAGGGGCTGTCGAAGACCATCGAGAGATCGCCCGAGCGGATGCCGCTGCGGGTACCCGCCGGCCCCGTCGCGAAGGTCAGTTGCGTGGGGCGGATGCCGCTCTCGCCGGCCGGGCCGTGGAGGCGGATGCTGTCGAGCGAGATACGGGCCGAGAGGCCGTCGGCTTCGGAGCGTGCGGCCGAGGCGTCGAGGCGGAACCTGCCGCCGATCGAGTCGGGTGTCAGCCCGAGCGCCGCGAGGTCGAACGACGCGACGTCGCCCGCGATGCGGAGCCGCTGTCCGGCCTGGGAGAGCGCTCCGTCGAGCCGCCATGCAAGCCGGAGTGCCTCGTTGTGCGAGGCGAGAAGCCCTGCGAGGCGGCACTCCTCCAGTCGGGCCTCGAGCGAGATGCCTCCGAGGTCGCGTCCGCGGTACTCTGCCCGGGCAAGGTCGCTCCGAAGGGAGGCTCGCGTCGTTTCGTCCAGCGGGTCGAATCCCCGGCCGCCGGCCTCGATGCTCAGGTCGAGTCGGCCGAGCGAGTCGGCCGGCAGGAAGCGGCCGAGCGGGAAACTGTCGCAGCGCAGCAGGGCCTCGTACTCCTTGCGGGCGGCGTCGAACGTTCCCGAGAGGGAGAGCCGTCCCGTGCCGACCCCGAGTGCCGTCGAGGCGGTGATCCGCCCCTGCTGCCAGCGGCCGTCGCCCCGGAGCGTGATGCACCCGGGGATGGCGATCCGGCGCTGCAGTGCCGTGTCGGGAAGCAGCGCACGGAGGAAGTCCATCTGCCGGAGCGTACCGTCGAGCCGCACCGCAAGCTCCGCGCGGGCCGGGTCGAGCAGCTGTTTGGCGGCTCCGTCGGCCTGCAGTTCGAGGTGCCCGGGCGAAGTGACGCCCAGATGCAGGCGGCGGATGTCGGCAAGGGTCCCGGCGAGTTGCAGCGATGCGCCGATCCGCTTGTCGCGCAGCACGGCGCGGTCGAGGGCGGGAACAAACCGTGCGGCGTCACGCATCCCGACATCGGCCGTCAGGTCGGCCGTCAGCGGGGCGTCCGGGGCCAGGGTGAGGATGCCCGCCCCGGCTTTCACATCGGCCCGGAGGCTCGACTGCGTGGTGGCGATCTTCAGGCCGGCGAGCTCCGCGCCGTCGGGGGAGAGGGCGAGCGATCCGCACAGTTCCTTGACGGTGAACCCCGACCGTTCGGCGAAACGCATGCTGCGGATCCGTACGGCCAGCTGCGCCCCGTACGAACGGAGCGAGTCGATTTCGGTGTCGAAACCCGTAACGGCGATGGCCTCAGGGTCGAATCCCGCTGTGGGGCGGTGGCCCGCAATGGCATATTGTGCGCGGTTGTCGTGCAGTTCGATCCGGTCGATGCGGATCTCCCACGGCCCGGCAGCCGGAGCGTCGGCGGCCTCCGGGACGGTTCCGGCCGTGCGGCGGGCCTCCGGCGACGGGCCTTCGGCCGCAGGGCCCGTTTCGTGTTGTGCGTCGTGTCCGGCTGCAGGCATGAGACAGGCGTAGGATCCTCCGTCGAGACGAACCGAACGGACCGAAACGGCTAAGTTTCCGAGGTCGATGCGGGCAGCCTCGGCCCTGCCGTCGTCGAGGCGTATGTCGAGCAGCAAGGGACCCGGCTCGTTCCGCAGGCGGAAGGCGGCGTCGGCGAGGCGGAGGCTGCCGATGTCGATCCGCCACGGCGCTGCCGCCGTATCCGTAGGGGACTCCTCCCGTTTCGGGGCGGGGCGCATCGTGAGCGCGGCATCGCCCTCGGCCAGACACACCGATCCGACGGAGATCGCCCTCGTGCGGAGGTCGATCACCCCGTCGAGCGAGAACGAGCCGATCGCCGCCCGGAGGTCCATGCCAGCGAGCGAATCGTCGTAGGCGAAGCGTGTGTCGTCGAGCTGGAGGCGGCGGATGTCGATCCGGCGGCGCAGCAACGGTCCCGGACTGACGTCGAGGGCCAGACGTCCGCACGAGAGCAGCGTGTCGCCCCGCTCCACGAGCCGGGTTTCGGTGACGGTGAGGCGGAGCGGAAAGGCCAGGCGGATGCGGCCGATCGAGAGCTCCATGCCCAGAGCGCGGGCGGCCTGTCGCTCGGCCTCCCGGCGGATGAGCTCCTGAATGCCCGGGATGTAGCACAGTGCGGGGAGGAGCAACAGCAGAAGAAGCACGGCAAGCAGGGCCCGGCGCGTGTATTTGAGGATCTTTTTCAGCATGCGGATGCGGTCCGGGTCCGCCTCTCCGTGCGGTCTGCCCACCGGGCGGCGCCGTACGGGTTCTGCCGCGGACGGCGGAATCCGATCGAAAGGTACAAAAAATCTTCCAAATCCGGAGCATCGCTCCGCCCGGCGGGGCGTGCGGCCCGCCGGCGCGATAAACGCGATGGATCGGTACGTCGGAGCGGCTGCCCCGCCGGGCGGCCGCATGGCGGGTGAAAATTCGGGCCGGACGGCTTGGCGCATTCGCTCCGGGGTGTTACCTTTGCGGAACGATCCCCGAACGAATGCGTATGAAACTCCGAAATCCGATCTTTGCCGGCGGCCGGGCGGCTCAGGATGCTCCGTTGCGCGAGGCGGCGCAGCGGACGGTCTATCCGATCCTGCTGATGGCCTGCGCGGCGCACCTGCTCAACGACATGATGCAGTCGGTCATCCCGGCCGTCTATCCGCTGCTCAAGGAGAAGTTCGGCTTTTCGTTCGCCCAGATCGGACTCATCACGCTGGTCTTCCAGATGACTTCGTCCGTCCTGCAGCCCTTTGTCGGGCTGCATGCCGACCGCCATCCGCAGCCCTATTCGCTCGCCGTGGGCATGTGCTTCACGCTGGTGGGGCTGCTGTTGCTCGCCGTGGCTCCGGGGTTTGTGTGGATCCTCCTGTCGGTCAGCCTGATCGGGTGGGGGTCGTCGGTTTTTCACCCCGAGTCGTCGCGTGTGGCCCAACTGGCTTCGGGCGGCCGCAAGGGGTTGGCGCAGTCGATCTTCCAGGTAGGCGGGAACGCCGGCAATGCGCTGGGCCCGCTGCTGGCCGCCCTGGTGGTGATTCCCTTCGGCCAGCACTCGATCGGGTGGTTCGCTCTGGCCGCCGTTGTGGCCATCGTCATCCTGCTGCGGGTCGGCGCGTGGTACCGCGACCGGCTGCGGACGGCCTCGGGACCGCTCTTTCCCGGAGCTTCGGATGCCGTGAGCGGCCTTTCGCCGCGGCGGATCCGCCGGGCGCTGCTGATCCTGACGGTGCTGGTCTTCTCGAAATACTTCTACATGGCCTGCATGACCAACTTCTTCACCTTCTTCCTCATGGAGCGGTTCGGCATTTCGGTGCAGGCGTCGCAGTACTGTCTCTTCGCCTTCCTCGCCGCGGCCGCGGCCGGTACGGTCATCGGCGGGCCGGTAGGCGACCGCATCGGCCGCAAGTATGTGATCTGGGTTTCGATCCTCGGAGCGGCGCCCTTCGCCCTGCTGCTTCCCTATGCCGGTCTGGCGGGGACGATCGTACTGGCCGTTGTTGTGGGACTGGTCATCTCGTCGGCCTTCTCGGCCATCGTCGTCTATGCGACCGACCTCATGCCGGGCAAGGTGGGCATGATTGCGGGGCTCTTCTTCGGCCTGATGTTCGGACTGGGCGGCATCGGGTCGGCCTTCTTCGGGTGGCTGGCCGACCGCACGAGCCTTGAGTTCATCTTCAGGGCCAGTTCGCTGCTTCCGCTGCTGGGGATCATCACGGGCCTGCTTCCCGATGTCGAGGCCCGCAAAACAAGGTGAGGATGGATTGTATCTGGAGATACCGCTCGCCGCTGGGCGACGTGACCCTCTCCTCCGACGGGGAGGCGCTGACCGGCCTCTGGTTCGACGGGCAGCTGCATTTCGGACGGACCCTCGTCCCGCAGCACGGATTGTGCGCATTGCCGGTCTTCGAACGGGCGGCGGCGTGGCTCGACTGCTATTTCGGCGGCGGCCGTCCCGATTTCGAGGTGCCGCTGCGGTGGCGTGACACGCCCTTCCGCGAAGCGGTCTGGGCACTGTTGCGGACGATTCCCTACGGCGAAGTGGTGACCTACGGCGAGATGGCCCGTGAACTGGCCCGCCGGCAGGGCGTTGCGGCCCTCTCGGCGCAGGCCGTGGGCGGGGCCGTGGGATACAATCCGATCTCGATCCTTGTCCCGTGCCACCGGGTGGTGGGGTGCGGCGGCCGCCTGACGGGTTACGCGGGCGGCCTGGAGCGCAAGGCGGCGCTCCTGCGGCTCGAAGGGGCCGACCTCCTGCGTCCTTACAGGATCAATTCATAATCGACGACATCGAGCCAGCGGCCGAATTTCCTGCCGACCTCCCTGAAGTGCGAGACGGCCCGGAATCCGAGTGCCTCGTGCAGCGCCGTGCTGGCCCGGTTGCCGCCCGTGATGCAGGCGATCAGGACGTGGATGCCGCGCCGGCGGCACGCCTCGATCAGTTGCAGCATCAGGGCGCGGCCGATACCCTTTCCGGTATGTCCCGGAGCCAGGTAGACGGTCGTTTCGAGTGTGAGGCCGTAGGCCGGGCGCGCTTTCCACGGGTGAGCGAAGCAGTAGCCGACCACCTCGCCCTCCTCTTCGCAGACGAAATAGGGCCAGGCCGCGGCGATGGCGGCGATGCGTTGGCGCATCGTCTCCCCGTCGGTGGGTTCGGTGTCGAACGATGCGTCGCTGTGCATCACGTAGTGGTTGTTGATGGAGGCGATGGCCGCGGCATCCTCCTGCCGTACTTCCCGGATCATGTGTCTCTCTGTTTTGGATCGGGGCAAAGATACGCATTTGCGGCGGATCGATTGCACCGGGCGACGGATTATTCGACCAGCAGCCGTGTCGGGCGCCACTGCCGCATGAGCTGCACGAGCACGAAGCTCACGGCGAAGGCCATGCAGGCGGCGAGCAGGATCCGCACCGGATCCGGCAGGGCCGTGAGGGGCTGCGTCCGGCAGACCAGGTCGTAGGCCCCCTGCACGAAGACGAAGTGGCAGAGGTAGATGCCGAAGGTGGCGCCGGCCAGCCGCGACAGCCACGGACGGGGTTTTACGGCGAGTTTCTGCACGGTGAGGAATACGGGTACGGTCATTAGGAAGACGTTGAGCCCCGAGAAGTACCAGATGATCTCCAGGTAGGCGTAGTTGCCCGGGAAGTGTTCCTGCAGGAAAACGAAGCCGAACGACGTGACAAGATATCCGACGAGGAATGCGGGGATGCAGCAGGCGGCCATGCGGCGCCAGCTCCATGCGGGCGGGTATTTCGTGAGGTACGAGGCCAGCAGGAGGTATCCGGCGAATCCCGAGACGTAGTGGAAGGTGCCGAACTCGTTCCAGTCGCAGATGCCGTAGAGTCCCATGTTGCCGTAGTTGCCCGCATAGCCGGCCAGCGGGGCGAGCAGCCGGAGGTAGGGCAGCAGGAGCGTGAGCCCCCAGACGCCGAGCAGCAGCCTCAACTCGCGCTTCGAGGCGCGTTCGAGCCAGGGGCTCACCACGGGCATGATCAGGTAGAGCCCGACGAGCATGTAGAGGTACCACAGCGGCGTAGTCTCGTAGTTGAAGTTGAAGACGAAGTTCCACAGCCGGGGCAGCGTGGCGTCCCACGTGTAGTTCTCCGCCGCGAGCGACGTGGCGTCGCCGGCTGCCTGCACGTAGAGGAAGTAGAGGAGCGGCAGCGCGACGGACCAGAAGACGAGCGCCAGCACCACACGCCCGATGCGCCGGCGGTAGAATGCGGCGGTGTCGGTGCGCACCGGGAGCAGGAGCACGGCGGTCATCATGACGAACAGCGGGACGCTGCAGCGGACCAGACTGCCCGAGAAGACGCCGGAGAGAAAGGCCGTGCGGTCGGTATCGAATGCGGCGACGTAGGGGTCGCAGCAGTGGGCGAATACGACCAGGAAGCAGGCCAGAACCCGCAGCAGGTCGATCCACCCGATCCGCTCTCGGCGGACAGGGGTCGGGGTTGGGAGCGTTTTTTCCATCTTGGGTTGGGTTTGTTGTCGGCGAAGTTACGAAAAAAACGGGATCGGACGTCGGCGCCGGTCCCGTTTTTCGTGTGTAGGCGGCCCAGCTTCCCGGACTGCCGTCTTTTTCATCCGGCCGTCTTGCCCGTTTCCCGCCCCGATGCGGTCTCCTGTGCCCTTTGCTGCCGGCTCCGGGGCGGGGTTCGCCGGACTGCCGCATCGGGTTCGCTCATCCGGCTGCGGGCGATCAGGCAGGCCCCGAGCACGGCGGCGTCGGCACCGCTGGGGTGGGTGATGATCGGGACGTTCTGGCTCATGAGCTTGAGCGAGTATTTCCGTACGGCCAATTCGATGGGTTGCAGGAAGTAGCACGGCTCGGCCTGCGCGAGGTTGCCGCCGATGACGATCACTTCGGGGTTGAAGAGGTTGATCAGTCCTGCAATGTGGTGTCCCAGTTCGCTGCCGGCCTGCATGACGAGCTCGATGCAGAGCGGGTCCTCGCGCTCCACGGCCCCGATGATGTCGGCCGTGGTGACGGTCTCCCCGCTGCGGACTTTCGGCGCGAGCAGCGAGGCCTCGCCGGAGTGGATCCGCTCGATGAGTTTGCGCTGGATGGCGCGGCCCGAGACCTCGGTCTCGATGCAGCCCGTCTTTCCGCAGTGGCAGAGGATGTTGTTGTTGTACATGTGGATGTGACCGAACTCGCCCGAGTAGCCGTCCTTGCCGTGGCAGAGTTTGCCGTCGATGACGATGCCCAGTCCCAGCCCCCCATCCGATGTTGATGTAGAGCAGGTTGTCGTACTGCCTGTTGAGCCCCGACATGTAGGCGCCGTAGGCCATGGCCTTGGTGTCGTTTTCGATGAAGACCCGCATCCCGAGCCGTTCGCTCAGGATGTCGGTCAGCGGCGTATCGACCGTCTCCTCGAAGTTGAAGGTCGTGGCGCTTGTTCCCGTGCGGCTGTTCACGCGTCCCGGAACGTTGATGTTGATGCCGGCGATGCGCTCCGGGGCGATGCCGTCGAGCGTGGCGACGAACCGTTGGATGCGGCGGCATACCTCGTCGAGCGTGTCGCGGGTGTTCTCGAGCCGGAAGTCCGTGTGCCGTTCGATCCGCACGGGCTGCCCGACGAAATCCACCAGTCCGATGTTGAGTTCGAAGGCCCGCATGTCCACGCCCATGAAGCAGGGGCAGGCCTCGGGCCGAACGCCGTAGCGTACGGTGCGGCGTCCCTTGGCGTGCAGACAGATGCGGTCCGTCTCGACGATCTGCCCTGCGGCGAGCATCTCGGAGACGTACTTGGCCACGGTGGTCAGGCTGAATCCCGTGGCCGTGGCAATTTCGGGAACCATGAACGAGCCGTTCTGCATGATGTGCTGCATGATGCTGCTGCGGACCGTTCCGCCGACGCTCCGTTCAGGCAGGCAGAAGAGGTGTTCTTTTGTCATGTGTCGCGTATCCTTTTGTTACAAATTTACGATTTATTCGGCGAAAGACAAATCGAATGTTTGAAAAATCGCTTTTATATTCCATATATTTGATAATATATCCCTCTTTTTGGAAATTATATTTGATAATTTGTTGTGGCTGATTTATGGGTTCGCAGATGAATGTTTTATGGGTTTAATCGTTGCATGTCAGTTGTTTATGTTAAATATAAAGGTTGTGTCGCTGTCTCTTATACACATCTCCGAGCCCAC
>ERZ1026929.84-NODE-84-length-54158-cov-21.472783_pt1 | contig 54158 bp, 39 predicted proteins | sample MGYA00519463_ERZ1026929 | MGnify/ENA primary metagenome ERZ1026929 (study PRJEB26926, sample SAMN06164829) | human gut metagenome | biome: ENVO:00009003; feature: ENVO:2100002; material: ENVO:00002003 | host: Homo sapiens | place: USA | collected 2012 ... | reverse complement strand
GAGATTCAGCCTAATTTTTTGTACTGTCAAAAAGTTTTAGCGGACAGTAATAATTCAAAATACGGGGTATGTATTGCGTGGCGGGTATTATACATTCAAGACAAACTATGTGGCACCTTTCCCATTCCCTGACTTCGAGTCTTTACCTGTAGAGCTTGTTTCGAGGATTGAGGCTCTTGTAGAAGAAATGCTGAAGGACAAGCGGACAGGTACAGAAACTGCACATATTCAGCGTAAAATAGATGAGTTGGTTTGCCGTCTTTATGATGTTGATATTAATGCGTTGAACTCCGAATCTACCTATTGATAGTCAACAGTTTTCAATGATCTCAATCTCGGCCTCGCTAAGATTATACAGCTCATATATGAGTCTATCGACGCGCTTTGAGATAGTTTCACGTTCTACTGTGTCGCTATTCTCAATCAGACTTTTTGCGTATCCGGTTAACTGAAGGTCAAGCTCTTGGGAAATAACCGGCACGGGGAACGGTTTTAGGTATGCTGGCTTATACCTATAATAACCGTTGGCTAATACAGTTCCTGTCTGGGTCATAAACCACCAACATAGTTTGGAATTTAGGATGGACATCCAAGTATAGTAACTACCTGAAAAGCCCTTTCTCCTTATGTATCCGTATACAGTTGTTGTACTATAATAGCGACCGTCAGAATCGATAGTGAAGTTTCCTCCCAATGATATTTCAGGGGCAACTATCTTTATCTGATCAAACAATGTGAGATTCTTGGGATAGATATACCTATACCAAAAAGTGTCCTTTTCCAACCTGCCTTTTTCTCTAGCACGCAACTCGGGCTCACACGCTTTCAAATACTCATAGCCCGAGGGGAACAAGTCACTCATTTCCTCCTCTGAATAAAGTGAGGCTTTCTCATTGACAACCTTGTAAGGAAAGATAACGTAACGATCACTATCCAGATGCATATATCGATGTACATCCTCTCCCTTCAAGAGAGGCTTGACCAGTCCTCGCTCAATCGTTATCCTCTTACCGAGATACTTAGAATAGCCTTCAACCAAAAGATTATCAAGCTCTTTGCACTCATAGAGGAAATAGACATCGTCCTTACTCGTCGCTAATCCCTGGAATATTGATTCAAACACATCCGCCAGCGTGTAGGGGTTCTTTCTCAATTTCTCAAGGATGGCGTTAACTTCCTTGTTGGCCAAGGTCCAAGGCGCATCAGTATTGTAGTCTATCTGGGCATAATCAGACAATTGTAGCGAATTCAAAAACCCGCTGAATCCTTCAGTTGTTGTAATGCTATCATCCAACTCAACATACTGTAGCTTATCTGATGACTTAAACCACTGTAGCCCTGTATAGGTTGAAGCGTCAAAGACTTGGAAAGCCTTCAAGTTGATAATTCTGGACACGAACTTTTCTTTTGCCAGATAACCACGCAGTCCTTTTCCGAAATCAGAATTAGTCCACTTTACCGGCATAATAAAATGTACAAGTCCGTCACCTTTTATGAGTTGGTGAGCTAACTCTACAAAGAGAACATAAATATCGAAAGAACCTGTAGCAGCCTGATAATGTTTGGAATAATAATCAACTATCTCTGGATTAGAATTCTGCAAACTCTGTATCCTCATGTACGGCGGGTTGCCAATCACGCAGTCGAAGCCGACGAAGCGGCCATCCTCATCGAGGACTTCCGGGAACTCGATGCGCCATTCAAAGGCGCCGACAAAGATTTTGTTATCCTTGATTTCATCCACCTCGGCCTGTATCTTGGCAATCTTGGCTTTCAACTCCTTGGCCTGTTTGTCGCGCTGGGCCTGCTCTTTTTTGCTGATTTCAAAGAGCTGGGGCGCCAGAAGGTTGTCCAAATCGGCGTTCAGTTTATTCAAGCTAACCACTTTGGGGTCTTTTAGGCCAATCTGGGTGCGGAGATTCCCCTTGATTTGGCGCAGGTAATCCTCCAAGTCGTGCTTCTCCTCTTTGCTGTGTGCGTTCTTATAGTCGCTCACAGCCTTGCGGTAAGCGCTGATGGAAATGCCGCTCTTTCGGAGGATTTCGGAGATGTCCTGTCCAAGATTGAACCGGTGCAGGAGCGAGTTGCCTACCTTGATGTTGATGTCAATGTTGGGCAAGGTTTCCAGTTCGGTGTAATCGCTTTCTTTTGTATAGTAGGCGTTTTTCAGTAGCTCTATCCATAGTCTGAGGCGGCAGATATTGACAGCGTTGGGGTTGATGTCCACACCGAAGAGGCAGTTTTCGATGATTTTGCGCTTCTCGTTGAAGAGGGTTTCCTGAATACGCTGGCTCTCCTGGTTGCCGGGAATATAGCTTACAGGGTTGCCGTCTTCGTCGGAAATAAGTAGTTCATCGTTCTCTATGTCAATGCTGTAATCCTGTTTCTTGATGCGCTTGCCGGAGCCGTCGATGAGGATGCCGAGGTCGTATTTGGTGTAGATGACTTCGTTGAGGACAGATACCAGGAAGTGGCCAGAGCCAACAGCAGGATCGCAGATTCGGAGGGAATCGATTACAGCATTGGCCTGAACATAGTCCTCGATGTCCTTGTTTTTCAAGGCCTCATAGTCCTTGCAGGACCATCCCATTTCCTCATTGAAGCGGCGGACGACGGTCTGCTGGATGGCTTCGCGGCTCATATACATCGTGACTGCACCGGGGGTGAATACGGAACCGTCGCGGTGGCCGTTGATTTTCTCGAAGATGAGGCCCAGCACGGAGGCGTTGATGAGTGTCTTGGCCTGTTCCTGTACTTCTTCGGAACCCTCGCTGGAGAAGTCGTAGGCATCAAGGAACTCCAATAGGTAACGGAGCGTCGGGAGTTTGTCGTAACGCGGCTTCTGACCGTCTTTGAGCACCGTGCCGTTGAATAGGGGCAGTTCGCTGTTGTCCAAACTGCTGATGCGGATGGTCTGGCGCTCCAGCGGGCTAATCTCAAAAAGTGAGCTGTTGAGGTAGGGAACTTTACCGTATTTGGTGTTGATGCTTTCAGACCGATCGGTAATGCGCTTTGCAAGAACCTGGAAGAATAGTTTATTGAGCTCATCGTAGTCTGGGATGACAGATGGTCGCATAAAGGCGTAGCTCTGGTCGCCTTTATGATACTTGACAAGTTGGGCCTCCAGAAGTTTGAGGAAGAGTATTCGGTTTGCCCATCCGATGGTGAGCGCCAAGGCTACGCCGAACAACTGCTCCTGTCGATTTTTCCCAAAAGAGTAGCGATCTTTCACGTTGTCAAGCCAATCCTCGCTGTCGAGGATGGTGATGGTGTTTTCAAGCAAAGAGGCCTGATTGCGCTCTACCTCCTTGCGACGGGTGATGATGTGCTTCTTGCTGTCTTTCTCCACCACTTCCTCCAGTCCGATGATATAGAGCAACTCGCTATAGAACTTGGTGTTGAGAGAGTTGCTGTCGTTCTGGAAACGCTTTTTCAGCAGATGTTCAGGGCTGAAGAATTTGAAGAGTTCGATGATTCGCTTGTCATTGCCAGTGTCGAGGAATTGTTTGTATTTGCGGATGTCGAACCATGTGTAGATAATCTGGTCCAGGACATTGGCGATGAAATCAGCTGCAATTTCCTTATAAAAGAAATCGGTTTTTTCGGATGTAAGAGCACCGGCGTTAAATTCCTCGAAGCGTTTGATGAGCTTTTTGTTTGAGTAGAAAATGCGTTCAAATTCATGAGCGTCAAAGACAAAGTACTCATAGACATTGGTGACTATCAGTTGTTTGAGCTGGATGTTCTTTTTGATATGTCGCTCACGAAGGTAGTAAAGCAGGAGTTCCTGTAGAGCCTTGCGATTGAGGTCCTCCTTTGTAATCATTTCGGTTGCGTTGGTTGGCTTCTTTACTTCGATGATAACGCCAACCGGGTCTGTAACATTGACTCCCAGGTGAATGGCACAGTCTATATCCCCATTGGGAGAAACCTTATAATTCTGGCTGTAGAACGTAAATTTCAAGAAGTCCATCAGGTCTCCTTTGAGCTTTTCTTCCGTATCAATGGAGGAAATCTGCTTGTAGTAGTTACTGAGTTGGGCTTTGAAGATGTTAAAGACTGGCCGTTCCACAGGGACCTGGCGATATGCTTTATTAAGCGACTTTGCTATAGTTAACTCTGCCATATTATTTTGTTTCAGTGGGATCTTTTTTCAAATTTAATGTTTTTTTGACAAACTGGGCTGAAAGTGTGTGATAATAAACAAGGTGAGGAAAGGCCGTTGCACTTGAATCAATGCGTGGAAGTGACTCCTTCGTGCCTAATCTCAGCAGGGAAGACAGAAATCTTTTCGATAAAATGAAAGAAAATTTCTAAAATAATTTGCAGATTCAAAAAAAGTACGTACATTTGCAGTCCCATTAACGAGGTAACCTCTTACTTGTCGTTGTAATTCAAGTAACGTTGCGCAAAAATTATTTTAGAAAATGGATTTGATTAAAGTAGTAGAGCAGGCATTTGTAAACGACAAAGCTGCATCTTTCCCTAAGTTCAAAGGTGGTGATACCATCACCGTTACTTATAGGATTAAAGAGGGTGATAAAGAGAGACTCCAGAAGTTCAGAGGCGTAGTTCTCCAGATCAGCGGTGCTACCCCATTCACCAAGACATTCACTGTCCGCAAGATTTCAGGTGGTGTCGGTGTAGAGAGAATCTTCCCGTTCCAGTCTCCATTTATCGAGTCAATTGAAGTCAACAAGGTTGGTCACGTTCGCAGAGCGAGAATCTTCTATCTCAGAAAGCTTTCTGGTAAGAAGGCCAGAATTAAGGAGAAGAAGCTTGTGATGGTTAAGGAAGAAAACGCGCCAGCAGAAGCATAACAAGGTCTTAGTACCTGGTATGGTCCCATAGCTCAACTGAATAGAGCATTTGACTACGGATCAAAAGGTTATAGGTTTGAATCCTATTGGGATCACGAAGCCTCGGAGTTTTACTCCGGGGCTTTTTCGTGTTTCTCCGTCACGAACATACTCTAATGAGGGACCAACGGGTCAATGTATAATCCCGGTTGGTTTGCATTTCATAGTGCGCCCGCAGCGAATTGCGAAGCACCTGAGCGGAGCGAGCTTTTGCCGCTGCCTGCGTGATTTCGTGACACGATTTCTTCTGAAGAACCTTGTCTCCATCTGCGTGATTGCCTTTGACGTGAACTTCATAGAGGATAGAAAGAGCGTCGCCATAGGTGATTTCTGAACCAATGAGCATCCAGACGAACCTAAGAATATCTACATAACGAACTTATATCCAATTGATTATACCGATTTAATGCAGAATGTAAATATGCTCATCACCCTGTTTTTTTATGGGAGTGAGCATATTGAAAAACAAGCTTAAATCTATATAATAAATTATAACTCAATAAGTTACAAGTGCTTTTTATGGCTTTGGCGATATGCTCATAGGTTCGAAAAAACCACCGCAAGCAGATATAATAAAATTCGTAATAGCCGGCGGAAACCTGTAACCTTCTAATAACACCGACACCTTTCCCTTACCTAAAAAGCATTTGGTTGGCGCGTAGGAGCGAAAAATCATTCTCGCGTACCAAAATTTCATTTCAATCAACACAAGTAAGCCGCAAAAGCCAATCCTGTGTGCCGACCGGTCTGTGACACGCAGTCCATTTGCATGTGGGATTACCAGCCGTAGATGTTACGGAGAATCCACCAGAGGATTACCAAGATGAATATTGTAATGATTATCGACCGGTGGCACACGACAAGATATAACTTCGGGTGCTTCTTGCGTAGAAGATATGCGGTTATCAGAACTATGATGTACGGTATCATAAGTACCATGAACGCATTGTACCTGAATGCTGCGGAAATGTCGCCTGTAAGCAATGAATGTATAACCCGCTGTGAACCGCACCCGGGGCAACGAAAACCTGTCAGCTGCAGAAACAGGCACTTGGGAAACAAGTTGCTTGATTCCGGGCTGACTGTGGCATAGATGTAAACGAACAGTCCTGCCAGCAGCAGTGTTGCCAATGTCAGGACTGTCTTTCTAGTACAATGAAACTTCAGCAACTACCACAATGATATGAGAAAGTATATTACAAACCATACAATTCCGCAAATGAGAGCAGTCTGGCTCCATTTCTTGGCATCTGCACTTGCCTGAACCGCTCCTTCGTAGTCACCAGCCTGGTACTTGGTTGATACTTGAGCTGCTTTTACAATTCCCGCTATACCGAAAGGAAGGCAGCAGAACAGTGTCGTTAGAATCGCATAGACAAGATAGTTGTCCGGACACGGTTTGGAGTTCGGCGTCGTAGCTTGTGAGGGTGATTGTGGTTGCGGTTGAGGTGGCGTCGATACAGGTTGGGTCTCGCTCAGTTTGTACCGCAATTAAGGCAGAACGTAGCTCCATCTGCAACTTGCGCTCCGCATTTTGGACAAAAGCTCATAGATTTTTGGTTATATTTATTTCAGTGTATTGCCGTTACCGTCGCGGTAGGTGTTGGCGGCTATCATAATAAGGTCAATGATGGTCCAGACTCCGCAACCGCCGAGCGTTATAAGCATCAATACACCTGTAACTATGTTTCCGGTATAGAATCGGTGAACGCCCAATGAACCTACCAAGATGCAAAGAATCAATGCGATAAGCCATCTGTCTTCATTGGTTGAAGCCGGCTGGTTTTGATAATTCGCGATTTTAAGTGGCGCTCCGCATTCAGGGCAGAAATTAGTTTCTCCTGTAACAGGTTTTCCACAGTTAGGGCAGTAGTTCATAAAGTTTTACATTTTCTCCACAAGGTAGCAATTGTACAAATAATTTCCAATACAGTTAGGTATGGCTGACAGAGAAAAGCTGAACAACCTGGCTCTACGTGTATCGTCTAAGGCGCTGATACATAGCATGTTGGCAAGAAATGCCAAAGACAGGTTGCATGAAAAAATAGGTAACCTGACTTTCATATATCCGCGTAAACTGTTGATAATTAGCAGTATTGCCAAAAGTTCGACATGCAGGTTGTTCAAAAAATGCACGGCAGGAAGCACTATCCGGCAGAATAATGCAAGTGGGGATGCAACAATGCTTATGAGAGTTGCATCTCTATATGGATGGTTGATGGGGGAGACTGTCTGAAAAGTCAAATATTCCTCAGTGAGAATCGAAAATCCGCTTCTGGCCTTGTTAGGGGTACGGAGTATTTCAGTCTCGCGAGGACTTTTCGGACAGTCTGGAGGAGGGACAGGGAGTTGATTGGTTATAATGAGGAGGATTGCTTGACAAGGAATCCTTAAACAAATATGATTTAATGCGAAAATTTACATTGGCGGCATTGACCGTCTTTTTTGCTGTCAGTCTTTCTGCGCAGAACAAGTGCACAGTCAGCGGATATATCCGGGATGCAGCTACGGGGGAGACGCTCATCGGAGCGGGAGTTATGGTGATGGTGACGGATGCTGCGTCAGGGGGGAAGACTTCAGGAATATCGTTGGGGACAAATGCCTCAGCGGCGACAAAAGCCAAGTCATCGATGGCAAACTCGAAAATCATTGGCGCCGTCACCAACGAATTCGGCTACTATACTATCACCATACCGTGCGGAAACATTGACCTGACATATTCTTATGTCGGATGTGCGGATGTAAAACAAAGCATTGACCTTCAGCGAGATACGGTTATAAATATCTCATTGCTCCAGGCGGCTTCACTTAAGGCCTCGACTATTGTCGGCCGCAAGGACGCCGGAATTCAGTCCACTTATATGGGCGCAATGGAAATCCCGCAGGAGATGATCAAGAACATGCCGGTGGTGCTGGGCGAACCCGATGTCATCAAGACCATTCAGCTGATGCCTGGCGTGCAGGGCGGCATGGAAGGATTTTCCGGAATTTATGTGAGAGGCGGTGGCGCGGACGAGAACCTTATGATGCTCGACGGAACGCCGCTTTACAATGTCAGCCATCTCCTCGGCCTGCTGTCGGTATTTACACCGGAAGCGGTCAAGAAATTCACATTCTACAAAGGCTCCTTCCCGGCAAGATATGGCGGCAGAGTATCCAGCATCGTCGATGTCAGGACCAATGACGGAAATGCCAAAGGATTCCACGGCTCGGTATCAGCAGGACTCCTTTCGGAAAAACTCCACTTCGAAGGCCCTATCGCAAGTGAAAACACCACATGGTCCTTCAGCGCACGCGGAATGCACACCTTCCTGTTCGACAGGTTGATAAAGGCTTTCGGCAGTCCTGCCAATTATGCCTTTTATGATATCAATGCCAAGGTAACACACCGTTTCAGTGACTCTGACAAACTGTTCGCCGGATTCTATACCGGACGCGATTATTTCAGATACTCCGATTCCGACAAGTCCAGTTCGAGGTATTATGGCCCTGACTATGAACCATATACGAAGTACGAAGAGGAGAATACGAAAATGAACCTCAAATGGGGCAACACATTGGCCTCGGTAAGGTGGAACCATGTCTTCAACAGCAAACTGTTTGCAAATACCTCGGTTTCGTGGAATACATACAAGATGAACATGGTCACCAATACCAGGGAACTTCTGAAATCCGAGACGGAGAACTACGACAAGCAGTACAGATATTCCTACACGTCAGGCATCCGTGACCTGGGCGCAAGGATAGACTTCGACTATATTCCTGCGCCTACCCATCTGATAAAATTCGGCGGCGAATTCGTGAATCACCTTTACCGTCCGGAAGTGGAGAGGTCACGCAGCATCAACAGCATTGGCGGGAATAAGGAAACAAGCGACAAGGTGAACGACGCCAGTCCGAACCTGTATGGCAATGAACTGTCGGCATACATTGAAGATGACATGACCTTCGGGGAGCATTTCTCATTCAATCCGGGATTGCATCTGAGCCTGTTTCTGGTCAATGGCCGTACATATTTCTGTCCGGAACCACGTGCAGCGGTCAAGGTCTCATTCGGCAAGGGCTGGGCTGTCAAGACAGCGTATTCAAGAATGTCGCAGTACGTGCATCAGCTCAAATCTGGCAACCTGAGTCTCCCTACTGACCTCTGGGTGCCTATTACCAAGAACATCAAGCCGGTAACATCTGACATCGTCTCTCTCGGCACATATTACAGCGGCCTGAAAGGATGGGAATTCTCGGTGGAGGGCTACTGGAAACAGATGAACAATGTCCTTGAATATAAAGACGGCAAGATGTCATTCTCTTCAGCCGCTGACTGGGAGGAGAACGTGGAAATGGGACAGGGCCAGTCGTATGGCGTGGAACTCTATGTCCAGAAGACACTTGGCCGCACCACCGGAACCGTCTCATATACATTGTCCAAGACCGACCGCATCTTCCGCGACGGCACCATCAACAACGGAAAACGCTTCCCGTTCGTGTATGACCGCAGGCACAACTTCTGTGTCAGCCTGAATCAGAAACTCGGTAAAAGAGTGGACCTGAGCGCAATATGGACTATCGCCTCCGGAAACTGGATGACGGTTTCCTCCAGATCTACTCTCACACTTTCGCCGGACGGAAAGGAAATGTCGATGGTGGACTATATTTCAAGCAGGAACAATTACAGGCTTCCGCCGTCCCACAGGCTTGATTTCAGCGTAAACATCCACAAGAAGAAACGTCATGGCGAACGGATCTGGAACTTCGGAATGTACAATGCCTATGGCGCCAAAAATCCTAACTGGGTAACTTTGGACAGCAGGGAAGTGAAGAACCCGGACACCGGAAAAACCACGTACATCCCGGCATTGAGCAAGAAGACATTCCTCTTGTTCCTTCCTTCTTTCAGTTACACATATAAGTTCTAGAAATCATGAAAAAGTCAATATTGATAATAATTGCGGCAATGATGTCTGTCGCATGTGAAGAGTACATTGACCTGCGCAGGGAGGGCCCGGAGAAGATGCTCGTGGTGAACGGAAATCTGGTGGCGGGCGACACGCTGCATACGGTTTATCTTACCTGGGGCATGTATGACGATGTGAAACCCGTCGAGGCAGCCCATCTGGACTGCTACGTGAACGGCAAACTGGTGACATCTACGGACAAGGTGACCGAGCCGGACCGGTTCTCGTACTATGCCAATGCCATCCGGTTCAAGGCTCCTTTCAATGCCGGTGACGAGGTCAGGATCACGGTGGATGCCGGCGACGCCCATGCCGAGGTGACCGGTGTCGCTCCCAAGTCGCCTGTTGTCAATGCCGTGGATACGTCGTCATTCATGGCGAAGAACAAAGGAGGAGAGCTGGCCGCTTTCTATATGACCAAGGTCCATCTGCAGGACGTTGCCGGAGAAAGGAATTTCTACCGTATGGTAATGTCTTATGAATCAGAGTACAGGGCTTCAGAAGTACCGTCCGGCAGTCCATACAAGGAAGGCCAGTTCTTGTGCAGGGCCTCCAGGGATATCGTCTTCGACAACAAGTACGAGAGCCTGCTGTACAGGAATCTGAAAACAGGTATGGAAGACAATTCCAATGACGTGGATAATTATTATGCCAATGAATATAACTTGTTTACAGACAATACTTTCGCTGACAGGGAATATACATTGAAACTGGCTGTGGAAAAGACACTTCTGCATAATTATTATCCGAATTCTTGGTCGCGTGACGAATATGTGCCGGCAGAATACGGGAAAATCTGTTTCCGTGTATTGTCAATGTCCCGAAGCACCTATACTTATATGAACGACTACGCATTCGACAATTCGGAGCAAGGCTCCTGGAACTTCATTGATGAAATTCCTTATCCGAGCAATGTCAGCGGCGGTACCGGCATGATTTCGATTATGACTCCGTCGGATTTCTGTATTGATCTTAAAAAAAGGTAACAACAATGAACAAGATGAATTTTGCCATTTCATTGGCATTGATCCTTATGGCCGCGATAGCGTGTGACAAGGATAAGGTCTCGTATGATATGACGGAGGCTGGACGTGCCGCGATGGACAGGCTTGTCGGTGAGTATGAGCTCGTCGGCGCGGAATGGGACGGGGCACCGGTGGACCTGAATGGCGACGGCGTGGCTTCCGCTTCGATTTTTGATGAATTGAAAGAGGTGCCGGACCTGACAGATGAAACCGGAATAGAGATAGACATGACGGTGCCGTATCGTACCACCGTGAGAATAAGTCTGTTGATAGAAGATATCTACCTGAATACTTCAAGTTCGTTTTGGAACAAGCGTGTTTATACGCCGACATTCACCGTGGACTCGTCAGGGAATTATGATCTGGGCATTGACCCTTATTATGGGAAAATATCCGATGACGATCGCTGCAAAGGCTATTTCTATAAGATGAATGTCCGGCTGGAGGGGGATGATATCCTGTATCTTTCGGGTTATTCGGTGTTGCGTGACGACCGCTCCGTCCAGCCTGTGACAGGAACCCTCACTTACAAGTTCAAGTGCGTTTCCGGCAAGGGCAAAGTTCCACGCCCTCAATAACATTCTGACACGCCGGAAGCCGCCCTCAGCAAAAACCGGTGCTGCTGGAGCAATTCTCAAATTATTTCATTAACTTTAAAGGTTGTTTTTTTAGAGAATGTGCTGTGTTTTACGTTAGTGAAATAAAGAGAGAGGCGCCGGAAGTGTTTGCGACGCCGTTGCAGAAGAAGGTGTATGAGACATTGGCTCAGAACAATATACCTTTCGGGCGGGTGGATACCGATCCGGGAATAACGATGGAGGATTGCCGAAATATCGACGCGGCAATCGGGGAGAGGATAGTCAAGACCGTGTTTCTGTGCAACCGTCAGCAGACTGTTTTCTATCTGTATGCCATGCCTGCAGACAAACCTTTCATTACCAAGGATTTCGGCCATGCTCTCGGAATCTCAAGAGTCTCATTCGCCTCAGGCGAAAAGCTTATGGAGATAGCCGGAACTGAGCATGGCGCCACTACGGTCCTGAGCGCCTGTCTGGAATCTGCAAAAGATGTGCACATCATCATTGACAGGCAGGTCCTCGAAACCGGCCATTTCTGCTGCACGGACGGCACTGCCACCTGCTTCATCAAACTGGACAAATCCGATCTGCTGGACAAATTCCTGCCCGCCTGCGGACATGTCCCGACGATAATATGACACCACTAAACTGACAGACTGATGAATAACGGAAAAAAACTTGTAACAGCGGCAACAGCGGCACTGAGCCTGTGCGCCTGCGGGAAACAGGACGTGAAGAAACCCAATGTGGTTTTCCTGCTTTTCGACGACCTCGGATATGGCGACTTGGGATGCTACGGGCAGCAGAAAATCGAAACGCCTAACATAGATGCATTGGCCTCGCAGGGGTTGCTGTTCACGGATATGTATTCAGCAGCGCCGCTCTCATCTCCGTCCAGATGCTGTCTTCTTACGGGCAAGCATATGGGCCACAGCCAGATACGCGCAAATGAAGAACATTATGTCCCTAAAGACAGTCTCGGATGGAACGGAGTGTTCCTGAATCCGGAAGAACAGGGCCAGTTTCCTCTCGAAGAAGGAACTCAGACGATTGCGACAATGCTGCAGTCGGCCGGTTACAGGACAACAATGGTGGGAAAGTGGGGACTTGGCTTTCCGAAAAGCGCATCTCTGCCGAATACAATGGGGTTTGACTATTTCTATGGATTTAATTGTCAGGCACTTGCGCATTCATACTATCCTGTGAAACTATGGGAGAACGGCGTGGAAGTCGAGACTGGCAATGACCTCGTCGTGCAGGGTTGCAGATTTCCTGACTCGCTGGACAGATATGATCCGGCCAACTACGAAATGTACGGAGGAAAGAATTACAGCTGTGACCTGATGTATGACAAGATGGTCAGGTTTGTGGAGGACAATGCCTCCTCACCGTTCTTCCTGATGTGGACTACAACTGTCCCGCACAGCGCAGTCCAGGCACCGGCCGATGAGGTGAAGTACTATGTGGACAAACTCGGAGACGAGGAACCTTGCACGAACCCTGGAATGTACCTTCCGAACAGATACCCTCACGCGACCTATGCTGCTATGGTTACCCACATTGACACGCAAGTCGGCAAACTCGTCGAGAAACTCAAGGATCTCGGAGTCTGGGACAACACCATATTTATCGTATCTTCAGACAATGGCCCGGCAAGCAACGGTAACTCTCCGATGGAGTATTTCCAGAGCGGCGGCCCGTTCAAATGCGGTAAAGGCTGGGGTAAATCATCATTGCACGAAGGCGGAATCAGGATGCCGTTCATTCTGCGCTGGGGCAACAACAAGAATTGCGGACGTATAACACGTATGTCCAGTTTCGCCGACCTGATGCCGACATTGGCTGAAATCGCTGGGGTCAATGCCCCTGAGAATGACGGCGTTTCATTCGCGCCGACCGTTCTGGCGAAGACTCGTGGCGGACAGCGTTATGCCAAGGCCAATGACATGATCTTGGCGCCGCAGCGCGACCACGAATACCTTTACTGGGAATTTCCGGCATCCAAGGGCTGGGTGGCAGTCAGGATGGGAGAATGGAAAGGCATCGTACGCAAAGTCCTGAAGGGCAATTCCGAAATGGAACTGTACAATCTCAGTGATGACCCGCAGGAGCAGAACGATGTTGCTGCTTCGCACCCTGAGATAATCAGGTCAATGTGGTCCGCAGTCAGGGACAGCCATTGTGATGCAAATCCGGAAGTCCCTAAATTCTGTATGGATATAAACTATCCTGATTCGCTTTAGGCCTTATGAGACTGTTCCGGTTCATGTCTGTTGCAGTTCTGCTGCTCGCTTTCGCCTCGTGCACACACCGCACGGAGACGGAAAAGCCTGGCGGCGTACTCTATCGGATAGACACGTCAGGAACAGCGTGCCGGATATGGACGTACCATCCGGACGGCAGCATCCAGGACAGCATCACATTGGACAGGAAGCTTAAGAGGCTCGTATGCATGTCCTCCAGTCACATCGCCTGCCTTTCAGCAATTGGATGCGACAGCCTGATATGCGGTGTCTCAGGTATAAAATACATTTCTGACACATTGATACAGAGGCGTTTCGCCGAAGGCAAAGTTGCTGATGTCGGTTCGGATGTGGCGGCTGACTATGAAAAGATATTGTCAATGTCGCCCGACCTCGTGACGGCCTACAGCCTGCCCGGTTCCGACTTCGTGAAAAAGCTCCGCTCGTTGGGTGTCAATGTCCTGGTGCTCAATGATTATCTGGAGAACAATCCGCTCGGCAGGGCTTCGTATATAAAACTTTTCGGTGCATTGACAGGAAAGACGGCTGTGGCCGATTCTTTATATGAGGCGGTCCGTGCAGATTATGATTCGCTCTCTGCTATAGTGCAAGGTGCTGTAAATCAGGATAATGGGAGAAAGAAAGTCCTTGTCAATGTCCCGTATTCAGATGTCTGGTACATCCCGGGCGGCGACAATTATATGTCCCGGCTTATACATGATGCCGGGGGAGAGGTGCTCGGTGCCGTTGCTGGAAAATCCGAGTCCGGAACGGTTACCGTGGAGCAGGCGTATCTGCTGTCGAAAGATGCGCAGGTGTGGCTGAATACAGGATGGTTCGACTCTCTCAATGCCTTATATGCCTCGTCACCGGTTTTCGGAAAGTTCGGCTGCGCTGACAATGTATATAACAATACTTTGCGCACTACGCCGGGCGGTGGCAACGACTTCTGGGAAAGCGGAGCTGTCCGTCCTGATCTGATTCTTTCAGATTTGATAAGAATCCTGCATCCGGGACTGATTCAGGATGCCCCTTTGCACTATTATAAGAAATTGGCTAAACAGAATTGATACGATGCGAGATATGAAAAAGTTTGACGGAAAAGTCCAGATGCTGGACGCGGGAATGGTATTGTTTGAAACCAAAAGCGACTTTGGAGACACTTTAGGACAGGTGAAAGCTGAAATGGAAGTCTATGGCAAGGTACTGAAGCCGGCTGATCTGTCTGAAGCGGAACTTCCGGAGTCAACAGGCGAGTGCGACCTGTTTCTGGACTGGTCCAGCATTTGGCGGGTGCGATACATCTCCTGCCATCTGGAGAGCGCCGACGGTGGTGAGTCTGATCCTCACCGTTATGCGGCTACATTCAAGGAAGGCAACCGCAGCACGATGCTCAGGGGAGTGGTGATGGCTGTCCTACTGGTCGGTTTCGTCCTGGATATAATATTCGTGCACGGTGTGCTGAACACCATCTGCGCAGTGGTTTTGGCTGCATTGACAGCATATGTCTGGATACTTCCGAGCCGCAAGGCGCAGAGGGTAGTGAAGTCTCTGATGAAAGCCTTGAAGCGATAAGAGCAGCGCCTGAGAAGCTGTTCTGAAAAACTAAAGCGACAGTGCAGCGGACCTTCCGGCAAGATAACCGGTGGAGAAAGCGATCTGAAGATTGTAACCGCCGGTATCTGCGTCAATGTCAAGAACTTCGCCGCACAGATACAAACCGGGGCATTTTCTGGAACTGAGCGTCTTAGGCACGATTTCATCGCAGGAAACGCCGCCTGCCGTGATGACGCAGCGCTCATAGCCCACATATCCGGCTATGTCGAATTCCCAGTTGCGGATAGCATTGACAAGAGCACGCATCTTAAGCGTCTCTTTTCCTTTGCTTCCGCTTATTATTTCGGGATGGCACTTCATGAAGCCCGGAATTATTTCCCATGGCATCAGCTTTCCCAGTAGTACCTTTGCCTGCTGCCTAATGCTTTTGCCTTTGCTTCTCGGGTCCGCCCCCACTTCTTTCCACAGTTCGGCGACTCTTTTCTCGAACTCCTCGGCAGGCACACCGCTCTTCAGGTCCAGCGCCACTTTCACCTTACTGCCGTTCAGAATCGCCTTCACGGCGTTACGGCTTATCGCAAACCCTGCCGGGCCCTCGAGACCGCCGTCAGTAAAGTCAATGTCGCCCTCCATTTCCTGAACCTCACTTCCGTTCACGAAAAGTCTTATCCCTATGTTTTTCAATGAATTGCCGCATAGAGCAGTTCCGGTTTCGGAAAGCGCGGAGCTCCTGTCCACGTGCCCTTTAAGTTCAGGACTATTTTCCTCCAGCGGAAGCTTGTACTCTTTCGGAACAAGTGCCGTCAATGAAGGGAAACACTGTTTTATGCTATGTCCGAGTGACTTGGCGAATGTATATCCGTCGCCCGTAGAACCTGTATTCGGATATGAGAGACCTCCAGTGGCGATAATCAGCCTGCATGATGAAAAACTCTGGCCGTCAGCGGTTTCCACTGCGAAAATACGGTTTCCGAACTCCTCTTCCATGCGTACTCCGGTGACTTGCGCATCTGTCATAACCCTCGCGCCAGCATTCCGTGCCGCACTATAAAGCGCATCCACCACATCCATGGACCTGTGCGAAACCGGAAACGCCCTGTCTCCACGTTCCACTACCGATTCCATTCCGTTGGCATTGAAAAAATCTATCAGCGCATCGGGAGGGAGGCTGTAGAATGCCGGTCTCAGGACATTGGAATTAGACCTTACGTGTGAGGAAAAATCGCTCCAGCCCTTTACATTGGTAAAATTGCATCTTCCCTTGCCGGTAATCATTATCTTTCTGCCCGGCCTCGGCATTTTCTCGAGGACCAGGACAGACGGGCGCTCTTTCGATGCGGTTCTGGCCCCGTAAGCGGCCATAAGACCTGCCGCGCCGCCACCGATAATGATGATGTCGTAATGCATAACTACCTGATGTTGAAGTCAATGATTTGGTTTTCGCAGAATGTGCCCTGTACATTGACAATACCGTCTTCTCTCGACCACAGATGGCTGCGTGACGAAAGTTCTACTGCCACAAGGTCGCCGGTCCTGAGATAAATTCGGCCGGAAGCCTCCGTAAGAGCCGCCTCCAAACTGCCTGTCCCGCCCGCATTGATCCTGAAGATCTCATTTCCTTCCCGCATCAGCACGAACTCGTTTTCGGTGTTCTGCGCAACGCATTTCTGATAGAGAGGCGCCGGCAGGAATGATGTATGGTCAATGCAGGATGCGGATGCAAAGTCTTCACTGCCAGTCCCTATCAGATTTTCAGGATAGAGCAGCACGCCGAAGTTCACGCTGTCGTAATACCGGTCAGCGAACCTTGCCCCGACGCATTTTCCCGGCTTGCACACTCTTGCGAACATTACCGGAGCAAATGTCAGGGTGTCAATGAAATCCTGAGGAAAAACGTCTTCGTTGTCCTTTTCCCAAGTCGTGTCCGGCCTGACAATGATATGGCCTGAAGCGGTCTTTACGATGATGTTCATGTCCTTTGAGCGCGAATATTGAGGCTATTTGCCCTGTTCAAATTTTCCCTTCAGTTTGCTAAGCGCATCGTTAAGAGCTTCACCTTCAAGCGGTTTGCTCATCGCCTCCTTCTTTTCCTGCTCGAACCGCTCTCTCAAGCGTGCGAACTGACGCTTGGTGTCCATCGTGAACTCGCCGTTTTCAATCCATGCGAAATACGCCGGTTCCATCTCGAACACCTCTTTGGCAGTCTTGCCGCGGTGCTTTCCGAAACTGATGACCGGCTCGTTGTCTTTTCCGAGCACAAGTCTTCCGGCATAGTCCACTGTGCGTGGGCGTCCGCCTACTGATGAAAGAAAGTCCACATTGTTCTTGAGCGGAACTTCATGGAATTTGTCAGCCTCCTGGTACTTTTCCAGCTCACCTTTGAGAACTTCATATGTTGCCAATGTGTCTGCTTCCGCAGAATGGGCATTTTCGAAATCCTCACCGCCGCAGTAGAAGCGGTAAGCGGCCTTCAAGTTCCTCGGCTCCATATAGTGATAGATCGTCTGCACGTCCACCATCAGTTTCGAATGCAGGTCAATGTCGATTGCCTCCAGGGTCTGTCTGGCTTTGGCTTTTTTCTCCTCGCTGCATTTCGGGTCTTTCAGCCTGCTGTTGCAGTATGCTCTTACCCTTTCGATTTCCTCAGCCAGCATAGGGAGATCGAATTTGGTGGAATTGTAACCTGCCAAGTCGCTGTCTTTCAGCCAAGAAACCACTTCCGGAGCTATCTCGATGAATTTCTTTTCACCTGCGACATCCTCGTCCTTGATGCCGTTCACCTGGCTGGCACCCGGATCGATGCTCTTCTGCTTTCCGGCAGAGTAGTCCCACGGACATACCCGCCATGTCTTTACCTCATGATGATGGTCCGGAAATACCTTGACGAAACTGAGTTCCACGATGGCATCAGACACGATATTCAGTCCTGTACTTTCAATGTCGAAGAACAGGAGCGGTTTTTCAAGATTCAGTTCCATTTTACTTTACCATTATAGGCATTACGATACCGAAAACTTTCTCGGTCTTCAGTTCCTCTTCAGAAGGCTGGAGAAGAGCGGATCTGCGCTTGTCCACAAACTTCATGACAACCTCCTCGCATGACATGTTGGAGAGCATCTCGATGATGTGGGTGGATTTGAAGCCGATGGTAAGCTCGCTTCCGTCATATTGGCAGGAAACCTTTTCGTGTGCTGCGATCTCAAATCCAGGATCCTGCGCGGAAATCTCCAGAGAGCCCGGCGTCAGGTCGAACTTGATGTGGTTCGAGCCTTTTGGAGAACATACGGAGATACGGCGTACCGTGTTCAGAAGCACGAGCCTGTTTATTCTGAGGATGTTGGAGTTGTTCTGAGGAATGATGGTCCTGTAGTCAGGATATTTGCCTACAACAAGGCTGCAGATGACCGTGGTGTTGTCGAATCTGAAGATTACTGTCTTGGAGTCGAATTCTATGGTAATCTCCTCCACGTCTCTGCCTATTACTGATTTCAATATGGCCGCGTGTCTCTTGTTCAGTATGAACGAGCAAGGCTCCGCTGCCTTCACGTCGTCCGCCGTATAGCATGTAAGTTTCTGAAGGTCAGATGCTACAAGAGTAGTTGCCTCCGGCTTGATGTCGAAGAATATGGAGTTCATCACCGGACGGTTGTCCTCGTCTGAGGATGCATAGATGGTCTTGCTGATGCCGTCCACGAGGCTTGCGCCTGTGAATACCACAGTCTTGAAGCCCTCTTCCACGCTCTTGCATTCAGGATAGTCGTCCGGGTTGAAGAAAGGCAATGTGGATGAACCGCTCGACCAGATACATTCAAACTGGTTGTCGCTGATGGTCCTGATGGTGAGCGGCTGGTCAGGAAGTTCCTTCAGGAGGTCATTCAACTGTCTAGCCGGCACCGCGATTCTGCCTTCGTCCTCTGCTCCTGAAGTTTCCACAGTGATGGAAGTCTTCATCGTGATTTCCTTGTCAGAGGCGGTCACTTCGAGGCTGTTGTTCCCCAGTACGAAAAGGTAGTTCTCAAGTATTGCTTCATTGGTCTTCGCAGGAATTGCCTTGGATACGGACATGAGTCCTTTCAGCAGTTCTGAGCTTGATGTGACAAATTTCATATACGTGCTATTTTAATTATCTTTTAATATGTGTCAGCCGTCATTGACCTTCCTTCTCAGGAAGAAGAAAGGCTTCATACAAAGGTAGGTAATTTTCTGGAATTGTGGCATATATTTTGATTTTTCATCTGCCCGGTTACGGACATCGTTGCGGTTTTCTCTGCAGCGTGTCTTTGAATGTGAAATTTTAAAATTCAATGAATATGAACAAATCATTGCTAAATCTTCTGGCGTCAGTCGGTGTTGCCGCGCTGACAGCATTCGGCGTAGTCAAGGCTTGTACACCGAAACTTGTATCCGAAGGTGAGACCGCTGCATTGGCAGCAGACGGCTCAGCATACAGAACTGTCAATTTGTCAGCGACGGAATATCCTGATTTTACTTATGCGGCCGAGTCTGCCGTAGATGCTGTGGTCTATGTGAAAGTGACCATACACCAGCAGGCATCCGCGATTTCAGATCCGTTCTTCAAGTTCTTCTTCGGTGACCAGATGGCTCCGCAGTCCAGAGACCAGCAGGCGAGCGGTTCAGGCGTGATCATCCGTGCAGACGGTTATATCGTGACCAACAATCACGTGGTGGACGGCGCTACCAAAGTGGAAGTCACATTGAACAACAACAAGACTTATCCTGCGAAAGTCATTGGTACAGACCCTGCTACGGATGTTGCAATCCTGAAGATAGATGCGGAAGGCCTGCCTGTCATTCCTTTCGGCGACTCTGACAAGTTGAGACTTGGACAGTGGGTGATCGCCATCGGCAGTCCGTATGACCTGCGCTCTACCATTACGGCCGGCATCGTCAGCGCCAAGGGCCGTCAGATGCCTCATCCGCAGGGTGAATTCAAGATTGAGTCGTTCATTCAGACAGATGCTGCCGTAAATCCTGGAAACAGTGGCGGTGCGCTTGTGAACCAGAAGGGTGAACTTGTAGGCGTGAATACCGCAATTGTCTCACAGACAGGCTCTTTCACTGGCTATTCTTTCGCAGTGCCTTCAAATATCGTGAGGAGGATTGCTGAGGACCTGATCGATTTCGGAAGTGTCAAGAGAGCGTTGCTCGGAGTGTCAATGTCACAAATTGACGACAAAAGAGCTAAAGATTTGAAACTTTTTTCTCCAAAAGGTGTATATATAGAGGAGGTCGTGAAAGGAGGAGCAGCTGACAAGGCGGGAATTCAGAAGGGTGACGTCATCGTCGCAGTGGATTCCACAGAGATTACCACTCCTTCTTCTGTGCAGGAAAAAGTCAGCTCGTACCATCCGGGAGACAAGGCTGAAATAACCATTGTCAGGGACGGTAAGGAGAAGACGGTAGAGGTTACATTCCAGGGTACATCTATGGAAACCGGCTCCAAGGACGTTGACGGCTCGGTGGCATTCTATGGCGCCAAGTTGAAGAAACTGTCCGATGAGACGCGAAGCCAGTTGGGACTCAAGAGAGGTGTGGAAATAGTGTCTGTAGGACCGGGCAAGGTACAGGATGCAGGCGCTGTGGAAGGCTTTGTAATCCTTTATGTCAATGATCAGCCTGTCAGCGACCCTGAAGATGTAATCAACATAGCAAAGAAGGCGAAGAGGGCTATCTATGTCGAAGGTGTTACCAGAAACGGCAAGGCGTCCTACTTTGCGTTCGGCAAAGAGTAAAAAACGTATATGAGACAACTTAAAATTACTAAGTCGATCACCAATCGTGAGAGTGCCTCCCTGGACAAATATCTCCAGGAGATCGGTAGAGAGGAGCTGGTTTCGCCGGAAGAAGAGGTGGAACTTGCCCAGAGAATCAGAAAAGGTGATCAGAGAGCATTGGAGAAACTTACAAGAGCGAACTTGAGATTTGTGGTTTCTGTTGCGAAACAGTACCAGAATCAGGGCTTGAGTCTCCCTGACCTTATCAATGAGGGAAATCTGGGACTTATCAAGGCTGCTGAAAAATTCGATGAGACGAGGGGATTCAAATTCATCTCCTACGCCGTATGGTGGATCCGTCAGTCGATTCTTCAGGCATTGGCTGAGCAGTCCCGAATCGTGAGACTTCCTCTGAACCAGGTGGGTTCGCTCAACAAGATAAACAAGGCGCTGTCGAAATTCGAGCAGGAAAATGAAAGGCAGCCGTCAAGCGACGAACTTTCAGAGATGATCGATGTCCCTAAGGACAAGATATCTGATACGCTCAGAGTTTCAGGAAGACATGTCTCGGTGGATGCTCCTTTCGTTGAGGGAGAAGACAACAGCCTGCTGGATGTGCTTCCTAACACAGATTCTCCAAGTGCTGACAGAGGACTGGTGAATGAGTCTCTCAATACTGAAATAGAGAGGGCTCTGTCCACATTGTCCAGCAGGGAGCGTGAGATCATCAAATCTTTCTTCGGAATCGGATGTCAGGAAATGACGCTCGAGGAAATCGGAGAGAGGTTCGGCCTCACAAGGGAGAGAGTACGTCAAATCAAGGAGAAAGCTATCAGAAGGCTCAAGAGTCCGTCAAGAAGCAAACTCCTCAAAGGGTATCTTGGATAATTTTAGGTTTGCTTTAAGATGACACCGGAATCATTTATTCAGAATAAGGCCGCTGAGGCCATAAAAAGCGTTTACGGAGCAGATGTCGATGCATCTTCCCTCCAGATACAGGTTACAAGAAAAGAGTTCGAAGGCGACTACACGTTAGTTGTCTTCCCTCTTTTGCGTATTACACATGCTTCACCGGACAATACCGGAAATGCGATAGGAGAGTGGCTCAAGACCAATGTTCCTGAGATTGCAGGTTACAACAGCGTGAAGGGCTATCTGAATCTCCTTTTCTCGCAGGTTTACTGGAACGAGCTTTTTGCTGAAATAGCTTCAGCAGAGAATTTCGGAACACTGCCGAGCACAGGAAAGAACATTATGGTGGAGTTCTCTTCCCCTAACACCAACAAGCCGCTTCACCTCGGCCATATCAGGAACAATCTCTTGGGAGACTCCGTTTCAAGACTGTTGAAGGCCTGCGGAAACAATGTCATGAAGGTGACATTGGTCAATGACCGCGGCGTCCATATCTGCAAGTCGATGCTTGCCTGGCTGAAGGCCGGCAATGGCGAGACACCTCAGTCTTCCGGCAAGAAGGGCGACCATCTGGTAGGCGACTGCTATGTGATGTTCAATGACATCTACAAGAAAGAAGTGGATGCTCTCGTAAGCGGCGGAATGAGCAAGGAAGAAGCCGAGAAAGAGGCTCCTTGCCTGAAAGAGGCTCATGAAATGCTTGTGAAGTGGGAGCAGGGCGACAAGGAAGTGCGTGATTTGTGGAAGAAGATGAACGGATGGGTTATGGAAGGTTTCGATGAGACCTACAAGGCCCTCGGCATTTCTTTCGACAAGACATATTTCGAATCAGATACATATCTTCTCGGTAAGGAACTGGTGCAGAAGGGTTTGGATATGGGCGTTTTCGTGAAGGACCCGGACGGCTCAGTCTGGTGTGACCTCACTGCTGACGGCCTTGACAGAAAACTTCTTCTCCGTAGCGACGGAACATCAGTGTATATGACCCAGGATTTGGGAACAGCAGAGAGACGTTTCTCAGAGTATAATCTCGACGAGCATGTCTATGTGGTAGGAAATGAGCAGAATTATCATTTCCAGGTGCTCAAGCTTATTCTCAAGAAACTCGGCTTCAAATGGGCGGACGACATTTTCCACCTTTCCTATGGTATGGTAGAACTGCCTGAAGGAAAAATGAAGTCAAGAGAGGGAACTGTGGTGGATGCCGATGACCTTATAGAGAAGATGTACGAGGAGGCGAAAGCTACTTCTGAAGAGTCAGGAAAGCTTATGGATATGCCTGAGGCTGAGAGAGATGCACTGTATCACTCCATCGGTCTCGGAGCATTGAAATACTTCATCATGAAGGTCGATCCGAAGAAGACGATGCTCTTCAATCCTAAGGAGTCCATTGACTTTAACGGTAACACCGGTCCTTTCATCCAATATACTCATGCCCGTATCAAATCCATTTTGAGAAAGGCTGATGAGCAGGGTGTCAGCCACGACGCCGCTTCGCTCAAGAATGACATTGCCCTTTCTGCGAAGGAGGTCCGTCTGGTCAAGATGTTGAACCTGTATCCTGCGAAGGTGGCGGAGGCCGGAGCCGAATATTCGCCGGCAGTGATTGCGAACTATGCTTATGACCTTGCCAAGGAGTTCAACCAGTACTATCACGAGACCCGCATTCTCCAGGAAGAGGATGTGCTCGTGAAGAATTTCAGGCTGGTCCTCATCCAGACTTTGGCGGATGTGCTGACGAAGGCAATGGGACTGCTCGGTATCGTACTTCCTGAAAGAATGTAATTTGACAATATGGCTGAACAGAAGGAAGCATATATGTTTCCTACCTCTGTGAAAGAGGTGGAGGCATTAGGCTGGGATTACATTGACGTTATCTTGTTTTCCGGTGACGCTTTCGTGGACCATCCTTCTTTCGGAACTGCATGTATAGCGCGTTGGCTTCAGAAATGGGGCTGGCGCGTTGCTGTTGTGCCTCAGCCGAACTGGCGCGACGACCTGCGGGATTTCAAGAAGTTGGGTGCGCCGCGTCTTTATTTCGGTGTCAATGCAGGGGCCATGGACTCGATGGTGAACCACTATACGGCTTCCAAGAGGCTACGGCACGATGATGCCTATACCCCTGACGGGAAGTTCGGACAGAGGCCGGATTACGCTGTGACTGTCTATACCAAGATCCTGAAGAAACTGTATCCGGATGTGCCTGTGGTCATTGGCGGAGTCGAGGCTTCGTTGAGGCGGCTTACCCACTATGATTATTGGAAGGATTGTCTGATGCCTTCGGTACTTGTGACAAGCGGCGCGGACTATTTGTGCTACGGAATGGGGGAGAAGCCGATGCTGGAACTGACCCGCGGCATCGAGGCGGGCAGAAGCCGTCACGATATGCACAAGATTCCGCAGATAGCGTTCTATGTGAGCGGAAAGCCTAAGCCCAAGGAAGGTGTGCTGATTCTTCACTCCTTCGAAGAGTGCAAGAGGGACAAGAGAGCATTTGCAGAGAACTTCCATCATATTGAGATTCATGCGAATATGATGCATCCTGATACCTTGTTGGAAGGTACCGGAGACGGTTATGTCCAGATCAATCCGCCTTATCCGCCTTCGGACGAAAAGGATATGGATTCGTTCTGGGACCTGCCGTTCACGAAGATGCCTCATCCTCGTTACAAGGGCAAGAGAATTCCTGCCTACGATATGATCAAGTATTCCATCAATACTCATCGCGGATGCTTCGGAGGTTGCAATTTCTGCACGATTGCGGCACATCAGGGCAAGTTCATACAGTCGCGTTCCGAGCAGTCCATATTGAAGGAGGTGAAAGGTCTTCTGAAAGTTCCGGGATTTGCGGGCAATATCTCTGACTTGGGAGCGCCTACTGCGAATATGTACGGTATGAGGGGAAAGAATCCGGCTCTATGTGACGTGTGCAGGCGCAAGTCGTGTCTTTTTCCTGCTCCTTGCCCTAATATGGACAGAAGTCATGCGAGGGTTCTGAAACTCTATCACGATGTCACATCGGTCAAGGGAATCCGTCATGCGTACATCGGCAGCGGCATCAGATATGACTTGTTCCTGTCGGAAAACGGCTTCGTGGACAAGACTTCCTATCCGTATCTGAAGGAACTGATTCTGGACCATACGTCCGGCAGACTCAAGGTCGCTCCTGAGCATACTGAGGACAATGTCCTCTATTACATGGGCAAGCCGTCGTTCAGGCTTTTCTGCCGTCTGCGCAAGGAATTCGACAAGATAGCTTCGGATGCGGGGCTGCGTACCGGCATTGTCCCGTATTTCATTTCTTCGCATCCGGGATGTCATATGAGCGATATGCAGAAGTTGGCTTCGAATCCGGCATTGAAGGGAATCTATATGGACCAGGTGCAGGACTTCACGCCTACTCCGATGACGACTTCCTCGGTCATGTTCTATTCCGGACTGGACCCGAGAACGATGAAACCGGTCTTCGTGGAGCGCAATCCTGACAAGAAAAAGATGCAAAAATCATTTTTCTTCAAAAAAAAGTAAGATAACATATTTGTATTAGAAAAAATTGTCCTATTATTGCATCGCGAAATAAGAAGAAAGAAAGACTATATAAAAAGTAACGGTACAAATAATATGGCGACTAATCAGAAAAAGAGAGCGGTTGTGAGCTACGAGAAGATGTCCAAGGAGCTTGCGGCAGCGTTTGTAGAGAAGTATCCGAAGGGTTTCAGTGACTATCTGCCTGACCTGATAAAGTATGACAAGCCGGACGGCACATGTTTCTATGCTGTGACTGTCGAAGTTCCGGATGCTATCTATCTTGTGAAGATCAAGATCAAGACGGACAATCCTGACGACATTGAGAAATGGCTTGAGGAAGATGCCTCAGAGGATGGAGATACCACGGCTCCTGATACAGCAGGAGGTGAGACACTGCCGGATGACAATATCTCCCAGTATTCTTCCAGTGATGATGATGCGTCTGACGCTTAGGAAAAGTACAATGAGAGTTATGCCGGGAACGAATTCTTCGTTTCCGGTTTTTTTTGTCATCGCTTTTGCGTAAGTTTGTACTGATGATGAAATGGCTGACAGAATTTAAACTTTTTTTGAGAGGCTTGCCCGAAAAGAACAAGCTTCTTCTGTTGTCGCTTGTCGTGGGTGTAAGCAGCGGTTTGGCCGCTGTGCTGCTTGAAACTCTCGTCAGGGCCATTCATCGTGGCCTGACCAGCTGGTTTGACAGTGCCGGGGACAATTTCCTGTACTTGGTCTATCCTGGAGTCGGAATGCTCCTGTCGCTTCTCATATTGCGTCTTGTGATCAAGGACAATATCGGTCATGGAGTGACCAAGGTGCTGGTGGCCGTATCCAAGAACGAGTCCAGGATCAGACCACATAATATGTGGTCATCCATATTGACCAGTTCATTGACCATCGGCTTCGGAGGCTCGGTCGGTGCGGAAGCTCCTATCGTATATACAGGCGCGGCGATCGGCTCGAACTTCGCGCGGTATATGGGGATGTCCTACAGGAATATTACCATATTGCTTGGATGCGGTGCGGCCGGTGCAGTGGCCGGAATTTTCAAGGCGCCGCTTGCCGGTGTGCTCTTCACATTGGAAATTCTCCTTTTCAATATATCCATGACGTCAATGATGCCGCTGCTGCTTTCTACGGTTTCGGCCACGATGGTGTCATATATATTTCTTGGCGACAGCCTTCCGTTCGAGTGCACATTGACCCCGTTTGAAATCCATAACGTCCCGTTCTATGTGCTCCTCGGCTTTTTCTGCGGACTTTGTTCATTGTATTTCCTCAGAACTACGCTGAAACTCGAGGACAGGTTGGGAAAGATGAAGAATCCTTATGTCAAATGGGCGTTCTGCGCCATTGGTCTTGGCCTTCTCATTTTCCTATTCCCGCCTTTGTACGGTGAGGGCTATGACGCGCTCGGTCCGCTCCTGAACGGCCAGCCTATTTCCTATGACGGGGAGACTGTACTTTCTTTCATGCTGCACAAGCCGTGGCTGGTCCCTGTATTCTTTGCATTGATACTTCTTCTCAAGGTCTTTTCAATGACATTGACCAATGCGGGAGGCGGTGTCGGCGGTACTTTCGGTCCGACATTGTTCGTGGGCGCAATCGCCGGTTTCCTGCTTGCGAGGGTGACCAATCTTCTGATGGCCGGGACTGAGTTTGTGGTTCCGGAACAGAATTTCGTGCTGGTGGGTATGGCCGGACTGATGGCGGGAGTGATGCAGGCCCCGATGACGGCAATCTTCCTTATTGCCGAAATATCAGGCGGTTATGAACTATTTATCCCGCTTATCATTACATCTACCATAGCGTTCGGAACTATCCGTCTCTTCGAGAAATACTCGATTTATACGAAGCGAATTGCAATGACGGGTGATCTTCTCACCCACGACAGTGACCAGGCTGTGCTTACGCTTCTGAAGATTTCCGATGTGGTGGAGACGAACTTTACTCCGGTAAGCATAGATGCTACGCTCGGCGAGTTCGTGCAGGTGATTTCCAGTTCGGCGCGCAATATCTTCCCTGTGATAGATTCACGGGGGCATCTGCAGGGCTATGTCTCGCTTGAGGATGTCAGAAAGGATATGTTCCAGACGGAGCTGTATGATAAGATGCACGTTTACAATTATATGAAATCTTCTCCTGCCTATGTCTATGAGGGCGAGAAGATGGACAGTGTGATGAAAAAGTTCGAGAATACGGATGCCTGGAACCTGCCGGTCGTGAAGAAGGACAGGACTTATGTGGGGTTCGTTTCCAAATCCAAGATATTCTCCGCATACAGGGAGGAATTGAAAGAATTGTCTCAAGATTAATAACATAGATGAAATCCATTTACATTGATTTTATAGCAGAAAAGTTGCTGGTCAAGGACTGGCAGGTGGAAAATTGCGCGACCCTTTTCGAGGAGGGATGTACTATCCCGTTCATCAGCCGTTACCGTAAGGAAAGGACCGGAGGTCTTGATGATGAACAAGTTGCGTCTATCAAGCATTGGACCGAAGTCTTCTCGGACATGGAGAAGAGAAAGGAGTCGATACTCGCGACCATCGATTCTCAGGACAAGCTGACGCCCCAGCTGCGCTCCGCGATTGAGAATTGTGTCAATGCCAATGAACTTGAGGACCTTTATCTGCCGTACAGGCCGAAAAGAAGGACTCGTGCCACTGTGGCCAAAGAAGCCGGGCTGGAGCCGCTCGCGGACAAGATGTATGCTGTAGAGGTCCGTAATCTGCAGGCAGAGGCTGCCAAGTATGTCAATGACAAGGTGCCTGATGTTGAGGCGGCATTGGCAGGCGCCCGCGATATCATTGCCGAGAGGCTTTCGGAATCAGCCAAGGTCAGGGAGGCGATGAGGTCGGTATTCCGTACAAGGCGTGTGGTGTCCAAGGTGACCAAGGCCGGAAAGGAGAATCTTGAGTCCCAGAAGTTCGAGAACTATTTCGATTATGCGGAACCGCTTTCGAGGATTGCGGCTCACAGGCTTCTGGCGATATTGAGAGGGGAGTCGGAGGGATGGCTGAACGTGAAGATTGACGCTGATCCTGGGAAATGCGGAAACAAGATATATTATGACTTCTGTCAGGAGCGCAGATATCCTGCAGGTGAACTTGCACAGCAGATCCGTATGGCTGTAGATGATGCCTACAAGCGTCTTATAGAACCGTCCATTACCGGTGAAATACTGAAGGAGTTCAAGCTGAAGGCCGACCAGGAGTCTATCCGTGTTTTCGGAGAAAACTTGCGCCAGTTGCTTCTCGCTGCACCTGTGGGCCAGAAAAGGACAATGGCGATAGACCCGGGATTCCGTAACGGATGCAAGACGGTCTGTCTGGATGAGCACGGAAATCTTCTGCATCACGAAATCATCTATCCTCATCCTCCGCAGAATGAGAAGATCAAGGCTATCACATCTATATCATCGATGCTGGAAGACTATGGTATCCAGGCGATTGCTATAGGAAACGGAACAGCGAGCCGTGAGACTGAAGATTTTATAAAACGTGTGCCGCTGCCTGACGGATGCAAGGTGTTCGTGGTCAGCGAGGACGGGGCTTCCATTTACTCGGCGTCGGATGTTGCAAGAGAGGAATTCCCGGATGAGGATGTGACTGTGCGAGGAGCAGTGTCCATCGGGAGGCGTCTTATGGACCCGCTCGCGGAGTTGGTGAAGATTGACCCCAAATCGTTGGGAGTGGGGCAGTACCAGTATGATGTGGACCAGTCTCTTCTGAAGGAGAAACTGGACAATACCGTGGAGAGCTGCGTGAATACTGTAGGTGTGAACCTGAATACGGCGAGCAGTTATCTGCTCAGCTATGTGTCCGGAATCGGTCCGGCATTGGCCTCCGCCATTGTCAAGACACGTTCAGACAAGGGCGGTTTCCGCTCCAGAAAGGACCTGATGTCTGTACCTCGTCTCGGGGAAAAGGCTTTTGAACAATGTGCAGGCTTCCTCCGTATTCCGGGAGCAGAGAATCCTCTCGACAACTCGGCTGTGCATCCGGAGTGCTATCATATCGTCTCGAAAATGGCTTCCGATCTCGGTGTCACTGCTGAGCAGCTTGTCGGAAACCAGGAGCTGTGTTCCAAGATCGAGCCTGAGAAATATGTCGAGAAGGAATTCGGCCTGCCTACTGTCAATGATATTGTCAAGGAACTTGCTAAGCCTGGACGGGATCCGCGTGAGGCGGCTCAGGAGTTTTCATTTGCAGACGACATACATTCGATAGAGGACCTGCAGGTCGGAATGGAGGTTCCGGGAATTGTTACCAACATTACCGCATTCGGTGCCTTCGTGGATTTGGGTGTCCATGAAAACGGTCTGATCCACGTTTCCCAGATGGGCAGAAGAGATGGTAAGGTAACATTGAAACTGCATCAGCACGTGACAGTGAAGGTTATTGGCGTGGATTTGGACAGACGCAGAATATCCCTCAGATTAGTAAGATAATCAGCAGTAATTTTCACAAAAATTAAGAAAATATAGATTTTTCCTTTCAGATTGTTCTTGATTTACTTGAAAACAATTATATTTGTAATGTAATTGTAATAAGATGGCTGAAGGAACAATGAATGGTAAAGCAGGAATGGTGGGAGTATATCTACTTTCGCTTCTTGCTATATTGCTTTGGGGAATGTCGTATTTGTGGAGTGACTCTCTGCTTGCTCTCGGCATTCCTGTGGAATATATCGTATTTGCCAGAATAAGTATCGCCGGTGTGGTGCTGCTTGTTTTCAACCTTGCTACCGGACAGAATATCCGGATGCAGAAGAAGCATGTGCTCAAATTCATCCTCATTGCGTTTTTCGAGCCGTTCATCTATTTCGTCTGCGAAACTTACGGTATCCGCTTTACGGAATCGCCGACCATCAGTTCTCTATTGATCGCTGCCGCCCCGATTTTCTCCGTTATTGCAGGAATGGCGATTTTCAATGAGAAATTCTCATTGTTCAATATGTTCGGCATCCTTGTGTGCTTGGGAGGTATCGTGATGGTGACTCTGTGCTCTGAGTCCATGGGTGAGCACTTCGTCTTGGGTATTGTCCTGCTCGTTATCGCCGTGCTTGCGGAGGTGGGACACGCATCATTGACGAAATATCTGACAGATTCTTATTCTCCGTCAGTCATCGTGATGTATCAGTTCCTCATCGGTTCGGTGTTCCTTTTCCCGCTGTTCGCAGGCCCGGGCCTGAAAAACTTCGATGCCGAGCTGTATCTTTCGTGGGACGTCTGGAAGCCGATTCTCTGTCTTGCTGTGCTGTGCTCAAGCATCGCTTTCGGTCTGTGGGCCAATACGATAAAGCATCTCGGTGTAGCGAAGTCCAGCATATTCCTGTCCACGATTCCTGTATTCACGGCATTGGCAGGCTGGATTCTCGGACAAGAACTTCTTACCCCGCTTCAGTGGGCCGGTATTTTCGTGGCTTGCATCGGAGTCGTATTCTCACAATACACGAAGTCCAAGCCGAAATCCCTTTAACGGTTTCTGAATTCAAGTTTTTGACCTGCAGCCGTTTCGGTGATGAGGTGGCCGTTCTGAACAGTTAATTTGCCGTTCAGATAAACGTCCTCCACCATTCCTTTCAGTCTGCTGCCTTCATAAGGGGACCAGCCGCATTTGTAAGCGAGTCCGGCATTGCCATCGTCGCTGCCGCCGACTGTAAATTCCTTTTTCGGATCAATGATGATGAGGTCTGCCTTGTTTCCTGTCTGAATCTTTCCTCTGCCTACGATTCCCAGCATATCTGAAATCTTTTCGGACAGTACTGACGCTATTCTGGTCAATGGAATCTGCTCTTCATCTGCAACGGTAAGCAGCACGGCGACTTCCTGCTGTATGGAAGGCATTCCTGACGGGCAGGAGAGATATGGCCTCGCCTTTTCTTCCTTCAGGTGCGGAGCGTGGTCGGAGCCGATCGTGTCTATCACGCCGTCTTTCAATGCATTGCGCAGCGCGGCCCTGTCGGTGGCGGTCTTTATTGCCGGATTGCATTTGACACGGCTTCCAAGCCTGTCGTAATCTTCGTCGCAGAACCAGAGGTAATTGGCTGATGTCTCGGCTGTTATCTCAGGATTGTATTGCTTGGCCGCACGTATCATTTCGACTTCTTCAGCTGTGGAGACATGGCAGATATGAAGAGCTGTACCGTGATTCATCGCCAGTTCCAATGCCTTGATCGTGCTGCGTATGCAGGCCTGTCTGCTGCGTATGTTCTCGTGCTCTCTCATCGGTATATTCTCGCCGAATTTCTGCTTGGCATCGGCAAGATTCGCCTTTATGATGGCTTCGTCTTCACTGTGAATGAAAATGCGTGAGCCGCTTATGCTGAACAGTTTGTCGAGGGTTTCCTGTCTGTCCACAAGCATGTTGCCTGTGGATGAGCCCATAAATACCTTGACGCTTGCGAATGCCCTGCTGTCATGGCAGCGTCCCAGATATTCCTTGATATTGTCTGCATTGACATTGTCTGCTCCTATATGGAAGCCCCAGTTTGCATGGCAGCGTCCTTCTGCGAGGCTGCATTTCTTTTCCAGTTCTTGCAGGCTGACAGTAGCTGGAACTGTGTTCGGCATGTCTATGAATGATGTGACACCTCCAAGCAGGGCTGCTCTGGATTCTGTCTCCATGTCTGCTTTCTGCGTCATTCCCGGTTCACGGAAGTGCACATGTGCATCGATGGCACCGGCCATCAGGAGCTTTCCGCTCAAATCCCGTGTGACATCTGCATTGACCCTGCTCTGAAGAGTCTCCGGGCTGCCCTTTTCGCTTTCATATTCTGCGAGTCCGTCTTCATCGAAAAACCAGACGCCTGCGATTGTCTCTCCATCAATCAGGAGCGCCCCTTGTCCGGCTTTTTCTGCCGTGACAATGGACGCTCCTGTCAGAAGTACTCTGTTCTTATTCATCTTATTCTGTCTTCTTGGCGTGAATCTTCCTGAACCTGAGCCCGAGGACTCCCCAGAATGCTTCACCGAATATGCCGCCGCTCATCTTGGATGTGCCCGCCTTCCTGTTCACGAAAATGATCGGAACTTCAGCGATCTTGAATCCAAGCTTGTAGGTGGTGTACTTCATCTCAATCTGGAATCCGTAGCCTTTCATTCTTACATCATTCAGGTCAATGGTTCTCAATACCTTATTGCTGTAGCACTTGAATCCGGCAGTGCAGTCATAGACTTTCATGCCGAGTACCGTGCGTACATATACAGATGCGTAGTAGGACATGATGATTCTGCCTATAGGCCAGTTGATTACGCTGATGCCGTCGCAGTATCTGGAACCGATGGCGAGGTCTGCTCCGTCCTTGCACGCTTTGTAGAGTCGTGGCAGATCTTCAGGATTATGAGAGAAGTCCGCGTCCATCTCGAAGGTGTAGTCGTATCCGTTTGCAAGCGACCATTTGAAACCAGTGATATAGGCGGTCCCCAGTCCCTGTTTGCCCTTCCTTTCAATCATGAAGAGCCTTTCGCTGAATTCGGTCTGCAGTCCCTTTACGATGGCGGCAGTGCCGTCAGGAGAGCCGTCGTCTATGATAAGAATGTCGTACCCTCCTTCCAGTGAAAACACCTTGCGGATAATTGCCTCGATGTTCTCCTTCTCATTGTAGGTAGGGATAATGACTATTTTTCTGTCTTCCATATTGATTATTTTTCAGATGTTTTCATCATTTCCTTTACGGCAGTCTCCAGCTGTTTGTCTTCGCCTCTGAGCACTGATGCGGGGTCATTGTAAACAAGGATGTCAGGCTCCACCTGATGATTCTCGTTGTAATGGCCTTCCTTTATGCACCAGAAGCCGACCTGAGGGATGCCGAACACGATATTGCCATTGATCTGTGTTTCCCACCATACGGCAGTCATTGTTCCTGCTACAGGAGTTCCCACGAGCTTGCCGATACCCAATGACTGGTAAGCGTAAGGGAAGCCGCAGGCGTCAGAATAGTTGTCCTCGCATACGAGAACGCAGGACGGTTTTACCCATTTGCTGTAAGGGTCTGTGCCGATGTACTGGCCCCTCGGCTGGTAATTCACATAAGCCTTTCCGCTGAGGAATGTTACCAGGTCATCGTGAAGCCATCCGCCGCCGTTGTGACGTGTATCCACTACGAGAGCGTCAGCAGTACGGTATTTGCCGAGAGCCTTGGAATATACCTCGCGGTAGCTTGGCGAATTCATGCCTTCTACGTGTACATAGCCCACTTTGCCGCCTGAAATCTCTTTCACCTTGGCCTCTCTCTGCTTGACCCATCTGTTGTACATCAGCTTGTAGTCTGTGAATGCAGGCTCCACGAAAATCTCCTGCTCTTTCTTTCCTCCTTTCTTGATGACGATGGCTGTCTTCTTGCCTGCCCTTCCTGTGAGCAGCTGGTACCAGTCTTTGCCGGCCTTGATTTCCTTGCCGTCGATAGAAGCGATGATGTCGCCCTCCTTGATCTCAGGATAAGCCAATGACAGTGCTCCGTCAGGAAGTACTTCCTTGATCTTCAGACCGTCACCTTCGTAATCCTCATCGTAAAGAACTCCCAGATTTCCCATATTCAGGCCTGACCTGTACTGGAAACGTGCTCCAGTATGCGATGCGTTGAGTTCTCCGAGAATCTCCGACATCAGTTCCTGGAAATCGAAATTGTTGTTTATATAAGGGAGGAATTGTGAGTAGTTCTCCTTGTAGTATTCCCAGTCCACTCCGTGCAGTTCAGGATCGTAGAATTTCTCCTTGACCTGCTTCCACATATGGTCGAAAATGTATTCACGTTCTGCCTTAGGCTTGAATTCATATTCGCCTGAGTATGTGATGGTCTTGCCCTCACTTCCGCTCACGCTCATCCTGCTGATGCCGCCTGCAGAAGGAATATAGATGTAACTCTCGTCAGATGAAGGGATTATATTGCCCATGACACCTTTCTTGAGGACTTTTACATTGCCTTCCTTCATGTCTCGGACACAGAGGTCGTAACTGCTTTCCAGACGTACTTCGTAGAACAGTTTCTTGCCGTCCTTCGAGAGGTAGTGGTCGCCGAGACGTCCTGAGAATCTTGTCAGCCTGAACGTCCTGTCCGCTCTGTTCTCCAGATCGAGTTTCAGTTTTGCAGGCTTCTTCTTGTCCGTGCTGTCCTTTTTCTCGGCCTTCTCTTCTTTCTTCGCCTTCTTGTCATCGCCGGCCATGAGTTTTGCGATTTCATCATCTTCCTTGTCACGGAAGAACTCAGTCATTGCCTTTGCGTCGAAGAACATGATGTAGATGTCTGTCTCAGCGCCCCAGCTGCCGTGACTCCTGTATCCGTCCTTGTCAGACTGCCATACCATGGCCTTGCCGCCGAGAGCCCAGCGGAAGGCGCCGTCATTGTATCCGCTCTCAGTCAGGTCAGTAACTTCTTTAGTGTCAATGTCAATGAGAGCGATGTCGCAGTTGTTCCATCTGCCCTCAGCCTCGTACGTGGACAGAAGATAATGGCTGTCCGGACTCCATTCGAAAGAAATGTCGCCGTCTTCATATGAATAGTTCACGCCTTTCAGAAGTGAAATGGTCTTGCCGCCTTTGGTAGGCTTGATGACAAGCTCGGTCCTGTCCCTGAGGTATGCTACATATTTGCCGTCAGGAGATACCTGCGGCTGGAAACATGTTTCACCTTTATCGGAGAAAAGTTCTTCCTTGAATTCTGTGGCATAAGCGAATCTCTTGTCTTCTTTGTTTACCAGTGACGTTCTCCAGATGCCCCAGTTTCCGTCTCTTTCAGCAGCATAGTAGATCGTCCTGCCGTCTTCTGAGAAACTTACTCCTCTTTCCTGAGCGGCGGTGTTGGTGATTCTCTTCGTCGTTTTGTAGTCGGCTGAGGTCACGAACACGTCACCTCTTATTACCAGTGCAACCTCTTTCTGGTCAGGAGAAACAGCTATTGCAGATGCGCCGCCTGATAATGTAAGTTTCTCAATATCACGCTCGTCCTGGTCTGAATACACTGAAATCGCTACCTTTTCACTCCTGCCGCCCTCCTTCAGTGTATAGAGACTTCCGTTATAGGAGTAGGTCAATGTCCCATTGTCAGCGACAGAAAGGTATCTTACCGGATTTCTGGTTTCGAATGTCAGCTGTACGGACTTTTCTGGAGCGGAAATGGAACTCCTGTAGATGTTCATGGCCTTTCCGTCACGCTCGCTCAGGTAATAGAATGTGTCTCCGTCGGGACCGAAGACAGGATTTCTGTCCTCGCCTGCATAGTCGCTGAGTCTCTTGAACATGCCCTCTGCATTGATGCTCAACTTGCCTCCGGCAGAATTGCCTCTGTAGAGCCAGATGTCTCTTGTCACAGCTGAAGTGTGATGTTTTCTGAACTGGTCCTCATATCCTTTCCAGTCCTCGTAAAGGATGTCGCCTTTCTTGTTTATGCTGATTTCTGAAATCGGCAGGGAAGTGATTCTTACAGGTCTGGAGCCTTCTGTGTCAGTATAATACAACTGTGCTTCGCCAGGGAATCCGTCGAAAGTCACGTCCTGCTGGATATTTGCGGAGAAGATTATCTTTCCGTCAGGAAGCACGGCACGCAGAGTCTCGTGTCCCGGGTGGAATGTCAGCCTCTTGGGGGTGCCGCCCTCGCAGGAGGTGATGAAGATGTCCTTGCTCTTCTCGCGGTATGATGTGAACACGATATTTTTGCTGTCGGAGGTCCACATCGGCTCAGAATCATAGGCATTGTTTGTCGTAATCTGCAACGCCCTGCCTCCGGTTGACGGAACTACGAAAATGTCTCCCTTGTAGCTGAACGCTATCTTGGAGCCGTCAGGGGAGATGCTGTTTTTCCTGATCCATTCAGGAGTTTCCTGACCGCAGAGAAAGCCCGCAGACAAGGAAATGGCCAATGCCAATGTCAGTATTCTTTTCATATATGTCATATATTATATTCCATCTCGTAAAAATAGAAAGAAAAATCTGTATTTCCCATCATTTTCCGTGTATCCTTGCCGCATATTTGCCTGGAGTTTCACCAAAGGTGTTCTTGAAGACAGTGATGAAATATGCCGGAGTCTGGTATCCGCATTGTTCGGCAATGTCAGAGATTGGCATTTCAGTGTCTTTGAGCAATGCGCAGGCTTTTTTCATCCTCAATGTCTTGATAAGTTCAACTGGTGATTTCCCGGTTATGTTCTTCAAGCGCAGATGAAGATTTCCTCTTGAGCAGCAGCTTCCTTCCGCCAAGTTTTCCACAGTAAATGCGGCATTCCCGATATTGGCTTCTATGCAGTTGATTGCGGAAAGCAGGAACCGCTCGTCATCATGCTTCATGTTATATTTGGAATCCACGTACATCTCGATTTTGCTCTTCTGTACCTTCTCCTCATAGTTCTTGGTGAGCTGGGCGATTTCCACATCCTTCATATTCTTTACTTTACGGATGTACCACAGTGCTAGGGCGCTGATTCCGGAAATTACCAGAAGCAGTGCCAGAATTTCCGCAAATGTGCTTTTGTACCATATCGGCCTTACCCTGATTTCCAGTCTGAGCGCGTGTTCGTTCCAGATGCCGTCGCTGTTCGCCGCTTTCAGACGGAATGTGTATCGTCCTTTGGAAAGATTGGTATAGGTCGCTTCCGTGCCTCTGGCGTCATTCCAGTTCTTGTCAATTCCTTCCAACATATAAGAATATCTGCAACTCTTTTCCGAAATCATATCAGGACACGAAAAACCTAAGGTCAGTGAGTTCTGCCAATGTTTCAAGACAATTTTTTCAGTAATGCTGATATTCTTCTTGAGTATCCTGGACTTGTCTCCAGGCTTGATTTCCATGTTGTTGACTATGAGTCTGTCGATAATAGGCCTCTTGGCTATGGTGTTTGGGACAATGTCTTCCGGATTGAATACCTCCATGCCGTAAATGCCTCCGAAATACATTCTTCCGGTCGTATCTCTTGTGTGCGCGCCTGTACTGAAAAGATCGCATCTGATACCGTCATCGTCTCCGAATCGTCTTATTTCACCCTTGGATGGAGCATATCTGTAAAGTCCGTCATCTGAACTGATCCATAGGTTTCCGTCATTGTCCTCCTCGATTCCTCGAATCGTACTGTTCTGGAATCCATCCGGATGCTCAACTGCCCCTTTTCCGGTTTTTTCGTCAATACAGGCAAGACCATCGATGGTTCCGATCCATATTTTCCCGTCGAATGACTGGTAGATGCACTGCGTCTGTACAATGTCATTGAATTTGTAGCCGCCGGTCTTGTCCAGAGTGTTGTCCTCATTGACAACATATTTGGAAAGGCTCTCTTTGGCCCCGATCCAGAGCTGGTTGTCCTTATCCTTGCACAGCGACAGGATTCGTGTCAGTCTTTCGGGATTGGTGTATTTCAGGTTGATTTTAGCGGAGGCATTATTATCGATGTCATAGAGGTATAGCCCTATAAGTGTGCCTAGCCACAGTTTACCGTCATTGGCCGGGGTGATGCACATTATATCCAGCGGTGCTTTCAATTTTCGTGTCGTTCCTTTTTCTATATCTATCTCATGCAGGCCTTGAACCTCTCCTCCAGCGTATGCCTTTTTCCCGTTCCCGCTTACCTGGACACTCCGCATATTGTTGAGAGCATAGTGTGAAACCTTTCCGGTTGCACCAAAGCGATAGAGTCCGTCGTTACGCGTGCCTACCCAGAGTGCGCCGAAATCGTCATGTTTCAATGTGGTTATGATCTTGTCCTGAAGCTGGAACCTGTCCTGGGCATAAGAACGGAATTTGTCGCGTTGTTTGTGCCAATACATTGCTCCGCTGTACTCTGTGCCTATCCATACCCCTCCTGAAGAATCTTTGAACAGACTTCGAATATTATTGTCAGGCATGATTCCCGGAGCATATCGGCTTATCTTGCCGTCCTTGTCCATAATCATCACTCCTTCAGATGAGCCGATCCACAATTTCCCGTCATCATCATTGCAGAATGCGAATATTTCGAGCCATTTGTCGCTGCCCGTGTCGATTTTCGAGCTGGTGCTGTTTTTGAAATCGACCAGCATCAGGCCGTTGCCTTTGGTGCCCACGTAGTATCTGTCGTCTCCTGCCGGATATGGTACGATTCCGAATTTCGGCAGTTCAACCGGTTCGAAGTTGCGTATGAGAGAGTCGCATGAAAATCTGAGGGACTCGATGGCCTTGTCCCTTGTGCAGACTATTATACGGTCACCGTCCTTGCAGATTGAGTAGTAGGTCAATGATTTGCCTTCAAGTTTGATCTCTTTGGAAGAGTCAGTATCCAGGTCATACAGGAATGTGGCATGTCGCGTGGCCGCAAGATACTTGTTGTCAGCTACTTCCATTAGGCATTCTACTGTCACTGCGTCCTTGATGCTGATTCTTTGGAAATCATCGGTCTCCTCTCTATAAAGAGTCCTGAGGAAGTGCACACCCAGAGGCTTTCCTTCGAGTCAATGAACAGGTCATGGACATTGTTGCTCTTAAGACTGTTCTTGTCATTGTGCCGATGCCTGTAAATCGTGAAGTCTGTCCCGTTGAACCTGTCGAGTCCGTCAGCTGTTGCAAACCATATGTTACCGGATGAATCCTGCTCAAAGTCAACAACAGTATTATATGACATTCCGTTTCTGACGGAAAATTGGGTGAGTCGCTGGCGGATAAATGAGTCTTGGCCTGATGCTCCACATAAGCAGATCAGGAATAGTGTCAATGTCAATAGTGGTCGTTTCATTGTGTATCGTTTTGGCCGCCTCGCGGGCTGTTTTAGCATTATTGATACAAATTTATAATTTTATTTTCGATTTGTTGTGACAAAATTGAAATAGAAGTCTTAATAATGCGTATTAACTTTGTAGAGTGCGTGATTCAGTAACATGAAAACTGCAAATTATAAGAACTAATACCAATTATAGTCACTATATGAAAATCAGAAATTTGTTATCCTTGTCAATGTTGGGCATAATGTTTATGTTATGCTCGGATGTTGTTTGTCTGGGAGCTGAAAACCAGAAGAATGCTTCCCGTATTCTATCATTGAACGTCGGTGGCCCTGCAAGAGAGGTTGTTGAAACTCCGCCATTTACGGAAATCGAAGGTCTTCATGATGTGAAGATCTCAGTACGGTTCCGTCCCGATGCCGGTTTTGATGATGTGCTTCTTTTCTCTGTAATCAACGGCGGTACCATTGCTTCTGCCACTCTTGACGGAAAGACAATTCCGGACAACCTTATAGGATATATAGTCAACAGCGCAAACCTCCGTTTGTCCAAGGACATGCTTCCGCGTCCATCCTCGAAGGCGAAACAGCATAAATGGCACAAATTGGAATTGAACGTAAGGAATGCATCCAATTCTTCTTGTCTCAAGTTGGCAGGAGAGTCAGCTGATTCCTCAAACCGCGATTTCTTTGTGGACTCTATAGTGGTGAACGACATGGGTGAGGTGCAGCGTTCTACGCTCCGTGTGCTTTACTGGAATATTCAGAACGGAATGTGGACGGACCAGCCGAATGGTTACAAGAACTTCATCGCTTGGGTGAAAAAATATGATCCTGACGTATGTGTATGGTGTGAGGCCGCTTCCATATATAAAGATCATTCAGGACAGAAAGCTCCTGCAGAAGAAAAATATCTTCCTGCAGGATGGCCGGAGCTTGCCGGAAAGTATGGTCACGCCTATATTGCTGTAGGCGGTCATCGTGACAACTATCCGCAGGTGATCACTTCCAAGTATCCTATTGAAACACTCCTCAAGATTACGGATACTGATCAGCCTGGCAGACCTGTATCTCACGGTGCTGCTGTACAGCAGGTGGATGTGAACGGAAAGAAAATCAATTTCATTACTTTGCACACTTGGCCTCAGCAGTGGTGCTTTACCGCTGCACCGGATGAAAGGAAGGAAAGCAGAGCCAAGTTTGAAGGAGACAAGTATCGTGAATTCGAAATGAAATATATAGTTGACCACACTGTCAATGCTCCTGAATTCTCTTCTCAGACGGAATGGCTTATGATGGGTGACTTCAACTCTCCGTCAATGCTTGACGAGTGGCATAACCGGATGCTCGAGAAAACTCCTACCAAATATCTCTGCCAGAACGTAATCAGGGACAACACCACTCTCGTGGACATTATCGGCAATTACTATAAGGGATACTTCATGAGCTCTACAGCAGGAGGTTCACGTATCGACAATATGTATGCTTCACCTTCGATGTATTCGAAGGTAAGGAACGCCATGATACTGATTGACTCCTACACGACACTCAGAGCGGACAGCACCTATCCGTCGGGCTTCTATCATCCGTCTGACCATCGACCGATTCTTGTTGACTTCGAGTTGTAATGAAGTTTGATACAAATTTATAATCCGATTGCGACAAAATTTAAATCGATTTGAGATATTGCGTGCTATCTTTGTTTTGTCCGACAAACGGTGTGTTGCCGGACATTGGACCACAAGAACTAATACCAATTATTATTCACATATGAGAAACAGAAAAATGTTATCTATTCTGAGCATGATGTTCATATTATGCTCAGTAATTTCCTGCAAAGGAGATGACAAACCAGGTACTGGTGTGAATCCGGCAGACAGGGATACTGCTCCCGGAGAACCTATTTCCATCGTTGACGGAAAAGTAAGGTTCTACATTGACATCGATACCGATGCTGCACGAGTGAAGGCAGGGGTGGCAGCCTCTGATCTGCTAAGTGCAGCTTCTTCGGTTTATGTAAACGGAACCAAGTATGATGTGGCTTCTGACGAGAGCGGAAATTTATATGTCGATGCTCTTGCCAATGCACAAGGAACTTATACAGCTTCTCTTGCTTTCGAAGATGGGACCAAGTGGTTCGGAACTTCTCCGACCATCAACCTTGCGGTTCCTGCAAGCCAGTTCGCCTCTGATGGAGCGATGAAACTTCTTCCTATGTTTGCAGACTACAGTGAAGCAACTGGCAACAAGCTGTTCATGAAGGATGCAGTCGGAATCCTTTCCCTGCATATCGGCGGCTCTGCCAAGATTGCATCTGTAAAACTTCAGAAAAAAGGTTCTGACATGGCCGGACTCTTCCTGAAGACAAAAGAAGGGTTGGATCCATCCGACACTACGGCTAACTTCGTCACATTGAACTGTACCAATGGAGGCGAATTCGTTTCCGCAGGTTCGGATTTCAATATGATGCTCAGGCCGGGCAACTATTCAGGAGCAGAGCTCGTCATCTGCACTGACGACAACCGCGTGATGAGGACGTCTCTTGACGTTGACCTAAAAGCCAATGGCTTCGAGGCCAAGAACATTGACTTCAAAGCTGATGACAACGTGCTCTGGTATGACGGCTTCGACCTCTGTACTTGGGGTGGAAACATCATGGGCGGCTCGCAGGCGGCAGGAATGTCACCTTCATCTGCTGCTGTGACTTCAACGGGTGCTGCAAGTGGTGCGGACAGGCTCGGAACTGACTATGCGCTGTCTGCTGTAGCATACAATGTCCCTGGATGCGGCTTTATCCAGAACAACTGGAACAATGCTTCAGGAAAGACTGTGGGCGATGCTCACGACATGTCGGACAGTTATGTCATCAGCAGAAATCTTACCGGATACACATACCTTTTCAGATCTCAGGAATTCCAGGGAGTCATGGGAGTATCCTACGGAACTACCGCGAGAGGTATTATCGCGACACCTCGATTTACAGCCATAAATGGGTTCCGCAATGTTAAGATTGTCGTAAGATTCTGCCCGAATGCGGGTTTTGACGACTTGCTTCTTTTCTCTGTCATCGATGGCGGAATGATTACTTCAGCCTCTCTTGACGGAAAAGCTCTTCCGGAGGATCTTATAGAGTACGTGGCAAACAGTGCCAATACCCGTTTGCTCAACGACAGGCTGTCGATTCCTGCATCAATGGCGACACCGCAGGAATGGCATACATTGGAGTTGAACGTCAAGAATGCAACCAACTCTACATATCTTTGGTTCGCCGGTGAATCTGCGACTACCGGAAACCACTGCTTCTTCGTGGATTCAATAGAAGTGACCGACCTTGGAGAGTCTTTCAAGAAATCCGGATTGAGAGTGCTCTATTGGAATATCCAGGACGGCATGTGGGCAGACCAGCCTAATCAGTACAAAAACTTCATAGAGTGGGTGAAGACATATGACCCGGATGTTTGCGTATGGTGCGAGGCGGCGTCCATATATAAGGATTACTCGACAGTCTCAGCCCCCGAAGCAGAGAGATATCTTCCGAACGGGTGGCCTGAAATCGCCAAGAAATATGGACACGAATACTCCGCTCTCGGCGGCCATCGTGACAACTTCCCGCAGGAGATTACTTCCAAGTATCCGATTACCACTCTTTTGAAGATTACAGATACTGACCAGGCAGGCAAACCTGTATCTCACGGAGCAGCCATTCAGCAGCTGGACGTGAAGGGCAGGAAGATAAATATCGTGACTCTGCATATGTGGCCTCAGGCATATGCCTTTGGCGTTCCAAAGGCCGGGCAGGATGCCAGCAAAGCCAATAATGAAGGAGACAAGTATCGCGAATTCGAGATGAAATATATCGTTGACCATACTGTAAATGCTCCTGAATATGCTTCTCACACAGATTGGCTGATGATGGGCGACTTCAACTCCAGGTCAATGGTGGACGAGTGGTATTACAAGTATGCCGACACCAAACCTACCTATTATCTTTGCCAGAATGTGATCAAGGACAATACCTCACTTGTGGATATTATAGGAAACTTCTATCCAGGATGTTTCGTATCGACTACCGGTGGAAAAGCACGTATCGATTATATGTATGCTTCCGCTTCCATGTATTCGAAGGTTAAGAATGCCATTACGATAATCGACACCTACACAGTGCCGGTGAAAGACGCCAAGTACAATTCAGGCTTCTACTTCCCGTCAGACCACCGTCCTATACTTGTTGACTTTGAACTATAACCAATCAATTGAATTATGTTGAACAGAAACTTAATGCGGCTGTCCGTCCTCCTTTCTGTCGTGACCATGTCCGCATGGTCATGTGAGAAGTCGGACTCCAACGGGCCGAGAAAAGAGTACATCGAGGTGTACTTGTCCAAAGATGCCGAAGAACCGGTTACGTCTCTATCTGTGCCTTGTGCTGGAGGCGAATTCAAACTGTATGTGAAAACAGACGTTGACTTCAAACCGGATTGGCAGGATGAGATAGCCTCTCCATGGGTAAAAGTGGCCAATGTTGAGAAAGATGGCGATTGGAGCGTGATCAATCTCAATATTCAGCCGATTTCTGAAAAATGTTATTACACAAGACGTACCGGCACGCTTATGCTAAAGGTTCCGGAAATGGACTTCGGCAGCTTTATCACTGTAAACCAGGGGCTGATCGCAAGATTGTCCGCGAACTTCAGCTGGATGAAATATGGCTCTGCCAATCCTCTTTCCCAGGTAGGAGAAGTGCATATCAGCAAATGGACAGGAACATCTCAGAAATGGGAGTCCACAGTTTATGAAGAAGGCGTCCAGCCTGCCTGCTTCGGAAAGTATGGCTGGTTCTATATAGGCGACGAGAGTGGCCACAAGGCAGATATCATGACTCCTTTCATGAACGGTATCCAGGCTGACTCGTTGCTCATGGTCTCTTTCAAGGCTGTTGCCTATACATCTGAGGCAGGAGTCAAGGATGCGGCAAAACTCAGATTCGAAGTGCTTGGCGGAGGCGTGATCCAGGACTTTGTCGAAGAAGGCAGGACCAGTATGGACATTGACCTGCAGAATTTCAGCGTTGAGGATCCTACGACCATTTCCACTACGATGTGGGACAATGAAGTCTGCGCCTACAATATTTTCCTGATTGCGACCGAAAAGAGTCCGTTTACCGGAAACACAAGGCTGCGTTTCACTACTCTTGACGGAGAAGGAAAACCGAACAGGGTTGCCATGGACAACATATATGTCCGCAAATATGTTATAAACAAAGATGTCCAGGACGAAGACGTGTTTGCTGCGAACGGCGGCAGCGGAAAGGATAGGATAACAGTGAAATAATAGACGGCTATGCGAAAATTCAGATTTATGACAGTGGTCATTACGATGCTGACAGCGCTGATGTGTCTGTTCTCGCAAGAAACGACCGCTCAAAATACAAATAAGATAAAGGTGTCGGGAGTTGTTATGGATTCTTCCGGCGAACCATTGCCCGGCGTAGGCGTCCTGATAAAAGGGACCAAGACCGGCTCTTTTACTGATGTTGACGGTAAATTCACCATTTCGGTAAGTCCGGACGCTGTTCTGGAAGTATCATCGATGGGCTATGTCACCGAGACTGTGAAAGTGAACGGCAAGACAAAACTCTCGATATGGCTCAACTCCGATTCGACCGTGCTTGATGACGTAGTTGTGATCGGTTACGGCTCCGTAAAGAAACAGGATCTGACCGGTTCGGTTACAAACGTGCAGATGAATGACTTGAAGGCCGCTCCTGCACGGTCAGTGGACAACGCGCTTCAGGGAAGAATCGCAGGTGCCGACATCATGTCCACCTCAGGAGAACCTGGTGCCACGACCACAATCCGAATCAGAGGTTCCCGTTCCATTACGGCATCCAACGAACCGCTTATCGTAGTTGACGGCATCATTGATGCAATCCATGACCTCAATGATATCAATGCTGAGGATATTGCGTCGCTTTCAGTGTTGAAAGACGCTTCATCTACAGCCATTTACGGATCACGAGGCTCCAATGGTGTCATCATCATCACCACCAAGACAGGAAGCGGTTAGAAAGGAAAACCGAACATCAGTTTCAAGGCTGACCTCGGATTCTCCAAACTCCCTTCGCAGCTGGATATCATGAACGCAAGCGAGTTTGCAATGTATAGAAACGACCTTGCCTCCTTCGGAGCTGACCAGTATCATCCTGGAATCAACATCAATACTCCATTGAAGGATAATGTCTATCCGGATCCGCTGTCAATGACAGGAACAAACTGGATTGACCAGATCACAAGAACAGCCCTGTACCAGAACTATTCACTTTCCCTTACAGGAAAAACTGATGCAGGAAGCTACTACTCTTCATTCTCTTACAATGATTCTCAGGGTATCATTGACGAGAGCGGCCAGAAGCGTTTCACAGGCCGTATCAAACTCGACAGGAAACTGTTCAAATGGTTGAAAATCGGATATAACGGCTCATATACCTGGAGACACAATGATGAGACCAAGACCTCTATCGGAGGAAGTTCCTGGTGGGGTGCTGCCCAGTACTTGAGCCCAATGCTCAAACCTCAGGATGTGGAGAACAACCTCTACTATGGCGGACAGAAGTACAACAGCCCTCTGGCAGTCCTCAAGCTGAACACCCATTATCTTGAGCGTCATTCCATGAACCATGCGTTCTCAGCAGATGTTACTCCTGTGAAGAACCTTACATTGAGAAGCATCCTTTCATACTACCTGTATCAGAGACATACCTATAGATATTATAGCGGAAGGCTTCCGGCAAAGGCTGAAGAGCAGGGAGGCGATGCTTACAGGGCAGAATGGGACGAGAATTCAATCTCCAATGAGACGACATTGAACTATGTCCTCAAGACCAAGAGCGGACATACGCTTACTCCGATGCTCGGTTTCTCCGCATACCGCTACGCTTCGCACGACTTCACTCTCTCCGGTTCCGGATACATGGATGATGCGGTGCTCTGGAACAACATGAACGCAGTGCAGGACAAGCAGACTTACAACGCGGGTACAAGCTACTCCAAGAAGACCAAGATGTCCACATTCGCCAGAATTGACTACAACTACAAATCACGTTACTATATCACGGCGACCGGCCGATATGACGGCGCGTCAAACTTTGCTGCCAACAACAAATGGGCATTCTTCCCGTCTGCCGCATTGCGTTGGAACATCGCCAACGAGCCGTTCATGAAAAACGTGACTTGGATTGACGACCTCGCATTGAGAACCAGTTACGGTGTTACCGGTAACGATGCCATCTCAGCATACCGTTCTCTTGCAGCCCTCTCTACCACGACCGGCGGATATATCTTCGACGGTTCGCAGCCGGTGGCAGCATACAGGAGCCGTCTTGCTTCTCCTGACCTTACTTGGGAAAAGACGGCATTGGCCAACCTTGCGCTCGACGTGTCAATGTTCAAGGGCCGTCTGAATTTGACTGCCGAAATCTACTCGTCCAAGACTTCGGACCTGCTCCTGTATGTTCAGGAACCGACCCAGACCGGTTACTCATCCCGTCTTACCAATATCGGACGCACATCCAATAAGGGTATCGAGTTGTCTATCGAGTCAATGAACATCGCAAAGAAGAATTTCCAGTGGTCCACAAACTTCACCATCTCGCACAATGCCCAGAAGGTCGAAGATATCGGTTCTGAGGATTTCGTGACAGCGTATTCTTCACCTGGCAACAACCCTTACATGATGTACGGTTACGTGAAAGGCTATCCGCTCAACTCTCTTTGGGGATTCAAATATGGCGGAACCTGGAAGAATGCTGAAGAGATCGAAAGAAACAAGCTCACCAAGACTTACGTGAACTCAGGATATGTAGTCGGCGGTGCAAGATACTACGATATCGACCACAACGGAGTACTCGACCAGCAGGACCTTGTTTATCAGGGCAATGCGGACCCATATATCTATGGAGGTCTCCAGAACAACTTCTACTGGAAAGGCTTGAAACTCGGTGTTTACTTCACATATTCACTCGGCGGAAAGATCTACAACTACAGTGAGTTCTTCATGGCCGGTTCCACATTCTCGAACCAGTACCGCTATATGTCCAACGCTTGGCATCCGATAAGAAATCCGAATTCAGAGATTCCGAGAGCCGGTTCCAAGGTTGATGCTGCATTGGCAAGTGACTTCATGATCCATGACGCTTCTTACCTCCGACTGCAGAACGTGAGCCTGAGTTACACCTTGGATCTCCACAAGACCAGAATGCCGGTGAGGGACGTCACATTCACAGTGAGCGGTGACAACCTGTATCTTTGGAAGAAGTACAACGGATTCGACCCTGACGTATCTACATCAGGTACATCATCTACTCTAAGGCGACTGGATATCGGTGCATATCCTAAGGCCCGCACAGTCATTTTCAGTATTCAAGTAAGATATTAAGGAGATATTATGAAAAACAGAATCAAACAAATTCTATTTGTCGCAGTTTCCGCAGTGATGACAATGTCCTGCTCCCTGAAGGAGGATACGTCTTCACTCTACACGCCGGAAAACTATTTTGCGAGCAAGGCGGAATGTCAGTCTGCTGTGAACTCCTGCTATATTCCGTTGAAAACCATATACAACTATACATATTTTCTGGCAACCGAGTGTTGCACCGACTTAATGTATTGTCCGTCAGGAACATTGGATGCTTCAGTCCAGATTTCTCCGGCCATCCCGCGTCACGGGCAGACCGTATGGACACAGGGTTATCTCGGTGTGCAGAGATGTAATTTCGCCATTGCGGGAATCCAGTCGAGCAAGTACTTGGCAGATGAGGAGAAAGTCGATATGCTTTGTGAGGCAAAGACCCTCAGGGGCTTCTTCTACCTTACATTGACAAACTTCTTCGGAGATTGCCCGTTCTATTTCGACGATGTTACTGACAATGCTGTCCTCAAGCGCATTGCAAGACTTCCTAGAATGGATGCCAGCGCTACCCGCGATTCAGTCATCAATGACCTGAAGAAAATCGCTCCGCTTGCCGCCCAGACCAGGACAAGCGACAACAAGGGTGCCCGTCTCGGTGCTGCCTGCGCATATATGGTTATCGCAAAATGCGCAATGTGGAACAAGGAGTGGACAGTGGCGCTCGACGCATTGAAGGAACTCGAGAATATCTATGGCGATTTTTCTCAGTATGACCTTGAGGAGAATGTGATGTTCCGCAACAAGAATACGCCGGAATCCATCATGGAGCTCCAGCACATCTATGTCCAGGGTGGACTTCAATATACATCCAACCTGGCATGTATCTGCACTCCAAGCCGCAAGAAAGTAGGCGGCGTGGTATTGTTCGACGGTGTTGAAATTCCGGAACTCGGTGACCAGGGAACAATCTGGTCATCAGCAAGACCTAACGTGTTCTTCTGCCAGGGTCTTCAGACGAAGCTCGGCAAGGACAAGAGAAAATCCCTGAACATGGCTTGGGAATATGACGGAAAAGAGTTCAACAGCGTGAACACACGTCCGTGGATGGGCCCTAAATTCTGGTGTCCTAACATGCAGAGCAGCCATGACGGAAACAACTACAAGATCTTCAGATATGCTGATGCCATCCTTATGATGGCTGAATGCTACAATGAGCTTGGTGAAGACGCCAAATCGGTGGAGTATCTGAACAAGACACGTAACCGTGCAGGTCTTCCTGACTACACTTACAGGACCAGCGCACGTCTCCAGGACGAAATCAGAAACGAGAGGGGAAGGGAACTCTTCGGAGAATTCCAGCGCAAGTTCGATCTGGTACGTTGGGGCATCTGGTATCAGTCTATCCAGGACTACAGCGATTACCAGGCATTGAAGGACAATGCGGTTGCCTGCCGTGAATACTATCCTATTCCGGACAAGGAAGTCGTATATTCAGGCTATGCTCTGGACAACGAAGAATATAAGAGGTATGGACTCTAAAATATCTGACCGATTATGAGAAAAATATCTATATTGACAATAATTCTGACTGCGGTGCTCACCGTTGTCGGATGCAACAAGACCTTCGAGATGGATCTGCCTCTCGCTGTGAGCAGCAGGGTCATCGATCTCACCAAGGATGCAGGTACCACGCACATCATGATATTTGCGGATGGTGACTGGACTGCAAAATTCACGGAAACTACAGAGTGGGCATCCATTGACCGTCTTAACGGAAACGGAAACTCGGAAGTTGTCCTGTCATTTTCTGCAAACTACGGCTTGTCCAGAAGACTTGCCATCGCTCTGGCCAAGAGTGAACTTAGAGATACTATCTTCGTAAACCAGGCCGGAATGCTTTCTGAGCCGTCACTGGTCTGGCCGTGCGATAGTGTAGGACTCTGCAAGAATGCCGGAAATGCCACATTGAAAATGAAAACCAACCTCTACTACTCGCTCCAGAACATAGAAACTGCTGTCGAGTATAAAGGTGAAGCGAAAGACTGGCTTTCAGATGTGACTTTTGACGGAAGACTGATGAAGTTCGCTTTTACTGAGAATTCTTCTGCGGAGCGACGTAGAGCGAACATCAGTGTGAAGGTGGCTGTCCCGGGCAACAGCTCTACTGAGGACAAGACCGAGACTTTCAATGTGACAGTCTCACAGAGCTCAGATGAACCTGCCCTTGAAATCGCTGAAGTCGAGACACTTGCAGGAATGAAAGCCCAGGCTGCTGTCGAAACTCCTGTGTGCTCCGTTTGGGCTTATGCCGACAATCTCAAGTTCACTGTGGATTATACACCTGAAGTGGCTCCGGAAGAAGGCTGGATCACCAATCTGGCATTGACCCCGACTGCATTGACATTCGACATTGACGACAATATGTCGGGCGATGACCGCAGCGCGGTGGTAAAGGTGTTCTTCAATGATGAACTTATTGCTGAAAAGACCTTCAATCAGGATGTGTATCCGGTGATTGTGGATTTCGCGAAACTCAGGACTTATCCGTTGGATGAAGAACTTACCGCACGCGAATTCATTGACGGCTATGTCGTAAGCGATAATACCAGTGCCAATGTCTGCCTGAACCCTCAGACGAAGCAGTTCAAGTTCGACCTGAACGAAAGCAAGCGTACGATGATGCTCGAGTCTCTCGATGGAAAATACGGATTTGCCATCAAGTACAAGAAACTCGCCCAGAACACATTGCCTCGTTACTCGAAGGTCCGCATCTCATTGAAAGGCCTGAAATTGAGCAAGAACAATGATCCTGAGTTCTATACCATTACCGGTATGACCGAAGACCATGTCGCTTCTGTAGAGGAGCCTAATCCTGATGCAGTTCCTATGAAGAGGAAGAGTGTCTCAGAACTTACAGATGCTGACATTTATACACTCGTATCACTCAAGGATATTGAAGTCGTGTTCAAGGACGGGAGTTATACAAACTGCACAGATGGTTATTCTATACTTTCAGACTTCAATACGGCAGGAGGCAAATCTCCGAGATGGGATGTTGCTCCGTTGCTTTTGACAGACAAATATGGTCAGACGATATCAATGCTCACCAACTCAATGGTTCCATGGAGAAGAGATGGAGAAGGTGTGGCCCAGGGTTCAGGTGATTTCAAGGGAATCATCGTTGCGGAGACATTGATCCGCTATGGCGACCGTGGAAGATATCAGATCAGACCTATGGTCAAGAACGATATTGCATTGACCGAAGCACCGTTCTCCAAGACAATTGTGGAATGGAACTGGAATGATGCGAAGCAAGACTTGATTCCTGAAATCGGTGAGGGTAACATTTCAGGAGTAAGCGTCAAACTCGGTCAGGACTACAATGCTCTGATTTATGCAAATGATCCTGCAAGTCAAACAAAACCGGCTGCAAATAACGTTGGCGGAAAGGGTGTTGTCAATAACCAGTGCGGTGATCTCTATAGCCTGACTGAATGGAAGGTCGGTGCTTCATTCGATGTCGATTTCTCGACCAAGGGAATTTCCGGGACAAATCTCCAGATCGGTTTTGTATGGGGAAAAGGAAAGGGCGCAAATACTAACATTGAAGTCCCTTCACATTGGAAACTACTTTATTCTGTAGATGACGGTGACACCTTCAAGGAGTTCGTGCCGATGGTGAAGAATCGTCCTATAGTATGGTGGACCAACACTCCGGTCGATGTGACTCCTGGTTATACGGATCACATGTTCCAGCTTCCTCAGGAATGCTTCGGAAAAGAGAAGGTGATTGTAAGATTCCAAGTTGCAGATAATGTGTGCGATATCGATCCTAAGTCCAACTCCACTAACTGGGCAACAGCATTATCTACTGAACAAGGTACGTTTACAACTTCCAAGAACCCTATCCGTTTTGGTTCATTGACAGTCAGATACAACTAAACATAGAGAGGGGAACGGCGGCCGGTGCTGCCGGACCCTCCCCAAATAAATTGAAAGTATGAATAAGAATATCAAATATTCAAGCTTGATATTGGCTCTTTCCGCTTTTGCTTTCGTGCAGTCCTGCGACTACGATGATGCTGCGGACATCGCTAAGGTGGAACTTGGCGCTCCGGGGAAAGAGATCGTCATCAATGCTTCAGATACCACATTCAATGTCCCGATTCTTTCCAATGCCAAGTATCACTATGAGCTGATGGAAGGATCGGAGTCCTGGCTGCACATTACCGGTGAGCCGACAGAGACTGACTCCAACTTGACATTGTATTGCGAACCGAATAATGAGTTCAAGAGAAAAGGCATCATCTACCTTATAAGTGATGTGGATTCCCGCAAGGATTCCGTCGTGGTCAAGCAGCGCGGCTGGAAGGTTGCGAAACTCACTATGGAGAACACCTCCATTGTGGCGGATGGCGGATCTGGAACCGTAAAAGTTCCAGTACGTACCAATATTCCGTTCAGTTACATGACCGTGAATACGGAATATGCGGCAGAGGGAGCCACCTGGATTGACAAGGTCAATATTACCGATGCAGTGGAGGAGAGTGCCGAGATGGAAATCAGCATGGGCGCGAATCCAGATGCGGAGGCACCTCGTGCAGCCAGCGTGAACTTCTCATTTGTCGATGGATGGGGTGACAAGGTTTCACTTCTTGTAAACGTTCTTCAGAAGAGTGCCAACAACACCCTCGGAAAGGTCCTTTCATTCGACGAGTTCATTGACAAATATGCTACAGGCAAGCCTGTCAATGATTATGTAATCCTCGAAGGTATCGTGGTCAGCAACAAGGCCGGAAGAAATGCCGGTGCAGATGAGCAGAAGACCACTTCAGCAGTGGATTACTCCATTTCCGAGAGAACAGTGTACCTCGAAGCTGAAGACGGACACAGGGGAGTATCCATATTGACGGCAACAGCGGACGACAACGTTTTCGACCAGTATGACAAGATACAGATTCTCATGCATGGTACTGTGGCCAATCTCAAGGAAGAACCTCTGCGTTGCGACATTACCGGCGTTACCAAGACCATGGTGACCTCCAGACTGCCTGGCAACAAGTCTTCAGTTCCTGAAAAGGCGATGTATATCAGAGACTTGACCGACAATGACGTATATACATACGTGACACTTAAGGATGTGGAGTTCCCTGTAAGAAAAGGCTCGCTTGTTCCTGTCAATGACGGTTATACCGTGGCTACCAATGCGAACCGCTTCACCCAGTATCCGCGTCTTCTCCGTGACATTAACGGCAATGACATCTATCTCACTACCAATGCCATCTGCCGCTACAGAAGTGACGGGACCCGTCTGCCTTATGGCTCCGGCAATATCTCAGGCGTTGTAGTCCATGACGCTTTCCCGAGAATGGATTGGCGTGACGGTACTGATATAATAGAGGTAAACGATGATCCTACGCTCGGCAATATCGGACGCTATCAGCTGCGTCATCAGACCAAGGATGACGTGTGGGGACAGATGAAGGACAATTTCGAGGACGGTTTCTCCAAACTCCTTACCGAATACCGTTATTGGGTTCCTAATGAGGCGGATTCCACCATGCGTCCTTCTTACGGAAAGAACGGCTGGATGAACCATACCTATTGCAAGCGTTACACCCATACTGAAGCCAAGGATATGGTCAAAGCCCATTCTCAGCACATGGACGGCCGTCAGACATTCTGCTACCTCGGCCCTGTCGGAAACGGCTCGCACAAGTTCTTCCCTGCAATCGACAAGAAGAAGACCAATAAGAACGGTTGCGGCATCATGATGGATATCGCAGAGGACCGCGACCAGGTTCCGACCCAACAGTCCCTCAAGGACCTAATTTCCTACAATCCTGACGGTTCCGTAGAGTGGGTCGGCCCTAATTCCAAGGCTACGGCAGCCATCAATGTCAATGGTACAGGCAACAACTCCGGAAAATCCTGGGTTCAGGGCGATGCGTTTACCGCATACGGCAATATCAACTGGTGGGATTATGAACTTGACCGCCCTTATGCATGGCTGTTCAATTTCTCTACTGCCGGCATCTCCACAGGAGTCTTGTCAATGCAGGTGTCAATGATGAACCAGGACCAAAGCTACTACGCGCCTCGTTACTGGAAGGCAGAGTGGTCTTATGTAGATGACATGTCAGCTGAAGCAGACAGCAAGTGGCACCTCATCGGAGAGTTCACTGTTCCTGACGTATCTACATGGTCAAATACATTGATCTCCTCTTCAGTCGGCTTCAAGCAGATGAACTTTGCTCTTCCTCTTGAAATTCTCGGGAAGGACAATGTATATATCAGGATCTGTCCGGCAAATGATATCTGTAGCGACGGTGCTGACTATGCCAATGCCCGCCTTAAAGATAAAGAGACAGATTCTCACGTAAGTGTGCTTGAATACTTCGCCATCAGATATAATAAATAATGGTTGGTTATAAGTTTTGGCTGTAAGTTGTTGATAGTCAAAGCTACTTGATGTTGTTCCTCCGCAACCTGCCGTTTTCGGGCGTCGGTTGTGGAGGAATTTTTTATATTGTTGGAGCCTGACAGTCAATGACATGAAACGTCTTACCCACGTTTCGGGCGCGTCCTGAAGGGATTCGGTCGTGTGTCGGAAAAAATATTTTCAGCGATGGAACGTGTGGGGACTGTCTCTTATACACATCTCCGAGCCCACGAGACCCTAAGA
>ERZ1026929.77-NODE-77-length-56942-cov-21.539368_pt1 | contig 56942 bp, 42 predicted proteins | sample MGYA00519463_ERZ1026929 | MGnify/ENA primary metagenome ERZ1026929 (study PRJEB26926, sample SAMN06164829) | human gut metagenome | biome: ENVO:00009003; feature: ENVO:2100002; material: ENVO:00002003 | host: Homo sapiens | place: USA | collected 2012 ... | reverse complement strand
AACGTGCAAGGAGATTGATGAACGAGAGGAGCGGATTCTGTCTGGTGGCGTGGTTGGTGAAGGACTGGTTTTGGGGAATAGGAAGGATAACAATGCGGATGGGCCTGTCGGGAAAGCGAACTTGGTAATTGTAGGAAGTGATGAACTGGACTGATGAGTGTTGTTGTAAGACAGGGTGAGATGAGGATAAACGTGCAAGGAGATTGATGAACGAGAGGAGCGGATTCTGTCTGGTGGCGTGGTTGGTGAAGGACTGGTTTTGGGGAATAGGAAGGATAACAATGCGGAGGAACCTGTCGGGAAAGCGAACTTGGTAATTATAGGAAGTGATGAATGGACTGATGAGTGTTGTTGTAAGACAGGGTGAGATGAGGATAGAACGTGCAAGGAGATTGATGAACGAGAGGAACGGATTCGGTCTGGTGGCGTGGTTGGTAAAGGACTGGCTTTGGGGAATAGGGGAGTGTAGGAGAAACGGTGAACGGCCTGGTTGGTGGGAGATAAAGAGATAAGTCGAGAATTTTTATTACTTTTGTGCCAAATGGGAATCGCGAGATTTCAGGTGGCGTAGTCGGGAAACTTTTGGGAGGACGCAGACTCGGAGAGAAAAGCCTCTCGGGAGACTTTCGGGCGGGCGACTGATGAAAGTGGAGATATGGCGCCTGATGAAGACAGCGAGGCAGTAGAGATATCGAGAGGCAGCAGAAATCGCGAGACAGTGACGACTGAGTACTCTTGAGTAGCCTGAAACCTCTCGAAATAGATGGATAAAATTTATGAGCTCGTTTCTGGAAATATTCGGATTTTTGAAATTCCACGTGACAGATATGTTGGACGTCCTGTTGGTCGCCCTGCTCATCTATTTTATATTCAGGTGGATACGGGACTCCGCGGCCATGAACATCTTCATTGCCGTGATATCCATTTATGTCCTCAGAGTCATAGCCGATGCATTGAAAATGAAATTGGTCAGCGCCCTTCTCGGCACATTCATCGACGTCGGAGTCCTGGCCGTAATCGTGATCTTCCAGCCGGAAATCAGGCATTTTCTCATGCGCTTCGGCAGCGGCTCCAAAATCGGCGTGAAGACCAGGAAATTCATCAACCGCTTCCTCGGAAATGAAGACAAGGCGATGGACAATGTGTCAGTAAAAGAGATTACCGAGGCGTGCAGGTCAATGTCGGAGCAGAAGACCGGGGCTTTGATAGTGATACCCCACCACAACAGTCTGGACTACGTCATTGAAACAGGCGACAGGATCGACGCCATCATCAACAGAAGATTGATAATGAACCTGTTCTTCAAGAACTCGCCGCTTCACGACGGCGCGGTAATCATTGACAATTATCATATTTTAGCCGCGAGATGCACCCTGCCGATAACAGAGCGCACAGATATTCCGGCCCGCTACGGAATGAGGCACAAGGCCGCCATCGGCATAACCGAAGAGACTGACGCTGACGTGATTGTGGTGTCGGAAGAGACCGGCGAAATATCATTCGGACACGGAGGAAAATTGACGGAAATAAGCAATATCAATGAGCTGAAGCTCAAACTTGGAAACGCATTGTCTTCAGGACAGGAGAAACAGGAGGGTCCTGCAAAGGGTTAGAATTAGAGTATGAGAGACGAGAGAATAGAAGCGATATTAGGGTTCGACAGGGTCAGGAAGATAATATCTGACAGGTGCAGCACCGAATATGCCACGACAAGGACATCGGAAGAAGAGTTCTCCACGAACGCGAAGGAAATACGCAGGAGGCTTCAGCTTACCGACGAGATGCGGCTCATCGTCATGTTCGAGGAGTCATTCCCTTCCAACGGCTACATCGACTGCGTCGGCTTCCTCGAGATGCTGACCAATGAAGGGGCCAACATTGACCTTGTCTCCCTCGGCAAACTCCGGACAATGCTGGAGACACTCCGGAAAATTTCCATATTCTTTTCCAATATCAAGGACGGAGTTTACCCGTATCTGAAGAAGATGGTGGGCGGCATTGTACTGTTTCCGGACGTGCAGCACCGCATTGACACTATCCTGGACAAGTTCGGCAACGTGAAAGATACAGCTTCCGACGAGTTGTACGACATCCGCCGGAAACTGAAAGACAAGGAAGGAGCCATATCCAAGAGAATCGGCATGATTCTGAAAAAGGCTCAGAGTGAGGGACTTGTGGACAGCGACGCCTCAGTCGTGATGCGAGACGGCAAGATGCTCATCCCGGTCAATTCCGCCAACAAGCGAAAGATACAGGGCTTTGTCTATGACGAGTCCTCTTCCGGCAAGACGACATTCATCGAGCCGGCCGAGATAGTGGAAATATCCAATGAAATAAGCGAACTGCATTTCGCGGAAACCCGTGAGATAGCACGTATCCTATATGAATTCAGCGACTGGGTAAGGCCGTTCGTGCCCGACCTGCTGGACGGCGCCAGATGCGTGGGAGAACTCGACTTCCTTATAGCCAAGGCCCAGACGGCACTTGACTTCGTGGCCGGTATGCCGATAATATCGCAGGAGAGTGAGATGGATTTGCGCAAGGCAAGACACCCACTGCTGGAGCGCTCCCTGAAGAAAGAAGGCAAGGAGATTGTCCCATTGACAGTGAAATTGACCCCGCAGAAGCACCTTCTGCTGATTTCTGGGCCGAATGCAGGCGGCAAGTCGGTCTGCCTGAAGACGGTCGGCCTCCTTCAGTATATGTTCCAATGGGGCATGCTCATCCCTACTTCCGAGACCTCCGAAATGATGGTCTATGACAGGATTATGGCGGATATCGGAGACGGACAATCCATTGACAATGACCTCAGTACATATAGTTCGTTCCTTGCCTCAATGAAAGATATGCTCAGCCGTGCCGACTCGAAAACATTGGTCCTTATCGATGAATTCGGCTCGGGGACAGAACCGGCGGCAGGCGGAGCCATAGCGGAAGCCATCCTCAGTGAGTTCGACAAAAGAGGCGTATATGGCGTCATCACGACACATTACACGAACCTGAAACTGTATGCGTCAGGCGCGGATACCGGCGTGCTGAACGGCGCCATGCAGTTCGACGCCAAGAACATTGCCCCGCTCTTCAAACTCGAAATGGGACTGCCCGGCAACTCTTTCGCATTCGAGCTGGCGAGGAAAATGGGCCTTCCCGAGGCGATAATCAAGGACGCGGAAGACCGTGCAGGCGAAGAGTTTGTCGGCATTGAACGGAACCTGCGGAAAATCGCCCGCAACAGAAGAGTCCTCGACGAGAAAATCCAGAAAATCAGGAACACGGACAAGACCCTCGAAAGCATTACCGACAAGTATCAGAAGGAGCTCGAGGACATCCGCAAGATGAGGAAGGAAATTATCGACGAGGCGAAAAAAGAGGCGGAGGACATCGTGAAAGGCGCAAACCGCCAGGTGGAAAAGACCATCCGCACTATCCGCGAGAAGCAGGCTGAGAAGGCCGAGACGATAAAGGCCAGGGAGAATCTCCAGGATTTTGTCAATGCCCTGGCGGTGAAGAAGGAACAGGACAAGAAGGACCGTGACAGCTACCTGGAAGGGAAAATCCGTCAAGTGAGCGAGCGGCAGAAACGTCAGCAGATGCGCAAGGCGGGACGTGCCGGAAGCGAGGAGCAGAAGAAGATGGAAGAGGCTGCCGAGAAGGAGAGGAAGATCAATGCTTTCCGCAGCGGACCTGTCCAGATTGGCGAGAAAGTGAGGGTGAAGGCCAATGGAATGGTGGGCGAAGTGTCCAGCGTTTCCAACAAGGCGGTTACAGTCATCATAGGCAGCATCAAGAGCAAGATGCCGCTTGACAAGGTGGAGCGGATCACCTCCAACGAATATAAAGAAGCGGTGAAAGCTGCTCCGAAGCCGGTTCAGTCCACTTCAGTGATAGACAGTTCGCTCTCGGAAAGGAAACTGAACTTCAAGATGGAACTCGACGTGCGGGGCCAGAGAGTGGGCGAGGCGCTGGAAAACGTGATGCATTATATAGACGATGCCATCATGCTCAGCGTCCATTCGGTCCGTATTATCCACGGAAAAGGAACGGGAGCGCTGAGAGAGGAAATCCAGAAGTTCCTCAGAGCGACTCCGGGAGTGGTTTCTGTCAATGATGAGAGCGTGCAGCTCGGCGGAGCAGGTGTGACGGTGGTCACCTTCGACAAATGACATTGATATACATATATTATATATGAGGGGAAGAGGAGCGCTTGGAAAACACGGAGAGGACGATGTCTGTCAGTTCCTGATAGAACGCGGACACACGATATTGGACAGGAACTGGAGAAGCGGGCACCTGGAAATCGACATTGTGACATTGGCCCCGGATGGAATACATTTTGTAGAGGTCAAGAGCCGTGTGGCACCTGTGCAGGGTGAGCCTCAGGATGCTGTAACGGCAGCGAAACAGCAGCATATCGCTTCAGCGGCACGCAGATATCTGTCGAAGAAGTCGCCGGTATTGGGCAATGACCTCGAAGTTCTGTTCGATGTGGCTGCGGTGACGTATGATGGTGACAACGTGGAAATCAACTATTTCCCGTCCGCATTCGTGCCGATATATTATTGATGACACTAACACACACGACTTTCATAATAAATATATGAAGAATAATCAATATTGCGTAATCATGGCCGGCGGGCATCTGAACCGCTTCTGGCCTATCAGCAGAGAAGGAATGCCCGGACATTTTATGGACATCTCCGGAACCGGCAAATCATTGGTAAGAATGGCTTATGACAGATGTACAGGCGTAGTCCCTGCGGAAAACATCATTGTCATAACCCTTGCGAAGTTCAAGGACATCATAAAGGAACAGATTCCGGAACTTCCGGAAGAAAACCTGCTTCTGGAACCTTATGCGAGACGCACGGCGCCTTGCGTTGCCTATTCCACATATCATCTGCTCAAGAGGAACCCGCATGCCGTCGCCGCCGTGACTCCTGCGGACCTTGTGATCAATGACGAGAAACTGTTCAAGGAGACATTGACCAATGCCCTGGACTATGCGGAGAAGAACCCGGTGCTGATGACATTGGGAATCAAGCCGAGCCGTCCGGATACGGAATATGGCTATATACAGGTCGTCGGCGGAAAAGATGCCTGCAACAGCCTGGAACCGGTAAAAGTGAAGACGTTCACGGAAAAGCCTGATGCCCAGATAGCCGAGGTGTTCTACCGCAGCGGCGAGTTCTTCTGGAATTCAGGTATTTTCGTATGGCAGGCAGGCGTCATAAAGGAAGAAATGGAGAAGTATATCCCGGAAATCACCAGATTGTTCGACGGATGGGAAGGTGCTCTCGGCAGCTCTGCGGAGAAAGTCTTTATCGAAAGGGCATATACCGACTGCGTGAAATTGTCGATCGATTATGGAGTGATGGAAAAGACCGACCGCGCTTGGCTCTATCCTGTGCATTTCGGCTGGTCGGACATCGACAGCTGGGAGAATTTTTACTCGAGCATCAGCAATAAAGACAGCGACGGCAATATCGCAAACACGTCCAAGGTGATTCTCCAGAACGACAAGAGAAACATAGTATTGACAAAAGACAAGGAGAAACTTCTGATTCTAAGGGGACTGGAGGACTGTATCGTGGTGGATACCGAGGACGTCCTGCTGATATGCCCGCGCGACGACAAACAGTACAAGGAACTGGTGAACAGCACCAGGATGCCGGGATACGACAAGTACAGGTAGGCCCGACAAAATTTTCTTGGAAGTTATTGAAAATTAGAAAATTATTCGTACATTTGCAGCCCGCAAAATATGCGGAGATACGATAAAGTATTAACAAACAATTAATTATCAAACCAATGCCTGGATTAATTGGAAAAAAAATCGGAATGACTTCCGTTTTCGGTGCTGATGGAAAAAATATTCCATGCACCGTTATTGAGGCTGGTCCGTGTGTTGTTACGCAGCTCCGTACGGTAGAAAAAGATGGTTATGCCGCCGTACAGCTCGCCTATGACGAAACCACAGAGAAACACGCCAGCGCCCCTCTCAAAGGGCATTTTGCAAAGGCAGGAACCACTCCTCACCGTAAACTTGCTGAATTTGCAGCAGATTTCAAAGGAGAGCTTAAATTAGGTGATGTCCTCACCGTCGCTGACATTTTCGAAGGCGTCGAGTATGTGGACGTTATCGGTACTTCCAAAGGTAAAGGATTCCAGGGAGTCGTTAAACGCCACGGCTTTGCCGGTGTAGGCGGTGCTACCCACGGTCAGCACAACAGACTTCGTCATCCTGGTTCTATGGGTGCATCTTCTTGGCCATCACGCGTATTCCCGGGAATGAGAATGGCAGGCCACATGGGAAATGAGAGAGTGAAGGTGTTCAACCTTCAGGTTGTCAAAGTTATCCCTGAGAACAACCTTCTCGTAGTGAAAGGCTCTGTACCTGGAGCTAAAGGTTCATATGTAATGTTGGAGGATTAATTATGGAATTGTCAGTTTTGAAGATTGACGGATCTGAGTCCGGAAAGAAGGTTGTCCTCGACGAGAAAGTTTTCGGCGTTGCACCGAATGATCACGCTATCTACCTCGATGTTCTTCAGTATCTCGCTCACCAGCGTCAGGGTACCGCAAGGACCAAAGACAGAAGCGAGATTTCTTACAGCACCAAGAAACAGGGTCGTCAGAAAGGTGGCGGTGGAGCTCGTCACGGATCATTGAAATCAAATATCTATGTAGGTGGTGGTCGTGCACACGGTCCTAAGCCACGCTGCTACGATATGAAGCTCAACAAGAAGCTCAAACAACTCGCAAGATTCTCTGCTCTTTCTTACAAGGCAAAAGAGAACAAGATTGTCATGGTAGAACCATTCGAAATGGAGGCACCTAAGACAAAAGAGTTCTTGAACATTCTTTCAGCCATCAAGGCAGGCGACAGGAAAGTGCTTTTCGTTCTTCCTGACTACTCTGCCAATATTTACCTTTCATCACGTAACCTCGAGCAGGTAAAAGTTATCTCTGTCAATGAGATCAACACCTACACCGTCATGAACGCACACTCTATGGTGCTTGTTGATGGTGTTCAGGATATCCTCGCCTCAAGAGTTGCACGCTAAAAAGATTGAGAGATGGGAATTATCATTAAGCCAATTGTAACAGAAAAGTTGACGGCTCAGGGCGAAAAGTTGAACCGTTATGGATTCATTGTTGACCGTGATGCAAACAAGATTGAAATCAAGGCTGCCGTAGAGCAGATGTACAATGTTTCAGTCGCTGCTGTCAATACATTGAATTACCACGGGAAAAGAAAATCCCGTTATACAAAGGCCGGCATGCTTAGAGGTCGTATGAATCACTTCAAGAAAGCATACGTTACTCTTGCCGGAGAAGATAAGATTGATTTCTATAGTAATATTTAAGGGATAAGGCAATGGCAACAAGAAAATTTAAACCGGTTACTCCTGGTCAAAGGAACAAAGTAATCAGCGCTTTTGACGATATCACCGCCAAGAAGCCGCAGAAATCATTGCTGGAACCTCTTAAGAGCACAGGCGGACGTAACAATACAGGTCAGATGACCATGCGTTACCTCGGTGGCGGACACAAGAGAATGTACCGTATCATCGATTTCCATCGTGCTAAAGATGAGTGCAAGGCAACTGTCCTCACTATAGAATATGACCCGAACCGTAGCGCTCGTATCGCGCTCGTACAGTACGAGGACAATGAGAAGAGATACATCATTGCTCCTAACGGACTCAAGGTAGGTCAGGTCATCGAGTCAGGTTCAGGCGTTGCTCCTGAGCTTGGTAACGCTCTCCCTCTTGGGGAAATTCCAGTCGGTACACTCGTACACAACATCGAGCTCCGTCCTGGTCAGGGTGGTGCAATGGCACGCTCTGCAGGTACTTACGCTCAGATTGCAGCTCGTGAAGGAAACCACGTTATTCTTCGTCTGCCTTCAGGTGAGACAAGAATGGTTCTCGTATCCTGCCGTGCTACAGTAGGTGTCGTATCGAATCCAGAACACAATTTGGAGTCTTATGGTAAAGCTGGTCGCAGCAGATGGCTCGGCAGACGTCCACACAACCGTGGTGTTGTTATGAACCCGGTTGATCACCCGATGGGTGGTGGTGAAGGTCGTGCTTCCGGAGGTCATCCGAGATCTCGTAAGGGACTTCCTGCAAAGGGCTACAAGACACGTAATCCTAAGGCTACTTCAAACAAGTTCATCATTGAAAGAAGAAAGAAATAACAGGAATTAAACTTAAGAGATTATGAGTCGTTCATTAAGAAAAGGTCCATATATCCAGGAAGCTCTGGAAAAAAGAATTCTTGCTATGAATGAAGGCGGCAAGAAGAAAGAGGTCGTGAAGACCTGGTCACGCGCAAGCATGATCTCTCCTGACTTCGTAGGTCATACTATCGCCGTTCATAACGGGAATAAGTTCATTCCTGTATATGTAACCGAGAATATGGTAGGCCACAAGCTTGGAGAGTTCGCTCCAACTAGGACTTTCAGAGGCCATTCAGGTAACAATAAGTAAAATCGCTTAATTGATCAGAAATTATGGGAAAACGTAAAAGAGAAATGGCCGAAAGACTGAAAGAGATTAAGCGCCAGACTGCTATTGCGAAGGCAAATGACGTTCCGTCATCCCCTCGTAAGATGCGTCTCGTTGCAGACACTGTAAGAGGTGTGGAAGTTAACCACGCTCTGGATCTGCTCAAGTTCTCCAAGAAGGCTCCTTCAAAGGTTCTTGAGACTCTCCTTCGCAGTGCAATCGCTAACTGGGAGGCCAAAAACCAGGACAAAGCTAAAGAATTGGACAACGGTAACGTCATCATCAAGACTATCATGGTCGATGAAGGTCGTACACTCAAGAGAATCCGTCCTTGCCCTCAGGGTAGAGCCGGCAGAATCCGCAAGCGTTCCAACCACGTTACTATTATCCTTGACGTAAAGAAACCATCAACAGTGGAGGACAATAAATAATATGGGACAGAAAACTAATCCTATCAGCAACAGAATCGGTATCACCCGTGGTTGGGTCTCTAACTGGTGTGGTGATAATTACGCTGAGAAAATCGCGGAAGACTACAAGATCCGCAAGTACCTCGTAAATCGTCTTGCCAATGCAAGCATTTCCAAGATTGTCATTGAGAGAACTCTCAAACTTATCACAGTGACGATCCAGGCTGCAAGACCAGGTGTCATCATCGGCAAGGGCGGCAGTGCAGTGGACAAACTTAAGGAGGAACTTAAGAAAGTCACAAGCAAAGAGGTTCAGATCAACATCTTCGAAGTCAGAAGACCGGAAGTTGACGCGAGCATCGTTGCAGACAGCATCGCTCGTCAGATTGAGGGCCGTGTTTCATACAGAAGAGCTATCAAGCTTGCAGTTTCTACCGCAATGCGTGTAGGTGCTGAAGGTATCAAGGTTCAGATCAGCGGCCGTGTAGGCGGCGCCGAGATGGCAAGAAGCGAAATGTTCAAGGAAGGTCGTACACCGCTCCACACATTCCGTGCTGATATCGACTATGCTCTCGCAGTAGCTCACACCAAGGTTGGTGCTCTCGGTATCAAGGTATGGATTTGCAACGGTGAGGTTTACGGAAAGAAAGATCTTTCACCTAACGCAGGCCTCGCTTCAGCATCTGCTCAGCCTCAGGGACAGGGTCGCCAGTCTCGTGGAGACCGTGGTCCTCGTCGTGGTGGCAGAGGCCGTGGAGACAGAAAAGAGAACAAAAACTAAGTTTTTGTCCTATCAATAACGAATCCCGACAGGTTTAACTCCTGCCGGGATTTTTTCTTATCCCTAAAACCATTATCTTTGTTGACATTGGTTTTCTACAGACACTCTCGAGAAGTACTCGCGCAGCATTTTCCCTGGGCGTGCCGCATCGCCCGATAGCATTTAGCTTCCATAATAGTTTAAATTTTTTTGGTAAACTTTTTTCAGGAAGATACATGATGCGCACCGCGTAATTGGTTGTGTATTAACGCATTAAGTGTTTTCAGAGTTGCGAAAACCACAACTCTGGTTTTGGTTAAATGCTTAATAAATAGCAACTTACAGGTTGCGCGCGCCGGTCAATGCCGGTAACCTTTTTTCAGTACGATGGTAAGCGTCTCCGCAGTTACGTGTTGACGCGTTTTTAGCGCTTCCGTACTATTGCCCATGGAAATGTCAAGAACAGATTAACATGGGGAAAGAAACTGGAACAACCTGCGAGTAGAGAAATCGTGTAAGTAGTTGAGGCTCTGATGGTTGCGTAAAATGCAGAAAGCCAGGTCCTATGTTTTTTAGGGTAACCTGGCTTTGATTGTTTGATATAATCGCTTGATTGATAGCTATTTGCCAAGATGCATGACATTCAGGTTGTTCCAAAATGCGCCCATGTTGAGCGGAGGCATTCTGCGTGTGAGCATTCGCTATCGGTTTTCGCTATCGGTAGTTGATGGCGACGGAGAAGATCGTGACGGACGGGCCGATCATGGTGTAGTCGCTTTTGCAGGTGACCGTGTTGCCGGAAGTGGCGAGACTGCCGTTGCCGGACATGGCTAACTTGGTGCACTGGTCCCCGTTTGAGATGATGGTCTTGTTATTCGCTTCTACCTTAAAGACGGTTTTTAATAATCCCTTGTTAGCCAAACTGTGATTGGTGTTTACAGTCACATCCAGCTCCTCAGGGATGTGGAAAGCCGGGGATGTTATGGATGGAGCATTAATAATCCCTGACAGGGCCACGTTATCTGCACTGAATGTAATTTTACTTCCCCGCTTATAATTGCTCGTCCACGGATTATCTCACTTGTCCTTCGGTGGCGCTGCAACGTATGGCAGGCCGGTGATGTGGCGCGTGATGGTTTTGGTGGCAGTGTATTCGTTGCCTTCCACGTCCTTGTACGTCACCGTGGCGGTGATGTCTTTCTGGCCCCACGTGTGGCCCGGAGTCGCCCCCACCACGATTGGCGTCCCAGCCTCCTTCCGTGAAGATCCTGCTTCAGAGCTGACATATTCCTTGCCGTCAACACTCAGTGTGAAGGACTCGAATGTCAGGAGTCTGGACGGAATCCCCGTTGAGGTCATGACGTAAGACGCTGAGCCTGAGCCCATCCAGTCGTTGGAAATGCTGTTGGCTTTGGCTACATCCTTTGCGGAGATGCCCTCGATACCCTCGTTCGCAGCATAGTAACTGTATGAAGTCGGGAAACCCGAGATGTTCACGTCAAACTGCACATCCGCTGGCACAAATTCATTGACAGAGACCTTGGTGTTCTGGCTGATGACGCTGCCGGAAGCGTAGCTCTTGAACATTGACCTGGCCTCGCTGTCGGAGAATTTCAAGTAGAAACCACCCTCGAGACCGTCAGGAACATTGACAAAAGTCGTGAAGCCGTTGGCGGCGGACACGCTTAGGCCGGTAACTGAGGCATTGCCGGAAAACGTCTTGCCGTCGAAACCGGAGACAGGGCTCTTGGCGTGGAAATCGACAGTCGCGTCGAAACCGGTGGTGATGGCTATGGCACGGACGCCCGCAGGCGCGCTGAACTCAGCATTGAGAAGAATCCTGCCGTCGGAGTCCCTTGAGAACTGCTCATCGTGGGCGGAGAGCCATGGCTTGCCGTTCTGCGTGAAGCCGTCGCAGTTGTAGGACAGATCGATGGCCGCGTCATCGCTGACCGGTTCGCTGAAAGTCCCGGAGAAAGTGCCCGGCGCATCGGCCGTGTTGCTCAGCGTGGCAATGCTTCCGTTCGAAGCCTTAGCGAAAATCCGGTCGCCCGGCTCGAACACATAAGAGTTTTCGTCAATGCCGACCTTAGTGCTTGTAACAGTGAGAGTTACCGAATCGCCGAGAGGCTTGTTCGGGACGATGATTTCCGCTTTGTTGCAGGAAATGGCGACAGCAAAAATGGCCGCGAAGGTCAATATCTTCCTCATCCCTAGTCCTCCTCTTCCAAAAGACCGAAAGCTTCACTTGGTGAAAAAACGAAAGAATTCTGATGAACGTCTTTCGACTGGCAGAATGATGCTTCTGCGAAAACCTCCACGACAGAAATTGCCGGAGATTGGTAAATGGTTCGTTTCATATTCAACTGATTATATATACTATTACAGCGCAGCGGAACACTTTTCGCTACACATTCCGCAAACAAAATGCGGATCTTTGCGTGTCTTTCCGGTCCAGCTCCTTTTCATCAGCCGTGCATACCCGCTGCACTGCCTTTTCCGAAAGAAACCTATCCCCGAAAAACCATAAAAATCAACTACAGAATCTTTTTCTTGGACACAGTCGGCACGAACTGCTTCAGATAGAATGGCTCGAAATATGCCACGTCCTCGGTTTTGCCCTCAGACAGCAGCCTCGATCCCGGAACCAGCATTGACTCAGCCTTCGGACAAGCCTGGACGAAGTGCGCATTCGGAGACAGGATGGTCTCCCTGCATTTGTCCGCACCGTCGCCGATGAACAGGACCGGACCCTCGCTCAGAATATCGGCAAAGCTTTCTGAGTCAATGATTTTCGGCTCAGTTCCGCTCGCCTGGCTGCCATCAGCATTGAAAACGGCAGTATAGACCTCCATCCTTCTCGCATCTATCATCGGGACAATGTACTTGCATCCTTCAGGAAGAAGACCTTCCCCGATAGCCTGCCAGACGAGAGTGTCCAGTGAGCCTATTGCGACCAAAGGAATGCCCGCGCCGAAGCACAGGCCCTTGGCCGTAGATACACCCACACGGAGACCGGTATATGAACCAGGACCCTTGCTTACACATACGGCATCGCAGTCCTTCACTCTCAGGCCTCTTTCATCGAGCATCTCCTTGATGAACGGCGCCGTGAGCGATGCGTGCTTGCGCTCAGCGTTTTCCCTGACGGAGACTATCTTGCCCTCCTCAGAAAGGGCGGTGGAGCACAATGCAGTAGATGTCTCTATAAATAATATACGTGACATATTTTCTAATTCTTGAAAAGAAGTTCTTTAAAATACGGGAAAACTCCATACGCGAACCTCTTCATCGGCGCGTATATGACGGAATTCTCCATAACCGACTCAGAGACAATATGAAACGAGGAGTTTATCGTATTGAAAAGTATAATTACTATTCCTATGATCAATGAAACTTTTATCAATGCGAACAACGCGCCGAGCAGCCTGTCCAGCCATCCGAGCATCACGAACTTGATGCTGGCCTTGATTACCTTGCCGAGAAGCCGCAGCAGCAGAATGACCACGACAATCATCAGGACGAAGACAATCACGTACAGGACCTTCTCGGAAATCTGGAGATACGGCTGGAGCATGGAGCAGACAAGCTGCGAGAACTTGAACGCTGCCCAGGTACCGGCAATGATGGACACCAATGCGATGATCTGCTCCGTGAAACCCCTGACCAGACCTTCGATCAGGGCGGCGGAGAGACAGATAATCAATATGATATCCAATGTGTTCATACCTATTATATTATATATTTTTTCTTCTTAATTAAAAATTCCTATCTTTGCAGACTGCAAAATTATATAAAAAACTATGACATTCAAAGAATACAAGGGCTTGAATCTGGTGACTGTCGGCAGTGAAGTGCTGGACAGGTGGAAGAAACATAATGCGTTTGAGAAATCACTCGAACTTAGAGAAGGCGCTCCGGAGTTCATTTTCTTCGAGGGACCTCCTTCTGCAAACGGAATGCCTGGTATTCACCATGTTATGGCGCGTTCCATCAAGGATGCCATCTGCAGGTACAAGACCCAGAGCGGCTTCAAGGTAAACCGCCGTGCAGGCTGGGATACCCACGGACTGCCTGTGGAGATTGGTGTGGAAAAGAAACTCGGAATCCACAAGGATGACATCGGAAAGAAGATATCGGTAGAAGAGTACAATGATACTTGCCGTCACGAGGTGATGAAATACACTCGTGAGTGGGTGAACATGACCGAGCGCATCGGTTACTGGGTGGATATGAACGACCCGTACATCACCTATGACAACCGCTACATCGAGACATTGTGGTATCTTCTCCGCAAGATATATGACAAGGGACTCCTGTACAAGGGATTCTCCATACAGCCGTATTCTCCGTCCGACGGAACTGGACTCAGCTCACACGAACTGAACCAGCCGGGATGTTATAAAGATGTGACTGATACCACAGCCACAGTACAGTTCGAAGTCATCAAGGACGCCAAGTCACAGCCGCTCTTCGGACTGGAGACACTTCCTGTATATTTCCTGGCATGGACCACCACACCGTGGACATTGCCTTCAAACACAGCACTTTGCGTCGGCCCTGACATTGACTATGTCAGAGTGAAGTCATTCAACCCGTACACTGGTGCGGAGGCTATCTACATCGTAGCCAAGGCATTGGTCTCAGACTGGTTCAATCCTAAGGCGGCGGAACTCTCCCTCGACGACTACAAGCAGGGCGACAAGCTGATCCCGTTCAAGGTCCTCGAAGGAACATTCAGGGGCTCAGAGCTCGCAGGCGTAAGATATCACCAGCTGATTCCTTGGTTCAAGCCGCTTGAAGGCGACGCGTTCAGGGTAATCACCGGCGACTACGTCTCCACGGACGAAGGCACGACAGGTATTGTCCACATTGCCCCGACATTCGGTGCCGACGACAAGAAAGTCGCAGCCGCAGCAGGCATTGCCCCGATGATGGTGCTGGACAGAAACTGCAACCCTCAGCCTCAGGTCGATCACGACGGAAGATTCTATCCGCTGGAAGACCTTGACCCTGAATATGTGAAGACACACGTTTCACCGGAATATAAAGAATACGCCGGACGTTACGTGAAAAACGCATTTGACGACTCCCTTCCGAAGGATGCGCCTACACTGGACATCGACCTGTGTATGATGATGAAGATGGACGGAAGAGCGTTCAAGATACAGAAACACGTCCACAGCTACCCTCACAGCTGGAGAACCGACAAGCCGGTGCTCTACTATCCGCTGGATGCGTGGTTCATCAAGACCACGGCCGTGAAGGAGCAGATGGTGGCATTGAACAAGACCATCGTCTGGAAACCGGAATCTACCGGCACAGGACGTTTCGGACAGTGGCTGGAGAATATCCAGGACTGGAACCTCTCCAGAAGCCGTTTCTGGGGAACACCGCTTCCTATCTGGCGTACAGAGGACGGCAAGGAAGAGAAGTGCATCGGAAGCCTGAAAGAGTTCTACGCAGAAATCGAGAAGGCTGTCGCTGCCGGTGTAATGTCGTCCAACCCGTTGAAGGACAGAGGCTTCGATCCGGAAGACATGAGCAAGGAGAACTACGACAAGATCGACCTCCACAGACCTTATGTGGACAATGTCTTCCTCGTATCTGATTCAGGCAAGAAGATGGTACGCGAAAGCGACCTTATCGACGTATGGTTCGATTCAGGTTCAATGCCATATGCACAGGAAGGCCTCCGTGCCCTGGGCGACAAGAAGTTCGGATGCACTGCAGACTTCATTGCGGAAGGCGTTGACCAGACACGTGGCTGGTTCTACACCCTGCATGCAATTCATACCATGGTAAGCGGTACACCTGCATTCAAGCGCGTCATCTCCAACGGTCTTGTCCTCGACAAGAACGGCGACAAGATGAGCAAGCGCCTCGGCAATGCCGTGAACCCGTTCGAGCAGCTCGACAAATTCGGCCCGGACGCACTCAGATGGTATATGCTTACCAATGCCCAGCCATGGGACAACCTCCGTTACGATGAAGACGGCGTGGATGAAGTCAGAAGAAAATTCTTCGGCACGCTCTACAATACATATTCATTCTTCGCGCTTTATGCCAATGTGGACAACTTCGATCCTAAGGCTCCGGCAGTTCCGTACAGCCGCAGACCGGAAATCGACAGGTGGATAATCTCCCTCCTCAACACATTGATAAAAGACGTGAAGGCTGCATACGAGGACTACGACGTGACTTCCGCAGGAAGAATGATACAGGATTTCGTATGCGACCACCTGAGCAACTGGTACGTGCGTCTGAACAGAAAACGCTTCTGGGGAAGTGCTGACAATGAGGACAAACTCGCTGCATACCAGACACTTTACGAAGTGCTCAAGACCGTAGCTGTGCTCGGAGCTCCGATAGCGCCGTTCTACATGGACCAGCTCTACTTCGACCTGGTTCCGGACGGAGAAGAGTCAGTGCACTACGTGCTGATGCCGGACTGCGACGAAACCGTCATTGACAAGGACCTCGAAGAGAGGATGGAACTCGCTCAGAGAGCTTCGTCAATGGTGCTTGCGCTCCGCAGGAAGGTCAATATCAAGGTGCGTCAGCCGCTCAGCAAACTCGTTATCCCTGTCATCTCAGACAAGGTCCGCGAGCAGCTCGAGAAGGTCAAGGCCCTGCTTTTGGGTGAGGTCAATGTCAAGGATGCGGAATTCATTTCCGACACGACAGGCATCATCACCAAGAAGATCAAACCTAACTTCAAGACGCTCGGAAAAGTTTACGGCAAGAGAATGAAAGAGATTGCCGCTGCTTTCGCCGACATACCGCAGCAGGAGATCAATGCCATACAGAACGCTGAGGCTCAGTCTGTTGCATATACATTGAAACTCGAAGGCGGTGACGTGGAACTGAATCCTGGAGACTATATGATCTCGTCAGAGGACATGCCGGGATGGCTCGTGGCATCAGAAGGCCCGCTCACATTGGCCCTCGACATCGAAGTAAGCCCTGAACTGAAGAACGAAGGCGTGGCGCGCGAACTCGTGAACAGAATCCAGAACATCCGCAAAGACAGCGGTTTCGACGTTACCGACAAGGTAGATGTAGTCATTTACGCGGACGGCGACGACGCTGCAGAGATAGAATCCTCTTTAAAAACATATAAAGAATACGTTTCCGCACAGACATTGTCATTGTCAGTCACATTGGCCGGCAAGGGCGAGGCGACTGGTAAGGCAACAGAAGTGGAGTGGAACGAGAATACAATAATGATTGCGGTAACACGCAGATAACACTTACGCTTATGGAAGAAAATAAAGCAAACCTCGAGCCTGTAGAAAAGACCCGTTACAGTGATGAAGAACTTGAGGAGTTCAAGAAGATCATATTGGATATGCTCGACAAGGCCAAGAAAGAGTACAATACTCTCAGGTATGTCGTGATGCACAACGGTACGAATGATATCGAGGACACCACCCCTTCATTCAAGACTGTAGAAGACGACGGCGCAATGCAGCTTTCACGTGAAGAGGCAAGCCAGTTGGCTCAGAGGCAGTACAAGTTCATACAGAACCTTGAGGCTGCGCTCGTGCGTATCGAGAACAAGTCTTACGGTATCTGCCGCGTGACCGGAAAGCTCATCCCTAAGGAGCGTCTCCGTCTGGTACCTCACGCAACCCTTACAGTAGAAGCGAAGGAAAAACTCAATAATGGCGGAAAATAGATTCAGGATTTCCAAAGGCAGGTGGCTGCTGATTCTAGGAATTCTTCTCGTGGTAGTGGACCAGGTGATAAAACTGCTGGTCAAGTCCAATATGACTTTGGGCGAGCATTTCAGCGTTTTCGGCAACTGGTTCCAGATTCTCTTCATAGAAAATGAGGGAATGGCATTCGGGATGAAGTTCGGCGGGATGGTAGGCAAATTCGTGCTGACCGCGTTCCGCGTGGCTCTCTTCGGATTCCTGTGCTGGTGGATAACCCGCCTCGTGAGGCGTGGACGGCCGGCTGAAATCGATGCCGCAGGGAAGGTCCTCAAGTATGCCCCTGTGCCTACTGGAGTCCTTGTCGGCCTGACATTGATTACAGCGGGCGCCCTTGGCAACATCGTGGACTGTCTGCTTTATGGACAGATTTTCTCTGCTTCGACACCATACGAGGTGGCGCAGTTCGGGGGAAGTTATGCGCCTGTAATGTTCGGCAAAGTGGTGGACATGTTCTATTTCCCGCTCATCGACACGACCTGGCCGACATGGATGCCTTTCATAGGAGGACATCCGTTCCGCTTCTTCGAGCCGGTATTCAACTTCGCGGACAGTTGCGTCACCGTAGGTGCTTTCTATTTGGTACTGTTCCAATATAAGTTTTTTACTGCTGAGCCGGAGAAAAAATAGGGTTTTCCGGAGGAAAAGGAGCAGGATAATGTAAGAAATCCGACATTTCCTGTCGTAAAAGGAGGAAAATAACGTTTTAGGTCAAAAATCGGCTGCTCAGGCAGTCGATTTTTATTTTTTATTCACTTATGAAAACAAACATTAAAACGTTAAGTTTCTTCAAAACTTAAACTAAAATAGTTTGTTTTGTTTATGAAATTTTAGTTAAAACGGTATAAATCACTATCAATTATGCGAATCAGTTCTACTTACATATTGTTTTTTTTGAATTTAATCTTGATATTTGCGTAAACGCCCTTTCCGAAAAGGGCAGGTCAAGAACGCTTAGAAATACTTGAACTAAAGAATATCAATATATGTTAAACTAATGTAAATGCTTATGAAAAAGATTTGTCTTCTTTTCACGGCAGTCCTGTTTCTGGGGATTTCTTCTGCATTGAATGCGCAGAATCTGACCGTTTCAGGATTCGTCACAGATGCGAGCTCCGGCGAAGGAGTCCCTTATGCATCTGTCCAGCTTAAGGGCAGTACGAAAGTCTATACGATGACTGACGCCAACGGAGCATATTCCATTTCAGTGCCGGGGAGCGCATCCCTCACGGTATCATGTTTAGGTTATACGACAGCAGAGATACTCGTGGACGGCAGAACAGCATTGGACATTAGACTCGATCCGGACAAGAACGTCCTCGACGATGTAGTCGTTGTGGCTTACGGAACAGTCCGCAGAGAGGCTAATACCGGTTCTGTTTCATCAGTCAAGAATTCGGAGCTCGCAGAAGTGCCTGCCACATCCGTTGATAAAATGCTTTCAGGAAAAATGGCCGGTGTGACCATCACATCTGGTTCAGGACAGCCTGGTTCCACCTCTTCAATCCGTGTGCGCGGTACCTCTTCCATCAATGCAGGTAACGAGCCTCTGTGGGTTGTCGATGGTATTCCGGTGATGTCAACAGACTTCCGTCAGCTCTCAAATGCCGGTGTGGGCGGCGGTTCATCATCCACCTTCCTTAACCCTAACGACATCGAGTCCATCACAGTCCTCAAGGACGCTGCTGCGGCCTCAGTTTACGGTTCCCGTGCAGCAAACGGAGTCATCCTCGTCACCACCAAGAGCGGAAAGGCAGGAAAGGCAAGATTTACCGCAAGGGCCAAATTCGGTGCTCAGCAGCTGATCAATGACAATAATGTAAGACCTCTCACCGGTTCTGAACTTATTGCCTATCGTCGTGATTGCGCCATCAATGCGGGTTTCAATCCGGATGATCCTACTTCTCAGTACTATTATCCTCAGTCACTCCTTGCCGACGGCACTACCAACTGGTACAAGGAACTGACCAGAGTCGGAACTCTCCAGGAGTATGAGATCAATGCCACTGGCGGTACCGACAAGGCTTCCTATTATTCTTCAGTTTCATACCACAAGAACGAAGGCGTGTTCTATGGTGTGGACTATGAGAGACTTACAGCCAGAGTCAATGCTGACATGAGGCTTACCAGAACTCTCAAGACCGGAGCGAAATTCAACTTGAGCTATGCAAACTCCAATTCCGGCCAGATGGGTGACCTCTATTACTCGAACCCTACAGCGGCGATGTGGTCCATCTTGCCGTGGACTCCGTTCCGCAACGAAGACGGAAGTTTTAATGTGAATATTCCTGAGAACTCAGACACCAACCCGCGTGCGGTAGCAGCGAATGATACATACAATGACAAGGACTACCGTCTTCAGGGCAGCATGTATCTCGAGTGGAAACCGATCAGACAGCTCACCTTCAAGACAAACAACGGACTGGAGTTCGTATATGTGGATTCCCGCCAGTATTTTGCCCCGGAGACGCATAAGGGTTCTGCTACCCTATTTTCTTTCTGGAGCAAGGACATCCGATATACTACATCCAACACCATCACATTTGAGGACAAGTACGGTGACCATTCTGTAAGGGTGCTTGCCGGACAGGAAGCTATGCGTGACAAACTGGACCTGTTGGGCTTGAGCTCACCTAAGGTGAATCCTTTGATTCCATATCCTACCACATCTCCTGCTGCAGACGACCAGGGATATTACAATCTCGTGGATGAATCACTTCTCTCTTTCTTCGGAGTGTTTGATTACAACTATCTGAACAGATATTACCTGCAGGCTTCAGTCCGTGCAGACGGCAGTTCACTGTTCGGCTCCAACAGCAAATGGGGTGTGTTCTGGTCAGTCGGTGGTTCATGGAACGTAAGCAAGGAGAACTGGATGAAGTGGAGCAGACAGTGGCTCAGCGCATTGAAGGTCCGCGCATCCTATGGCGTGAACGGTAACAACAATATCTCTCCATACAAGGCCTATGGACTTTATGGTACTACTCAGTACAACGGTATTACCGGTATGGTTCCTTCCAGCCCAGCAAACCCTAACCTTTCTTGGGAAAAGAACGCCACATACAATATCGGTGTAGATTTCGGTCTCTTCGATGACAGACTCACCGGTAGCTTGGACTACTATTTCAGAAAGACCAAGGATATGCTTCTCTCAAAGCAGGTTCCTTACACCACCGGTTTCGGCTCTAACTTCATGAACGTCGGCGCTATCAGAAACAAGGGTATCGAGTTCCAGTTGGAGGGTGTGATTCTCCGCAACAATGACTGGTACTGGACAGCCGGCTTCAATATCGCTCTCAACCGCTCTCTCGTGCTCGACCTTGCAGGCGCAGAGTATTTGAGCGTAGCTGATTCACGAGCAAGCGGCAATAACGGCACACCTCTCCGTATAGTTCCTGGACGCAGGCTCTTTACATATTATGTAAGAGACTGGTACGGTGTGAATCCATCAAATGGTGACCCTATCTGGTATGACAAGGAGGGCAATCTCACATCTGATTATTCAAAGGCCCGTTACATCTATGCAGGTACGCCTGAGCCTAAGGCCACAGGTGGTTTCAACACGAGCGTTTCATGGAAAGGCATCACCCTTTCAGGATATTTCGAGTTCGTGGCCGGCAGCAAAGTCGTAACCTCTATGAACAATGACACGGACGGTGCCGATATGAACACCAATGTATCCACACTTTCACTCAACTACTGGAAAAAACCGGGAGATACAGGCGTGCAGCCAAAACCGGTAGCAGGAGCTCCGAAAAAGCCTTATGCAATATCCACAAGAGATATCCAGGATGGCAGTTATTTGAGAATCAAGGATGTTTCCCTCTCGTATAGCCTGCCTGAGCGTATCCTGAAGCCAATCAAGATGTCTGGCGTGAGACTCTATGTCAGCGCGCTGAATCCTTACACGTTCCATCACGTAAGAGCTCTTGACCCGGAAGTCGGTCCTCTCGGATATACTTTTGGAGCATCCCACTCTATGGTCAAGTCTTTCGTAGGCGGTATAGAAGTTTCATTCTGATAAACGAACGAAGATTATGAAAAGAACAATTTTATATATTTGCGGTATAGCGTCGCTTCTCGGTGCTGTTAGTTGCCAGGATTTTCTCACAAGAGATCCTAAGCTTTCGCAGAGTACGGAGATAACATTGTCCACATACGATGGACTCAATGACGCGACGTTCGGAGCTTATTCCGCTCTCGCTTCGACAAGCTGGTATGGACAGCAGTGGATCGTGGATGCCGAAATGCGTTCCGGAAACGGCAAAAAGTCTGATTTCAAGAACTCCGGAAGGTGTGTGGAACCTTATATCTGGAATTATACAGAGACCGGTACTTCTCCGATGTGGTCAGTATGCTATCAGGTCGTATCTAGGGCTAACAATGTGATTGACAACCTCGAAGGCAAAGAGTCAAGCACTGTTACAACTCAGGACTTGAACAATCTGAAAGCCGAGTGTCTCTTCATAAGGGCGCTCTCATATTTCTGCAATGTCCTTACTTATGGCCAACCATATACTTATTGCGTGAAAAGCGATAAGGAAAGCCTCGGAGTCCCTTACGTGGAGCATACGGATCCTGCAGGACTTCCTGCACGTGAGACTGTGATCTCAAACTATGAGAAGATCGTCCGCGACCTGCTTGAGGCAGAGAGCCTAATCGACCCTGAATATACACGTGCGACTGTTGCCGATCCAGCTGCTGTTGTCAGTGTATATGCAATCCGGGCATTGCTCTCCAGAGTTTACCTCTACATGGGTGAATGGCAGAAATCTGCAGACTATGCTACCAAGGTTATCGGAAGCGGCAAGTTCTCCCTTTGGAATGCCGAGCAGTACAAGACCGTATGGGGCGCGGAGAAAGGCACAGGTGAGGTCATCTTCGAAGTTTACGGAAAGCGTACGAACGCCGCATGGGGCAGCTGGGAAGACCTTTCTTACCTTACATACCCTGAAGGATCCGGTGATGCGCAGGCAGCCGACCCTCTTATCAAAACCTATGAGGAAGGTGATGTCCGTCTGGCACTTTACCGCACAGATGAAAAGAATGAGTCCGGAATCAAATGGACAGGCAAATATCCTGGAAAGGGCGACAACACACCTGACTGCAACAACATAATCGTGCTCCGTCTTTCTGAGATGTATCTGAACAGAGCTGAGGCCATTATGCGTGGAGCGACTATTCCTGGAACCACCGCCGTAAAGGACATCAATGCTGTGGCTACCCTTAGAGGAGCATCTGCTTATGGTTCAGTAGGTCAGACCGATATCGCCAAAGAGCGCCGTAGAGAGCTCGCTTGGGAAGGCCATTACATCTACGACCTCGCACGTTGGGGCCAGGGTGTATCCCGTTCAGCAAGTGATTATCCTCTTTGCTCTGACAATCTCGATGTTCCGTTCCCTGGCAAGAAATGGGCACTTCCTCTTCCTAAGAGAGAGCTTGATTTGAATAAGAACCTTGTACAAAATCCTCTTTAGCGTATTGTTATGAAAAGTTTATATACATATATTGGAGCAGTTCTCGCGGCAGCGTCCATTCTTGCTTCCTGCGATAAGAACGAGCCATCCAAATTCAATGACAAAGATGCCTTCGTGGCATTTGACAAGACTTCCTTGACACTTTCAGAGGGTTCTGAAGATGTGCTTAAGATTCCTGTGACCTTGGCCTCAGTTGCCGGACTGGAGGAAACCATCAAATTTGAGGTCAAGGAACCTGAAAAGAAAGCTGCAAAGCAGGGCGTGAACTTCGAACTTCTCACCAAGTCAGGTACTCTTTCTTTCAATGCGGAAAACCGCACCCGATATATCGAAGTGAAGGCTATTCCTGATGGGGAATATACCGGGGACTTGCAGTTCACTATAGTTATCAACGGAACAGAGTCGATTAAGGCTGGTTCTGAAAACACTTGTACAGTGGTAGTGTCTGACATTGATCACCCTCTCGGCTTCATGCTCGGAGAATATACCGCTACGGGCGTCAACTACTGGGATGGACCTTGTACCTGGACGATGACATTCTTCAAGGATGCTGATGACGACCATAAGGTGTGGATAGACAACTTGTTCCAGAATGACAGTTTTGCCGGAGCGGATACGCGCTATTACGGAATTGTCAATGAAGATCTTACCTCATTGAACATTCCTTTCGGTCAGGAGTCTGAATACAAGTATTCGAATGGTAACCCTATTACTCTTCTTGGCTTCGATGGAGAAAACGGATATGAAACCGGTTCGGTAGATGTTGCGATTGTTCGTGACGGAGACAAGGTCTCTCTTGATTTCGGTAATGAATGGGGTCTCTGGGTAGTGATTGAAGGAGCAGGAAACTTGAATATCGTCAGTCCTGGTATTAAGGCCGTTAAAAAATAAAACCGACTAAGATATGAAAAAGATATTATATTCATTGTTGGCGCTTGCAGCAACTGTTGCTGCCTGCACGGACTTTGCGGAGGATGAAATAATAGATTTCGCCGCAACCGACGCGCCTGTAGTGGCTGCGACAGTAGTGGATGACAATACTGTAAGCGTGTCAGTCACCCCGAAAGAGGGTAATGTCTATTACTCTTATGTTCTCATTGCAGGACCGGCAAAAGCACTTAAAGCCGAGACCGTCCTTAAAGGAGGCTATGAAAGCGATGCTGTTGCAAATGAAAAGAAGGAGCCTGTAGCGGCTGTCCTCAAGGCATCCGAGACCAAGTCTGTAAGTTTTCAGGTAGGAGGATTGAAGTCAAATACTGCATATACCCTATATGCAGTGGCTTCCAACTCTCAGGGCGTAGTAAGTAAATTGGCTACATCGACAGCTGTCACCACTGATGGTACAGTACCTGTTCTGAAGAAGTATGATTTCCAGTCCACAGCTACCAATCTCGATTATGTGCTGGAGTTCGATGACCCTATCGCGTTTACCGGAAAAGGCACAGTTACGGCACATTATTATGCCAGACATTCCAAAGCCGGAGCAGACGGCAATCTCGTGGAATACAAGAAAGCAGTGGTTCCTGCCGACAGCCTCGTCATTTCCGGCAAAAACCTTTACGTCAGCCTTGACGCTGCTGAAGCTATTCCGGGAGCAATCGTAGCCATCTCTTACACTGAGGGCCTCGTGGCCAATCTCGTAGGTGGCAGAGCAGAAGCGTTTACTGATGTGACAGTCAGCTCCAAACTTGAATCTGAAGGCCTTGTGGCATCTTATAAGACTCAGCCTTTTGCACTTGGTCTGACTGAAGATGAGCCTAAGGAGGGAAGCGGAATAGAAGGTGGAGAGGAAGAAGAGCCAGAGGTTAAGCTCTTCAGCGACTGGGAAGAGCTTGATATGGTTACATATTCATACAACAAGTACCCTCTCGCAGGTGTTCTCAAGGCTGCCAAACTCTCTATTGAGACAGAAGACGCGAACGGAAGGGTAGTAGCTTATGCCGGTCAGCAGCTCAAGATCGCGGCTGCCAATAAGTTGAGCGTGAAGATTGACGAGGATCCTGGCTTTGGCTCTTATGTGTCATACAAGATTGCAGCCGGTTCTATAGTCGATATCTTCGGAAACACCAACTCTGAATTCACAGCCGAGAAACTTTATTTCTGCTCTTACGGTTATAAACTTGCCGACGTGCTCGGAACATATACCGTTACCGGCGTGGCTGTCAAGTATGGAGTGCCTGTTTCTTACAAACTCGTGATTGCAGAGACGGACGACGCCAAGAAAGGCGATTTGCTGATAACCAATTACCTCGGCTTTGAAGGAAAACTCTATGTGGATTTCGACCCTGACAACGGTACTGTGAAAATCAAAGAGGGTGTCACGTTTAATGATAAAAACCTTGTTTCCTTCAATGGTGAGGGCGATCAGCTCTTCAGCATACCTTCACCGGGAGTGCTGACATCTGATGCGTATGTCATTGTCCTGACTTATGAGGGAGAGGATGTTACAGGATTCGCTACGGATGAAAATGGTTTAGATGTCGTAGTTGCGAATTTCAGGGCAACCAGGAATTAACGATAACTGAACACTTGTTTTATGGGGAGACGTTTCTTAGGAGATGTCTCCCTATTTCTGTGAGCGCCAACGGATTCCCCATCGAAAAACAAATGAATATCGTGCCGGAATTCTTGCAAAACTCGAGCAAAAATGCGTATATTTAGAAGTTTTAAAGAATACTAAAAGCGATTGAGTATGAAAAAGTTGATATTGACACTGTCTTGCCTGCTCTGGGTGGTGGCTGCGCTGTCCGCACAGGAGCCTACGACTACATATCCGTATCTGTATCCGCAGTTTACTGACGGCACTGTCGTGCTGGACGGCGGCAAGGAAGAAGCACGCAAGCTGAACATCCATCTGAGGGCGGACAAACTCCATTATATCGATGGCGGCATCATCAAGGAAGCCTTCCTGAAGGATGTCAATGCCGTGAAAATCGGAAATGACGTGTTCGTCCCAGTCTATGGAAGCATGATGAAAGTAGTGGCCAAGAATGACAACGGCATGGTCGTGGTCGAAATACTTGGCGATTTCGAGGCCTCGCGGGAGGCGACCGGCGCTTACGGCACGTCATCCACCTCGTCTGCCACGATGAAACTTACATCCGTGCAGACCGATGCCCAGGTGAACCAGAACTATATGAACATTCTCAATGAGAAAGACCACGGAGTCCCGCTCCGGACGGTCAGCACATATTATATCTTCACTCAGAAGCTGAAAGTGAAGGCGGCCGAGAAGGATGTCATGGAAGCACTTCCTGCTGACAAGGCTGACGGCTGGAAAACCTTCCTCAAAACACATAAAATCAAGTGGAAAAATCCTCAGAGCGTCCTGTCAGTTGTGGACTATCTTTCTGAGTAACCAAGTATGATTCAGTACCTTATGAAAAAAATAATAGGATTGGCCGCAACGGCTGTATGCATCGGGGCGATAAGTTCCTGTGCCGTTTCCGGTAATGACCCTTTTGAGAAAAACGGGACATTGACCGAGAAGGATAATGTCTTCGGAAAGGATATCCCGGAAGAAGAACTGCTTCCGAAAATGAACATCAATGTGGATGAAACTCTGGCACTCAATCTGGAAAAGGCGACCGGGGAGAACGGGTATGTGGACCTGTCTTCATTCCCGTCGTTGAGGGAACAGGGCGTGGTGAAAATGAGAAGGCTCTTCCCGTATGCCGGTGAGTATGAGGAGCGTACACGCGAGGCGGGACTGCACCGCTGGTATGTACTGGAGTACAATCCGGAAAAGTCAATGACGAAGGCCGCTGACGGACTCATCATATCCGGAGTCAATGAAGTGGAATATTGTCCTAAACTCTCCATTGTCGGAAATCCGACAGTGGTGTCATATGCGGATGCTTCCACAAAGGCTGCCTCAGGGTCTTATCCTTTCGATGACCCGCAGCTTTCGGCTCAGTGGCATTACTACAATAACGGAACGGTATCATCCTCTGTAAGTGGCTGTGACATAAATGTTTTCCCTGTATGGAGAAACTACTCTAACTATGCGCAGTTTACCGGAGACATCGTTGTCGGCGTGGTTGACGGCGGCATTGACTATAATCATGAAGACCTCAAGGCCAATATGTGGAAGAATCCTGATAAGTCCGGTGACAATGCCTACGGCTACAATTTCGCGTCTTCCAGCTACAATATCCACGCGGAGGACCATGGTACGCATGTGGCCGGTACGATTTCCGCTGTGAACAACAATGGAAAGGGCGTCTGCGGTGTGGCTGGAGGCAATTCCAAAAAAGGTGTGAAAGGCGCCAAACTGATGTCCTGCCAGATATTCGACGGAGAAAAGCAGGGCTCGGCAACGGAAGCCATAAAGTGGAGTGCAGACCATGGCGCTGTCATATCGCAGAACAGCTGGGGATATACGGAGGTGACTACCGCTCCTTCTTCGCTGAAGAGCGCGGTGGACTATTTCATAAAGAATGCCGGCTGTGACAAAAACGGAAAACAGAGGTCGGACTCCCCGATGAAGGGCGGCATTGTCATATTTGCGGCAGGTAATGACAGTAAGAATACATCAAGTTCCGATTACGACGGGATGGTGAGCGTATCTGCAGTAGGTGCCGACTATAAACGGGCGTATTACACAAATTACGGCTCGTGGTGCGATGTGGCGGCTCCGGGCGGAGATGCCAAGAAAGGAAATCAGGTCCTGAGCACATTGCCGGGGAACAAATACGGCAAAATGCAGGGGACATCCATGGCCTGTCCTCACGTGTCAGGCATTGCCGCGCTGATACTTGCACGTTACGGCGGACAGGGATATACGCCTGATGCACTCAGGAAGAGGCTGGAGGAATCCGTGACTGACATCAGTGCCCAGAACGCGGGTTATTATCTCGGAAAAGGTCTTGTCAATGCTTATAAGGCAGTTGCCGGCAGCGGCGGTGTGGCTCCTGAAATGCCTACCGGACTCTCGGTCAGCACCCAGTCGAACAATATCAAGTTCAGTGTCGCTGTCCCTGAAGATGCGGATGACGGCAAACCGAGCGCGATATGCATCTACTATTCCAAGATCAATTTCACATCGACCAAGAACGTGATGTTCGGTATGTTCTATGTTGAGAACCAGAAAGTGGGCGAAGTGCTGAGCGGCTCGATTACCGGTGCTGAATTCAACACGGAGTATTATGTGGCAGCCCAGGCAGTGGACTTGGCCGGAAACAAGTCAGCATTGACCGAAAGAGTGAAAGTCTCGACAGGCGGAAACAATGCTCCGGTTATCAAGGCATTGTCTCCTGTGGAGTTTACGCTCAAGCCTCACGAATCAGTGGCGGCATCCTTTGAAATCGAGGAACCGGACGGACATTTCTACAACATTGACCTGGAGCCCGGTTCGGCAGGTGCTGTCCTCGACACATTGACAAGAGAAAAACCGAAGGTGAGAATCTCGGGTCCGAATACGCCTTCAGGCACATATACGGCTGAGATGACAGTTACCGATTATTACGGACTGGCAGCTGCGACTAAGGTGAAATATACCGTATTGGAAAATCATAAACCGGTGTTGGTCAAGGAGATGGAGAACCGTTTCTATACTTCCAAGGCATCCGGTACCGAGGAAGTCGATGTGGCGGACTATTTCTATGACGAGGACGGTGAGGACCTTACCTACAAATTCGAGTTCTCCAATCCGGATGTGGCCAATATGACCTATTCCGACAGGAAATTCCTGATTACCACGATGAATTACGGTACGTCTGAAATTACGGTAACGGGAACGGATGTGCGTGGAGAATCCGTATCGGCTTCGTTCAAAGTGATGGTCACGGACGGTTCCAAGGAGCTGACTTGCTACCCTAATCCGGTGAAGAATGTGCTGAATCTGAGACTCGGCAAGGAGTGCAACTCCGTTTCTGTCAAGGTGATAGCTGCATCAGGTGCCGTGTTCTTCAAGGGCAGTTTCACAGGCGTGACGCCATTCGAGCCTGTCAAGGTGGATATGTCCGCCGCTTCAGCCGGAGCATATACCGTAGTGGTGAATGCGGACGGTAAGGAAATCAAGTCCAACATCGTAAAACTCTGACAGTTATGAGAAAAGTATTGACTATAATGATGTTTTTTGCCGCAGTGGCTTCATCGGCCCAGACCTTGCCTTCGCTGCTTGTCCCGTCTGATGCGGCCGGGCTTGGAACTGCCTCTGCCAATGTGGCTGCGACTCCTACTGCCTATCAGATGGAAAACAATGTTGCAGGCATGTCGTTCAGCCCGTCCAGATTTTCCGCAGGCGTGTCCTACGGAATGTGGCAGCCGGCCTATGCTTCCGACAAGGTCATCAGTGCGGGTGCTATGTGGCGCAGTGAAAAGAGGCTGGCTATAGGCTTGTCATTCAAGTATTTCGCCCAGCCGTCATACGATATTACCACGGAAAGCGGCAATGCCTCTCGTGAAGGCTCCTACACTCCGAAAGAGTTCAATGCCGCAGTAGGCGTTTCTTACAGAATCGTGGATTTCCTGTCGCTCGGACTGTCTGCGAGATTGACCAAGTCGGACATTGCCCCGGAGGCTTCGTCCAATGTCTTCGGTGTGGATGCAGGCGTGTTTTTCCAGAAGAACAATATCCGTGCGGGCATTTCGGCCAATAACCTCGGCAGCAAGGTGAAATATGGCGAAAACACCTACTCCCAGCCGTCTCTCGTGAAGGCGGGAGCTGGATATACGATAGGCTTGGGGACTTCTTCGATTGCTGTCAATGCAGAGGCTGACGTCCTCTTCTCAGGTGGCTTCATGGCAGGGCTGGGAGCGGAGTATTCCTTCGATGACATGGTGTTCGTGCGTGCAGGATACCACTATGGGGATGACAAGAAAGCGATTCCGAGTTACGGTTCACTCGGCGCAGGCGTGAAGTTCTTCGGCGTGCGTCTGGATGTGGCTTATCTGGTGGGTTCCCAGGTACTGAAAAACAGTTTGGGAGTCACATTGGGATATTCATTCTGATAATTTTGTCGGGCCATATTTTTTAGATAACTTTATGGGCTGAAAAAATCGACCCGATATATGTGTATGAAACATATTCAACTGATGTCATTGGCCTTGGGCATCGCCTTTCTGGCAGCTTCGTGCGCCAAGGTCAATGATGGTGTATCTGCGGGCAATGCTGAGGATGCATTGAAGATCATAAACACAAAATCCCCCGGATCTACCGGGCATAATCTGTTGGTAAAGTTCTCCTCTCTTCCGTCCGAAGCCGAGGTGGCGGATATGATGGAGAGTGGCGTGGTGGCATTGACACCAGTCTTTCACAGCAATCCCTCACGAAAAGATCTGGAAAAGAAGTTCGGTCTGGACAGATGGTATGAGGTCTCGTATCAGAGCGGGACTGCCATGGATGAAGGCGTGAAGCTCCTGGCCGCGTCAGAGTCGGTGCAGACTGTCCAGTACAGCATTACCTATAAGAAATCCTCTGACTGTAAGGCGTTTCCGTACTTCATTCAGCCGGAGAAGGTCCTGATGTCCGCTTCCGGCAAGTTCAATGACCCTGCCCTGAAGGACCAGTGGAACTACAAGAATACAGGCGACAAGAACATTGCCACAGCCGCTTACGCAGGGGCTGATATCAATGTGGAGAATGTCTGGAAAGAGATAACTGCCGGTGACCCGTCCATTATCGTGGCCGTGGTCGATGAAGGTGTGAAATACACTCATCCAGACCTTGCGGCCAACATGTGGACCAACCCGAAGGAGAGCGCGAACGGCAATGACGATGACGGCAATGGCTATATAGACGATATTCACGGATTCAACTTCGTGAAAAACGGACCGATATCGTGGGCGTCGGAGCAGGATTCCGGACACGGAACACATTGTGCCGGGATTGTGGCGGCAGTAAACAACAATGCTGAAGGCATCTGCGGTGTGGCAGGCGGAAGCGGAAACGGTGACGGCGTGCGCATCATGTCCTGTCAGATATTCGACAACAACTCCGGCGGAACCTCCCAGATGGTCGCAAACGCCATCAAGTACGCAGCAGACAACGGAGCGTCCATAATATCCTGCTCCTTCGGCTATCCGTCAGGCCGGTTCAAGTCGGATGCGGCATACAAAACCGGAAACGGGGGAAGCAATGCCCTCGAATATGACGCCATTCGCTATTTCGAGGCCGCGTCCAACAACCCTGTCCTCGACGGGAACATAGCGATTTTCGCATCAGGCAATGACTCGCAGGGCTATGCGGCCTATCCTGGCGCATTGACAGACATAATAAGCGTCTCGGCATTTGCACCGGACTTCCTTCCTGCTAACTATACGAACTACGGCCCCGGATGCAATATCTCGGCCCCAGGCGGAGAGCAAGGCCTGGCGCCCTACACCTCATACAAGGCGATGATACTGTCCACCGTGCCTTCCGAACTGTTCGACGGAAAGGATTACGCATTTATGTACGGAACATCGATGGCATGTCCGCACGTGAGCGGCGTAGTGGCATTGGGCCTGTCCTATGCCAAGAAGCTCGGCCGGAAATTCACATTGCCGGAATTCAAGAGCCTGCTGCTGTCCTCGGTCCAGGATATCGACTCGCGCCTTACCGCGGCATCCAAGGAATATGTGGCTGGAGCGGGCATAAGCAGCGTCTCGATGATTACGTACAAGGGAAAAATGGGTACCGGAGCGGTGGATGCATGGAAACTGATGATGAATATCGAGGGCACTCCTTGCATTGACGCTGTAGTCGGGAAAAACCAGGCATTGGACCTCTCGCCATATTTCGGCGGCGGCTCCAAGTCATTGAAATACTTGTCGGTAGAAGTTTCCACCGAAGACAAGATGGCGTTGGGCCTGCAGAAAAACCCTTATATCGAGCAGGGAAAACTATGGATGCATCCGACTAGATGCGGCTCCTGCAGAATCCGGATCAATGCAGTGGGTGGCGGACCCGCCATCGGAACGGACGACGCCATCGGAGGAATGTCCATGAACCGGGAAGTCTCCGTGATAGTGAGATCCCATAAAAGCGCAAACGGAGGATGGTTATGATGAAAAGATTCTTGGCCCTTTTGGCAGGATTTCTGCTGTTGGGCGTGTCCTGTAACAAGGTGGATGATGCGCCTTTGAACATTATAGGCGACTGGGAACTCTCCAGTGTGGAATTTGCCACAAGGAGCGCGATGGTCGGCAATGAAACGGTGACGATATATCTCAGGTTCAGCCAGAACGGCTCATTTGCCATGTGGCAGCAGAAAGGAGCGGGCCGTTTCCAGAAGTACGAGGGAATGTGGGTGCTGAGCGGCAATGTGCTGAGCGGTATCTATTCGGACGGCAAGGAATGGAGCAGCGAGTATCTCGTGGAGACCAAAGACGGACACTTGACGATGCGTACCTATCCTGACAAGAAAGATACATACATATACGAAACAAGTACAATTACGGACAATAAGATCAAATTATGAAGGTTGGTGTAAAAATTTTATTCTTGGCTGCAACGTTGGCTGCAGTCGGCTGTGCGGAAGAATATTCCGAGAACAGAGCCGATCCGACGGCTGCCAAAGTCTTGAATCAGCCTGATGCATCAGGTGAAAATTCATTGATAGTCTATATCAGCAGCAACGTGGCTGTGCCGACGGAAATGGACAGGATCGCAGAAGCGGCCGGTGCGGTCAGCTATGACAGGGTGTTCCAGAAATTGGCTTCCTCAGAAAGCGAGATCTGCCGTTTCGGACTCGACAGGTGGTACACATTGACATTCGCTCCGGAAACGGATCTCCGTCAGGCTGTGGAACAGCTCTCCAAAGAGGACGGAATCGAAAGGATACAGTACAACAACAGGCTGAAAGGACTGGACGAGATGAAATCAGCATCCTGGAAACCGGCACCTGCGACAAAGGCTACAAGTAACATACAGACTCCTTTCAATGACCCTGCGCTCGCATCCCAGTGGCATTATCATTCCACACAGAAAGGCAAGCCGGTCGATACATCCGTACCGGGCTCGGACATCAATGTCTATGATGCATGGAAACTTACGACCGGAGACCCTTCCATCATCGTGGCAGTCGTGGACGAGGGTGTAGCTTACAATCACCCTGACCTTGCCGCCAATATGTGGAAAAATGAAAAGGAAATCCCGGGCAACGGAATCGATGATGACGGCAACGGCTATGTAGATGACGTCTATGGTTACAATTTCAGCATGGATGAGCCTCAGATCAGCTGGAACAAACTCAGATCCTCAAGTGGCGGAGTCGGTGACCAGGGACACGGCACTCATGTGGCCGGAGTCGTGGCAGCCGTGAACAACAATAACGTGGGCATAAGCGGAATTGCCGGCGGAAGCGGAAAAGGTGACGGTGTACGCATCATGTCCTGCCAGATCTATTCAGGCGGCCAGAACTGTACTGAAGAATACCTTGCCAAGGCTATCCGCTATGCGGCTGACAACGGCGCAAGCATCCTCCAGTGCTCATGGGGCTTCCAGGCAGGTGCAGTCCTCTCTGACAAGTCCTACAAGACCAGACAGCCACTTGTCTATGCGGCTATCGAATACTTCGAAAATGCTGACAGAAAGAAACTTGGCTTCGACAATCCTATCAACGGAGGAGTGGCGTTCTTCGCTGCAGGCAACGACGGCAAGGAAATGTCCGCTTATCCGGGAGCGCTCGCTGACATCATCTCCGTGACAGCTTTCGCTTCAGATTACAAGCCGACAGGTTATACCAACTATGGTCCAGGATGCAATATAGCAGCGCCTGGCGGAGAATTCTACTACACTTCTTCGGACGGTAATACATACATCTGCGACGGTTGCGTGCTCTCCACCATGCCTGAAGGATATATCTATTCGACTGACTATGACGGAAAGGGTTACGGCTACATGCAGGGAACATCCATGGCCTGCCCGCACGTAAGCGGTGTGGCGGCACTCGGCCTTTCCTACATGAAGAAACTCGGCAAGACCTGCACGAAGGATGAGTTCAAGTCAATGTTGCTGACATCTGTCAATGACATGAATGCCCAGTGTCTCGGCATCAAGCAGACCTGTCTGTATGCAGCCAATTATGCAATCGGCCCGCTGAGCCTTTCCAAATACAGAGGCAAGATGGGAACCGGAAGCATCGACGCTTGGAAATTCCTGATGAACATCGAGGGAACACCTTGTCTGACTGCTGTGGTAGGTCTGGAACAGGCTGTCAGTCTTGAAAGCATATTCGGCGGCTCATATAGTTCTCTGAAATATCTGGGCGTGGACATATCTGACGAAGATTACAGGGCATTGGATCTGGCGGCGATGCCGGAGATCAAGGCAGGACGCCTCGTGATTTGCCCTAAGAAATCAGGAAACGTCAAGATTACCATAAACGCGGTTGCCGGCGGACAGACTCCGGGCAATGGCGAGAACATGGGAGGTCTGACAATTAGCAAAACAGTGTCACTTGTGGCGAGAGGCGTGTCAAGTGAAAATGGCGGATGGTTGTAAAATATTGAACAATAAGAAAATAGAATATGAGAATTTGGAAATTCGCAGTCCTCATGTTGACTGCTCTTGCCCTGCTTGCGGGATGCAATAAAAAAGACAAGGACATAAATGTCGTGGGCTCCTGGAAACTGGATGACATAAGTGCTGTCACCAAGGCGGGACAGACCTACGGAATCGTTGTTTATATCGACTTCAAGTCAGACGGTACATTCGAGACCTGGCAGCTGATGCAGGCAGGACGTTATCTTCATTATACCGGAACCTGGCAGTATGTCAAGAAGGGCATAACCGGGGTCTATACCGATGGCTCTGCATGGGGCAGTTCTACGTACAATGTTGATATTGACGGCAATATGATGGTGCTTACCGCTAAGAACGGCACCGATGAAATGACCACGTATGTAAGGGCTGAAGTCCCTGCCGACGTGAAGGCAAACGCACTGGATAAATAATTATGAAGAAATTCGCTTTTTCGGTGGGCATCCTCTCATTGGTTCTGACAGGATGTTCATCATTTCTCACGAATGAAGTCTCTCCCTCATGCAAAGGAGAGGCCGATGGAAAAATTGTAAATACAAGTAACAATGCTGACGGCAACTCCATCCTCGTCTATGTGGATGGTGATGTTTCAGATACTGCGGAACTCGGCAGGATAGCAGAGAATGCAGGAGCCGTATCGATAGCTCCGCTGTTCGAGTCGTTTCCCGGAAGGGAAGCTGAGGAAAAGCGCTTCGGTCTGGACAGATGGTATGAACTGACATTGGACGGCAAGACGGATGTGCAGAAGGTAGCTGCCAGGCTTTCCTCTGAAAAGAAGGTGGCTAAAGTTCAGTACAATACATTGATGGACAGAGTGATAAGCAAGCGCGTCAGACCTTGCCCCGAGACTATGGCCACCAAGGCAGGTGCCAGCGGCGCAGCTATGAACGACCCGCTTTTCAGCAAGCAGTGGAACATCAGCAACCAGACCAAGGACTATCCTTCCGGAGCCGTGATCGGTGAGGACGTGAATGTAAGGGATGCCTGGGCGCTTACGGGCGGCGACCCGTCCATCATTGTCGCAGTCGTGGATGAGGGTGTGGACTATACGCATCCTGACCTGAGCGCGAACATGTGGACCAATCCGTCTCCGACGAACAATGACCTGCACGGCTACAATTTCATAAAGAGCAACGGCTCGATATCTTGGCTGGTAAATGGGGATTCCGGACACGGCACACACGTGGCAGGTATCATCGCAGCAGTGAACAATAACGGCACCGGCGTTTCAAGTGTGGCAGGCGGAACAGGAAAGGGCGACGGTGTTCGTATTATGTCCTGCCAGATATTCTCGGGCGACGCTGAGCCGACAGCATCGACGGTCGCACGTGCAGCGAAATATGCTGCGGACCACGGAGCTTCTGTACTCCAGTGCTCTTTTGGAGTGGACGGAGGCGAGGTCAGGTCGGACAATGCCTATATAAACGAGAACAAGGTAGAGGTAGAAGCTTACAATTATTTCATAGGATCAAGCAGGGACAACCCTATCAACGGCGGAATCGTGGTTTTCGCTGCCGGAAATGAAATGGCGGCCATGTCGGGCTATCCCGGCGGAATGACGGATTATATCTCCGTGACATCGTTCGCCTGCAACGGCAAGCCGGCTTTTTATACGAATTACGGACCGGGCTGCAATATCGCAGCTCCTGGTGGAGACTATTGTTCGCCGATGAAGAGTTCATCTGATGACCCTATGGATGAAGCCTCCATCCTTTCCACCGTGCCGCCGGATTTGAGAGATGAAGATGGATATCTCGACGGCTCCGGATATGCATATATGGACGGAACCTCAATGGCCTGTCCGCATGTGAGCGGCGTGGCTGCGCTGGGCCTTTCGTATATGAAGAAACTGGGCGTGAAGTGCACGACAGATGAGTTCAAGTCGATGCTGCTTACGTCTGTGGACAAGTTCAGCGACTCGGCTTTCTCCGGAAAAGGCTATTATTATGAAGATGAATATAGTGTCCGTTCTTATAATTTCTCCAAGTTCGCCGGCAAGATGGGAACGGGCAAGGTCAATGCGTGGAGACTGCTGATGCAGATAGAAGGCATACCTTGTGAGGCATTGGTCGTGGGAGAGACGCAGGAGGTGAGCCTCGAGTCATTGTTCGGTGAAGGATATGAATCATTGACCTATACCGGAATCGAGATTTCGGCAGAGGATATGAGCACGCTCGGACTGAAATCGGCGCCTGTGGTGAACAAAGGAAAACTTACATTGACCCCGAAGCGCTCAGGCAATGCCATATTGACTGTCAATGCGGTAGCGGGCGGCACCAATGTCGGTACGGGTTCGTCCATGGGCGGCATGAAGATATCCAGGAAACTCTCGATAGTTGTAAGGGGAGTCAGAAGCTCCGGCGGCGGATGGCTCTAATGTTTGGAGCACAATAAATTGGAAGAAAAAGATTTCATAGAAATTAGGGGCGCAAAGGCCCATAACCTCAAGAATGTCTGTCTGGATATTCCGAGAGGGGAGTTCGTGGTCATAACCGGATTGAGCGGCAGTGGCAAGTCGTCATTGGCTTTCGACACCATATATGCGGAGGGACAGCGGCGTTATATGGATACGCTATCAGCTTATGCCAAGCATTTTATGGGGGTGCTGGAGAAGCCGGAGGTTGAGGAAATCAACGGCCTGAGTCCGATTATCGCCATCGAGCAGAAGACCACGGGCAACAATCCGCGTTCCACGGTCGGTACCATAACCGAGATTTACGATTTCCTCAGGCTTCTGTATGCGAGGGCGTCGCGGGCATATTCTCCGGTAACGGGGATGGAAATGTCCCGCTACACTGATGAGCAGATAGTTTCGCTCATAATGCAGAAGTACAATCAGCGGAAATGTTATCTTCTCGCGCCTCTTGTGCGTGGCCGAAAAGGTCATTACAAGGAGCTGTTCGACAATCTCCGCAAGCGTGGCTTTACTCAGGTGCGCATCGACGGAGAACTCCGTGATCTCGCCACGGTAACGGCTCTGGACAGGTACAAGGCCCATTTCATCGAGCTTGTGGTGGACAAGATGAAGCCTGCTACAGGTGATGACAAGAGGGTGAAGGATTCAGTCGCTACAGCATTGGGACGTGGAAAAGGCTCACTTGCCGTGCTCGACTTGGAGACGGGGGAGATACAGCATTATTCCAAGCATCTGGTGGATCCGGATTCCGGCATTTCGCTTCAGGAGCCGGCGCCGCATTCGTTCTCGTTCAATTCTCCGGAAGGCTACTGTCCGCATTGCAAAGGACTCGGAACGATCGTCGATGTGAACATTGACACGATTATTCCGGACCGCAGCATTTCTATCGCGGATGGCGGAATCGTCCCGCTCGGAAAGATGCGGGAGACGAAGAAGTTCGATATAATACGCTCTATAGCAAGGAGATACAACTTCTCACTGTATGATCCGATAGAGGATGTGCCGGACGAGGCGATTTCGCTGATTGTCTATGGTTCGGATGAACTTTTCCGTGTGGGTGATGGAAATATGTCGGAAATGGTGTCGTTCCCTGGAATCGTGGAGGACATCGAGGACAAGATCGTCTGCCCTGTCTGTCACGGGACAAGGCTTAACCTGCAGACCACCTGTTTCAAAATCGACGGGAAAACCATATCCGAGGTCGCTGCGATGGAGATGTCGTCCCTTGCCAAATGGATTCAGGAACTGCCCTCCAAGCTGTCCGACAGGGAGAACATCATTGCCCGCGACATATTGAAGGAACTCGGCGAGCGTACCGGTTTTATGCTGGATGTAGGACTGGATTACCTCTCGCTCGACCGTGCAACTGCTTCATTGTCAGGCGGTGAGAGCCAGCGCATCAGACTCGCGACACAGATCGGCTCCAAGCTGGTCAATGTGTTGTACATCCTGGATGAACCGAGCATCGGACTTCACCAGCGCGACAACAGGAAGCTGATCCATTCGCTCAAGGAACTGCGCGACGAGGGGAACTCCGTGATGGTAGTCGAGCATGACGCCGAGACGATGTACAGCGCGGACTGGCTGGTCGATGTAGGACCGGGCGCGGGAGAGAACGGCGGAAAGATCTGTGTCAATGCTCCTGTTTCCCTTCTGTTGGACGAATCAGGAAAAGAGGCTGCAGGAGACGCTGTCGGAGAAAATGACAAGAAAAACTTGTCATCATATACGATCGGGCCGTCATTGACCCTGGATTATCTTACCGGAAAGAGGCGTATCGAAGTGCCGGCCATCCGCAGAAAAGGGAACGGAAAGGTGCTCGGAATCCGTGGTGCGTCGGGTAACAACTTGAAAGACATTGACATAGACTTCCCTTTGGGCGTCTTTATCGGTATCAGCGGAGTCAGCGGCAGCGGCAAATCCTCGCTCATAAACGAGACATTGATGCCGATACTGAAGAACAAGTTCTACAAGGCCAAGATGCATCCTCTGCCGTATTCGGACATCATTGGAGTCGAAAACATCGACAAGCTCATAGAAATCGACCAGAGTCCTATCGGTCGGACCCCGAGGAGCAATCCGGCCACATTTACGGGTGTGTTCAATGATATCCGTACCCTGTTTGCCGAAACGCCTGACGCCAAGGTTCGCGGGTTCGGAGCCGGAAGGTTCTCTTTCAATGTCGCAGGAGGCCGTTGCGAAGCTTGTAAAGGTGCCGGTATCAAGGTGATAGAAATGAATTTCCTGCCTTCTGTCAATGTCGTCTGCGATGAGTGCCGCGGCCACCGTTACAAGGAGGACACGCTTGCGGTCAAGTACAAGGGGCGCAGTATCAATGACGTGCTGGAGATGCCGATAGCCCAGGCCTATGAGTTTTTCAAGGAGATTCCCAAGATTTCCCAGAAACTGAAGGCCCTCGTGGATGTGGGACTCGGCTATGTGCATCTCGGTCAGTCTGCGGTAACATTGTCTGGAGGAGAAAGCCAGAGGATGAAACTTGCATCGGAACTCTACCGGAAGGACACAGGAAACACCCTTTATATACTCGACGAGCCTACCACTGGCCTGCATTTTGAGGATATCAAGGTGCTTTTGGGCGTGCTTCAGAAGCTGGTGGACTGCGGTAACACAGTGATAGTCATAGAGCATAACCTCGATGTGCTGAAATGCGCGGACTATATGTTCGACATGGGGCCGGACGGCGGACGCCGAGGCGGTTATGTAGTGGCTCAGGGAACCCCCGAGGAGCTTGCGGCAAATCCGGCATCCGTCACAGGACCTTATCTGAAGGACGCGCTCGAAGGCATAATAGGCAAGCGTTAAACACATAATTATGAACAATACTGCTGACAAATTTGAAGTTCTCCTTGTCAATGACGGGAGGCGTTATGAGTTGCCTCTGTTCGAGAAACTCGGTGATTTTTCCAGGCAGGTCTGCCCTGTCGTGAAAGATGACAGAACAGGGGTGGAATATCCCGTGCTCGCGGCATTGGTGGACCACAAACTGAAGGAACTCGACTTCAAGCTGGCGATGACTCACGAGGTGGAGTTCATCGGATACAATCATCCTGACGGAAGGCGCACCTACCTGCGTTCCCTGTGTTTCGTGCTGCAGAATGCTGTACGTGAGCTGTTTCCGGACAAGGTCCTGGTGATAGACCATTCGCTTCCGAGCGGTCTCTACTGCAAGGTGATAGAAACCAGGAAACAGGAGGACGGACGTTGCAGGACATTGGCACTGACGCAGGAGCAGTTGGCCTCTGTCAAGAGCAGGATGCAGGAAATTGTCTCCGCCGACATGCCATTCAGGAAGGAGAAGATAGATGCCGTAACTGCGGAGAAGATGTTCGAGGAGAATAACCAGCCGGAAAAAGCTGAGCTCCAGAAGTCTCTCGGCAAGTTCATATGCAGTGTGTATTTCCTTGACGGACATGCAGATACATTCCACGGACCGCTACTCCCTTCGACCGGTTATCTGAAAGTGTTCGACCTTCTTCCGTTCGCTGAAGGCTTCTGTCTGCAGTTCCCGTCCGAGGGCGATTTCTCGAAAGTGATTCCTGTCAAGACGCAGTCCAAGATTGCGGCAACTCTCGCGGAATATTCCGACTGGTGCTCCATTATCAGGATCAATGGTATCGGGGCGTTGAACAAGGCCATTTCCGAAGGCCATGCCGTGGAGCTGATAAATCTGTCGGAGGCTCTGCACGAAAGAAAATATGCGGCCATTGCCGACCAGATATATGCCCGCAAGGGGCAGGTCAAGGCTGTTTTCATAGCCGGACCGTCCTCCAGCGGAAAGACTTCGTCATCGCTGAGGATTGCGCTCCAGTGCCGTGTGCTCGGGCTTGTTCCTAAGGTGATCGAGCTGGACAATTATTTCGTGGACAGGGAGCATACGCCTAAGGACAGTGAGGGGAACTATGACTTCGAGGCGTTGGAGGCGATGGACCTCAAACTTCTCAACAGCCAGTTGAACGACCTGTTCGCGGGCAAGGAGGTCGAGCTGCCCAAGTTTGATTTCAAGGCAGGCAGGTCAATGCCGTCCGGCAAACGTATCTCGCTGGGTGAAAAGGAGATACTTATCATGGAAGGTATCCACGCCCTCGACCCTGCTATGGTTCCGGATGTGGACAATTCCAAGATTTTCAGAGTCTATGCCTCAGCGCTGACTTCTCTCAATGTGGATGAGAACAACAATATCTCCACTTCAGACAACCGTCTGCTGCGCCGTATGGTGCGTGACAACCGCGTCCGTGGAATCACTCCGGAGGAGACGATAACCCGCTGGTACAGTGTGCGCCGTGGAGAGAACTGCAATATCTTCCCGTTCCAGGAAAATGCGGATGCGGCGTTCAATTCAGCATTGATCTACGAACTTCCGATGCTCAAATACTATGCTGAGCCGCTGCTGCGCCGGATTGCCCCGTCTTCACCTGCATATACTGAGGCTGTGCGTCTGCTCAAGTTCCTGGACTATATCGTGGCACTCTCGCCGGACGAGATATCTGCAATTCCGCCTACATCCATCATGCGTGAATTCATCGGAGGACAGCGCCTATAGTACGCGCTATAATACGAAAAAAAGGTCGCGCTCAATGCACGGCCTTTTTCGATCGATATATATGTGGAAAATTATTCTCCTGCGATGATTTTGCGGTCTTCTTCCAAGTCCACGCCGGCACGTTTGGCCAGTTCCATTTTCTTTTCCTCCAGCATGCTCTTGTGGTGGATAACCCAGTTCTCTACAAAGATGGCGATGCAGGCTGTGCAGAAGTACACGATGGTCTGTACTGTCATCCAGAACATCTGAGTATGTGAAGTCCACAAGTCGCCGCCGGCAGTGTTGAGGTTTATGAAACTCTGGCATCCGAATGTGGTCGGGAAGAGGTATGAGAACCATTTCCAGAACTCAGGGAATGCTGTGGTAGGCCATGAGAAACCTGTCAGGAACAGGCAGATAGGCGATACCACAAGGAATAGGAGAAATACTGACTCTCTTCTGGTGATCAGCGCGCTCCATGTCATCGAGAACATCACGCAGTCCGTCACGAAGAACAGCAGTAACAGTATGATATCCCAGAAGTTGCCTCTCTGTGGCAATCCGAATATGGACGGTACTATCGTGGCGATATATATGGCAATTCCCATGTATATCAACCAGTAGGCCAGGCCTCGTCCGAGAACCACGCGCACTACACCATGGCCTTCAAGCCTGTCCGGAAGTGTGGCGAAACTGCGGTTCTCCTCTCGTGCCGTACCCACCAGCATCGACATTCCGTAGAACAGCGTCTGTTGTACGATTACGAGCAATATTGCTGACAGGAGGAACAGCGAGTAGGAGAATGCCCTGTTGTAAGGGTTGTTCTCCTCGTATGGGATGGCCTGCACGAGGGATGCGGCCTGTTCGCCGCTGAATCCCGCAGCTGCGTACCGTTCCATCTGGATGCTGCCCACTTCATTGAGCATCACCATGTTGCTTGCCATAAGGATGTTCTTGTAGTAGAGGAAACTGCTCATATCCGCATAAACTGACAATGTGGCGGTTTCCAGTCTTGCGAGCTTGTCGCCGTAGTCAGATGGGAAATACAGATAGCCGCGAATCTTGCCTTCCTTCATAAGCTCCTGTGCCTCAAGAACATTGATGCAATGATATTTCACAGCGCACTCTCTTGTGGCATCGACTTCGCGGGCGAAACGGCGGCTGGCTGAGCAGTCGGCATTGTCCACGACGGCGATAGGGGTCTCGTTAAGTATGCCGTTGAGGTACATTACATTGTACAGCAGCGGATAGGCGAGTCCGGCAAGGAAGAATATGATCATAACTCCGGAATCGGAGAATATGAGCTTCAGTTCGTGGGTGAAAATTCCCCAAAAGTCGCGAAACCACGTACTTATGTAACTGTCTTTTTTCATACCGACTATTTTTTAGGGAAATTCTGTAAAACATAAGCTCGCTTGAGTCTCCAGATGGCCAATACCGGCAGGAAGAGGAAAATGAGCATGTGTATCACCTCTTTATACCATCCCGCGAAACCTGTTCCGAAGATGACCTCACGTGAGTAGAACTGGAAGTAATGCCTGAGCGGGAACGCTTCTGCAAGTCCCTGGATATATGGCGGCATCGCCTCTACTGGCAGCGTGAAGCCTGACATTGAGAATGCAAGCACGCTGTACAGGGCGCCGATACTCAGTGCAAGTCGCGGAATCGGCAGCATACCGATAATGAATATCGCCACTCCCTCGCTGGCAAGCACCAGCAGCAGGATATCGAGGAACATGTTCCAGATAGAGCCGTTTATCGGGAAATGCATCCAGTCATACATCAGCAGTATAAGGATGAGTCCCAGTATCGAGAACAGCGTCGTATAGACTATGATCTTGCCGAGAAGCGCGGTGAACATGGAGTCGCCGGCCGTCTGCAGCAGATGTCTGGATGTGCCGTATTTCAGTTCTGCTCCCAATGAATAGATCAAGATGATGATTATCGCCATCTCCAATACGCCCGGCAGGAAGATGTTGGTCAGATAGTAACCGTAGTTGGTGTACTGGTTGCCGATCTGATGCACATCCACGTCCACTGGACGGATTCTGCCCATGATAGCATCTTCATTGACACCTTTCGCCCTGAGCACCTCCCTCTGGACGGCGCCGTCGGCAAGGTTGATCATCGTGAGGATGTTCTTGTAGGACAATGCTCCTCCGACGAAATAAAGACCGTTCAGGTAATATGTGAAAGTCGGTCGGCGGCTTGCCTGTACATCTGCATACATGCCCTCAGGGATGACGCAGACCGCTGTAAGCTTGCCGCTCTGCATGTCCTCTCTCGCCTGTGCGAAAGTGTCATATCTGATCACCTTTCCGAGCTGTGTCGCATCCAGCTGCCTTGCAAAGTTCCGGGACAATGTCGAGTTGTCATAGTCCACGATACCTACAGGCAGGTCGTGCGGCAGTCCGTCTTTCAGAAAGGTCAGGAAGAAGATGGCGCAGAAGGCCACAGTCACCACTGAACCGAGAAGATAAATCGGTCTGTTCCTCATTATCCTCAGTTCACGGCGAACGACTGCGGCTATGTTATGCCAAAAACTCATAACTGATTATTACTTAAGAATTTTGCTGTCTTTCACGATTGCTGACATTCCCGGACGCAAGCCCTCAAGCGGAGTGTCAGGAACAGCTCTCACTTCAAATGTCTTGGCATCGTACATGCCTGTCTCCTTGGTGGCTTTCCATGTGGCATAAGACTCACGGACAGCGATGTAGGTCACGGTAGCGGTGCACTCCTTGTCGTCAAGAGCAGGAACGCTTACGGTTACCTTGTCGCCCTGTTTCAGACCGTGGAGATAGTCCTCTCTTACATTGAAAGTGAACCACATGTCATCGAGGTCTGTGATGGTCATGATAGGTGAGCCCTGTCCTACAAGTTCTCCGACTTTAGGGAAGGTAGCGGAAATGATACCGGATGCAGGAGAAGTGAGGTAAAGCTCAGCGAGAGCTGCATTGACCTCCATGAGAGCACCGTTGGCCTGGTCCACGAGAGCGGCAGCGGTAGCCTTGTCCTCTGCGCGCGCGCCATTGACAGCCATGTCATACTGGCTCTTGGCAGCCTTCGTGGTGGCAACTGCAGCATTGTACTGAGCCTCCACTTCGTCATATTTCTGTGCTGAAACGACTTTCTGGTCATAGAGGTTCTTGATTCTGTCGTAGGATTTCTTCATAACCTTCTCAGCGACAATGGCTTTCTGCCAGAGTTCGTAAGCGCCTGTGATCTGCTCTTTCCTTGCTCCGTTGATGGCCTTGTTCTGCTGAGCCTTGGCTGCGTTCTTCAATGCAGTAACCTGCTCGAGTTTGGCATGGACCTCAGGGCAGTCGATGAATACGACAGTATCTCCCTTGTGCACCATCTCGCCCTCTTTCACGAAAAGCGCCTCGATTCTTCCCGGCACCTTTCCGGAAACTCTGTACTCTGTAGCCTCAGCCTCGCCCTGGATAATCAGCGGTTTCGGCTTTGATACGAAATATCCCACCACTGCTATAACCATAATAATGACAAGCAGCGCTACAACACCTATTACAAGGTTGTAAGATTTCTTAGTCTGTCCCATAGTATTTTTCTGTTTTTATTTTTCTGAATCGATATCTGATTTATAATTGCCCTCTGCCTTCTGGAGGTTCACATAGTTCATCTGAAGTTCAATGCCCGCGTCAATGTACTCTGACTGCGCCTTGAGCCATGCCGTGTGTGCGGCAAGAGCCACATTGGCAGTCACGACTCCGGCCTCGAAACCGATGGATGCGGTACGGAGGTTCTCTTCCGCGCTCTTGAGGTTGCTCTCAGCCATGTCGAGTTTGTCCAGCGCCTCGTTCTGCTGCTTGCGTAACTGTGTAACTTGCAGATTGATAAGTTCTTTGGCTTCCTCCAGCTGGCTTCTGAACAATGTCGCCTCGGCCTTTGCCTTGCGTGTTTTCTGTAGCGCCTCAGTTCCGTGGAAAATAGGGATGTTGATCATGGCGCCAACATTGAACATGCCGCCGAACTTGTTCTGGAATCCGTTGTAGAGGTTCGGATTGCTTACTATATAGTTCGCTGTCAATGCCACTTTAGGCATCATGTCCGCGCGTGCGATCTTCACTTTTGCATCATAAATCTGAGTGGCAAGTCCCAGACTCCTTGTCTCAGGCCTGTCTTCGTAGATCTGTTCCATATCCTTCTGGGCAGTCAGCTGAGGTGCAGGAACGGCGCTCAGTTCCTCGTCAGCGAGGGAAATTTCAGAATTCAGGTCAATGCCTATCTCCTTGCAGAGCAGCATCTTGGCGAGCACGAGTCCGTTGGTGGCCTTGGTCTTGAGCATGTTCGCTTCATTGGCCTTGACCTTTATCGACAATGCGTCAGACTCGGTCGCTACACCCTCATTGACAGATATGGTCACATCGTGCTCCATCTTCTCGAGAAGGTCGGCATAGTTCTCGGCCATTCTCTTCTTGTTGGAAACGGAGACTACCTGCCAGTAAGCCTGGTCCACGGTGGTCAGCAAATCCTGATACTCCTTGTCGTATTTGGCCTTGGACAGGTCTTCCGCCAGTTTTGCCATCTTGTTGGCATTGACAATCTTGCCGCCCATGAATACCGGCTGCTGGAGTGAAACCATACCTGCGAACACGTTATGGATGTCCAGATGGAAGGCGTCGTCGATTTCAGTGCCTATCTTGGTGATGGCTGAACTGATCTCGCCTTTCTGGAGCGCACCGAGGATGGCCTGTCCCATCTCGCTGCTGATGATGTCAGAGCCTCCCGGAATCTTGTTCAATGCCTCAATGATATTGGTAACCTTCTCGCTGACGGCGCCCTGGAGAGCTGCGCCGGCACCTGTCAGTTTACCTGACATTTCGTCACTTATAAGTGCGAGGTTCTTCTCATTATACATATATGCGCCGGTAGCGCTGATGTTCGGAAAGTAGTTCGCCCTTGCGATTTTCCTGTCGTAGCCGGCCATTTCCACACGTGTCTTGGCCTGTTCGATGCTCTTGTTGTTCTGCAAAGCCATTTCCCGGCACTGTTCCAATGTCAGTGTCTCCTGTCCCATCATACCCAGAGGCAGAAGCGCTGCCGCTGTGATGAGTCCGAGTCTAAGTCGTTGTCTGTTCATATCTTTATAATTTCTTATTTTCAATGTCTGTTTTGTCTGTTCAAACGTCGGGGCAAAGATACAAAAAGGTTGCCAAATAGTACAGTTTTTGGTTAAATTTCGCTTAGATATTGTTATTTTGGTCGAAAAAAACGATTTTTTGCAAAAAGTGAGTAAATTTGCGGAATTATGAGCCTCTTCGTAATACGTCCACTCAATGCTGCCGGGCAAGTGACTGCGCATCCGATGCACTCGATTGCCCGAGACGATTGGTCGTATGTCTATCTCCTTTCAGGAGAGGTGCTCATAGATATTGACAGACGCCCTTATCTGTTGAAAGCCAGCGACTTCGCCCTGATACCTCCATTCATTCACTATTCCGTGAAGTATTTCAAGGACACGATAGGCTACATGGGCGCGTTCTCTGCCGAGTTGCTTCGCAATGCCGGACATTCAGTGCTTCGCATGAAGGAACCGTCGGTTCTCTCCATCCCCGTAGAGGACAAACTTTTCTACGATGAACTCATGATCCGTCTCATGCGTCATGCGGGTCAGGTCGCCATAGTCAGAAGCCTGATAGAGGTGATACTCAGCCAGTTCGATGAGCTCCTTCCGGCTCCGGGCGGGTCCGCGTCCTCCAGGCTATGCTCGTCTTATCTCGAAAAAGTGTTCGATGTTTCGCAGCCCTTCTCCAGTGTCGCCGGTTACGCTTCGCTTTTAGGCGTCACTCCCAGCCATCTAAACCGCACCGTCAAGGCCGAAACCGGAAAAAGTGCCGGCGAATGGATTGACAATGCCCGTCTGGCCCTTGCCCGCGAACTTCTCTGCGACAGGTCTATGCCAATGTCGGAAATCGCTGAACGTCTCTGTTTCTCCGAAGCGTCATATTTTTCCCGGTTTTTCCGCAAGATGACAGGCATCTCTCCTTCCTCTTTCCGTGAAAGAATGGTATCAATCGTCCTTTAGGATGTGCAAATAGTGCAATGACGGAAATCATTGTATCTTGTACTTTTGCCGCCGCTTAATAAACGAACTATGATTCATTTTATTGTGGCAGTGATGCTGGTGACGGCGACACCTGTCGTGAAAGATACATTGTCGGGCGCTGTCATATCCTCATCATTGAAACAAACATTGACGAAAAATGAGATTGCTGTCCCGGTTACTTCCTTGACCATGAAGGAGATAGAGACAGCGGGGCTTGCCTCTCCCAAGAATTTGGCCGGCATTGTCCCCGGGCTGGCGATGCCCGATTACGGGTCGTCGATGACGTCAACCATTTATGTGCGCGGCATCGGCTCGCGTATGGAAAACCCGGTAATCGGCATGTATATCGACGACGTGCCGGTCCTGGACAAGAACTGTTATGATTTTTCATTCATGGACATCCGGCGGATCGACATGCTCCGCGGTCCCCAGGGTACGCTCTATGGGCGCAATTCCATGCTCGGTGTCATGGCTGTGGAAACATTGTCCCCGGCTGTATGGCAGGGAGTAAGGGCCAATGTCGAATACGGTAGCGCCAATTCATTGAGAGTCAATGCTTCCATGTATAAGAACAATCTCGGTGCCGCTGTAATGTACGGCCACTCTGACGGATTTTATACCAATGAATATTCAGGCAGCAAGTGTGATGTTTCCGATGCAGTGTCCGTGCGTCTCCGATATGTGAAAAACTGCGGCAATTCTTTCATTGACAATACCTTACATGCATCTTATGCGGATCAGGGCGGCTATCCTTACAGGCTCTGGAAGGCTGATGCCACGGATGCGTCAAAAGGCGGGGAAGCATTGGCCGGAGGCTGGCTCTATCCAGTAAATTACAATGACAGAAGTGCTTACAGACGCCTTTTCGTGATGGACGGGCTGCGCGTCAATGTGGACTTGGACAAATGGAAACTGAGTTCGGTAACCAGCCTGCAGATGTTGTTTGATTCCATGGATCTGGACCAGGATTTTACATCTGCGTCGATGTTCACATTGAACCAGACGCAGCGGCAAGCATCTGTGACACAAGAAGTTGTACTACGTCCGCAGACGCATCCCGCCTGGTGGAACCATCAAAGCGGTGTTTTCGCATTCGTCCGCCGCAACGGCATGGGCGCTCCCGTGACGTTCCTCCGTGACGGCATCAGTTCCCTCATTCTGGACAATGCCAATGCCTACATTCCGCAGGAGTTCGGCAAGCTCATGATCGAGGAGGACAATTTCTTGATTTCCAATGATTTCGTCCTCTGGAGCTACAACATGGCCGCTTATCATGAGTCATATTTCCGCCTGTCCAGATGGCTCTTTACCGCCGGGCTCCGTGTGGATTATGAAGGCGCCCACATGTCATACGACTCCAGTTCGGACATCCATTTCAAGCTTACGCCAATGCCTTCGTACAAGGATTTCCCGACGAGCTACCGTGGAAATGAGCACATGTCGTTTTTCCAGATTCTTCCGAAAGCGTCAGTCCTTTTCGATGCCGCCACTGAAGCCATGCGGCATCGCGGCATTGACCTGAAACTGGCGGGCTCCGTTTCTCGCGGTTACAAATCCGGAGGTTTCAACACACAGATTTTTTCTGACATCCTGCAGAATCGCATGATGAACGGAATGATGTCCGAACTTGGCGTGTATCTCGATGCGGCTGAGGAGATTCCGGCATCATCCACCAGCTACAGGCCGGAGTCCTGCACGGATTACGAGGCCGGAGTGCGTTTCGGATTCAATGCCGCCGGACATTTTCTGACCGCATCCGCGACAGCATACCATATCAGCTGCCGGAATCAGCAGATTACCGTGTTCCCGCATGGGAAGGGGACAGGACGCATGATGGCCAATGCTGCCAAATCCCGGAGCCGTGGCGTGGAATCCGAACTCTCCTGGAGATGGAAAGGCCTGAATGTGAATTTCTCCGCCTCTTTCATGGATGCCCGTTTCGTCTCGTATGACGATGGTCATGAAGACTATTCCGGAAACAGGATTCCGTATTCTCCGTCTTCTTCACTATATGCCAGGGCAGGGTACAGGTTCGATTTCAATTCCAAGTTCCTGAACTCCCTGATGTTGTCTGCCGACATTCTCTGGAACGGCTCCGTCTCCTGGAACGAAAGCGGAACCCTGGTCCAGTCACCATATTCCCTTCTTGGTTTCGATGCAAGGCTGTCTTTCCGCAAAGTCCAGTTTTTCGTTCGCGGGGAAAACCTCGCCGATACATCCTACAGCGTGTTCTATTTCAAGTCTGTAGGCAATTCGTTTTTCCAGCTCGGCAAGCCGAGGCGCTTCAATGCCGGCATCGCTCTGGATTTTTAAGTGATTGTAAATAAATTAATTATATAGTTATTATGAAATTATTAAATGCTTTTTTGATTGCGGCTGTTTCAGTAGTTGCTGCCGCTTGTTCCAAGAATGAACCGGTGAAAATCATCGAAACTCCGGCCGAAACCGTTTACTCCGGCACCATGACGGTAGTAGCCGGCGGCAAGGACAATGTTTCCGAAAATGTCAATGTCAATGTCAATCTCCAGGATGACGGCACGGCTACCATCATCTTCAACAAGGTCAAGTTCGTTCCTCAGATGCCTGTTTCTCTGGATGTCACTGTTCCCGGAGTCAAGTGTGAAATTCGCAAAAATGAGATCATTCTTTCAGGCAACGACATCGTTCCGCTGGCCATGGGAATGCCTTATGCAAAATATAAAGTGACCTCGCTCACTGGTAAAATCACTGCCGGCAAACTGACCATCTCCCTTAATTTCGGTGAGTTCGCCACGTCCTATGTCGGTGATGCTCAATGAAAAACTCATCTTTGACACTTTGATTTTAAGATATAAAGGCCCCAGAGCGCTGTAATGGCGATTCTGGGGCTTTTGCAATTGTGCAACTATGTAATGCATTGACGGTGATTTTACGCCGACAGGCAGTCAGTCACGGCGAAACTCACTCCGCGCTGCTTCGTTCGGCCCTCCTACCGTCTCCTGCGTTCAAGGCTACTTGATTATAAACGAAAATGTATCACCATATATATATTCTCCATTTGAGGTTTTCACATAAGCCCTATAATAGTAATTAGTATTTACACCAAATGTTCTATCTCCCGAAAACTCACCGCTTTCCGATGTCGTAACCGGGAGCACGATTTGTATTGTTGAGTTTTCAAATGTTGGTGTCCCACTACTATTTACCACAAATCCCCGTTCCATATAAGAACCTTTATTAACGACAACACTCCCAAACAGCTCTGCATAATACTGAATTCTAAGAGTTGTGCCTGGCCCAGACGATACCGACCTTGAACCTGTCGTTGCAGACAAAGTATGTACAACAATGTCAACTTCGTTCTTATCTCCCGAGCCCACACTGGTATCGTCTGTTCCATCGACATTTCTTACACAGCGATAACTGTTAGAGTTAACTACATAATCAGCCTTAACCAATCCACGACTTAGGATATAATATGCAGACCTTGAAGACTTGTCATATTTGCTCATACTCCAATATGAAGATGAGTAGGGCATATTAATCAAACTACGACATTCATACACTTGAGAAAGTTCACTAATTGATGGCAAGCGCCAATTTGTATATCCGGAAGCAGTACTATTCTCACATGCAGTATTCGCAGTAGCAAAATCCCCATAACCACCATGAGTCTGAACCATCAAACCAGTTGTCTCTATTTCATAGGTCTCATACATAACGGCTTCTCCTACAGCAGAATACACAATGCCTTTATAGTTTTTGGCATAGGCTCTCATATAATACCGCTTTGTTTTGTCCAAATTTTTAATTGAGATCTTCTGGTATCCTGAAACTATTGTACCACAGACAGCTTTCTCACAATTATCCAAAGACGGTTCAACAGTATCCGAGCTATACACAACCCCCACTTCAGAACATTGAGGCGTTCCTAAATTGCCGACATATATTTCTGCCATAACAGAATTTGAAGAATAATCAATGTCCAGAGTTTGAATAAGCAAATTAGATGGTACTGAACTTGCCGTACTTATTACAACTGGGGTACTATATGCGACACCAAGAGCATTTATCGCATATGATCTGACATGATATTCAGCATCATACTCAACAGATGGAATTGTTGATGTAAAGGAATTTAAATCTACACCAGGAACGACCATCCTGCCTTCATTATTTTCCAATGTTGGACTATATAATTTTGTACTATACACAAATCCGCGCTCAAATGCAGTCGGAGTTCCAAGATTCTGCAAGTAACCCGAAACAGAAATGGTTCGTCTCTCATAGTCGACAATACGATCCCCTCTCATCCTTGAATCTGCCAATGAAGCCGATAGCGTGAAATTCATTTCTTTCTCACTATAGGAAATGCCGGCCTCATTGATTACATAGGCTCGAACATAGTACTTTCTATTTAGTTCCAATTCGCCTATTGCAACATGATATGAATCCCCTTCACCCTTAACAGAGACCTTTGTACCATTTTCTACAGATGGAGATGTTAAAAAACCATATACAAATCCCCGTTCAACGAGTTTTGGGTCTCCAAAATCTAACACAGATCCGTGCAATTGAATAGACTGAGAGTAAACATTCTCATCTGAAATTGAATCTAGGCTGACAGATGCCAATGTTGGGATGATGGAAAAACTACTTTCTGCCCCATAAAAAACACCAACATGATTTTTAATATATGCCCGAATATAATATACAGATTGAGGCTGTACTCCTTTTATTACAGTTGAAAATCCTCCTATACCTGAGCCTGAGACAGTCAAAGAATTCGATTTCCCCAAAATAGGATTTCGAGAAAGAGAATATACAAAACCCTTTTCTTCATATTGAGGGATTCCCGCATTCGTCACGGTGGCAAACGCCATTACTGTTCTATCTGAATAAGACACTTGTTCTATTTTCAGTTGAGAAACCGAAGGACTAGTACTTTCTAAACTAAAAGAAAGGCATTCATGACTGTATATAGTTTGCAACGAATTAGTTACAAATGCTCGGACATAGTACTTGGTATCCATTGACGGCACCATTAGCTCACATTCAAACGACCCGGTACCCATTCCCGAGTCCTCTTTTTTATTATCAGACAGAGTCGGGTTAAAATTTGTTCCATACACAAAACCGCGCCTAATATATGGCGGATTGCCTTCATTCGTAATGCTGGCTTTTAATCTTGCCGTCATTGTGGAGGCATTTAGGTCTTCAACAGACACCATTGACACAACAGGAGCTGTCGTTTTAATAACAAATGATTGCACATCATTACTATAAGATATGCCATTTCTCCCTATTGCATAAGCCCTCAAATAATAGATCTTATCTACCTCCAAGTTTTTAACGCTGACACTGTAGTTTCCAACTTCAGAGCCTTCTACAAGAACCTTTATATCATTGATTGTTGGAGTATTGCTATCTCCATAAACAAAGCCTTTTTCTGTATATGCCGGTTCACCAGCAGCATCAACACATCCATTAAATGTAACAGACCTGCCTATCACAGAAATATCTGAAACCGCTTTTATAGACACCATTGGAGCCGAGGATGCCAAAATGAAAGTAGTTTCATCGCTATAAAATATCCCGATTTTACTTAAGGAATATGCTCTAACATAGTATTGTGTATCAATCTTCAGTCCTTCGATTTTCTGACGGAAAAGTCCGATTTCATTTCCCGGAACAGGAACTTTAAAGTCGTTCTCATACAGCGGATTATTATGTGCGGCATAGACAAAGCCCTTCTCGGTATAGGCTGGGTCGCCTGCATTCTCGATTTTTCCGATAAGCATTGCAGTCCCTTGAGTAACATTTAGTTCCGTCACATCGGAGATCGTCATTATCGGAGATGTCGATTTTGTGACGAATGATATTTCATTTGAACTATATGTTACTGTCTCTGCTCGTTTGATTATGTTTTTAGCATAGGAGCGGACAAAGTATTTCTTCCCAAGCTCAATACCGTCAAGCGCATAAGAAAAATCCAAGTCGTCTGTTCTAGCTACCGTCACGGACTGCCCGTTATCTAATGTCGGCATAGATGCCTGCGCATAAACAAATCCGCGCTCAAAATATTCCGGGGAACCTGCATCTTGAATTTTTCCGTTAAGAATCGCTGAATTTGATGTTATGGATGTTGCATCAGAAACGATGAGTGATGGGATATGTCGTTCTCCACCGATTGCCGTAACCTTAACTTCGGCGCTTCCGTCTTCAGAATAAACTACGATATATGTTTCGTTATTTCCAGCCTCAAGTTCCTCTCGGTCTATTTCAACGATAAGAGTAGCGGTCTTACCATAATTCAGGATTCCGCTCGTCTTTGGTTTTATCTCCTTTATCCATGTGCAGGTGTAGTCAACATTCCACTCCAGCGGCTTATAACTGCTGTTTATTAGATTAAACGACAAGGAAGTCACACCTGAATTTTCTCCAAAATCAAGGATTTCTTTATCTGTCGTTATTATAGCCGGAATTCGTTCTATCAAGAGATGGGCATCTGTTTTAAGGGTGTTCTTGACCAGTAGTTTTTCCGTACCGTCACGATAGCCGTCCTTGGTGTAGGTCACGGTGTATTCTCCGGCTTCGAGTTCTTCAAACTGAAAACTACCGTCTGAACCTGTAACCGTGGAGTTTCCGCCTGGCGACAATTTTAGTTTTACAGTCGGCACTGGTTCACCTGTAACCATGTCCGCGACAATCCCCGCAACACCACCTTTTGAGACTTCTTCGACATTCACTGCACAACTGCCTGACAATGCTGCTGCAATTATCAGTAAAGCATAGGATAAGGAAATATGTTTTTTCATTCTCTGTTTTTATTTTCTGATTTTTCGGTCTTTGTAAAGCGCAGGCACGGTTTTGCCATTTCTCTGACAAAACTTAGTGCCTGCATTTATTAAAAGCGTACTGATGCGGAGACTCCGACAGAGCGGCTGTCGGCAGATGGGGTAATGACCACTCGTCTGGCACCTGGTGCGACAATCGCATCAATCAGTCCATAGACATAAAGCGCAGCCGCAGCTCCAATGCAAACATTACGTCCCGTAGCAAGGTTACTTGCCGAATTGATATAGGATTTCTTCGCATTCGTATCGTGTGTCTTGCCAACCTTTGCGAGATATACACCACGCTGGCTTTCCGTAAAGACGACTCCAGCGATGCAACCGACAAATCCCCCCAAGACCAAGCCGCCCTTGAGGTAGGAACCCTTGTACATCTGTCCCCATCCTGGCACTATTGCTGAACGCCAAAGGCCGCGACATCCATATTTTGTTGTAAGGTGAATAGAATCAAAACGTGGCTTCGTATCCAACTGGGAGCGGGCGTATAGAGTTGTAAGATAAATTTGCCCGTTTTTCCTTTCCCAGTATTCATCTATCCCAATCGCAATGATTTCCACTTGTTTGCCCTTAACCGTACTTATTACTTGGAAAGAGCTTTCAACTAATTCATTTTTTACATCGTTATTCCAAACGGTTCTTTCTTGGTCCAAAGATTTATAATCAGTTTTTGCAAGTACCCCCTTCTCCAAACCTGCCTCAGAAAGCATCTCGGAAAAGCAATTTTGCCGAGCTTCACTCAAGGAAGATGCGGAAGACGATACTGTCAAATATACGAAAGTGGTATTTCCGGGAATCGGCTTTGAACTCATCCAGCTCGGCTTTAATCTGTCAGAACGGTCAGAATGCTGTGCTTTAGCTGGTAAATTGCACAACATCAGCACAGCAAAGAAAATCGAATAGATGATGAAATCGAAACTATTTCTTCTCATTGAATCCCTCAGAAATGAAATCAGATATCTTGGTTCCCAACTCAGTTGCGACATTTGCCTCATCCAACGCTGTTTTCAATGCACGCTCGCGTGCTTTCTCCGCAGCTTTGGCATCAATCACATAATAGCATCGGCAATCATTGGATGTTCCGTTGGTACGAATCAAAACAAGTGCAGGCACATTGATTTCACCATTCAACTCTCTGACAACCAAACGCTCGAAGCCCCCCATAACATTGTCTGTCTCTTCCTCGCTGATATCAGAGAATCCTGAGACTATACGTCCTTTCACGATTGATTTGGCATATTCAGCATATTCATTGATAGCATCATTTCTGGCCTCCTTTTTCGCCAAGCTCATCTTCTTCTTGCCATAGGAAGACCCGACGAGTATTTCCGCATCGCCACGCTTTGCCTCGATTCTAGCAAGCTCGTTCTGTAATGAGGTCGTACCATTCTCTACCTGCCAGCCCTCTTTTACAAGAGACCTTGCCTGCGATTTGACTGCTTTGAGTTCCTGTTTTGTCTGTGCACATACATCAATGTTGCAGAGAAGCGGCAGAACAAATGCCATCAAAATAAAAGACTTTTTCATAATGTTTTGGATTTAAATTGGTTAAAAATATGGTTTAGAGAAAATTCGTATTCTTAGGAAAGGTCATTTCCTTATTCTTGATAAAGCAAAGTTCGCTTCTATGGTCTCGCCGCTCACAGCTGTTATATTCTTTCGATTCGGGACATAACCTGACTTTTGTGCAGAGATGGTATACTGACCTGAATCGAGGTTTTCAAAGGAGAATTGCCCGTTTGCATCAGTAGTATGCGACACCGATGATGGCACGAGGGTCACAATCACATTTTCCAACACGGCTCCTGTCTCATAATCCGTCACCGTTCCGACGATTGTGCTATAAACCTCATAGTCCGGCTGTGTACATTCAACCAGAATAAAAACAGCAGTTAAACCAGAGATAAGAAACTTATACATAACAAAGTGGGCTTATCGCGTCGGTCCGCTCCTTGAGGTCTTCGACTACCTGTAGCACATTCCAACGAATAAGCCCACGAGTTCTTTTCGAACCACGTGGGCGTTAATTCCGTTGTGCTACTGTGAAAGTGTCGAAGTTTCAAGGAAGCACGGACATTAACGCCTGTTAATATAATATGTCTTTCAAAAAGACTTGTTTTTCTCTCGCAAATATACTCTTTTTGCTCAAATTACAAATCTTTTTTCGTATGAAAATGAAAATTAAAATGTTATGAGGTTTTGGCAATTTTATTCCTGATTTTACGGCTCCTGACCAGGATGGCAACATTGTTTCATCAGCCGAACTGCTCGGAAAAAAGACTGTGGTTTATTTCTATCCTAATATCCTAAGGCCAGCATTCCGGGATGCACAGCAGAAGCTTGCAGCCTGAGGGACAATTATGACAGGTTTTTAGCGGCCGGATATAACGTCGTAGGAATCAGCAGGGACAGCGTGAAAGCTCAGAAAAACTTCAGCGACAAAAACGCACTGCCCTTCCCCCCCCCCTACTCTCCGACCCCGACGCATCAATCATCAAGGCTTTTGGCGCTTGGGGAGAAAAGAAACTCTACGGTAAAACTTACGAGGGAATTTTGCGTAAGACATTCATCTTTAATGAAAAAGGCGAGCTGGTAGAAATCATCGACAAGGTCGAACTTACGGGCCTTAGAGAAGAGACTGTCTTAGAGAAAGATAGATTCGGTGTTGAGTCTGTAGAATTGATAATTTCCACTGAGGGACAAGAATGGGATGCCATCAATGAAGAAAACAATAAGATGGC
>ERZ1026929.68-NODE-68-length-59894-cov-21.160848_pt1 | contig 59894 bp, 46 predicted proteins | sample MGYA00519463_ERZ1026929 | MGnify/ENA primary metagenome ERZ1026929 (study PRJEB26926, sample SAMN06164829) | human gut metagenome | biome: ENVO:00009003; feature: ENVO:2100002; material: ENVO:00002003 | host: Homo sapiens | place: USA | collected 2012 ... | reverse complement strand
TTGTGGAGATAGACGGAGTCGAACCGACGACCCTCTGCTTGCAAAGCAGATGCTCTAGCCAACTGAGCTATATCCCCGTTTTGCGTTTGCAAATGTAGGAACAATTTTTTATATTTACAAAATATGAATGAATTTTTTTTAAATATGGATGCGATTTTTGTGAAACCGCGCGTGGAACTGCGCAGAGCAACTCCTGCAGATGCTCAATTTATTTCGTGGGTCGTGCTTGAGGCAATGGACAGAGAGCATACTGAATTTGCTTCCAAGCCGGGCTTGGAGGCTGTGTTGGAAAAGATATGCAAGCGGGACGATACACTGTACAGCTGGAAGAATACATGTATCGCTACCTTCGGCGGAAAAGTCGCCGGAGCATTGATTGCATATGACGGGGCCCCCTATAAAGAAACGGCTGATCTTACTTTCTCATTGATTTCCAAAGCATTGGATATGGACAAGCCGAATCCCGGCACAGAGACTGAGGCAGGGGAGTACTATCTCGATTCATTGGCCGTGGCACCGGAATTCCGTGGCCACAGCATAGGCAGCATATTGATACAGAATGCATTGGAAGAAGCGCAGGCTCTTGGGTTTACGAAGGCGACTCTTCTTGTGGACAGCAGGAAGGACTATCTTCAGCGCCTCTATGGCCGTCTCGGCTTCGAGAACGGAGAGACGGTGACATTCTTTGGGGATGAATATATAAAAATGTATCAGGAGATATAAGAATGAAGAGATTTTTCGTGTCAATGCTGATGGCCCTCGTGCTGTCGGCATTGTCTTTCGCGCAGAACGGAAGGATAGTCACCGACGAGTGGCTGAGTCAGAACTACACCAAACGTGAGGTCATGGTAAAGGTCCGTGACGGCATACATATATATACTGTACTCTATGAGCCGAATCAGGAGTATCTTGCAAAACTCGGCAGAAAAACCTCTCCTGTGATGCTTCAGCGCACTCCTTATTCACTGAAGCCTTATGGGCTCGCTCCCGGAGAACTTGGCGGGAAGAAGGCCGGTTCGGGGTTCGGCGGCTCTCTCAAGGGAGATATGGCCAATTATGTGGCTGACGGCTATATAATTGTGTGTCAGAATGTAAGGGGCAGGATGCTGAGCGAGGGAAAATACGAGCAGATGCGCCCTTATGTGTCCGGCATTGACGGCGCTGCCGATACCGTCTATGTGAAAGGAGTCGTGCAGACCGATGATGCCACGGACGTCTATGATTCGATAGAGTGGATATTGGCCAATACCGCGAACAACGGCAAGGTCGGAGTGAAAGGAGTTTCATATCCGGGATTCTATGCTACGCTGGCCATATTGTCCCGTCATCCTGCCATCAAGGCGGTTTCGCCGCAGGCGCCTGCTACTGACTGGTATATGGGCGATGATGCACATCACAACGGGGCATTGTGCCTGACAGATTCATACAGATTCGGTTCCGGCTTCTATCGCGAGATGAAGAAGCCTGCTACGGTCGCTCCTTCAAGCCTTGTCCGCATTGACGGGAATATCTATGACTATTTCAAGGGCAAGTCCATTTCCGAATTGTCAGCCTTTTTCGGCGACTCTCTCCGTTTCTGGAGTCAGATGATGGTCCATCCGAATTACGACACTTTCTGGAAAGACAGGGACCCGAGCCGCCATCTTATGAATATCACTGTCCCTGTGATGGTTACGGGCGGATTCTATGATGCCGAGGACTGCTATGGCGCATTCCGCACCTATGACATGCTGAAGAAAATGTCGCCTGACTGTCCGCTCTACCTCACTGCCGGTCCATGGTATCACGGTGGCTGGAACAACCGCTCTGTAAGACATCTTTCCGACGCGTGGTTCGGAGAGGCTACCGGCGCTTATTATCAGGACAATGTGGAATATCCGTTCTTTGCATATTATCTCGACGGCAAAGACTGCGGTGAAAGACTTCCGCGCGTAAATATCTGCCCTTCAGGCGAGACCATGCGCGGCGTTATGGAAAACAGGAACGTGACAGATTTGTGGGAAAGTTACGATGTATGGCCGCCTGTAGAGATGAATTTCAGGAAACTCTATCTTTCCGGAGAAAATTCATTGACCTTCGGACAAGGCGGAGAGGCTTATTCAATGTCTTCTGAGCCAATGTCTTATAACCGTTCCATCACATCTGATCCCGCTTCTCCTGTTCCTTACATGGACAGTGACGCGAGCAGCCGCGACAGGGCCTATATGGTTGCAGACCAGAGATTCAGTTCTGCACGCAATGACGTAGCCACCTACACGTCACCTGTTCTGGAAAAGGAGCTTCATCTCGCAGGACCGGTCAATGTTCATGTAAGCGTCTCCGTCACGCCTGAGGACAATGCCCGCCTGACAGACGCGGATATCATTGTGAAACTGATAGATGTCAGACCTGACGGCTACCAGATGCTGGTCAGAGCTGATGTCGTGCCGCTCAGATTCAGAAAAAGCTTCGAGAAACCGCTGCCGCTCAAGTCAGGCAAGAAGGTCAATGCGGATTTCACGATGTGTGACATTGACCATCATTTCCTCCCGGGGCATACGCTTATGGTGCAGGTGCAGGCTTCCTGGTTCCCGCTCATTGCCATGAACCCTCATACTTATCTGAAGAATCAGTATGAAGCAGAGGCTACAGACTACAAGAAAGCGGTCATGACCATCTGGTCAGCAGAGAGTTATCTGGAACTGCCGGTCATTTCGTTCTGATTCTGTGAAAACTCCATCCGAGGCCGATCATCAAGTTGTTCGGCCTCTTTAGGTCTGTAAGCTTGTAGCCGATATTCAGGAAAAGACGCTTGGTGAGACTGGCCTTGAGGTTGAACACTTGGTAGAATCCGTCGAAATCGCTTCCGTTATAGATGATGTTGTGGCCGACGCCGACTCCTACCGTAAAAATCGGCATTATCAGCTCTGTCCTGAGTGAGAGGCCTGCTGCCAATGATTCTTTCAGCGGAGGTCTTCTGACGAGCAGCTTTATGCCGTCTTCAGTATAGTCTGTGCCTGCTATGTGGCTTCTGAGGTTGGCGCTCTCATCATATTGCAGATCCACGGAAAGACCTGCTGCAAAGCACTTTCCGATGCGGTACATAGGGTTCAGGTCGATCCCGGCCACAGCGAACTTGTTTCCAAGTATATAGGCATTGTCCTCATACATGAGACCTTTAGAGCGCAGAGCGCCGTAAAGTGTCACGTTCAGCGACATCCTGTTTATGAATCTGCTTTCATCTCTCTCATCCGGAATGCTGCAATAAGGCCTGGTGCCTGACCAGATGTCATTGAACCCGTAATCTGCTTTGCGGCTCAGCTTGGCGCCCGGTTTTCTCATGCTGCATTCTCCGAAACCGTAGGTGCCGCCAACCTTGATGCCCAATGTGTTTACTCCGGCGTTGGGATATCTCGTGTTGCCGTTAGAAAAATGCGAAATATCGACCCCGAAGAACAGAGTCGCCTGATTTACAGGGCGGTAGGTGAGGATGAGACTCGCATTGATATAGGCATTGACCTTGCTGCCTACCACGGTGTTGTAGATGTTGGATCTGCCGTCAAGTTCCTCGTCGTCGTGAAATGGCTTCCAGCCGAATGATCCGCCGAAATTCCATTCATAATCAAGTGAGAGGCGGCTGGCGAGTCTGTATATCTGTGCTCCCTGGAATATATAGACCGCAGTCGGCATACCGATTTCCTTCTTGTCGAAAAAGGTGTTCCAGCCGACTCCGATTCCCTGATATGCGGTAGGGAACAATGTCCCGAATGTGCTGGACGCTGGGAACTGGTAGGAGTATTGAAGATGTGCTGATGCGCTGTAGTTCAGTGGCTTGCCTGTTCCGTTCTCTCCTCTGAAGAACTTGTGGGTCGGCATCAGCCATGCTCCTCTGGCATTGATTCCTATTCTGTGTGTGGACGGAGTGTTGCGAGTGGAATCGCGCGGAACCGAGCATGACGCGGACGTGTGGGCCGAACCGGTCCAAACATTCAGTGTCATCAGCAATAAGGTCAGAAGGGTAGCCCGCAGAATCTTTTTCACAACTTTCCGTCTTGGTTTTTTCAGAGACCGAAGTTAATCCCTTTTTCCAATGTTTCCAAAAATTTTTGCTTGTTGAGCAGCCGGTAAAGTCATTTTGCATATTTTGCGCAAATGTTATAAATTAGCACTTTTGAAGAAAAAATCGGAAAGATGACCAGAGAGGAACTAATCGAAAAAGTTAACGGAATTCTGTCAGAAGAGTTTGAAACAGATGTGACCGAAATGAGACCTGACGCACCAATGCTTGAGGTTCTGGATTTGGACAGTCTCGATATGGTGGATGTTGTCGTGCTCGTGGAGAAGAATTTCGGATATGTTATGAAGAAAGAGGATTTCGCCAAGATCAAGACTTTTTCTGACTTCTACGACTTCCTGCAGGGGAAAATCTGATTCGTCGCAATATTTTCGCGCAATGGCAAAGAACTGGCAGGGAAAGTCCCGCGGGGGACGTACTGGATATGAGATTTTCGTCTTTCTGATCAGACATTCGGGAGTCAGGACAGCCTATTGCCTGTTGGCCTTCGTGGCATTGTACTTCATTCCAGCGGCACCGCGTTCCACAGCGGACATCTGGCGTTATGCAAGAAAGATCTTAGGTTACGGACCGCTGAAATCAGCATTGTTCATCTACAGGAATTATTTTTCTTTCGGGAAATCCATCATTGACAGGGTCGCAATATCTTCCGGCTTGTCGGACCGGTTCCATTATAAGTTCGAAGGCTACGAAGCGCTGCTCGAGGCATTGGACGGGAAAAGGGGAGCGATAGTCATAAGTGCGCATTTCGGCAACTGGGCTGCAGGAGAGCCGTTTTTTAGACAAGGGAATACCAAGATGTCGCTGGTGATGTATGACAATGAACATGCAGATATCAAGGAGGTCCTCGAGGAAAACCGTTCTGCTGACGCGTCTTTCAGGATCATTCCTGTAAACAAGGACCCGCTCGCGCACGTGTTCATGATATCGGAAGCCCTGGATGAAGGCGAACTTGTCTGCTTCCTCGGAGACAGATACGTGAACGAAGACAAACTCCTGACCTCTGAATTGATGGGGCACAAGGCTGATTTCCCGTTCGGCCCATTCCATCTGGCGGCAAGACTGAAAGTTCCCGTGTTCTTCTATTTCGCTGTGCGTGAGAAAGATATGACATACAGGTTCAGTTTTGTCAATGCCGAAAAACCTGTCTCTCGTAAAGGTGGGGAAGACATTATATTGGACCAATTCATCAAGTCATTGGAAAACGAAATGAAACAGCATCCGGAGCAATGGTACAATTACTATGACTTCTGGAAATTGAAAAAATAACTGACTATGGACAGCAAGTACAAGGGGAGAAGAATCTCGGCTCTCGACGCTCAGAGGGCAGCTCATGAAATAGCATTTGCACCTGTGGTGTTTCAGGTAAGCCGGCTCATGATAAATTACGGCATTTTCGAGTTGCTCGAGGCTGCAGGGAGAAGTGTTCCTGCAGGGCTGACCGCCGAAGAAGTGGCTGAAAAGGCAGGAATCTCGGTCTATGGCGCCAAAGTGCTGTTGGAGTCGTCTCTGACTGCAGGAACAGTGTTCCTCAATGACGGACGATTCACTATTTCCAAAGTCGGATGGTTCCTTCTCAATGACCCGATGGTGCGCTCCGACATTGACTTCAATCATGACGTGAACTACAAGGGTCTTTTCCATCTGGACGAAGCTGTGCGCACAGGAAAGCCTGCCGGACTGAAGGAGCTCGGCCCGTGGCCGACATTGTACGAAGGGCTTTCTTCTCTGGAGCCCCAGGTGCAGAAAAGCTGGTTCGGCTTCGACCATTTCTATTCGGACAATTCATTCGAACAGGCTCTGCCACACATATTTGCGTTCCCGACGGCGACGATTCTCGACATTGGCGGAAATACAGGCCGTTTCGCTCTTAAAACCGTGGGCGAAAATGCTCAGGTCAATGTTACAGTGATGGATCTTCCGCAGCAGCTTGCTATGCTGAAGGACAACATTGACGGGAAAAACGGAGCCGAAAGGATCCATACTGTAGCAGGGGATCTGCTGAATCCGGAAACGGTGATTCCGGGCGGTTTCGATGTGGTCTGGATGAGCCAGTTCCTCGACTGTTTCTCTGAGCAGCAGGTAGTCAGCATCCTTTCACGTGTCGCTTCCGGGCTGAAGCCTGGCGCCCGTGTATATATTATGGAGACGCTATGGGACAGGCAGAAGTTCGATACTGCGTCCTTCGACCTCGCGCAGACAAGCGTGTATTTTACCGCCATGGCCAACGGCAACAGCAAGATGTTCTACAGCAATGACTTGTTCAAGATGATTGAGACTGCCTGCCTGCGGGTGGATGAGATTGTCGATAATCTCGGCTATGGTCACAGTCTGATACGTTGTTCTCTTGCAAATGCTTAAAGGAAAGGTATTTATATCGGCCTCGGCGATGGTGACATCTCTCGGCGAAGGCGTGGAACGGAATTTTTCGGCCTTGCTTCGGGGAGAAGTCGGCGTGCGTCGTATAGTAAACCCTCGTGTTTCCCAGTCTCCGGTTACAGCCGGGATTATTCCGGATTCCGAATATGATGCTTTACACGAGCGTTATGACAGGCAGCGGACATTGACATTGACGGAAATCATCGCAGTTCACTGCATCAGTTCCGTTCTGGGAAACCGCAGTGCGGACGGCATCGGACTGGTGATAGCTTCAGCGAAGGGAAACATTTCGCTTCTCGAAGGCCATAGCGCGGAGTGGGCAGAGTTCCACGGGGAGACCTGCGAGGTGGCGGGAGTCGTGGCTCGGCATCAGGATTCGCCAGGCTCGCCTGGTGCGGGCTCAGCACTGCTGCTCGGCCCGATGGCCAGAAGAATCGCCTCCAGGTTCGGGATCAATGCGGATGATACATTTGTCGTTTCCAACGCCTGCATTTCCGGAATTACGGCTGTTGCAGTAGCCAGACGACTCATTCTTTCAGGACGGTATAAAGAAATGATAGTAGTTGGCGTAGATACCCAGAACCGATTCATTACCAGTGGTTTCGCGTCCTTCAAATCACTTTCAGACGATGTCTGCAGACCTTATGACGAATCACGTTGCGGACTGAATCTCGGTGAGGCGTGCGGGGCGATGTTATTGACCACGGAAGGGGATGGTGTCTGCATAAGCGGAGCTGCATTGATCGATGATGCGAACCATATTTCAGGCCCGTCAAGGACTGGTGACGGACTGTATTTCGCTATGCGCAAGGCAATGGCGGAAGCAGGTGCGGACAATGTGGATATGCTCCAGATGCACGGCACCGCCACTGCATATAATGATGAGATGGAGTCCAAAGCCTGCTCGCTTGCAGGGTTGCAGAACGTGCCTGTGCAGAGCCTGAAGCCATATTTCGGGCATACGATGGGGGCTTCCGGAGTGATAGAGACCATTATCGCGGCTGAAGAACTCCGTAATCAGATTTTGGTCGGAACACCGGGCTTTGAGACGCTCGGAGTCCCTATGTCGCTGAATATCAGCCGGTCCAATGTGGAACTTCCGTCCGGAAAACCGCTCCGTGCATTGAAAACAGCCTCCGGTTTCGGCGGGACCAATGCGGCGCTTCTTCTGGAATACTCTCCTCAAGATGCGCTCTCGTGCGAGTCTCCCGTGAAGGTCAATGCAGATGTTCTCAGAACGGTTCTGGTGGAATCAAGTCGCATCTTGCTGAATGATAAAGAGGTGTATTCTTTGGAATCTGATGATTTCCAGGATTTTATACGCTCTGCTTTCAAGACAGTCTGCGCTCCGAACATGAAGTTCTATAAGATGGACAGTCTGTCCAAACTTGGCTACGTCGCGTCTGAAGTGCTTCTTGACGGCATTGAATATGGAGAAGAGGACTGCGGACTCATTTTGTCAGGAGTTTACGGCAGCCTCGATACGGATATACGGCATCAGCAAATCATTGATACAGAAACAGATGCCTCCGCGAGTCCTGTAGTGTTCGTCTATACGCTTCCGAACGTGGTGGAGGGCGAAATTTCCATCCGTCATCATATCAAGGGCGAGAATACCTGGTTCTGGTCAGATGGCAGGACGCTTTCGGATGTGCGTGAGTATGCTGCGCTGTCAATGTCTGCACAGGATATGAAATATTGCGTTGTCGGTCACATTGATTTTCTGAATGGCAGATATTTCGCTAAATTTGAACTCTTGGTCCGCCGATAGCCGGACATTGTTATTCTGATAATTGTAGAAATTATGGATGAACTTATAGAAAAACTTAAAGCCCAGCTAATTGAGGCTCTGAATCTTGAAGAGATTACGCCTGAGGACATTGACCCGGAAGCTCCTCTTTTCGGGGACGACGGTCTCGGTCTCGATTCTATCGACGCGTTGGAAATTATCCTGCTCCTGGACAAGGATTACGGCATCAAGCTGAAGAATCCTGCTGAGGGAAAACAGGTGTTCTATTCGGTCAAGACCATGGCCGACTATATCCGCGAACACGGGAAAACTGCTTGATATGGAAGTCTATGTGAGCGGGCTTGGTGCGATTTCCGCGGCCGGGACCAATGTAGCAGAATGTCTGGAGTCAATGCGGAGCGGCCGTTCAATGCTTGCTCCTGTGAGACGTTTTCAGACTGCTCTCGGGTTCCCCGTCGGTGAGGTCTGTCTTTCTGATGACGAACTTAAAGATGCCTTAGGCATTGACAGGCAAGAAGTTGCAAGTCGCACGGCTCTGCTCGGGCTCAAGGCTGTGGACGAGGCATTGACAGATTTCGTCAGCCGTAGTGGCAAGGCATACGGGCTGAAAGAACTCCGCTGCGCATTTCTGTCCGGTACTTCGGTGGGCGGAATGGATTTGAGCGAGGTTTTCTGGCAGGAGCACCGCAATGACCTTACTGGCGGCGACGCGAGAAGTCTGAGCATGCATACGCCCGGGGATGTTACCTCGATGATGGAGCATTATCTGGAGTCCCGTGGGGTCAATATAGTTTTCAGCACGACCATAAGTACGGCATGTTCCGCTGCCGGCAATGCTATTATGCTGGGAGCCAAGATGTTGCGTGAGGGATTGTGCGATGTGGCCATTGTGGGCGGCACGGATTCGCTTTGCCGTTTTACGATGAACGGGTTCAATTCTCTGCGTATTCTTGATCCGGAAATCTGCAGGCCGTTCGACGAGTCCCGCGCAGGGCTGAATCTTGGTGAGGGTGCAGGGTATCTCGTGCTGTCTGCCGACTCTGAAGGCGCTGTCTGCAGGCTGACCGGCTGGGGCAATGCCAATGAGGCTTACCATCAGACGGCGAGTTCGCCTGAAGGTATAGGGCCGGGATTGTCAATGTTCGCCGCAATTGAGCAGGCAGGTCTGGATCCGTCCGACATTGACTTTGTCAATACGCACGGGACTGGTACTCAGGTCAATGACCTTGCGGAGAGCAATGCCATGCTGCGGGTTTTCGGTGGTGCTGTTCCGCCGTTCAGTTCGCTCAAGGCCTATACGGGGCATACTCTTGCCGCTTCTGAGGGAATAGAGGCTGTTATGGTCTGCAAGTCGTTGGAACTGAATGATTTGTCGTTTATGGGCTCGTGCGGTTTCTCTGCTCCGATTCCGGAAACCGGTCTTGCACCGTTTGACTCTCGGGATGTTTTGCAGCACAGGTTGCGCAACATATTGTCCTCGGCCTTCGGCTTCAGCGGCAACTGCGTCTCTCTCGTCTTTTCGGATATCATTGACACTCAATCTTCTAAAGCACTTTAGCCATGCTGTTCATTCCGCATAAACATTTATATATCAGCGGTACTTCATATGTTAGTGCAGATGAGCCTGATTATAAGGAAGTTATAACTGATGCGAATTCGAGGCGCAGAATGGGGCGGCTCCTGAAGATGGCTGTCTGGTGCGGGCTGAAGTCGCTTGATGGTGTCCCTTCCGAGAGGGTGGCCGGAATCATCACATCTACGGGTGCCGGCTTCATGAAGGATACCATCTCTTTCGGTTCAAGCATTTTCGACAGGGAGGAAACTCTGCTGAATCCGTCACCTTTCATGCAGTCCACTTTCAATACGGCATCCGGTTACATTGCATTGATCCGAAAAATTCACGCCTACAACACGACTTATGTGCAACAGGCTGATGGTTTCGCTGCGTCTCTTGTCGATGCCGCAATGCTGCTCGATGATGCGGGTGAGGGGAATGTGGCACTGGTCGGTGCCTTTGATGAGGTAACGCCGGAGGTCGATGTCATAAGGCAACGTCTTGGTTTATATAGAGTTGGGGACGGTTTCCTTCCGTTGGGAGAAGGCGCTGCTGCATTTCTGCTCAGTGCCGCAATGCCGACTGACGTTTCCGAGTCGTGCCCGGCAACTGAAATGTCCGCAGGGCCGGGTGGTGGTGATGGTTCCGAGTCTGATTCCGGGCGGGGTGGTGATGAAGCCGGTTCTGAGTCAGCCTCTGAGCGGGGTGGGGAATCTGGCTCAGAGCCCTCTTCCGAACCTTTGCGTGAGTCTGAGTCTGCCTCCCGGCTGTGTGATGAAGCCGGTTCTGAGTCCTCTTCCGAACCTTTGCGTGAGTCCGAGTCTGCCTCTGAGCGGGATGGTGATGTAGCCGGTTCTGAGTCTGCCTCTGATCGGGGTGGTGACGCAAACTCCGAGTGCTCTTCCGAACCTTTGCGTGTGTCCGAGTCTGCCTCCCGGCCGTGTGATGAATTCGGCTCAGAGTCCTCTTCCGACCCCCTGCACGAGTCCGGGGGGACCTCATCCCGCTCGCTGAACGGCACCAAAGACGGCAACGCAGCTCTCCGATTCTGTGGTCTCGCGAATCTTTCAAGCCTCCCGAAATGCGCTGGAAATCCGATCGCTGAACTGTTCGGAATCAATGCCGGTGTCAATGTCATAAGCTGCGTCGACCACGTCGAGTCCCTTGGAGCGTTCCGTTCACTGCTTCCGGTATTGCTCTGTAAACTCATCTCGGAACAGCAGATTCCGGATGGTTATACCGCGATAGTGGATGATGTCAATGAGGATGGCGTTATCGTCTTGTTACATAAGTAGTTGACTTCTGCCGATATGTCTGTCATAGCAATACTCTGCATACTTGCCATTGTCCTTTCCATAACAGTCTTTATGGTCTGGGCTTCTGCCAGCATACGCTCGGGAGTATATGTGCGGGCATTCTGTCGTGAGAAGACAGACCGGAAAGTGGTTTACCTGACTTTCGATGACGGGCCGCATCCGCCTGAAACTGAACGTGTTCTGGATGTCCTCCGTGAACGTGGCGCCAGGGCGACTTTCTTCTTGATCGGCTCTAAAGTCTCTGGCAATGAGGCGGTTCTGCGTCGCATGCTTGAAGAAGGACATGCGCTCGGACTGCACACTTACAGCCATGCCGGCACTTTTCCGTTGTTGTCTTTCGATAAAATGCTGGCCGATGTCAATGAAGGGAAACGTGCAGTGGAAAGTGTCGCCGGCAAGAAGATTTCATTGTTCCGTCCTCCTTTCGGCGTGACGAATCCGACTATCGCTAAAGTAATTCGGACTCTCGGTCTGCAAACTGCCGGCTGGGATGTAAGAAGCTTTGATACAATGTTTTGCAAGTCGTCAGAACATTCTTGCAAGTCGTCAGAGCATTCTTGCAAGCAGTCTGGATATTCTTGTAAGCAGTCTGGACACGACTGGTATGTCCCTGTTGTAGAACGGATTATGAAACAGGTGCGGCCCGGCTCTGTCATCCTCCTCCACGACAGACTCGATGGAGCAAGCGAGCTCCTCGCCCTCCTCCTGGACAGCCTGGCCGCCTCGGGATACGAATTCACCCGCGCTTTGCCTAATACTCTGACTTCCTCTTCGGATTCATCGGAAACCAACCTTTCCTGACTCTCTCCCTCTGTTCGAAAATCTCCAATATGCTCCACAGGCAAGAGCACCCCACGACTCCAAGAATAGGGCTTGCTACGCTGTTCTCCACCAGAAGGCTTGCCACGATGAAGGCCAGTCCGGCAAGCGCAAATGCCCACCAGCATTTAGTGCCGAAATAATACTCGCTCTTGATTACGAGAGGGTGAAAAAGTCCAATTACCAAAAATGTGATAACTGCTATGATTAAACCAGAGTAGTTCATTTGTCGTATTATGTTTGTCTGTCGAGCTGTCTGTTTGTCTGTCTATCTGTTTGACTGACTATTTATCTTTTTATCTATCAGACCATCCGTCTGTCTGCCACCTGCCTGTCTGTCGATCTGTCTGCCACCTGCCGCAGCATTCTATACATATTGTCCGCAGGGGTTTGGAAATAATTTCCGCCGCAAATATACGCAATCCCGCGCGATTTGCCAATCAGTCGTTGTGAAGGTTGCCAGTCACGTGTGCAAATTCGTCCTTTTCGCCCCCGTCATCCCTTTATTTCATTACAACGGGTGCAGATCATGGGTTTTTGCCCCCGTCGTATGATTCACGTGTGCAAATCAGGCCCTTCTGCCCCCGTCGCCTTTCATGGATGTTGTCCCTAACAGCGGCAAGGGCCCGCTTAGCCCAGGGTGCTTCGCAATTCGCCACGGGCTATGCCGCAGTTCGGCTTACTCATCATTGTGATGTTCGCCATGTACTTCATTAAGACAAGGTAAGTTACCGCGCGCTTGTGCCTGCGGGGGTCCCGAGATTCTCGTGTGCAAATCTGGCACTTTTGCCCCCGTCACTTCTGACGATAGCGGTTATTCTCCGTAAATGCCGTCTCTGAAGCTCTTTGGTGTTTTACTCTTTGTGTTCACTTTATTACTTTCGGAACTTTCGGAATTCGAATTCTTTGTGCGGTCATTTGAAGCACCAGATAGTTTTCCTCCATATTCATAATTGATATAGAAACGGTTGGATGCCTGATATTTACAGCGCTTGAATTTTTCTCCTGTCAGATAACCGGAACAATCACGCATATAACCTTGTTCAATCGCCTCTGATTCCTGAATATTTGTTATGTTATTGATGTAGAAGTAATTGACGAGACGCTGCTCTTGACCATTGACCATAATCATAAGGCGGTTCTCAAATGCATAAGGTGTGTTCTTCTCCGTGAAATCGATGCTTGCATTTTCTTTTCTTGATGGGTTGAGAGGTAACCCGCACTTTCTATAAGTGTCTTTGAGCAAGGAGAACTTACAGAAATAACGGGAAGCATGTGCAGGAACCCATACACCTCTTTTTTCTGTTGTCTCAAGATTATAATTACATAAGTCCGGAGAAGTTGTATCCTTAGCCAATTCATTGGTCATGCTTTTCCAATTGTCGGCTGAAATGCCTTTTTCAGAAGATGAATTGTTGACAATGCCTGAAGTTCCGGACTTATATGTGAGATTCCTGTAATAATCAAAGGTCATTCCGTTTACAATGAGGAATGAGCGGGAGAGGTCAATGAAAATGTCTTCATCTGTGTTGTTGGTGATTATGAATCCAACTTTGCCATGATCTGACCAAAAATCATAATCTATGGTAAGGTCGTTTTCATTATAACAGAACCTGCCATCATCTGATACACTCATTTGCGGAGAGCTGATTGTTGCAATCTGATAATAAACAACTGACATACCACACGATGTCATGACCAAGACTGTCAATAATAGAAAAAACCTCTTGAACATAATTGATATTGATTTATTTATGGCAAAGATAGTTCTTTTTAAATAATTTTGTAAATTAGAAAGTTTTAAGCAGGGTTACATGTTGTTCTTCAGTAAACTTTTCTCAAGAAAGTCTCAAGTTCAGTCGTCTTCTCAATTGTTGAGGACGACCGGGAAGATGACAGCTGAGCATCGACAACTGGTCGAGTTCTATCGCGAACTCAAGGCACTGTTGAGTATAGATAAGTATCTGGCCGTCAGTGACTATAAGGCATTAGTGCCTAAATATGCCGACTTGTATAATTTTTTCAATGCTCAGAAACGGGCGAAGACACTTTCGTTCTATTGCAGCCAGAATGACTTGCAGGAAAAATGGGTTGACAGGTTCCTGGAATACTATGTTGATTACGATGAGTTCAAGACAATTCCCGCATCAGTAGAAAAACACAATAAAGATTACATTGACAAACATCTGAAGAGCGAGCAGCATTATCTTGACAACATATTGAAAACAGTGGATCCGGCAATCAGTCTTGATGAGGAACAACGCGAGGTCGTGCTCTCGGATGAGGACTATACTCTTGTCATCGCCGGCGCAGGAGCGGGCAAGACTACTACCATTGCGGCAAAAGTCCGTTATCTTGTCGAGAAGAAAGGCATAAAACCGGAAGAGATACTTGTTATCTCATTCACCAACAAAGCTGTAGGCGAGTTGAAGGACAAGATCAACAAGGGTCTGGGAATCCCGTGTCCGGTAACAACTTTCCATAGTACAGGCTATGCAATTCTGCGCAAGAAGGAATCTGCAGGCAAGACCGTCGTTGATGGAGGATTCTTGTTCAATGTCATCAACAACTACCTGAAGGGCAATATTCTTGAACAGCCGGATCTGGTGGATAAGCTGATTTTGTTCTTCGGCAGTTACTTTGACGCGCCATACGAAGGAGATGACCTCAACACATTCTTCAACTATATCTCCAAAGCGGATTTCTCAACGCTTAAGGGCAATATGAGCGAATACACCGAGGAGATTATCAAAAAGAGAACCGGCAACAAGATCTCTATTGCTCACGAGACTCTGCGTTCAGCACAAGAGGTGTCCATCGCCAACTTCTTGTATCTGAACAATATCGATTATCGCTATGAAAAGCCATATCAGTATAATATTCTCAATGCCCACAAGCCATATACGCCTGATTTTACATTGAAACAGGGCGACAAAATCGCATATCTTGAGCACTTCGGCATTACGGAGGACGGCAGGAACAACCGTTACACTCCAGAACAATTGCTTAAATATAAGAAAGCAATCAATGATAAGGTGCTTTTGCACAGGAAGCATCATACTGAATTGATCTATACCTTCTCAGCCTACAATGATGGCAGACCGTTGATTGAGCATCTTAAAGAACAATTGATCCAACATGGCTTCGTCCTGGATCAACGATCCTCGCATGAAGTGTTCGAGAAGATTGTCAATACAGAGGAAAACAAGTATATTCTTAAACTGGTTAAACTCATCTGTACATTCATTCAGAACTTCAAAACCAACGGATATGCGATTGAAAAGTTCTATGAATGGGAGGCTCAGGCTACCAATGAACGGTCCCGTCTTTTTCTGGATGTGGCTCAACAGTGCTATCACGAGTATGCCAAACGCCTGAAAGAGAAACGTGCTGTGGATTTTGAGGACATGATCAATGAATCTGCCCGCATCCTTAATCAGCAGTTGATTTCCGGCAAGTCGCTTGACTTCAAGTATATTATCGTTGATGAGTATCAGGACATTTCTCGGCAGAGGTTCGATCTTACTAAAGCATTGAGCAAGATATGTAATGCTAAGATTATCGCAGTTGGTGATGATTGGCAGTCTATATATGCCTATGCAGGTTCTGACATATCATTGTTCACCAAGTTCAAGGAAGCAATGGGATATGGCCAGGAACTCAAGATTACACGTACCTACCGTAATGCGCAAGAGGTGATCGATATAGCTGGAGGCTTTATTCAGAAGAACGATTCTCAATTGAAGAAGGCTCTGGTGTCCCCTAAACATATAGAGGACCCTGTCGTGATCGAGTCTTATACGGAAGAGGTGGACAGGAAGCAGACCAAGGGCAAGGGCGGCAAGTACTATATGATAGGCAAGACTGTAGAGAACATTGTCTCTGGAATTCTTCAAGAGAATCCGAAATCATCTATACTGCTGCTGGGGAGATATGGCTTTGACGCTTATCATCTCAGCAGGTCTGCCGACTTTATATACGATGAGAAAACGGGTGGAGTCTTGTTGAAAAATTATCCGGGGGCGAGACTTGAGTTCATGACAGTCCATAGAGCCAAAGGTCTTGGCTTTGACAATGTCATTATCATAAATGCCCGCAATGAGTTGTATGGCTTCCCGTCTCAGATTCAAGAAGATCCGGTGCTGAAGTTTGTTGTAAAGGATGACTTCTCCATCGCATACGCAGAAGAGCGACGCCTGTTTTATGTGGCACTTACCAGAACCAAGAACCGAGTATATATTGTCACTCCAGAACAGCATCCTTCGCAATTTGTATCAGAACTTGTCCGCGACTACAAGAAGGTGAAAGTCAATGGAAAGATCAGCTGTGAAGACAATAATGATCTGGCGGATATCAAGCGATGCCCTATATGCGGGTATCCGCTCCAACTGCGTTACAAACCGCATTATGGTCTGAAACTCTGGCTTTGTAGCAATGAACCTGAAATATGCGACTTCATGACAAACGATCTTCGCGGCGGTGAACTGTCAATCTTGAAGTGTGACAAATGCCGTGATGGCTATCTTATTGTTAAGGAGGGCAAAGAAGAACCATTTCTTGGATGTACCAACTATAGGTCCGACAAGACCGGATGTGATGGCTTCATGACAAAAAGCTATTATCTGAAATACATCAAAAAGTAGATATACGCAATTCTGCGTGATTTGCCAATCATGAATTCATGGCGTCTGTTATAGGCATGGTTCGGTTCTGTGTGTGGCGTATGTTATAGGCATTCATTTCGTATGAGCCATCCACGAGGTGTACAATCTGGTCTTTTTGCCCCCGTCGTTTGATTCACGTGTGCAGATCCGGCCTTTTCGCCCCCCGTCATCCCTTTATTTCATTGTCACGTGTACAAAATATATCTTATGAAGGAAATCGCACGGCTTTAGAAACTCAGTCCCATTCCGACGACCAATGAGCGTGGAAGAGACGGGCCGTAGATGTATCCGGAGTCACGCAATTCTCCCTTGTCAAAGTCTTTCTGATAGGCATTGAAAATATTCTTGACACCGGCGTGGAGATTGATGCGGCAGGATTTCATGACATTGAATTCGTAACTTATCTTGCAGCTCATATCCCAGAAGGATGGGGTGTTGACAGCTACATCGACATCTGTTCCGCTTCCTGTGAGATGCTGTGTCAGCATTGACCCTGTGTATGTGCCGGACAGGTCAATGTCGAAGTTTTTGGAAGGAGAGTAGCATGCCACCATATAGCCGTAGGTGTCCGGTGAACGGAACATTTTGCTGACTGGAGCCACATTCTCGTCATCGCTCCATGCCTGAGCTTCATCATAACGGCTTCGCTGTATGGTCAGGCCTCCTTGCAGGCTGAAAATCTTGGAGACTGCCAGTTTGCCTTCCATTGTACAGCCATAGACTTTTGCGCCGGAACCATTGTATCTCTCCATGATTGTGCTCTTCCCGCCGTCGGTCTTGTTTCCTGTCTGTCTAAGAGAGTAGGTGTCCTTCAGGATGGTTAAGAATCCCTCAGCCATAAGATTTATGGAGACATTGTCCAAGGAGAGATACCAGTCTGCAGAGGTGCTGAACGAGTGGGACTTCTCCTCCTTGAGGTTGTCGGCAAGCCTGATTCTTATTCTGTCTCCTCCGGCTACTGCAACATGCAGATCTTCGTCAAACGCCTGTGGCGCACGGAAACCTTTGGCATAGATGGCACGGAAACTCAGATCTCGGAACGGACTGTAGCGGATATTGACCCTTGGCGAGAATATCGGCCTGCTGATGAGATTATGTTTGTCAATACGGACACCACCAAGAATTCCCTAGTGTTCGTTCTTCCATTCGTTCTGGAGATAAGCGCCGAGGATATTTATCTTCTGGGCCGTTTTATAGTCATATCCGAGTGAGATGTCATTCAGATTGTCGAAACTGTACTCCAGGCCTGCCGTGAGTTGTGCCGGCATGAAAAACAGGCGGTTGAACTTGTACGAATACTGTCCTCCGCCGACGGCAGTGAAGTCAGTCGTCTTTCCATACGCATTCGGGTCCATTCCGGTTCCGTAGTAGCTGTTTCTGTGTATGTGCTGTGCGGAAACATAAATATTCCAGATATGCCTGCCATCCTGGCTCTGTCCGTCATAACTGATGGAACCGCTGTTGTTTATATGCTCGGTCTGCTCAGCAATAAGTGCCTCATGTGCAGGTCTGTCCAGACGGTCACCTCCGCGTCTGTACTCCTTTACACCATGATATTCGAATTTAAGTTTTGAGAAAGGATTGATCCGTAGATGTCCTCTTGTGCCGACAGTGGTGGTGTTGAGGGATGGAATTTCTGTAAATCCGTCTTTGTCAGCGTCATAGCCGTCTCTCTAGCGTCTCTGTCCGAATACGAACAGGCCGCCTCTTCCGTCGTCTGTGACCATGGAAGCATTTATGCTGGTATTGTTGTCCAATGCGCCGCTCATGCCGATGGAAGTGAGTTCGTGGCTTATTCCTGCACTGGACCTCATGGCTTCTTTTGTGATGATATTGATCGTTCCTCCTATTGCTGAAGCTCCGAACAGGGCTGATCCGCCTCCACGCACCACTTCCACGCGGTCAATCATTGACGCTGGTAGTTGCTCCAATCCATAAACGCCCGCAAGCGCTGAGAAAATCGGTCTGGAGTCAATGAGAATCTGCGAATAGTGTCCGTCGAGTCCGTTGATTCTTGCCTGCGTGAAACCGCAGTTCTGGCAGTCGTTCTCGATCCGGACTCCCGGCTGGAACGTGAGTCCTTCCGCCAGGGTAGGCGAGGATGTTGTAGCGAATATGCGGCTGTCTATGACATTGACAAGAGTAGGTGCCATCTTTCTGGATGTGCGGTTTCGGGTGGCGCTGACTACGACTCCGTCGAGGGAGAGCGGTTCTTCTTCTAGGCTGAAATTCACCTCGTATGACTTTCCGGCTTCGATGTCGAGTGAGACTTTTGCGTCTTTGTACCCCACGAATGATGCTATGATGTCGTGTTTTCCGACAGGGAGGTTCCTGATGGCATAATGTCCTGATGATGAGGTCTGTATCCCGAGCTGTGTACCGCCGACCATTACTGTGACATAGGGGAGGTGTTCGCCTGTCTTCGCGTCAATGACATGACCTGAGATGCTCGCGTCTGATTGTTTGTTCTGTGCATTTGTCTGTACGCTAAAGCACACAGCGAACGTGGCCACTATGAGGGTGGTTAAAATATGTATTGATTTCATGGATTCTGTATCGTTTATGTATGAATGACATTGCACATGACCTGAAAAAAAGGTTATGCGTTTCATTTTCCAATAATGTTTGGAATGTGTTGTGGTTATAACGACACAGGAGGAGCCCTCAGTCCGAGGACATGATGGAATACAGTCTGGACGACTTTTGGTAATGCCTGCACAGGAATGAACGAGAAACTCGGACTTTCCGCAGTGATTAATTCTGCATGACCGCTACCCAGATAGATGTTTGCAGAGATAATCTGCAGGAACTGGATCTCAGAGGCGCTGTGGCTGTGGGCTTTTCCGCTCCATGGATGTGAATGCACGATACGTCCATCAGGTCCCTCATGGACATGGGGGAATAGGTTTGTCGATGCAAAAAAGAATGCAAACAACACAAGCGCCAATGCGCTCTTGTATTTGAGATGACGTATCAAGCTGCCGCGAATTTAGTAATTAAAAATGAAACGGCAAGACCTCCGTCGTGTATCCCTTTGCGAATTTGAGCAAATCAGTTAACTTTGTTCGAGTCCGGATAACTTGTCGGATATTGAAAGATGGAAAGAGGAAATTTTGAATTGGATGTAGCAAGATTCATTGTGGAGAAAACGGATATGAGTCTGTTTCTCACTGGCAAGGCGGGGACAGGCAAGACCACGTTCCTTCGGGAGGTGGTGCGCTATACTAAAAAGAAATGTATCGTGCTGGCTCCCACCGGAATAGCCGCTGTCAATGCAGGGGCAATGACCATTCACTCCTTCTTTCAGTTCGGTCTCGGACCCTTCGTGCAGGGAGTCATTGAACCGAAATCTGATTTCAGAATCAACAAGTCTAAATTGGAACTGATACGCCATCTCCAGTTGCTGATAATCGATGAGGTGTCAATGGTCCGGGCGGATCTGATGGACCACATTGACGTGGAACTCAGGCGTATCCGACGCAACAGCAAGCCGTTCGGCGGGGTTCAGCTCCTAATGATCGGCGACCTGCAGCAGCTCCCGCCTATTGCCCACGGCGGAGAAGATGAACTTCTGAGACAATATTACAAGACATTGTATTTCTTCAGCAGCGCGGCGCTCAAAAGCATGAAATACAGTTGCATAGAGTTGAAAAACGTCTATCGCCAGACGGACAGGCATTTCATTGACATACTGAACCATGCCAGGAATTGCACATTGACCAGTCAGGACATTTCTGACCTCAATGCCCGTTATATTCCCGGTTTTTCGCCTAAGCCGGAAGACGGCTATATCAGGCTGATGACGCATAACCGGCAAGTGGATAATGTCAATGAAACTGAATTGGAAAAGCTTGACAGTAAGCCATATACGTTTGTGGCCGCTGTGACAGGCACATTTCCCGAGGAGTCATATCCGACGGCAGACAGCCTGACATTGAAGAAGGGCGCGCAGGTTATGTTCATCAAGAATGATCCGGAACGGCGTTTCATCAACGGAACGCTCGGGGAGGTCAAGGGCATTGACAAGAACAGCATTGCCGTAAGGCTGGCAGAATCGGGGACGGTAATCGATGTCGAGCCAATGGAGTGGCAGAATATCCGCTACCAGTTCGACGAGGAGAGTAAAGAGATATCATCCAAGCAGATAGGACGCTTCAAGCAGTATCCGCTGAAGGCTGCATGGGCGATAACCGTGCACAAGAGCCAGGGACTTACGTTCGACAAGGCCATCATCGATGTGCACGCCGCATTTTCTCCGGGCCAGGCTTATGTGGCGCTGAGCCGTTGCCGTACCTTGGACGGGCTGGTCCTGGGTTCGCCGGTTTCTGCCTCTGTTTTCATGAGGGACAATGCCGTGGATGCGTATATGAACTACATCTCCAGACCCGTAGAAGAGCTCGCTTTCTCCTCTTGCTACGAATACTTTGAATATGAGAAAAAGCCTGAGTCAGAAGATGTTGCGCCTGCGGGTAAGGTCAATGCAGATAAACGGGAAGTGCCTGTGGAAATCCCTGATACGGCTCTTGCGCGGGAATTGAAGTCGTGGCGGTTCGAGCGCGCAAAGGAAATCGGCAAGCCAGCCTTTGTCGTCTTTTCAAATGCCGCTTTGGCCGGGATTGCGCATCTGCGTCCCACGACATTGACCGAACTCATGGAAGTGCCGTGGATAGGTCCGTCCAAACTCAATGCTTATGGAGAAGAGATTATAAGCATTGTCCAGAGTCATATGGAAGATGATGACCTCGGGCATGACGATGACGGTCAGGAAAGTAGTCCGGCAGATGATTCCCGTGCGCACAAAAAGGAGAAAAAAGAAGAACTCCGCGATGACACCGGCAAAAATCTGAGCACCTTCGAATGTTCTTATAGGCTTTATAATCAAGGAAATACCGTGGAGCAGATTGCCGAAAAGCGTGGACTTAATCAGAGTACGATAGAAGGTCATCTGGCACGCTACGTGGCTTCCGGAGACATTGATGTCCACGAGTTTGTAGATGGCGATACATTGCAAAAGGTCGAAGCATATTGCATGGAACATCCCGAGGAAAAGGCATTGAAACCAATCTTCGAGCATTTCGACGCGAAGATTCCGTACAATGTCCTGCGGATGGCCATTGCCGCTATCAGGAAAGAAATTTAAATGTACAATAGACCTACTGACGCTCCGGTGATCAGGGTTGGAGACAGCTCTATCTGAGTGGAGCTGCGTTCTCCGGATGAGATGCATTCGAACAGGAGCTTTGTGGCAAGTTTGCCCATTTCTTCGGTGGGTTGTCCAATGCGTGTAATCGCCGGGGTCATGTAGTCCATATAGATATTATTGTCGAACGCTACCAATGAAATATCTTCGGGTATTTTCAATCCTGCCTCGCGGATTGCCCGGAATGCTCCGAGCATTATGGTGTTGCTCAGGGCAAAAATCGCTGTCGGCCTGTCTGTCTTGTTCAGAAGAAGCTTGGTTTCCAGATAACCGTTTTGGATCGAAAAATCATTGCCCACTACCAGAGCCTTGTCTTTGATGCCGGCCTTGTCCAATGCAGCCAAGTATCCTGCCACGCGCTTCTTGTTCGGTAGGGAATTGACCACTCCTTGGATGCACGCTATGTTGGAATGCCCATTCATTATCAATAAGTTGATGGCATCGATACCTCCCAGGTAATTGTTTGTGGTGATGTACGGCAGCATTGAATTTGAGAAATAACGGTCAATGAGAATTACCGGGATGAATTTCCGGTTGATTTCCTCAAAAAGTGACGGGTCGTCGCCGCATGGAACCGCAATGATGCCGTCCACTTGTCTGGACATAAGGGAGGAAATTCCGTCTTTTTCCAGTTCCGGACTTTCTGCAGAGTCCAGGACGATAGTGGTGTAGTTCCTGTGCCGGGCTTCCTCGATTACTGAACTTGCAATGTCGGCAAAGTAAGGGTTCGCTACGGAAGGCAGCATCAGTCCGATGGTGTTTGTGCGGTTTGTCCTGAGATTTTGCGCAACAAGATTTGGAAAATAATTGTTTTCCCTGGCTGCTGTCAAGATTTTTTCTCTGGTCTCAGGACTGATTCTATGCTGGTCAGCCTTCCCGCTGAGAACTCTGGATATGGTCGTTATTGAAAATCCGGTCTTTGCTGCAAGGCCTGCAAGTGTCTCTTTCATATTGGAATCTTTTTTAGTGCTTGGCGCAAATATATGAAAATATAGCGCAATATTGAATCGTTTTTGCGCAGGAATTTTGCGAAAGAAAGGCAAAATAGTAGCGAAAATGCGAATTTTCTTTGCGCAATGCCCGTATATTTGCTAAAACGATTGCGCATAATGACAATGCTGCACTACGTTCAAGTATCACATTATTAATGACACAACTGATGACAAGTAAAAAGATTCTGGTAATCGGAAGCAGCAATACCGACATGTCAGTGAAATCAATCAAACTTCCAAAGCCCGGAGAGACGGTACTGGGAGATGACTTTCGCATGGGCCCCGGAGGAAAGGGAGCCAATCAGGCGGTTGCTGCCAGAAGATTAGGTGGAGACGTATCCTTCATATGTAAGCTGGGCAAGGATATGTTCGGTGAAAAAGCATTGGAACATTACCGCTCATGCGGCCTGGATGTCTCGCGCATCCTTTACTCCGACAAACCCTCCGGAATAGCATTGATAACAGTCGATTCGCTGGCTGAGAACTCGATAGTAGTAGCATCTGGAGCCAATGCGGACATCACTCCCGAAGACATCGACGCTTCCGCAGATATCATAAGAAGCGCCGGAACGCTCCTCCTCCAATTGGAAATTCCAATGCCCGCCGTCGTGCGTGCTGCAGAAATAGCCCATGAGTCCGGCGTGAAAGTCGTCCTCAACCCGGCCCCCGCCACGAAGCTTCCCGAGGAACTTCTGCGGTGTGTCTCGATATTGATACCTAATGAAACTGAGGCATCTGCCATCTCTGGCATTGACATAACTGATCTCAAGACAGCCGGCAAGGCGGCTAATCTATTGAAGAGTAAAGGTGTCCGCGAGATTATTATCACAATGGGCTCCCGGGGGTCAGTTGTCTGTGACGGAGAGACTACCTTTATTCCGGCCAGAAAGGTCAATGCCGTGGACACGACTGCGGCTGGGGATACGTTCTGCGGCGGCGTTTGCGTGGCATTGTCCGAAGGGAAGGATATTTATGATGCAGTCCGTTTTGCGACAGTTGCTTCTTCTATCGCCGTCCAGCGTCCAGGGGCACAGGATTCAGTTCCGTCAAGACAGGAAGTGGATTATATAATGAATAACAATTAATATTTACTGCTATGTTTATCGTCAACAGTTATTCCCTTGCTGTGGTTTTCTGCTTCATCACCATGATGTGCTGGGGCTCGTGGGGAAATACACAGAAATTGGCATCCAAGAGTTGGAGATATGAACTCTTCTACTGGGATTACGTAATCGGTATGCTGCTTTTCTCTCTTGTCATATCGTTTACTATGGGAAGTTTCGGTCAGGAGGGTCGCCCGTTCCTCGAGGACCTCGCTCAGGTCAAGATGTCCAATGTCTTGAGCGTAATCATCGGAGGCGTTATTTTCAATGCTTCGAATATCCTGCTTTCCGCATCGACATCCATCGCCGGCTTGTCTGTGGCGTTCCCGCTCGGAGTAGGATTGTCCCTAGTCTTGGGAGTTATAATAAATTATATAGGTGCGCCTAAGGGTGATCCGGTGGTTCTGTTCATCGGTGTCGCACTCATCGTGGTAGCCATCATCTGTAACGGTATAGCATCAGGAAAAGTCCAGAAGTCATCTGACGAAGACAAGGCAGCCAGCCGTAAAGGCATCATGCTGGCAATCGTAGCCGGCGTGCTGATGTCCCTGTTCTACAGATTTGTGGCCAAGGCTATGGATCTCAATGATTTCGCGCATCCTGCAGAAGGAATGCTCACCCCATATAGCGCTATCTTCATCTTCAGCGTGGGCGTGTTCCTCAGCAACTTCATTTTCAACACATTCGTGATGCGTCATCCGTTTGTGGGCGATCCTGTTTCCTACAAGGCATATTTCAGCGGCTCACTTAAAACTCATCTCGTAGGTGTTCTCGGCGGTGCTATCTGGTGTCTCGGTACAGCGTTCAGCTACATCGCTTCAGGCAAGGCCGGAGCAGCCGTATCCTATGCATTGGGACAGGGCGCTCCTATGATTGCAGCGATTTGGGGTGTGTTCATCTGGAAAGAATTCAAAGGCGGCTCCAAGAGTGTTTACGGACTGCTCTCCGTCATGTTCCTGTTCTTCATAGCCGGCCTCGGCTGCATAATAGTTTCAGGAGGAAACTGATGTCGGGTACAATTAAGAGATATATTCATCAAATAAAATAAGAACTGTATGAGGAAATTATTACTCATGTTACTAAGCTTCACAATGGTTTCATTGATAGCTATAGGACAATCTCGGACAGCGTTTGATTTATCAGGAAAGGTAATTGCAAACCGCGATGGCGATCCGGTTGTAGGCGCTTTCGTATATGTAGAAGGCAGTAAGAATGCTACTTCTACAGACAATGCGGGACACTTTTCAATAAAAGTTCTGCCTTCTCAAAAAATTATTGTCTCAATGATTGGTTTCAAGAACAAAACCATAGTTGTCGGCAATCAAAACAACATTGAAATAGCACTTGACGAAGACAACTATCTGGATGAAGTGGTAGTAGTGGGTTATGGTACACAGAGAAGAAAAGACCTCGTCGGAGCTGTTGAGCAAATCAAGGGCGAAACCCTGAATACTAGAGCCAATTCCGGTGCCGTACGCGCTTTACAAGGTCAGATACCAGGATTGACATTGGAATTTAGTGATGGAAAACCTAATCATTCGGCATCATTGAATGTTCGTGGAGCTACCCAAAGTATCGGTTCAGGCGGTTCTACATTGGTGCTTGTCGATGGTGTCGAGAGCGGCCTTGACAATGTCATTCCTGAAGACATCGAAACTATTACCGTTCTTAAAGATGCCTCTTCATGTGCAATATATGGTGCACGAGGAGCATTTGGAGTCATACTCGTGACGACCAAGAGCCCTTCGGCTGGCAAAGCCGTCGTAAAATATAACGGTTCAGTCAGTATCTTGTCCAATACCGTCAAGTATGATTATGTTACGGATCCCGTATATTGGACAGAGCAGGCTCTGGCCAGCTACGAAGGTTGCTATGGCACAACTCCAACCGGATTCAACAACTTGTTCCCGTATTCGGATTCATGGTTTAGAGAACTCAAGAAGAGATATCTTGACCCTACATATGAATACTATCACGAATCCGTAGGTGTCGGGAGTGATGGAAAATATCAGTATTATGGAAATACGGACTGGTTTAGGCTTCTGTATAAGGACCACACCTACAATACTCAGCATGATTTGAACGTAAGTGGGGGCTCCGATAAGGTCAGATATTCTGTATCCGGTAAATTTTTTGATCAGAAAGGAATATACAATACTGATTATGACCACTATTGGAAAGCAAATGTTCATGCAAAGGTTGTCGCAAATGTCAAGAAGTGGTGGACAATGGAGAATGATCTCAATTTTTATAGGACATACTACAAACAGCCGGTCTTATTCCAAATTGAACAGAATGTAAAAGGCCAGATTGAACATCAGGCCTATCCGATGACTGTCCCATATAATCCTGACGGAAGTTTTACTGATGCCGCTGTATGCGTGGGTTATTCCGCATTCAAGACGGGATTAAGCTACCAATTGGATGAAGCGTTCAAACTTGGTGATATTTTTACCAATACGTTCCATATCGTCAAGGATGTTCTTGATTTCAAGACATCATTGTCATATGCTTTCAATCAGTCAACTAGAAATAGAAAAACGAATATCTACTCCTTCAAGAATGGCCCGAATATAGAATCTTCGCGTCCGTCATGGGATTCATATGAGGAGTTGTGGACGCGTCAGGAATATATCAAGGAAGAAGGTTTCTTTACCTTTACTCCAAGACTTAAGCCTGTGCATACTTTCAAATTGACCGCTGGCTATAACATTGAGTCCCTAAAAAAACATGGAACGGTGGGGTTGGAGAGAAATCTCATCCGCGAAGATAAAGCCAATTTCAATTTGACGGAAGCCGATGTGTATTACCTGAATGATTACGGCAGTCTCGATTGGTCATTTATAGGTTTTTTTGGCAGAGTCAATTATAATTTGAAAGACAGATACTTGTTCGAAGCAAGTGCCCGTTACGATGGCTCTTCCAAGTTCCCTGCGAACTCAAGATGGGGAGTGTTCCCTTCGGCGTCATTTGGCTATAGACTGTCAGAGGAACAATTCATGACTTGGGCAAAACCATGGTTGACGAACATGAAGTTTCGCCTTTCGGCAGGTACTCTTGGAAATGGGGCAGTTGCAGCATACGCATATACCCAGAATATGTCAATCAGTCAGTCAACTGTGTACATCGACGGAAAGAAGGTCAATACTACAAGCGCGCCAGCTCCAATTCCTGATGGACTGACTTGGGAAAAGGCTACCACCGACGATGTTGGCTTGGATATGGATTTCCTGGATGGAAGATTGTCCTTTGTCGGAGATTTGTATAAAAAGAAAACCGTGGATATGTTTACGGTAGGAAAGACTCTCCCTGCGGTATATGGCAACAACGCACCAAAAGGCAATTATGCTGATATGACAACCAATGGTTGGGAACTCAGTCTTGGCTGGAGAGATACATTCAAAGCAGGTTCGAAGAATTTCTCATATGGCATAAAAGCAATGTTATGGGACAGCAGATCCTTTATAGACAAGTATAATAATGATACAAAGTTATTGACAGACTACTACGAAGGGATGGAGCTGGGTGAAATCTGGGGTATGCATGTAGTCGGCTTGTTTGAAAGCGATGCGGAGGTTGCCTCCTGGGCGGATCAAAGTACCTTTTTCACGCAAAACAGACGTGGCAACAAATTCGAACCTGGAGATTTGAAATTCGAGGATGCAAATGAAGATAATTTCATCAATTATGGTAAAAACACAAAGGATGATCCGGGAGATATGAAGATTATCGGTAATACCAACCCGAGATATTGTTATGGTATCAATCTCAATGCATCGTGGAACGGTATTGGTCTCAGTGTATTTTTCCAAGGTGTTGGAAAACGTGATGGGTATCCAAGTGTAAACTCCGGTATGTTCTGGGGAAAATACGCCAGGCCATATTCAATGATGCCTAAATCGCAAATTGGAAATCAATGGACAAAAGAGGATCCTGATCTCGATGCTTTCTGGCCTAAGCTTTCTTCATACATGGCAACAGATAAAAAGGGGACATTGACAAAGGTCCCAAATGACAGATTCCTTGTGAATGCTGCTTATTGCAGATTGAAGAACATTACTCTTGACTATACCTTCCCGAAGAAGATTGTCGAAAAAATGAAAATTGATGGGCTAAGGGTTTATGTCTCGGGAGACAATTTGTTGACCTTCACTCCGATGCGTAAATGGACCACGACATTTGACCCTGAGGTCATATCTTCAGGAGATTCAGATTTCAACGGTATATATAACTCACAAGGAAAAGCAGACGGCTACAGTTATCCTATGCTCAAATCTGTTACATTTGGCGTCAATCTTACATTTTAGAATAAATCCATATGAACCATAATATTTATAAATTATTAATACTCATTGCGATAGGTACTGTTGCAATGACCTCGTGCGAGGACTTTCTGGATAAAACCTCTCCATCAAAAATCCAAGCGGATGAGTGGTTCTATAATGAAAGTTCATTGGAAATCTACGCTAACGGTTTCATAGACAGTTACACGCCATCCGTAGCATCTCTCACTTATGGAGATGCCGACGCTGATTATGTAGCAAGAATAAACCAAAGCAGTTTCTTTACAGGCAGTTGGACTCCAAACGATCAGGCCGGCTGGTCGATTTCAAATTGGAAACCAATTTACAACGTTAATTATTTCCTCAAACACTTGAGAGAAACTCCTGGCGTTTCCGAAGAAATTCTGAATCATTATGAGGGAGTAGGGCGTTTTTGGAGAGCTTGGCACTATTTCTCATTTGTGAAGAACTTCGGAGCTGTACCTTGGTATTCAGAACCAATTGATCCGGAAGATGACGGAATGCTTTACAAAACCAGGGACTCTAGAGAGTATGTGATGCATATGATTTTAGAAGATCTCAACTATGCTTCAAAAAACTGCCTGGTGACTGACAAGTATGTCAATCATGGTGTAATTAACGGTTACATCGCAAATGCATTGAAGGCAAGGATCTGTTTGTATGAGGGTACATATCGAAAGTATCATAGTGTAGAACCTTCATGCCAAAAGGCGTGGACTACCGAATTTGAATCTGCCGATGACTTTCTTAATGAGTGCGTAGCTGCCTGCCAGTTCATCATGGACAGCAAGGTCTATTCTATCAAAAACAATGCTTCAAATGTCAACACTCAGTATAGGAAAATCTTCAATAGTGAGGCTGTAAACTATGATGAAATACTATGGGCTAGAGAGTATATCGAAGGTGTTGTAATGCATCCAACAACATGGTATTTCAACTCGGCCACTTCCGGTTCATGCTGGTCGATGACTAAAGATTTTCTGAATACGTATCTCAATAGAGACGGCAGTCGATATACTGATGATGCATCGTATAAGACAAACTCTTATTGCGAAGAACTGAACCCGAATAGGGATGCACGTATAGCCCAGACTATCATCACTCCGACATATGCAAAACTTCAAGGAGGCAAAATGTCTGAAGCTGTACCTAATTTCAATGTTACCAGAACCGGTTATCAGATTATCAAGTTCAATATTGACGACTCTTCATTGGAAAGTACCACAACGAGTTACAACTCAATTCCTGTAATGCGTTATGCAGAAGTCCTGTTGAACTACGCTGAAGCAAAAGCCGAATTGGGGCAGTTCACTGAGGATGATTGGAAAGCTACAATTGCATTGTTACGTGCGAGAGCGGGTGTAAGTGCCATTGCACCAACGGAAGCAGACCCTTACCTTGTTTCATATTTTGACAATACGGTTACAGACAAATGGCTACTTGAAATACGTCGCGAACGTGGAACGGAACTATTTATGGAAAATCTCAGGTACCAAGACCTTATGAGATGGCACTTGGGACATCTCATAGAAAGAGCTTGGCGAGGTGTTTACTGCCCGGTTGGAACGGTTCAGCCTCTTAACGGCAGTTCTACCAAGTTTATCAGCATTGTGAAGAATCCGGTAGCGGCTCAAGCTAATACTCAATATATCGTCCTTTCAGATAACAAGTATGTTTCTGTAGATTCCGATGGCTGTTTGGTGTTTGAGCAAACACCTCGAGTGTGGAAAGAGAAGATGTATCTCAAACCTATACCGCAGTCGGCAATTGATGTAAATCAGAACTTGGCTCAGAATGAACTTTGGAAATAAATTTGATCGATATGAACAACACTAAACATATATTATTGATTATCATAGGTGTACTGTCAATGTCGTGTTCGAAAGACGTAGGATATGGTTTGGATAAATCACTTGCCCGTCCAGAGAATCTTGAATACGATGAAGTGAACTCTACAGACACTGATTTGTCGGTATATTGGGATGCTACTAAAGCATTGAATTCCGGCGCTGTTTCATTTACCGTTGAACTGGTAAAAGACAAGATAGGACTAGACGTTAATCCTCCTAGTCAGATCGTTCTAAAAAGCGACGCCATAAACGATGCCGCGATATTTTCAGGATTCAAGAAAGGGCAGAAGTATCATGTCAGGGCTCGTGCTAATTATCACGATGCCAAGTATTCTGACTGGACGTGGATTATGACCGGAGACTCACTTGCAGTAATCAGATTTGGAGCAGGAATCGTCAATGAGACTGTAGATGTCGTTCAAAAGCCTTCTTCATCTCTTAATTGGGCTTCCTCCAGACAATTGGCCGTTAATTATTCAACGACTGCATTCGCTGACCGAAGCGTAGATATTACATACAACTTCAAGGTTGAATTATATAAAGATGCGGCATGTTCCGATCTTCAAGTTGCTCTTGACCTTCCGTCCTCGCTTCATGACAGGACTTTTGCAAAGATGGCTGACTTCTTTCCCGGATTTGTTTTTTCCGAATTGGAACCTGACACAGACTACTACTGTAGGGTTACATGCTATAATTCTGATAGAGGAAATCCGAGCAGTGATGTGGTAAAATATCATACACTAGCTGATGATACGGTAATGATAGGTGCTGCAGCGTCTGCAGAAGTTGGAGATATTTTGTTGTGTGAGAATTTTGACAGAATATGCTGGGGCGGTGACATGGTTCATCTGTGTGCGGGAATATCCAGAAAAGACCGTGGCACTGTAACCGCGTTCTCGTTCCCGACAGGCGATAGAACGGGAGATAAAGCGTTCAGCCTTACAGAAGTTGCAAATGAATTCAACTATTGTAAGTATCACAATGAATATGGCCTGTTCAATAGCGTGGGGAAATGTGTCAGAAACATTGAAAGTTTGAAGAGTTGGGGCCAGTTGAATGAAAATTCAAAAGCGACCAAAGGTACAATTTGTGTGCGTCCAGGAATGGTGAAAATGGGAGCAGGACAAAAATTAGGAATCTTGGCAACTCCTGAACTGTCAAGTTTGAAAGGTGATGCAAAAGTCAAGGTGACATTTGTTGCATGCAATTACAATGAGGAAAAGACAGGAGAATATGATACAAAAACGAAAGCTGTATATGTCTTGGACGGCACGACCATTGATGCCAATAATTATTTGAAACAGTATTATGGCAATGTGAACAAAACGGAAACATTGGTGGAAATGTCAGAGGAGGATTATGGTTGGCACACGTATGAGGTGACATTGGAACACGTGAAACCGACATCCAGAATTGCCATCGGGGGCACTCGCTCCGTTGTCCCTTCCGGTCAAAATCGTTTCTACCTTGATCATGTTAAAATTGAACTTATTTCGTATGAGTAGATGGTTGAATAGTTTTTTGATAATTGCATTACTTTTGAGTTGTAGTAAGGAGCCCTCCCCAGGGGGGACTCCTTCAAATGATAATTCAATAAACGGCACTGCGTTGGCAGAAGGCATCAATGCGTGCGGTTTGATAAAAGATTCTTCCACAGGTCAAGGCATACCGGGCGTGCCGGTTACGGATGGATATTCATATACGGTAACTGATAAGAATGGTGTATATCAGATGGTGGCCAATAGGTATTGTCGAAACATTTACTATTCGTTGCCAGCTGGTTACAAGGTTGCTTTGGATAGCGAAACCCACTTGCCTGCATTCTATTCTACATTATAAGAAACTCAATAGGAATGACTTTGAACTTACGCCGGACGATTCGATGTCAGATGAATTTACTTATGTTGCAATCGGCGATCCTCAAGTTACCAACATCAGCCATGTGAACAGATATATAAATGAGACATTGGCCGACTTGAAGAGTACACTGAAAGCCAGCCAAGTTTCCGGCAAATACAAAAATGTTATTGCATGCACAATGGGCGACATAGTCCATGATACGCCGAATATGTGGACGGCCATGAAATCCGCTATGTCTGGTCTGGAGGATTCTAATGGGTATTTTCCTATTTTCCAATCTATCGGCAATCATGACCACGATGCTAAGGAACGCACGCAGTATGCTGCAGTCGCTAATTATGTATCTCACTTTGGCCCCACGGATTACTCGTTAAATGTAGGGAATGTACACATCGTTACACTTGAGAGTGTTATCTGCAAGTCAACAACGGGTAAGACATGGTCTTACAATGGTGGATTTACGGCAACGCAGTTGAAATGGTTAAAAGAAGACTTGTCTCACGTAGATAACAAGGAAAGCAAGTTGATTATTCTGAACCTGCACATTCCATTCAGGGAAGGAAAAGTAAGCGGCGGAGGGCTCATCAATAAAGACAAGTATTATGATGATGTGCTGAGATTATTGACGGAATTTCACGAGGCTCATATCATGTCCGGGCACAGGCATTTCCCTCAAAACTGGGTTCATTCCGATTATGTATGCAGAGGCGGCATGCCGATATATGAGCATATTCATGCAGCTGCTTGTGGTTGCTTCTGGAACTGTCATTCAAATTTGGATGGCTCGCCCAACGCATACAGCATCTATGAAGTAAAGGGGAACAGTATAGTAAACTGGGTCGAAAAAGCTGTCGGGCATGATATGGATTTTCAAATGCGGGTATATGATGGGAATCAGGTATATGCTGGGACTAAAGGCTATGAATACACGTGGTATAATGGCGGAATAGGCGGAACATCAAACATAAAAGCCAAAGGATATTCTGCTTTAAAAGGATGTTTTGTTACCGAACTTTGGAATGATGACGATGTGAACTGGAGGGTTGAGTTTTATCAAAACGGAAGTAAGGTGGCTGATTTGAAGCGTGTCCCAAATGGGCAGTGTTCCAATGCTTGTTCATCATCGTATTTCTTCAATGAATTAAATAAAAATGCGGGCGACTATGCAATATCAGAGAACTGTCATTATTGGTATTATAAGCCCGAAAGCGGATATCCTTCAGCTGAACAGAATTGGGAAATTCGCGCGACTCAAACTATACCATCAAGCGGAATCAAAAATGTTTACAGTGTAACTTCATTGAAAAAAGATTATGAGGGTTTTTAGGCTATTGATTCAAAAAATATTTTAATATGAAGAGTACAACGAAAATAATAATCGCCTTTCTGTGGTGTGTTTATGCCATCTGCTATAATACGCCCGTTTCTGCCCGTTCACGGCAAACTGACATAAAAAATCAACCTATCAGGATTATTCTCGACACTGATATAGGTAACGACGTGGACGATGCGTTGGCTCTGGATATGCTCTATAAATATCAGGATCAGGGAGTTGTGAAGATATTGGGCATTCTTACCAACAAGGATACCAAGTATGCTCCAGAGTTCGTGGACATCATGAATACCTGGTACGGCTATCCGAGAATTCCTATCGGAAAAATTACCGGCGGTGTATGTCTTGACGATTATGTGAACTATGCGGAGAATGTCTGCAAACTGAACAATGAGGACGGTACTCCGATGTTCAAGCGCAGCCTCAAGAGTTATGACAAACTGCTGCCGTCGCATATCCTGTACCGCAAATTGCTTGCGGCCCAGCCGGACAATTCCGTGACTGTCATTACTGTCGGCTTCTCCACTAATCTTGCCAGACTTCTGGAAACGCCTGGGGACAAATATTCTCCGTTGACTGGTAAAGAATTGGTGGCCAAGAAGGTACGTCTGCTTTCAGTTATGGGAGGCGACTTTATCGAGAATCCTCGTGCAGAGTTCAACATTGTCAATGACATACCTTCGGCAAAGAAACTTTTCTCCGAGTGGCCGGGTGACGTAGCCGTTTCTCCGTTCGCTGTGGGCAAGGTGATAAAGTTCCCTGCTTCAGTGATTCAGAATGATTTCAACTGGGGAGTTCAGCATCCGATGGTTCAGGCGTATCTGCACTATCGCCCGATGCCTTACGACAGGCAGACTTGGGATTTGACCTCTGTGCTTTATGCAGTTAAAGGGGCCGCTGATTTCTTCGGAGTTTCAGAGCCGGGAACCATCACGGTTACAGATGACGGACATACCATTTTTACTCCGTCAGAATCAGGCAAGCACGTCATCTTGTCTGTGGATAAGGCTCAGGCCCAGCGAGTTAAACAGTATTTTATCGAGATTATTACACGGAAACCAAATTCGGTGAAATAAGACTTATAGGTCCAAACTGTATTCCCGGATTTACGACTGGAACTTGCCAATTTTGGCACTTTTTAGTCGTTAATCTGGGATTAAGTTGCAATGTTTCGGTGTTATTTTCTAATTTAGAGGATTATTTAAACACTCACATAAGCGATGAAACACAAACTTTTGACATTGGCAGCAGCTATGACTGCAGCGATATTGTCCGGGTGCTGCGGAGGCGGCTGTAAGGATGGGGAAAATTATAGGATCAGGGATGGCGTCATTGTGTTCAATGAACCGCAACCGGCTGCTGGTCAGCAGGATATGTTGCAGTTCGCGGCGGATCCGATCGATACGGTCAAGGTCGGTTTTATCGGGCTTGGTATGAGGGGATCAAGTGCAGTGTCGCGTTTTACCAACATTGACGGAACTCGTACAGTGGCGCTTTGCGACCTGGAGGAAGACCGCGTGAAGAAGTCACAGAAGACACTGGCGAATGCCGGGAAGCCTGAAGCTGCGGAGTATTTCGGAGAAGACAGCTGGAAACGGCTCTGCGAGCAGGATGACGTAAATCTCGTGTATATCTGCACCCCATGGGACAAGCATGTGGAGATGGCAGTGTATGCGATGCAGCATGGAAAACATGTTGCCGTGGAGGTTCCTGCGGCTACTTCTGTGGCAGAATGCTGGCAACTGGTCGATGTTGCGGAACAGACACGCAAGCATTGCATGATGCTGGAAAACTGCGTGTATGATTTCTATGAACTGACCACGCTCAATATGGTCCAGCAGGGATTGTTCGGCGAAGTGCTCCATGCGGAAGGCTCTTATATCCATAATCTTGCGGATTTTTGGAACCGATATCATGACAATTGGCGTCTGGCATTTGACCAGTCACATGCCGGTGACGTTTATGCCACACATGGCTTGGGCCCTGACTGTCAGGTGCTTGACATTCATCGCGGTGACAGGATGGATTATCTGGTTTCAATGGCGACAGTTTCGGTTGCAGGTCTGGAACTGGCCAAGAAGAACATGGGCGCCGAGACATTCGCGAACGGGGACCAGACTTCCACGCTGATTCATACTGTCAATGGCAAGACCATCCTTCTTCAGCACAATGTCTATACACCTCGACCTTATGACAGGATGTATCAGGTGGTCGGCACGAAGGGATATGCGGAAAAGTATCCTTCCCCTGGATTCGCTTTCGAACCTGAACAGATCAATGGCGATGCGGATTACGAGAATCTTTCGGCGCATAATTTCGTTCCCGGAGATGTCTATAAGGAACTTCTGAAGAAATATCAGAGCCCTATTGTCAAGGATATTGAGGAGAAGGCGAAATCGGTCGGCGGACATGGCGGCATGGATTTCATCATGGATTACCGTCTGGTATGGTGCCTCAGGAACGGCAAGCCGCTTGACATGGATGTTTATGATGCGGCCGAGTGGTCCTGCATCGGTGACCTGTCTGCAGCTTCCATCGAAAATGGCAGCAAACCGGTCCTCGTGCCTGATTTTACACGTGGCAAATGGAATAAGATCCAGGGCTACCGCCATTCAGAATAGCCGTCCATAGTTCCTTAATTGATGGTCAATGAAGATTGAAGAAGCTATATTATACGTGCTTGCAGAGCGGAACGGAGGTCTGCGCACGGAACAGATTGCGGAGATCATAAACCGGAGACGGCTTCATGTCCGGAAAGACGGTAAGCCTGTGACCTCAGCCCAGGTCTATGCGGTCGTGATGCGCTATCCTGACACTTTCGTCAAGGCAGAAGGGCGCATCATGCTGATGATATGAGTTCCGGCCGCTTTACAGATAGTCGGTGTAGAGGATGCCGTCGAGGTGGTCGCACTCGTGCTGGAAGATGACGGCGGTGAACCCCTGTATGCTTTCGGTGGTGTCTCGTAAGGTCCTGACGGAGGTGTATGTGATGTCAATGTCGCGGTAGCGGGCTACTTCACCTCGTTTTCCGGGAATGCTGAGGCATCCTTCGAAACCAAGTTCCTTTTCACCACGGCATGCGGAAATGCTTATGTTGGGATAGACCTCAAAAGGCTCTCCTTCCTTGTCGAAACGCTGTACCGCTACTATGCGTCTGGATATCCCCACTTGAGGGCCGGCGATACCGACTCCGTCTTCCTCAGGTGAGGTTACCGTAGCTACCATCTTTTCGGCAAGGCGTTGATACTCATTGCTTTTTAGTCCTTTTTCGCCGATTCGACGACACTCTTCCCTCAGTGTCAATGAATCTGCCGCGTCATTGACAGTAAGCACGCGCATAGTGGTTCTTTCATCTCTGATAAGCTCCATTTCAGCAGAGTTCCAGCCGCTACGATTGCCGCACGAGATGGCGGTCGCAGCCATCATTGCCGTAAGAATAATCCCGAGAGTCCTCATATTGTCATTTTTTTTATCAATGCAAAAATACATTATTTCCAGCATTTGCGCGTCGGTTTTAGAACATCTATCCTCCTTTTTTTGTCACAAAAGTCTCATGCATTGTTCCTACATTTGCAGCCAAATTTGGAAAAATCATGAATTTTAGAAAGCACAGCAATTCGTTCAGGGAATCTTACATTGACACTCTCGGCAAACTTTATGAGTATTCGACGCGCAGGTATGCGAAGAATCGGATGTCGAAAGTCATTGATACTGAGCATGAATATACATACGAGCAGTTCAGGCGGACATGTGAGATGCTGTCGAAGAGGCTGACGCAATTCGGAATCGGGGCGTCTGACAAGGTGGCGATTCTGGCGCAGAACATGCCGGAGTGGACTGTCGCATTTTTCTCGACCGTCCCGTTCGGGCGCATTGCCATTCCAATTCTTCCGGAATCGTCTGCCAATGAGGTGACCAATATCCTGAACCATTCGGAGTCCAAGGTGCTTTTCGTCTCGAAGAAGCTTCTGCCGAACGTCACACAGGAGTGCATTGACAAACTTACGCTGGTCATAGATATCGAGACTTTCGAGGAAATCAAGAAGGACGACAGCAAGTTCCGCTGCGACGGCAAGGTGGCAATGCCGATGCCGGATGATATCGCCACAATCATTTATACATCAGGCACTACGGGCAATGCCAAGGGCGTGGTCCTGAGCCACAGGAATCTCACTTCCTGCGTGATTTCCTGCTGGCATTCACAACGCAGGACGGAGAAGGACCGCTGGCTTTCGATTCTCCCTATGTCACATACATTGGAACTGACTCTTGGAGTACTGTATCCGATGTTCGTGGGCGCGAGCGTATATTATATGTCGAAGCCGCCGGTGCCGGCCTTGCTGCTGAAGGCAATGCAGGTGGTCAAACCGACGACAATTCTTTCCGTGCCGCTTATCATAGAGAAAATTTACAGGAACAGTATCGTGCCGACCATACGGAAAAGCCGGATGCTGAGCTGGATGGACAAGAATATGAACTGGCTGATGTGCAAAGTCATTGGCCTGAAATTGAAGAAGACTTTCGGCGGCCATTTGTCGTTCTTCGGCATCGGCGGCGCGAAGCTGGACATTGAGGTGGAGCGTTTCCTCCTGAAGGCTGGTTTCCCGTACGCCGTCGGGTATGGATTGACGGAGACTTCTCCGTTGCTGAGTTTCACGGTCGGTCGGAGCAGGTTCCCGGGTTCTATCGGTGTTCCGGTCCGCAATGTGGAGCTGCGGCTTGACAATGTCAATCCGGAAACCGGTGAGGGTGAGATAGTTGCGAAGGGACCGAATGTCATGCTCGGTTATTACAAGGATCCGGAGCGCACCCGCAAGGCGTTCACGAAGGATGGCTGGTTCCGGACCAATGACCTGGCGTGTCTGGACGAGAAGGGTCGTTATTTCATAAAGGGGCGTCTTAGCAACATGATTCTCGGGGCTTCGGGTGAGAACATCTATCCGGAGGAGATCGAGCAGGTCATCAACAACATCGATGACGTGAACGAGTCCATCATCATTCCGCGTGACGGCAAACTGGTGGCGTTGGTGACGTTCAATGAGAATGCCATCGACTGGAACCAGGAGGGCGAGGATGAGTTCTTCCGCAAGATCGAAGAGTACAAGTCAATGATTCTGAACATCGTAAACAAGAATGTCAACCGCACTTCGAAGGTGAGCGCCGTCCAGATTCTGCGTGAGCCATTCGAAAAGACCGCCACCCGCAAAATCCGCCGTTTCAAGTATTTCGACGTGAAGGGGATATAGGGGTTTTGTCATTTTATTGACAAATTGGCAGAGATGAATACTTGGGGAGGCGGCGGAGAAATTGGCACATAAGTTGCACGCTCTCAAGTAACAACGGCTTAATGAGGCTGCTGTGAACAGAAGGATTTTAAATTACAATGATTATGATTACCGAGAAATTGCAGAATGCGGTAAATGATCAGATTACCGCTGAATTATGGTCTTCAAATCTGTATCTCCAGATGGCTTTCTACTTCGAGAAAGAAGGTTGGGATGGTTTTGCACATTGGATGCACAAGCAGTCTGATGAAGAAAGGAATCATGCAATAATGCTCGCCAACTATCTTGCAAAACGTGGCGGCGAGGCTAAAGTAAACATGATTGATGTCGTTCCGAGTGGTTGGGGCAGCGTAAAAGAGGTTTTTGCCAATGTCGCTGAACATGAGCGCCACGTATCAAGGCTTATAGACGACCTTGTGGACGTAGCTTCTGCAGAGAAAGACAAGGCTACCCAGGATTTCCTTTGGGGATTTGTCCGTGAGCAAGTCGAAGAAGAGGCTTCTGTCGATGCTATTGTGAACAAGATCGAAAGATGCGGCGACAGCGGATTGATTTTCTTGGATTCTGAGCTCGCAAAAAGATAGACATTGACTCGTATTTATGAGTTGTCGAAACTTTCTGGTGAGCATTGTCACATTGCTCTTCATGTTAACCCCGGCTGCCGGACAGACGGGGCTTTATTCGTATAAGGGAGGTTATTTTCTCCGGAACGGCTCGCATTGGGAAGAATATCGTCCTGACAGCAAGGTAGGTGTCTGGGCAACATACGAGCAGTATAACGAAGAGAGCAACTTCTTCAATATCAAGAATTCCAGCTGCAGCGTGAGTGTGCCGAAAAACACTTCAGGCAACTTTTTCTATGCCCTGCCGGGCGGTGAATGGAGTGAGATTTACACTACGAGTGAAATCTACGATTACATGCCGAGCGACGCGAGGGATATATACTGTTACAAGGGAGGATATTTCGTCAGGGACGGCTTGGATTGGTATGAATATCGTCCGGGCAACAAACATGATGTGTGGAATTCTTACAAGCAGGTAAATAGTGATTTCAATTTCATATACCTGACAAGCGAGAGCGGCGATTTCCGTATCGGAATTCCGAAGTCGGAATCAGCTGGTAGCATATACATGAAGAAGGGAGATGGCGAATGGACGGCAATTTACACATTGACAGGGATTTATGATTGCGGAAAGGGGTATGGGTATTCCATTCCTTTCGGGATGCAACATACCGGTGATTCAACTGACAGTCTGTCAATATATACCCGCATCAACATTGATAACAACGGAACGTGCCAGGTGCGGTATTCGGACAAGACGTTTCCGTTCAAGTACTCCTCCGAAAGCCTGTATGAAGCCTCGTACGGAGATGTCGGCTCCATGTTTTTCATGATGCTCGCTGGCTCCACCGGTGACACCAAGGGATTCGTCCTGTACCGGGACAATGACAACAAAGATGAAGTCTTGTCATATACCAGCACGTCCGGCATAACCGTATGCACCGTCACCGATGTCCCCGGACTCGGAACGATGGAGTTCAGGGACTGCCTTGACGAATCGCCTGGCGAACAGATTCACGAAAAGATAGCTAATCTGGAGTTCTAAATGCGAGTCCGTTCTTGCATGGTCGTTTGACGCGCCCAGCCAGGGGGGGGGGAGCCTCTGGAGGTTCGCTTCGCTCATCCCGTCAGGCTAGCGCCTGACATCCATTCACAAGGTCATGGGCGACCATGCCTCCAGTGGCTCCACCCCCGGCTGGGCTTTCCTGCCACGGGGTCTTTACTAATGGTCATTTCCATGCAATGTAACTCCCCGTGCGTGTTAAAACGTTTTCCATGCACGGATGCTTGCTTACGCCTTGACCTCCCAACAGGCATTGAGGCTGTCTGCATCAGACCTGAGCCGGACATTATCGGAGTGAACTGACCACCGTGAAGTTCCTCTTCAGACAGCAGACCTCGCGTGTAGTAATATGCCGTATAGCTCAAACCCAATTCGTCGATTCTTTGTTTCCTGGTAATCCCGTGCTCGTCACAGTAACGCTCTATCTCGATTTCCTGCTCTTTCGATACTTTCAATACGCCTTTCATTCTGATGTTTTTTCGATTTGGCGCAAAAGTACGATCCTCGCCGAGTTAGTTTATGTTCATGCCTTTCGGTAATTTAACTGTCTAATTCTGTCGTTGAGCATTGACAACTTGCTTATCAGTTCATCAAAAGAAGGCACCAGTCCGAAAATCATGTGCTCACACATGAACTTATAGTCATCTTGCCATAGTCTTGCAATATCCTCGTTGGGCACGATACATAATGTGGCAGGATATAGCTCATCATAGTTGAATCCCTTAAGTCCGATGAACTTTCTGCGATGTTCAAGTACCGCCTTGTACAGGGCTTCGTTGTGAATTGCACGGTCAGCAATTTTGTTTTCAGAATCCATCATCATTGCCAAATCGTATATATGGCGAGACATACGCTCCACTCTGACCTCGTTCTTCTTGAACTCTTCATGCAGCAGGAAAACCTTTTCAAGGAAAGTTCGCTCGGGGATGACAGCGTTCACCTCGAATGGCTTTTCTGCAAATGGTGCTTTGCTGAAATGGGCGTCAATAGCGGCATTTATAGCTTTTTTCTCAATCGGCTCCATCATTGACCTACCGCTGATTTCTATCTTTACCGTATTCTTTATATAAGGTGATACTTCATACAAACTATGATAAGTTATAGTTATCATCTCTGGGTCAGTTGTTGTAACTGGTGTGATTGCAACATTCACAGAAAAGGTATCTGCCCGTAAACCCAAATCCACTAAAGCCTTCCTTACATCATGCTGCATCTTCTCTCTTACGAAAGAACAGGCGGCGCGACGTAGTCTGTCGCTGATTTGAGTCTTCGACAATTCACCGCTAAAGCCAAGAAATTCTCTGCTGAGTGCAATATCCACGTCTTCGGAGAATCTGGCTATCAAGTTCCAGCATTTGCTAAGACTTGTACCTCCTTTGAAAGCAATATGTTCTGCATATGGCAAAGTATGAAGGGCTTTCAATACCTGCGTTACCCACCAGTCCTTTTCGATGCTTGACGGCGGTAATCCGGTCTGCAATGCTACGGTATTGATAGCTTCACGTTGTCTATCTTCTGGTATGTCTATGAATTTCATCGTGCAATTAGTATCTTGCGCACCCATGCAGGGGCAAGTTTAATATCATGATTGAAATCGTTGTCGCTTACATTCCTTGTGTGTTCGACAAGCAAGTTGCGTTCCTCCTCGGTCATTTTTTCTTCGCCTATGGTGCGCATGGCTGTTACAATAAGCATCATCAGTTCTGATTTATAAGCAAAGTTCTTGCCCGAAGAAGAATGCTTAAACAGGATGCCGCGTCCGTTTCCGATCTTTATCCTACGTGGTGCGCCATTGGTCAGGAACACAACATTCATAGGCATCTGCGTGGACAATCCAAGACGGTTCAAGGCATATGCTCCCATAGGTACGATATTAGCTTTGTCTCGTTTGGCTATAGCTTGGGCGATGTCTTCAACAGATGGGTATATGATACCAAGTCCATATTCCTTGTCCTCTTTGGGGTAATAATAAATGCCATGAGCCAACCTCACCAACATTCCGTCGGTGTACATTCGATGGAATGTTGACTTCACGGCTGATGGTGTTCCGCAGTCTGCATAGTCTTGTTGGAAGACTATCGAACCACGTCCTTTTCCTCTAAGCCTCATTTCTATCTTATTTACAGTGCTTTGGCTTGATGTCTGTACCATATTTTTGAAACCTTTTTATTATATTTTTGGTTCTTGTTCGTCTGCAAAGGTATAGTGTTTTCTTCTAAACGCCAACGTTTTTATTGAATATCCGTTTATGGAACGCAATTTAGGCAAACTCGCAATAGGTCACGGATATGACTTTCCTCGGTTTCCGCGGAATGCCGGCCGGCTATTTTATAATCTTTTGTGTCTGTGCAACCTCATACCTGATCGGTTGGGTGATAATGAAGGCACTCGTTCCTAAATATAAAGTAATCACATTGTAGCAATCTTTCTTCATACTGTTTGATTTCGCCGGAAATTTTTCTAATTTTGAAGTTTGTGTCGGGAGAGATGAGGGGATTGGAGATAGTGAAAGATATAGAGGGAAAAAAACAACTGAACATTGGAAAAGCATCCGGAAATACAGTTCCTGCCCAAGGCGGAGATCAAGAAGTATCAGGAACGGAGACTTCGTGAGGCGCTCGAGTATCTGTCGAGCCATTCTCCATTCTATAAAAAAATGTTTGCTGCGCACGAGATCAATCCGTTCACGATACAGACATTGGAGGATCTGCGCAATGTCCCGGTAACTACGAAGAAGGACCTGCAGCTTTACGGTCCGGATTTCATGTGCGTCACACCGGACAAAGTCATCGACTATGCCACCACGTCCGGCACATTGGGCGATCCCGTGACCTTTACGGAAACTGAAGCTGATCTTCAGCATCTTGCTTATAATGAGCAGCTTTCATTTCAGACGGCAGGCTGTACGGCAAATGACATAATGCAGGAGATGGTGACCATCGACAGGCGTTTCATGGCCGGATTGGCATATTTCTTAGGGGCCAGGGATTTGGGCATGGGCGTAGTCAGGGTAGGCAACGGCATCCCGGAACTCCAGTGGGACACCATCTCCAGAATACATCCGACAGTGGGCATGGCCGTGCCGTCATTCCTCGTGAAACTTATTGCATTCGCGGAGGAACACGGCATCGACTACCGTAATTGCTCAATGAAAAAATGCGTCTGCATCGGCGAGGCGCTGCGCGATCCGAAGACATTTGAACTGAACACATTGGGACAGGTTATTCATTCGAAATGGCCTGAACTTCAGTTATATACCACTTATGCATCCACTGAGATGCAGCACTCGTTCACGGACTGCCAGTATTTCAATGGCGGCCATCTCCAGCCTGAACTGCTGATTGTCGAATTTCTGGATGACAATGATCTGCCGGTAGGACCGGGTGAGGCGGGCGAAGTGACCATCACTACGCTTGGCGTGACCGGAATGCCGCTGCTCAGATTCAAGACCGGGGATATGGTATATCATTATGACGAGCCTTGTCGCTGCGGAAGAAATACCGTGCGGGTAAGTTCAGTGGTCGGCCGCAAGAAGCAGATGATAAAATTCAAGGGCACTACGCTCTATCCGCCGGCATTGTTCGACATTCTCGACAATATACCGGAGGTGAAGAACTATGTCGTGGAAGTGGATACAAGCGAACTCGGTACTGATGACGTGGTGGTCAGAGTCGGGACATTGACCCCGTCCGACAGGTTTGAAAAAGAAATAAAAGATATATTCAGGGCGAAGGTACGTGTGGCTCCGGGCGTGGTTTTCGATACTCCGGAAAACGTGGCGAAAATCATTTTTCCGCCGATGAGCCGCAAGCCCGTAAAATTCATTGACAAAAGAGAAAACAAATAAAAGTTTATGAGAAAGATTCTATTTGCAGCAGTTGCTTTGTTTGCAGGCAGTTTTATGTCTATGGCGCAGGAAGTCAAGACTTTGGACGATTATAGTGAAATCAGGTTCTACGGAATCGATTTCGCGCCGGTAAAAGTGGTCGCGGCCAATGAAACAGAGAGCGAGTTTATCGATGCTTTCGGTAAAATCAACAATCTGTTCCTTACTGAGCCGGACAAGTACATCCTCGCGCTTGAGGAAAGGCTGAAAAAGAAGATTGTCTATGTGGACATTGACAATGTCATCAACCAGATCGGTGCTATCGACGAAAGCGAACTCAAGGTTAACCACACGCCTAAGCCATTGACAGAACAGGATGCCGAATTCGAACTTCAGGACTTGGACATCAAGCCGGCAGAAGGTCTCGGACTTGTCATTCTCGCAGGTGAGCTGAACAAGGGAACTGACTATGGCACATTCTATTACGTGTTCTTCGACAATGATACGATGAAGGTGCTCGATGTGTGGCCGTTCAAGGGCAAGTCAGGCGGAATCGGCCTGTGCAACTACTGGGCCCGCGCATATTACCGCACCATCGCCGAAATCAACCCTACCAAATTCTATCAGTCCAAGAAGAAAATCAAGGCAGGAGTGACCAACGGTGTCAATACCGTAAAAGAAAAGATTGCCGGCGATTCTGACGAGAAGAAACAGCAGTAACAGCGGTACGACAGAAATAATTCGAGGGGCGGGCAAGTGAGGTAACTAAAGACATAGGAAACAGATGAAAAACGAACTTGAAAAAGGCTTGTATTCTCCTGAATATGAGAAAGATGCTTGTGGCGTCGGACTTGTTGTGAACATAAACGGCAGCAAGTATCACGACATTATCGAGAAGGGCCTGGCCGTACTTGAAAATATGGCCCATAGAGGGGCGGAAGGAGCTGATTCCAAGACGGGAGACGGTGCCGGCATCATGGTCCAGATACCGCATGAGTTCATTCTGCTCAACGGTATCCCTGTTCCGGAAAAAGGACGTTACGGCGTAGGAATGATATTCCTGCCGAAAGAGCCTCGGGACAATGCCCGTTTCACTGAAATCATCAACGAATGTGTCGAGGCGAACAATCTGGAGGTCATGCACAGCAGGGAAGTCCCGGTGGACAGTTCCATCTTGGGAAAGGATGCGCTTGCCACCGAGCCGGAAATCAGGCAGATCTTCATAACCGGCTGCGACGACCCCAAAGTATTGGAGGACAAACTCTATCTGGTAAGGAAGGGAATAGAGCGGAAAGTCCTTTCATCTTCCATCACAGACAAGGCAGCCTGCTACGTGGTCAGCCTGTCCACCAGGACATTGGTCTATAAGGGAATGCTCTCGACAATGCAGCTGAGGCATTATTTCCCGGATTTGACCAACCCGTATTTCACAAGCGCCATCGCCATGGTCCATTCCCGTTTTTCGACCAATACATTTCCGACGTGGAGCCTGGCGCAACCGTTCCGGTACATTGCCCATAACGGGGAGATAAATACCATCCGCGGTAACAGGCTCTGGATAAAGACCCGTGAATCAGTTCTCAAGGCGCCGAATCTGGGCAGCATCAGCGAAAATATCAGCCCGATAATCCAGCCGGGAATGAGCGACAGTGCGTCATTTGACAATGTGCTCGAATTCTTTACCCGCGCCGGCATGGAAATTCCGCATGCACTGTCAATGCTGATACCTGAAAGCTACCGCGAAGGCAATCCGCTCCGTCAGGACCTGAAGAACTTCTACGAATACCACTCCATATTCATGGAGCCGTGGGACGGCCCTGCCACTATCCTTTTTTCGGACGGACGTTATGCCGGAGGAATGCTGGACCGCAACGGACTGAGACCTTGCAGGTATTTCATCACCAAGAACGGATTGCTTGTAATGGCTTCTGAGACAGGAGTTTGTGATATCACTCCGTCGGCGGTTGCATCCAAGGGCAGACTCTATCCGGGAAAGATTCTGATGGTGGATACCAAGAAGGGAAAGATCATTGACAATGACACCATCAAGGATGCATTGGCATCAGAGCATCCGTACGGCGACTGGCTTCATGCAGGCCGTATAATCCTGAAGAACATAAAGAGCGGAAGAAAAGTCGAGCAGAGCGTCACGGAATACTCAAAGAAACTCCATGCTTTCGGCTACGGAAAAGAAGACATTGACAGAATCATGGTCCCGATGGCGGTGAAAAGCGCCGAGCCGATTTATGCGATGGGTGACGACACCCCGCTGGCGGTGCTTTCTGACAAGCCGCAGCGTTTCTTCAATTATTTCCGGCAGAAATTCGCCCAGGTCACCAACCCTCCGATCGACCCTATCAGAGAATCGGCAGTGATGTCGCTCTCGAGTTATATAGGAGCCGTGAAGGGCAATATCCTGAGTCCGTCTCCTGAACTGTGCAAAGTGGTGAAACTTACATCCCCGATTCTGACCAACGGGGAAATGGAAACGCTCAGGAACCTCAGATACAAGGGCTTCAAGACCATTACTCTGCCGATGCTTTTCGAAGTGTCAGGCGGAACGCAGGCACTGGAGTCAGCCCTCTCCAAACTCTGCAAAGATGCTGCAAAAGCTGTGGATGCCGGGTATAATTATCTGATTATCAGTGATAAGGCAGTGGATGCGGAGCATGCTCCTATCCCGTCACTCCTGGCATTGTCAGCGGTGCATCATCACCTCATACATTGCAGGAAGAGAGGTCAGACCGCGATTATCGTGGAGTCCGGCGAGGTTTGCGAAGTGATGCATGTCGCCCTGCTCGTGGGCTACGGAGCCAGCGGCGTGAATCCGTATATGGCATTCTCCATCCTCGACAAACTCGTGTCTGACAATGCGGTACAACTCGACTATCCGTCAGCTGAGGAGCATTATATCACGGCCATAAACAAGGGAATGCTGAAAATCCTGTCCAAGATGGGCATCTCCACGATAAGAAGTTACCGTGGTGCGGCACTTTTCGAGTCACTCGGCGTAAGTTCATCATTGCTCGAGAAATACATGGGCGGAGGCATCTCCCAGATAGAAGGCATTACCATCGATGACATTGCCCGGGATGTGACCAGGGCACATAGCGAGGCGTTCTCAATGAAGGAGGAACAGACTTTGGTAGAGACCGCCACTGACCATCTGGAGGACTTCGGAAACTATGCGTGGAGGAAAGACGGAGAAAGACATTGCTGGGAACCTTCACGGGTGAAACTGCTGCAGACCGCAGTGAGAAATGATGATTACGAGTCGTTCAGGCAGTTCTGTGTGGCAGAAGAGAACCATGACCATCCGATGAACCTGCGCGACCTTATGGAAATCGAAAGTGACAGACAGCCGATTCCGATAGATGAAGTCGAGCCGGAGGAGTCCATAATGAAAAGGTTCGTGGCTGAAGCGATTTCGTTCGGCGCCATCAGCAAGGAGGCCCACGAGACTATCGCATTGGCAATGAACAGCTTCGTGGCAATGAGCAATACCGGCGAGGGTGGGGAAGACCCGCAGCGCAACAGGATACGTCCGGACGGAACGAGCACAAGAAGTGCAGTGAAACAGGTCGCTTCAGGACGTTTCGGAGTGGATACATATTATCTTGTCAATGCAGATGAAATCCAGATCAAGGTGGCCCAGGGCGCAAAACCTGGGGAAGGCGGGCAGTTGCCTGGCTTCAAGGTGGATGAGCTCATAGCACGGACACGCCACTCCATTCCTGGAATAACATTGATATCGCCTCCTCCTCATCATGACATCTACTCGATTGAGGACCTCGCGCAGCTGATCTTTGACCTCAAGAATGTCAATTCCCATGCCCGGATCAGTGTAAAACTTGTCTCTGAGGCTGGTGTGGGCACGATTGCCGCCGGCGTCGCAAAGGCCAAAGCTGATGTGATACTGATAAGCGGAGCGGACGGCGGAACCGGTGCAAGTCCGGCAAGCAGTGTCAAGCATGCCGGCAGCCCGGCGGAGACCGGTCTTGCCCAGATACAGCAGACATTGGTCATGAACGACCTTAGAGGCAAAGTCCGCCTGCAGGTCGATGGCGGCCTAAGATGCTCGCGTGACGTGATGTTCATGGCACTTTTGGGCGCAGAAGAATACGGATTCGGCACTGCCGTGATGGTGGCGGAAGGATGTATGGTATGCCGTAACTGCAACAAGAACACATGCCCGGTCGGAATCGCCACGCAGAATCCTGAACTGCGCAAGCGCTTCAAGGGCAAGCCGGAGCAGATCGTGACATATTTCCGTTTCCTCGCCCGCAGCGTCCGTGAAAGACTCGCGGATATGGGATACAAGTCAATGCAGGAGGTGATCGGCAGGGCTGACCTCCTCAAGAAACGCTCGTATCCTGAAGGGTCCAAGGCCAATGAAATCTCACTCGACCGTGTCCTCTACATCCCTGAAAGCTGTAAGGACAATGCCAGGGTATTCACCACGCCTCAGGAGCACAAACTCGAAGGCGTGAAGGATATGGAACTGATGCAGGTGCTCAAACCGGCAGTCACTTCCGGCTACAAACTCAGCATAGGAGTCCCTGTCCGCAATACCGACAGAAGTGTCGGGGCAATGCTGAGCGGCGAAATCACCAGACTCTACGGCCAGGAAGGATTGCCGGACGGCACCATCAATGTAGAGTTTACCGGTTCTGCAGGCCAAAGCTTCGGCGCGTTCCTGTGCAAGGGCTTGACTTTCAAACTTGTAGGTGATGCCAATGATTATGTGGCCAAGGGCCTTTCCGGAGGCAGGATAATCCTTACTCCATCACCGGAAACGGATTTCAAGGCCGAGGACAATATTATCGCAGGAAATACCATCGCCTACGGTGCCACATCCGGAGAACTCTATATAAATGGTGCGGTAGGCGAGCGCTTCTGCGTGAGGAACAGCGGAATCACGGCAGTCGTGGAAGGCGTGGGTGACCACGGGTGCGAATATATGACCGGCGGACGGGTGGTTGTGCTCGGCAAGACGGGAAGGAATTTCGCGGCAGGAATGAGCGGCGGCATCGCATACGTCTGGGATCCGGACGGCTCCTTCGACTATTACTGCAATATGGATATGATAGAGCTTACGCTTCTGGAAGATGATGCGGACCGTGAGGAACTCCGTTCGCTGATTGCCGCACATCTGAAGTACACCGGAAGCACACTTGCCTCTATGATATTGGATGACTGGGACTTGTATGCACGTCAGTTCCTCAAGGTGACTCCTGTGGAATACAAGAAGATACTCTCCCCGATGTAGGCCGCAAAGGGAAATTAAACAATTTCTTAACATTTGCGAAACTGCTGTATAACACTATAAATCCATCTTTGCATCGTGTAAAAAGGTAAAGTATGGAAACAATTTATTTCGGGTTTGTGGTGTTTTTGTTCGTGCTCGCGGTTTTCGACCTCATGGTCGGCGTGAGCAACGACGCTGTCAATTTCCTCCAGTCTGCCATCGGCGCCAAGGTGGCCAAGTTCAAGACAATTCTTACAATTGCCGCAATAGGCATTTTTGCAGGTGCAGCCATGAGCAACGGTATGATGGAAGTCGCCCGAAACGGTGTCTTCCATCCTTCGTTTTTCTCCTTCCAGGACGTGATGTTCATTTTTCTGGCAGTGATGGCCTCGGACATTGTCCTGTTGGACATTTTCAATACATTGGGCATGCCGACTTCCACGACTGTCTCAATGGTGTTTGAACTCCTCGGAGGAACATTTGCGCTGGCATTGATGAAAGTGGCGGGTGATCCTTCGCTTCACGTGGCTGACCTGATGAATACCAGCAAGGCCCTCACTATGATCATGGCGATTTTCGTCTCCGTGGCCATCGCGTTCGTGGTCGGAGCCTTCGTCCAGTACATTTCGCGGACACTCTTCACCTTTGTTTACAAGAACAACTCCCTTAAATGGAAAATCGGCATCTTCGGTGGCCTGGCATTCACTGCCATCATCTATTTCATGCTGATTAAGGGACTTGGGAACGTATCGTTCATAAGCGATGCCGCACACGAGTGGATAAATACCCATTCCTGGACCATCTGCGGAATCTGTTTTGTCGTGACAGCCGTCCTCTCCCAGGTTCTCTTTGCATTGAAAGTCAATGTATTCAAGATACTTGTCCTCACCGGAACATTCGCATTGGCGATGGCTTTCGCGGGCAATGACCTTGTGAACTTCATAGGCGTTCCGCTGGCCGGCTACTCCTCTTTCCAGGATTATTCGGCCAATGCAGGTGGTGACGCGGCAGGCTACATGATGGATTCCCTGAACGGTCCTGCCCATACGCCTGTCCTCTTCCTGATTGCGGCCGGATTGATCATGGTGATTTCCCTCGCCACTTCCAAGAAGGCTTTCAATGTGGTGAAGACCTCCGTGGACCTTGCCCGTCAGGATGCCGGTGACGAGATGTTCGGCTCCTCGAAGATGGCCAGAGTCCTGGTGCGCTTCAGTACCAATACGGCCTCTGCATTGTCAGAACTGGTTCCGAACGGCGTGAAAAGATGGTTTGCCAAGAGGTTTGACAATGAAAATGTCGTCCTTCCTCAGGGTGCGGCCTTTGACGAAATCAGGGCGACGGTGAATCTTGTGGTATCCAGTCTGCTCATCGCTCTCGGAACATCATTGACCCTTCCGCTTTCCACGACTTATGTGACCTTCATGGTGGCGATGGGTTCTTCACTTGCTGACAAGGCCTGGGGCCGTGAGAGCGCCGTGTTCCGTATTACAGGTGTGATTTCAGTCATCGGCGGATGGTTCATCACAGCCGGAGCAGCATTTATCCTCTGCTTCTTAGTGGCATTGGCCATGTCGCTCGGCGGTCTGACCATGGCGTCCATCCTTATTGCCCTGTCGATTGTCCTCCTTGTACGCAGCAACATCAAATACAAGAAAAAGCAGGCAGAGGAGAAAGGTGATGTCGTTTTCAATCAGATGATTACCTCAGAGGACAATGCCGAGACTCTCCGTCTTCTTGCTCAGCATATACGTCAGGGCCAGAGCCGGTTCCTCGATTTTGTCAATGTTAATTATCTCAATGTTACAGAGGGCTTCATCTCCGAAGACCTGAGCCGACTCCAGAAAGCCGAGTCCGCCATGAGGAAGGAAAGACAGGAACTGAAGCAACGCAGGCGTAAGGAAATGCTGGGCCTGCGCCGGATAGATCCTGGTGTGGCGATTGAGAAGAGCACCTGGTTCCACCTGGGCGTGAACAGCTGCGAGGATATGCTTTACAGTTTGAGGCGTATCTGTGACCCGTGCGAAGAACATATCGACAACAGTTTCGTGCCGCTGGAAAAGGACCGTATCAAGGAATTCCTTCCGCTCCGGGATACATTGCTCTACCTGCTCAAGAGGGCAGTCGTGGTAATCTCCACAGAGAATTATACTGACTCTGACAAGCTCCGCGAGCAATGTGAGGAGTTCAAAAGCTGTCTGTCATCTACCAGACAGGGCCAGATAGAGCGGATGCAAACATCCAAGGAAAACATTACTGTCTCCTATGTCTATCTGAATCTGCTTCAGGAAACCCACGAAATAGCAAGCTCGCTGCAGCATCTTCTGCGTGCCTCCAAGCATTTCGCCAAGGAATAATCTGTGAATCGGCGGACCTACTTGTTCAATGAAAAGTGGAAGTCGAGGCCGCCGGTATGGGCAATCTGGACATTTATCGTGCCCCCGTGCAGTAGAACGGCATTCTTGACGATGGCAAGTCCGAGACCGGTGCCGCCCAATTTTCTCGAGCGCCCTTTGTCCACGCGGTAGAACCTCTCGAACAGATGCGTAAGATGCTCAGGCGGGACACCTGCCCCATTGTCAGAAAAACTGAACCAGATCTTGTTCTTTTCCTCCTTGAGACATTGGACCGTGATGGTGGCGCCTTCACCGGCGTATGCGATGGCATTGTCCGTCAGATTTCTGAAAATCGAATAGATGAGCTGCTGGCTTCCGTGGACTGTCGTGCCCGGTGCAATGAGGATGAGAAATTTCATCTTTTTCGCTTCCATGTCAAGCTCGGTGGCTTTCCTGATGTTCTGAAGCATCGCTTCCACGTCTATTTCCTCAGTGGAGAATGAGGTGAAGGCATCATCAATCTTGGAAAGCAGCGTGATGTCGGAAATCAGATTGCCGAGCCTTTCACTCTGCGCGTGGCATCTTTCCAGGAAATCGTTTCTTGTCGTCTCATCGAGGTCAGGATTGTCAATGATGGTTTCCAGATAGCCCTGAATGCTGCTGACAGGCGTCTTAAGTTCATGGGCAATGTTCTGTGTCAGCTGCCGTTTTAGCCTCGTCTTGTCATCCTCGCTGTTCTGGAGTTTTGCATATAGGTGTACGATGTTCCGGGAAATCTCTCCGAGCTCGTCGTTGGAGAAAGTTATGTCCGCATTCCGGATGTCCTGATTCTTCTCCGCCATGTCCGCGAACTCCCTCAGGTGGCTGATGTTGAGCTGCAGTTTGTACAGATACACGTAGAAGATGAACAGAAGGCTGAGCGACAGGGCAAGCGCAAGGAAAAAATAGTTCCTGTCGGAAGCCAGCATCAGTCCCATCGACACGTCGTAGATGTGTGCAGTCCTGATTATCAGACCATTGTCCTTGAATAGTGTGGCGGAATAGAACCATTGTCCGCCCAATGTCCTCGACTCTCTCTGCAGGGCATAGCCGCTTCCGTTCTTGAGCGCGTCACTTATCTCATCCCTGTCCAGATGGTTTTCCAGTTCAGAGTCGCCTTCTGTCCCGCTGTCGTACCGGACATTTCCGTCAATGTCCATGATCGTCACGCGTATGTTCTCGTTTTTCAGGCGGTTTATATAGTTCCGGAAAATGGTGGAATCCGTCTCGAGAAAGTCGTGGATGTCATTGTTGCAGTCCTGCAGCCTCGTGTTAAGACTCTCGATCCGATAATTCTTCTCCCTCTGGTACTGGAAGTAGATGAAGCACAATGCGAATGACAGGAACAATATCGATACTGTCAGGAACAGTTTCGAGGCAAGGGAGGAGAACTTGTGTTTCATGACTGTAACTGCTTGTCCTCGAAGCAGTAGCCGTAGCCGTGTCTCGTGGAGATGTTGTTCCCGTATTTGCCGAGTTTCTTGCGGAGGCGGGTGATGTTCACATCGACTGTCCTGCCTAAGACTACCACGTCGTCAGGCCAGACTTTGCCGAGAATCTCATCTCTTGTGAAAACGTGCCCGATGTCGGAAACGAGAATCCTGAGTATTTCAAACTCCGTCTTGGTAAGCTCGGTGTCATTTCCGTCCACAAGTGCTTTCTTACCGTTCATGTCGAGCGTGAGCGTCTTGTATGAAAGTCTCGCAGGATCGGAAGATGCGGATCCCACTCTGCGGAGCACGGCATTGACCCTGGATACTACTTCCTTTACGGAGAAAGGTTTGGCGATATAGTCGTCAGCGCCGAGGTCGAATCCCTTCAGCGTGTCTTCTTCGGTATCTTTGGCAGTGATGAATATGATGGGGATTTTCGCGCTTTCCGGATTCTTTTTCATCATCTGAGCCATCTGGAAACCGGAAATGCCTTCCATCATCACATCCAAGAGCACCAAGTCATAGCCGATGATGCCTCTCATCAATGCGTCCTCTGCCGAAAGTGCCGTGGCCGTTTCATATCCGGCCTTGTCGAGGTTGAATTTCAGGATGTTGCATATATCCGCTTCATCATCGACTACAAGAATTTTTTTTACTCCGTCCATAATGGTTCAGTTTTCGCAAAGTTAGTCTTTACTTAATTGTTTTGTTCATGTTAATCTTCGCCTTTTCTTTCAGCTCTTTCAGGCTCGGAAGTTCTTCACTCTCATCCTCTCCGTAAATCATGAGCAGCTGGTCCCCGGACTGAAGCTCGACCTGTCCGTCAGGGACGATGAAACGGCTGTCCCTTCTGATGATCACCACCCTCGCATTGTCAGGAAGCTGTATCTCCTTGAGTGTCTTGCCGTTGGACAAATCGTCATCGGAAAGCGTGTAGTCCTGCAGTTTTCCGGCTTCTTCCGGAATTTCCAGACCGAACGTGTCCGGTTCCTTCTCTTCAGGCAAGGCAAGGTGAAGCAGTTTGGCCACTCTCGGGATAGACATGCCCTGGAACATCAGCGACAGCAGCGTTATGAAGAACACGATGTTGAATATCTGTTCCGAGCCCGGGATACCTTCCACTATCGGGTATGTGGCGAAAATAATCGGCACGGCGCCCTTCAGGCCCACCCAGGACGTGAAAATCTTGGCCTTGAATGAGATTTTCCTGAACGGGAGCAGGCACAGCAGCACCGTAAGCGGCCTTCCCACGAAAATCAGGAACAGACCGATAAGCAGCGCAATCGGCGCCACGGTCATCATCTCCTTAGGATTTACGAGCAGACCGAGCGTGAGGAACATACCTATCTGCATGATCCAGGTCATACCGTCCATGAATGAGAGGATTTCCTTTCTGTGGTTCATCGGCTTGTTTCCTATGATGAAGCCGGCGATGTAAACAGCTAAATAGCCGTTGCCCTGTATCATCTGGGTCAATGAGAATGTGAACATGCTGACCGCAAGCAGCAGGATGGAGTACAATGGCGTGCTGTTCAGCTTGATACGTGTGAGAGACCATACTGTCGCAAGTCCCATCAGGACGCCCGTGAGGCTACCGATGGTCATCTGTTTGGTCAATGTCCAGGTCACTCCGAGTATCATCTGGCTATAGTCGATGCCCTCTATTCCGGCCGCAGGGTCGAAAAGGAGTTTGGCTATCTGTATCAGCACGATGGTAAGGACATAGGCCATCGGGTCATTACTACCGGACTCCAGCTCCAGCATCGGCCTGAGGTTCTCCTTCAGCTTCATCTTGCTGTTTTTCAATATGCTGAACACCGAAGCCGAATCGGTGGAAGACATCACGGCCGCGAGCAGGAAGCACATCACTATGGACAGCGAAAGTCCGATTTTCTCGATTCTGGACAGGAAGAATATGAATGCTCCAGTGATGATGACCGTCAGCAGGACACCGACCGTGGACAGCACTATTCCCGGTGCCGCCACCGGTTTTATGTCCTTGTACTTGGTCTCCAGACCGCCTGTGAACAGGATTACGCACAGGGCCACGATACTGAGGAACTGTGCCAGGTTGTAGTTGTCGAACACCAGTCCGAGTCCGTCACTGCCGAAGAACATTCCCACGAGCAGGAAGATAAGCAATGAAGGCACACCGTATTTGCTTCCTGTCTTGGACACGACAATCGCCGTGAAAACCAGGATGGAGCCTATCAGGAATATGTTTTCAGATGTGAAATGTATAATGGAATCCATATTTGTCAGATTTTGTCGTCAATGTTGAATTCTCTGCACCATTTGGTCAGTCCGCATTCTTCGCAATGCGGTTTGCGTGCTGTGCAGATATATCTTCCCTGCAGGATCAGCCAATGATGGGCGATTGCCCGCTTGTCTTTGTCAATGTTCTTTTCCAGTTCTTTTCCCACCGCGTCAGGCGTCTTTCCGTCCGACAGTCCGAGTCTGTGCGATACTCTGAAAACGTGCGTGTCCACTGCTATCACAGGCTTGTCATAGACGATGGATGCGATTACATTGGCAGTTTTTCTTCCGACTCCCGGCAGTTTCATGAGCTGGTCAATGTCAGACGGCACTTCGCCTCCGAAGTCATTGACAAGCATCTGGGCCATCCCTATCAGGTGAGTGCTCTTGTTTCTCGGGTAGGATATGCTGCTGACCAGCGGAAAAACCTCGTCGAAAGACGCTTCTGCGAGGGTTTTCGGGTCCGGGAACCTGTTGAAGAGCTCCGGCGTGGTCATGTTTACACGTTTGTCTGTGCATTGGGCCGACAAGATGACGGCGATGAGCAGATGGAAAGGGGAGTCGTAGTGCAATTCTGTTTCAGCGACCGGTATGTTCTCTTCAAACCAGCCGACAACTCCTTTGTATCTTTCCTTTTTTGTCATCGTTCTCTATTTCAATTCTTTGCAGGTCTCGTCCTTGCATATCAGGACCCGGCCCGGGAACTTGTCGAAAATGGACTGGTTGTGCGTGACCATCACTACGGCAGTGCCCCTCGTGTGGTTTATGCCGGTGAGCAGTTTCATGATGCCCTCCGCAGTCTCATTGTCCAGGTTGCCCGTAGGCTCGTCAGCGATAATGACTTCAGGCTCATTGAGCAATGCTCTTGCAATGGCGATTCTCTGCTGCTCTCCACCTGAAAGCTGATGCGGCATCTTGTGCGATTTGCTGCTCATACCCACGCTCTCGAGCACATCCTCAATCCGCTTTGTCATCGCCACGCGGTCTTTCCATCCTGTGGCTTTCAGCACGAACATCAGATTGTCCTCCACTGTCCTGTCCATAAGCAGCTGGAAGTCCTGGAAAACGACTCCGATTTTCCTTCTCAGATAAGGTATGTCCTTGTCCTTTATGCCGTTAAGCTGATATCCGCAGACTTTTCCGCTACCTTTCTTCAGCTGGTTTTCCGCTATTATTGTCCTTATTATGGAGGTCTTGCCTGTGCCGACCTTTCCGACTATATAGACGAAATCCCCGTTGTAAACGTTCATGTCCAGGTCGTAGATGACCGGATTTTCACCGTTCAGGATTTCAGCGTCATGAAAAGATATGACAGGCTCTGATGACCTGTTCAGCCCGCCAATTCCTTCATCGGTTGTCTTGTCGTCAATTTGTGTCATATCATCGTGTCTTTTAACTGTTTAGGGCTCTCTCCGACAGGGATTGAACCAGACCTCTAATTTACTGAATTTTCAAGAAATCTGAAATGCCTTTCACTGCTTTTTTTGCAGATTCTACGGCTTCCACCACTGTTGCCGGTCCCAAAATGTAGTCTCCAGCTATAAATACGCCAGGCAGTGAGGTCTGCTGCCCTTCGTCAGCAGTAAGCCAGCCGTTCGTGAATTCCGGCTTTTCGTCACCGAATATGCTGTAGTCCACGTTTGCGCTGATGGCTACCAGCATTGAACCGAATTCCACTTCATGGTCGCTTCCTTCTATCATTCTGGTGGCGATCCTGCAGTCACTTTTCACGACATTCTCGCATTTTCTCATCACCGCCTTGTTCCCGCGGATTTCCACTGGTACTTCGAAGAGGCAGAATTTGATGCCTTCGTTGATGGCTTCCTGCACCTCCATGGAATTGGCAGGCATGTTCTCAAACGTCTTCCTGTAATATACAGTGGTGTCATAGCCGGCTCTCTTGGCTGTGCGGCAGGCGTCCATCGTGACATTGCCGCCGCCTATGACCAGGACATTGTCCTTCAGCCGATAAGCGGACGGGTTCTTCAGGTAATCCAGGGCATAGATTATATCCGGATGTTCCTCGCCCGGTATGTCCAGCCTTCTCGGTACAGAAGCACCGCAGGCTATCAGGACAGCGTCGAATTCTCTGCGTATCTCACTGAATTTCACAGCATTGACATCTGCCCCTCCGGCGAAGCCGACTCCGGCCTCAGCCAGAATCCTGTCATACTGGTCAATGATTTCGCGCTCCAGTCTGAATTCCGGAATTCCGTATCTCAGTACGCCTCCCGGTCTTTCGTTCTTGTCGAAAACCGTGACGTCGCAGCCTTTTTCCCTCAGTTCCAGAGCGGCCGTGATGCCTGCAGGACCTCCGCCGATGACGGCGACTTTCTTTCCGTTGTCAATGCCGGTGCGCGGATGCACTTTCTTCAGATACGGTATGGAGATCTCCGCTTCGATGCTGTGCCAGTCGATAGGCATTTTTCTCGCATTCAGAACGCAATGCCCGTAACAGCTTTTCTTCCAGTCACATACGAGGCTCGTGACTGCTGAGAAAGGATTGTTCTCATAAAGCATCTGCGCGGCTTCCTCTATTCGGTCTTCCCGGTATAGTTTCATTGCGGCAGGAACATCTGTTCTGACTGCACATGCTGCCGAGCATTTAGGCACTTTGCACAACAGGCACCTGCCCGCTTCCGTATTCTTCATTTCTATTCCCATCTATCTTATTCTCTGTCAATGTGGTGCGCGGAATCCTCCCCGCCCCGTATATTCCAAACCCTCAAAGATAGTAATTTCCCTCGATTTATTGAATTTCTATCATTGTATTAAGATTGGGTGCCTCTTTTTTTTGTAATAGCCTGCAAGAGCATCATTCCTTTGGCCGTCAGAAGGTATTTCTGGCGAGGATGCCTGGGCGAATCCGGATAAAGAGGGCGTATGAAACCTGCATTTATGGATGGAGAAAGATAGACTTTCAGGAAATTGTCACGTCCTGTCAGCCGGATGCGCTCCATCATCTCTTTTACGGATAATTCATTGTCCCCAACAATGCGAATCAGAGTCGCGATATTTGGATTGTCCGTGTGGAACTTATCCTGAGCTTGTCCTGAGCTTGTCCCGAGCTTGTCCTGTGCTTGTCCTGCACTCGAGGACAATTCCGGCTGTATGCTCCATTCTGGGCTAGGATGAATGTGAAGGTAGCGGTTCCTGAGATCCCAATGCTCGCCAAGAAGCAGATTGCGGAAAAATCGCTCAAGATAGACAGGCGAATAGTCGATGCCTTTCATAAGATTCTTATAGTTCGCCCTCACCAGTGCATTGCGGAAATAACAGGAATGGTTTGCGAAAAGTTCATTATTGATGTCGAAGCCTACGGAACGGAGATATTGTATGGTAAAGACAGCTGTGGTGCGCGTGTTTCCCTCGCAGAATGCATGGATTTGCCATATCCCGGAGACAAAGCTTGTCAGGTGGGCGATCATTTCGTCCCGGGAGATTCCTTTGTAACTGTATGCGCGTTCTTGCGCGATGTCATATTCCAAGGCCCGGTGCAAATCTTCCCAATTCAAGTAACTGACAGACGCTCCTTCAAGCACCCATTCTTTCTTCGATATGTCATAGTCGCGAACTCTTCCGGCATGTTTGAATACACCGTCAAAAATTCTCCGGTGCAAAGATATGATACCGTTCGCACTGAAATCGAATGTTCCAGAAGATAATATCTTAGTGATGTTTACTGAAACCTTATCAGCTTCTTCATTGTCAGTATCGCCGCGATCACGTGCGGTTCTGGTAGTATAGTATTGTTGCAGGAGATCACGGGCTTCGTCTATAGTAATGTCACCTTCGATGTTCCTGCGGGCCGTAAGCTGAAGGTATTCGGATGTCTTCAACCCATCTACAGCCTGTAGTCCGATGGCGACACGCCAAGCCTCCGCTTTGTCTTTTTGGGCGGGTTCCCCTTGCCTGATGTACTGATCGAAGTCAAGATATTTCTGTTCTTTTGTCATTTGTCTCATTTCTATGTTCTAGCCAATGCGCTCCACATCAGTGAAACTGTCCATGTTAACAAAAATAGTAAATATTCTTAACCCATCTACTGAATCGTAAATACAAATAAAATTTTTTCATGAAATTTTATAACTTCGATGCGGCCCTTCCGCCTATCAGAGCCGCAGCTTGCTTGGAGCCCGGCACATCCGGTGCAGCGTACTAAGATTGGGTGCCGCGGACGTAATGCGGCAACTCGGCTGGAATTATCATGGAGATTTCGCATAATCCTGCTACGGCGCCGTTCTCTTTCCAGGCACTCTGGAATATCATCTTGTGTACGCCGTTCTTTTCGATGGTGTAGGAATTTGTGCCGCCTTCTGCCAGCAGCTTCCTGATTATTCCCATCGCATGCTCATTGTGGCAGTCGAACAGGTTCTTTCCCACAAGATTTCCATGTTTCTTGTACTGTTCCACCGCCCGGTCATTCATATAAACGATAATCCCGTTCTTGTCGCAGACCGTAATGCTGCAATTCAGCTCTTTAGCCCAATCTGGTATCATATTTCTGTGTTTTATAATTTACAACATATTTGCGTTCCGATAGCCAAAGTTAAGTAATCATTACAAATAACTTGGTAATCTTTACTCGTTTTTTCGGTCTATATTCCTCTTCTCATCAGTCGTGTACGTCCAGTACACTCCTTCTTCGAAAAGAAATCTATCCTCGAAA